>Ga0075424_100008097_pt1 | contig 10245 bp, 11 predicted proteins | sample SoiMethybrSBSTD3_FD_75301 | JGI IMG/M metagenome (GOLD analysis project Ga0075424, IMG submission 75301) | Bulk soil microbial communities from a Populus tree surrounding site in Tennessee, USA - Soil MetaG P. TD hybrid SBSTD3 | ecosystem: Environmental > Terrestrial > Soil > Tree plantation...
CGGAACCAGTCGGTGATCAGGTCGGGGTGGATGGGGGAGCCGTCCGGTCGGGTGAACACTAGCCCGAGTCCATCCCGGCCGACCGCACGTCGGCGCGTTCCTGCTCCTGCTGAGTCTTGTGCTCGCGCAGCGCGGTCACCGTGGCCGGGTCCAGCGCCAGCGCCCGCTTCCCCCTCCGCGTCTTGGCTCGGACTCGTGCACTACGTAGTCGCCCACCACCCGGGGGCGCCTGGGCGAAAGTCGGGCGGCGTCCAGATTGGTGTCGATCCAGCGCAGCCCGGCGAGCTCGGCGCGGCGCATCCCGGTGGTGACGACCAGCAGCCAGAGGGCGTAGAGGCGGTCGTGGCGGACGTACGCCAGGAATGCGCGCAGCTGGTCTGGAGTCCAGACCTGCATTTCCGGAGAGACGCCACGCGGCGGGGTGACGGCATCGGCCACGTTGCGGACCAGGTAGCCGAGGCGGACGGCGTCTCGAAGGGCCCGGTGCACCATCGCGTGGATGTTGCGCACCGTCTTGGGGGCCAGGCCCTGGCCGTCGCGCCGGGCGTCGGTGCGGAGCCCGCGGTAGAAGGCGCTGAGGTTGGACGGGGTGAGCCGCTGCAGCTCGATGTCCCCGAGCCGGGGCACGACGTGGGTCCTGGTGTAGATGGTGTAGGTGGCGTACGAGGAGGGGCGCAGCCGGGGCGGCTGGTTGTCGGGCAGCCACTCCTCCAGCAGGTAGCTGCCGACCGTCCGCTTGGACGGCTCTACGAACGTTCCCGACCGCAGGGCTGCCTGCGCCTCCAGGAGGGCGTCGCGGGCTTCCTTCCGGGTTCGAAAGCCGCCCTTGGAGACTTGGCGGGGCCGGCCGGTGCTCGGGTCGGGCACGTCCTCGATGTACCAGGTCCAGGTGCTGCCGCGCTTGCGGGTCCAGCCGCTCGGCATCATCGGTGTTCCGAGATCAGGCCCAGCAACTCGAGCAGCCGCGCGGTCGGGACGTAGAGCCGGTGGCCCCAGCGAATCGTCGGAATGTGCCCAGCCGTAGCAGCACGGTATCCAGCGCTGCGGCTCAGGCCAAGCAGCTCGCAGGCCTGTTCGACGCTGAGTAGGGCTGGGAGCTCAGAGAGCCCCCGACGGCCCTGCGATCCAGTCACCCGTCTCCCTTCCTGCGAGAAGAACTTACCATCTAGACGTCTGGATGGCGATACCCGGTTCTCTTGCCATCGCATTGCAGCGAACCTGGGCAGGACGGCGGAACCTCGTGTCGGGATCTTTAGGGACGTCCTCCCGATCCCAAATCGTCCTAGACTTTCAAGGGACGTACCTGCTGTCGTAGGACCTGGCTTCAATGAGGAGGGCAATGGCGAACGAGCGGCTCCGCGGCGCCATGGCCAAGGCGCAGGCCGACGTCGAGGCCATCACCAAAGCGACCGGGGTGGACCCGAAGACGGTGCAGCGGTGGCTGAACGGGCGGGTCCCCCATCCACCTCATCGTTGGGCGATCGCTAGCCTGCTCCGAGAGGACGAGGGTTACCTCTGGCCCGCCGCCCGGCCTGATCTTTCTCCTGGAGCTGAAGCAACCTCAGAGGTCGTCGCCGCCTACGGCCACCGTGCGGATATCCCGAACACAGTGGTCCGACCTCATGGCCGCCGCACGGCGGCAGATTGACCTGCTCGGCTACGCCTTCCTGTTTCTCCCTGAACAGTTCGTGGACCTTGCTCTGAGTATCGAGCACAAGTGCGCCAATGGCTGCAAGTTGCGCATCGCGCTTGCTGACCCGGACGGAGGGCAAACCCAAGAGCGCGACGCCTTGGAACAACTCGGCGGAACTCTCCCGGCGCGGATCCGGACGACGCTGGGCCACCTCGGCGACGTCCTGACGATTCCAGGCGTTGAGGTCCGATTGCACAACGTGCACCTCTACAACGCCGTCTATCGCTTCGACGACGAGATGGTCGTTACGCCCTACCTGTACCGCGCCCATGGCTTCCAGCATCCGGCGTTCCGGCCACGGCGACTTAGCCCGTATGGCGTCTTTGCCAGCTTCGCCGATCAGTTCGAGACCATCTGGGCCACGGCAACTCCGGTAGGGAACCCGTTGTCGTTGGCCATCCAGCCGGAGGTGTAGATGGGACGAGTGGACTATTACCACGACCCCAGTGCCCCGCGCGCTAACTCCCTGGTGCCCGGGGCGTCCGCCGTCGTGGCCGACGACGAGGGCAAGATCCTTCTGCACCGGCGTAGCGACAATGCTCGCTGGGCTCTGCCAGGCGGCGTAATGGACATCGGAGAAAGCATCGCTCAGACCGTCACGCGCGAGGTGTGGGAGGAGACTGGGCTAGAGGTGGAGCCCGAGTACATCGTTGGGGTCTACTCGGACCCAGGGCACGTGTTTGCCTACGACGACGGCGAGGTTCGTCAGCAGTTCTCCATCTGCTTCGCGTGCCGGATCGTTGGTGGGGAGATCAGGACCAGCGAGGAGTCCTCCGAGGTCGCGTTCTTCCCCCCCGCAGAGATCGACACTCTGGACATGCACGAGTCAATCCGCCTGCGGATCAGGCACTACCTTGAGCGCCGCCCTCAGGCGGTCATTGCCTGATCGAGGGCCACCTACGCTGCCGCAGCCGCTCTTTAATGCGTTCGACGGCACCCACGAGGTATGGCGTGGCCTGTCGCAGTGCATCTACGATCTCGCCCTCTCTGTACCGCTGTTCGACTTCAGCGACGCGGTCCTCGACGGTCATCGGTAGTCCGGTGGGGCCGGTGGTCAGATCACAGTACGTCAGTGCGTCGGAGACCCACGATTGTTCACGCTCATAGGCAGCGAGCTCCGCGGCGAACCCTCGGAGCCGGATCTCGAACCGCGCCTCGGAGTGGTGGGCGACGAGGCGGGCCAGCCGTTCGGCTCCAAGCGACCGGATGTAGCGGGCGCCATCGAGCTGGTGCAGGCCAGTCCGCTGTAGCTTGGGCGCGTAGCCGATGTCGTGCAGGTACGCTGCGGCGACCAGGTAGGGGCGATCCTCTTCGTCGAGGACCGCGCTCACTTCGCGGGCGCACTCGCCGACAGCTCGGACGTGCTTCCATCGATCTCCGAGCGGCGAGAGCAAGCGCTCAGCCACGGCGGCGGCCCACTCTTCGAGCATCATTCGTAGACCATACCCAGGGCACGCGTCGCTGACCTCAAGGCTGGCTGTTCCGAGTTACGGCTTCAGCGGTGACTTTCCATCTAGACGTCTACACCGTTAGGCTGCCTGCATCATGGCGGGCGGGTCGAAGACTTACCACAAGGTCACGACATCGCTGACCGCTGAGCAGCATGAATGGATCCGGCGAGTTGCTGCACAGGCGCAGCTTGAAGGGGTTTCCATCACTTCCGCCGACGTGATTCGACTGGCGCTAACTCGCCTGAAGGAGCAGCTGCCCGAGAGGGAGCTGCGAGCTGAGCTGGTAGCGCATGTGCTCAAGGAAGTCGAGCACTACCCAGGCCGAGCCAACCGGGGGCTGCCTCGATCAACTGCGTCAACGCGCCGGTCCTAGCCACAGGCGGAGAGCGGGTCCATCACACCCGGTTGAGTCGTGCACCGGCTGGACAGGTAGAAGCTGACGCTCACGGCGGTGAAGGATACGGTTCCGGCAGGTGCCTTGCCTCCCATCACGGTGGACCGACCGGAGGAGCCTGCCATGAACGCTGATGACCAGCTGCACGTGGTCCTCGGCGCGACCGGCGGCGCGGGGGTGCCTCGTCAGGGAGCTGGCCGACCGCGGCCATCGGGTTCGGCGGTCAGCAGGAGGCCAACCGCAGGCCTGTCAGCCACGCCCGGGGTGCCAGGGGCCGACGCTGTCGATGCACCGGTCGATCAGGTGATCGGAGACGGTGTTGGCCTGCAGGGCCGTTCGGTACAGCAATGGCCCGATCAAGACGGCCGCGGCGTCCTGTGGATCCACCCCCGGGTCCAGTTCGCCCTCAGCGGCCGCCAGCGCGAGGGCGGCGCGCACCCGGTCGGTGACCGTGGCGAGGAACCGATCGCGACGTGCCGCGATCTGCGGATCCCGGGCGGCGCCCATCAGGGTGCACGCGACGGCGATGACCTCCGGGAGGGCTAGCTCGTCGGCCAGCAGGCGTAACTGCCGGCGCAACCAGGGACGCACCGGCACCGCCGGCTCGCGGAAGAACGGCAGCTCCACCCTGGCCATCACGTCGAGCAGCAACTGTTCGGGCCGGGGCCAATGCCGGTAGGCGGTGGCCCGCCCGACCCCGGCCTGCCGGGCGACGCGTTGATGGGTGACCGCGGCCGGCCCCTCCTGCACCAGCAACGCGCGGGCGGCAGCCAGCATCGCCTCGCGGCTGCGGGTCGCGCGGGGATCGACCGGAGTGCTCATCGCCCGCAGTATATGAGACATCTTGACTCGCAGGCCGGTCGGTGGCAGTCTTCTACCTGCGAGACAAGATGTCTCAGAAGTGGGGGTCGGGGGCCATGGATCTCGTCGTGTTCGGCGCCACCGGGGGGACCGGCCGCGCCGCCGTCGAACAAGCCCTGAAGCCGGTCGACGCCGGTCATCGCCTTGGCGTCGCGCTTCTGCCCGCTGGGCCGCATCTCCCGTCCAGCGTGAGCCGGCCCTCGAAGGACCACACCCGAGTTTGAAAGGGGCCGGCGCTGCTTTCCGGCCACAACAGTCTCACAACGTCTTCACCGGGGGCACTGCACCGCGCTCACGCCCACGGCGACCGGTGGTTCACCCGAGCTCTCGGCGCAACGCTTTCCCGGTGTGTGGGTGATCGCCTCCGCAACCAGGAAAGGGGGACCCATCATGTCTACCGCGACTGACAGCACCAGCCGGACCGCCCACCTGCTCGCGCTCATGAAGCAGGGCGATGACGCGTTCAACTCCGCGACTTCGCGGGATGGACGCGGCCCACCACCCGGACATGATCGCGTTCATCACGGGGAATGCAGAGCCGATCTACGGACGGGCAGCGCACGCCGCGGCGATGGCCGAGTTCATTCGGCTCTGCCCCGACGTGCATGTGCACCACGACCCGTATCCGGTGCAGTTCGGAAGCGGGGACTGGATCACCGTCGTCACCCGCGTGACAGGGACGTTCAGTGCCGAGATGACGCTCCCTGACGGCACCGTGATCGCCCAGACGGGAAAGGCATTCGACGTCGAGTTCGGCCAGACCAGTAAGTGGGACGGCGACCTGCTCATCGAGATCAGCGCATTCTGGGGCGCCCCTCTGCAAGCGAGGCAAATCGGCCTCGCTCCGCAGCCAGAGGTTCGCCGCCGGCTCGCGCCGATCGACACTCGCGAGCCGGCGGCCGGATCTTCGACCAAATCGTAGACGACAGTCGCCGCATGGACGCGGTGCGGCCCTGGACGCGAAGGAGATGCCCTGATGCCTAAATACCACGGGCCGGACCCGGTGGTGGAGATCACGGGCGTAACGGAGATCGCCCGTGACCTGGTGGTGGTGCCGAACCGGCACATCGACCTGGTGCCGAACATCGGCGTGATCGGGGGTACCCACTCAGTGTTGATTGTCGAGACAGGAATGGGTCCGCGTAACGCGGCCAAGGTACTCGAGTTCGCCGCCGACTATGCCAAGGGTCGCCACCTTTCCCTGACGACGACCCACTTTCACCCGGAGCATGCGTTCGGGGCGCAGGCGTTCGCGGGGGAGGCGACATACCTGGCCAACCGGGCGCAGGCGGACGATCTGGCCGCCAGAGGCGCCGGTTACCTGGACATGTTCCGGGCAATGGGCGAACCGGTAGCCCGCCAGCTGGAAGGCGTCAAGCTCACCACTCCCGACGTCGTCTACGACGGCTCTTGCGATCTCGACCTCGGCGACCGGGTCGTCCACCTACGGCCCACTGGCCAGGCCCATACCAAGGGCGACCAGGTGGTGACGGTCCCCGACGCCGGGGTGATGTTCACCGGCGACCTGGTGGAGACCGGCCAGTTCTCGATCTTCCCCTGGTTCCCGCCCTACGACACCGATGTGTCGGGGGTGCGATGGATCGCCGTGATGCAGCGGCTCATCGCCGAGAACCCCCGGGTCGTCGTGCCCGGCCACGGTGATATCGGCGGCCACCAGCTGCTGGTGGACGTCCGCGACTACCTGGAGGAGCTGCGCGACGAAACCTGGCGGCGGCAGGAGTGGGGAATGGACGAGCCGAAGATCGCCGAGGAAGTACGGACGCTGATGATCGAGCGGCACCCCGACTGGGCTGGACAGGAATGGATCGAGTCCGGCGTCGGCTGCCTCTACTCGGAGCACGCGGCCTGATGGGCGCCAACCTCGACGCCGCGTCGGACGTCCGGCGAGCACGCGGCGTCGCCGCCTATGCCCGCATCTTCGAGGTGCCAGACGACCAGGTACCCGCCGCGATGGCGTCACGGGTCGGTCCGGTCTTCGCGGAGGAGGCGTTCCAGTTTGCGGGCGGGGCCGCCTGGGCGGACCCGGCGCTGACCGGCCGGGACCGCAGCCTCGCCTTCATCACCGCGCTTGTCGCCCAGGGGGTTTCAGGCGACCGCCTCGACGCCCACCTTGATCTGGCCCGAAGGAACGGTCTCGACGACGATGCTCTTACCGCGCTGATGGTGCTTCTCGCCGGCTACCTCGGCTACGCCCACGCCTCCCTCGCGATGGAAACCATTCACGCCCACCAGGCTGGGCTCCTCCCGGCCCACGGTCTGCCGGGAGGAGCGGAGGAGACGACGGGATAACAGGACATTCCGGAACGGTCGCTGACGCCGTCATGATCCGCGAGGGAACCGGCGCAAGTGGCCACCCGCCGGAGCGCGCAGAAGGAGCGGGTCGTGCAGAGAGACGCAGGGGGAACGACGATCAGCCTGCGCGTCAACGGGACGCACCACGACCTGCGGGTCGAGCCGCGGGTGTCCCTGCTCGACGCGCTGCGCGAGGGCCTGGGGCTGACCGGGACGAAGAAGGGGTGCAACCAAGGCGGGTGCGGTGCCTGCACGGTGCTGGTCGACGGCACAAGGATCATCTCGTGCCTCGCCCTCGCCGTGATGTACCAGGACAGGGAGATCACCACAGTCGAGGGGTTGGCGCAGGACGGCGAGCTTCACCCCCTGCAAGCCGCGTTCATCGAGCGCGACGGTTTGCAGTGCGGCTACTGCACGCCGGGCCAGCTTCTCTCAGCGGTCGGGATGATGGAAGAGTTCCGGAACGGCATGCCGAGTTCGGTCTCTGAGGACGTCCCGGCGGGCCCCGCCGAGCTGTCCCCCAGCGAGATCCGGGAGCGGATGAGCGGCAACATCTGCCGCTGCGGCGCCTACAACGGCATCGTCGAGGCGGTGCGGCAGACGTTCGACGGGGAGGCGGCCTGGTGAAGGACTTTGCCTACGCGAGGGCTGACAACGCAGCCGCCGCCATCGACCTGGTGTCACGGACCCCGGGAGCGAAGTACCTCGGCGGTGGCACGAACCTCGTCGACCTGATGCGCGAGGGCATCGAGCAGCCCGACGCGCTCGTGGACGTCACCCACCTCTCCCACCGCATCGAGGAGCTCGACGGGGGCGGCATCAGGATCGGCGCGGCGGCGAAGAACGCCGAGGTCGCCAACCACCGCCTGGTGCGCGAGCGCTTCCCCTTCCTGTCGCAAGCCATCGTCTTCGGGGCATCCGGGCAGATCCGCAACGCCGCGACCGTGGGTGGGAACCTGATGCAGCGCACCCGCTGCTACTACTTCTACGACGACGCGGCCAGGTGCAACAAACGACGGCCGGGTGCGGGCTGCGACGCGATCGGCGGGTTCAACAGGATCCACGCGATCCTAGGAACGTCCGAGAGCTGCATCGCCACGCACCCGTCGGACATGTGCGTCGCGCTCGCCGCGTCCGACGCCGTCGTCCACGTCGAGGGCAGCGACGGCGCGCGGCGGATCCCCATGGTGGACTTCCACCGCCTGCCCGGCGACACGCCCGAGGTCGACACGAACCTGCGGCGGGACGAGCTCATCACCGCCGTCGACCTGCCCGCCCTGCCGTTGGCGCGCAACTCGGTCTACCGGAAGGTGCGCGACCGCTCCAGCTATGCGTTCGCGGTCGTCTCGGTGGCGGCGGCGCTCCGGGTCGAGGACGGCGCGGTCGAGGACGTCCGGCTGGCGCTGGGCGGCGTGGCGCACAAACCCTGGCGCGCCGTCGAGGCGGAGGGGGTCCTGCGGGGGGCCGACGCCACCGAGGGGAGCTTCCGGCGCGCGGCGGACGAAGAGCTGCGGAATGCCAGGGGTTACGCGCACAACGCCTTCAAGATCGAGTTGGCGAAGCGAACCATCGTCGGCGTGCTGAACGGTCTGACCGATAGGGAGCGTGCACGATGACCGCTCTGCCGGGTGCCCTGTCGAGCCTCATGGTCAAGGTCGTTGTACGGGCTGTGCGTTATATGCCCGACAAGCCGCCCGATCCGCTGCGGCACAAGCACGACCAGATGGGCCGACCACTGCCCCGCGTGGACGGGACACCGAAGGTCAAGGGCGAGGCCCTGTTCGCGGCCGAGTACAGGCTCGTCGGCCTGTGTTACGCCTCGCTGGTCTACAGCACCATCGCCAAGGGAACGATCTCGCGCATCGACACCGCGGCGGCGGAGGCTGCGGCCGGGGTGATCGCGGTCGTCACGCACGAGAACGCGCCGGCGATGGAGGACCCGCCCGTGCCCCCGGCGTACAGCTCGGGTGCCGACATCAAGGGCACGGCGGCGAGCGACCTGCCGGTGCTTAGCGACGAGGTCCGGTGGAACGGGCAGCCGGTCGCCGTCGTCGTCGCCGAGACTCTCGAGCAGGCCGAGCACGGCGCCTCGCTCGTCCGCGTCGAGTACGAGGCGGAGCGGCCCAGCGTCACGTTCGACGCCGTCAAGCACCAGGCGACAGCGCCGGTGGATGTCGTGGGCGAGGAGCCGAGAGTCGAGGTCGGCGACGCCGAGAGCGCCCTGAGCACCGCCGAGGTGGTGGTGGACCACGTCTACCGGACACCGCGCCACAACCACAACGCCCTCGAGCCGCACGCAACGGTCGCCGCGTGGGACGAGAACGGCTGCCTGACCGCGTACGACTCCACCCAGTACGTGTATGGGGTCAAGGACACGCTGGCGGCCGTGTTCTCCCTGGCGCCCGAGAAGGTCCGGGTGGTCTCGAAGTACGTTGGGGGCAGCTTCGGATCCAAGGGCAATGTCTGGAACAACACCATCCTGTGCGCGGCCGCGGCAAGGGTGGTCGGGCGGCCCGTCCATCTGGCCTTGTCGCGCAGGGGCGTCTTCAACGTGGTTGGTGGGCGGAGCATGACTGAGCAGCGCGTCGCGATTGGGGCCGACAGGAACGGGCACATCACCGCGATCATCCACACCGGGGTCAACGCGACCACCCCGCACGGCCCGTTCGCCGAACCCTTCGGGGCCCCGGCCCGCCACAGCTACGCCACCAGGCATCTTCTCGTCGACCAGAAGATCGTCCACCTCGACACGGTGACCAACACGGCCATGCGCGGACCCGGCCCCTCCGTCGGCTCCTTCGCCCTCGAGTCCGCGATAGACGAGCTCGCATACGAGCTGGACCTCGACCCGCTCGAGCTGCGCCGCCGCAACGAACCCGAGAGGGACCCGAGCACCCGCCAGCGGTTCTCCAGCCGCCACCTCCTGGAGGCTTCCCGGCGCGGCGCCGAGAGGTTCGGCTGGGACCGCCGGCCGCCACGCAGCCGGCGCGACGGTGGGTGGCTCGTCGGGCAGGGCGTGGCGGCGGCCCAGTACCACGTCGTCCGGTTCCCGGCCACGGTGCGCGTGCGCATCAACGCCGACGGCACCGCCCTCGTGCAGACCTCGGCGCAGGACAACGGCATGGGCACCGTGACCGTTCAGATCCAGCACGCAGCGGACAGGCTCGGTCTCCCCGTCGAGCAAGTCTCGTTCGAATACGGCGACACCAACCTGCCGAAGGCCGCGGCCGCCGGCGCGTCGAACCAGACCCTCGCCCTCGTGCACGCCGTCAGGGATGCCTGCGAGAAGCTGCAGCGCGAGCTCCTGTCACACGCCGGGCACGGGTCCGGAAGCCCACTCGCCCCCCACACAAGACTCGACGACGTGGAAGCCCGCGACGGCGGCCTGTTCCGCAAGAACGGCGAGCGCCGCGGCGAGACGTACGCGGCGATGCTGACCCGCCTCGGTCGAGACTCCATCGAGGCGGAGGTCACCAGCGGGCTCCCGTACGAGACGATGAAGTACTCGATGCACTCCTACGGCATGCAGTTCT
>Ga0075424_100008098_pt1 | contig 10244 bp, 7 predicted proteins | sample SoiMethybrSBSTD3_FD_75301 | JGI IMG/M metagenome (GOLD analysis project Ga0075424, IMG submission 75301) | Bulk soil microbial communities from a Populus tree surrounding site in Tennessee, USA - Soil MetaG P. TD hybrid SBSTD3 | ecosystem: Environmental > Terrestrial > Soil > Tree plantation...
ACGCGTTCGAGCTGAACTATCCCGAGGCCATGCGAGGCGTGGTCGGGCTGGTCAACATCGGACACGAAGTGACCAACGTGAACATCCTGGACGACGGCGTCCCGGTGCTGACCCGGGATCTCTCGGTCGGCACGCGCCGCTTCCGAGAAGACTTGCAGCGTGAGAAGGGCCTGTCGGCCGAAGACTCCGAGCGGGTGGTCACCGGATCGGCCCAGAGCGGGGATCTCTCGGGATATGTGGACGCGCGTGGCGAGGAAATCGCCGTCGGGGTGGAACGCGCCGCCGCCTTCCTGGCGACGGCCTCTCGGTCGGCCGGCGGCCTGTCGCGCGTATTCACCAGTGGCGGGGGTGCCCGCATCCCCGGGCTCAACGATGCTCTGGCCCAGCGACTCAAGGTGCCGGTGGAGCTCGCCAATCCAGTGCAACGCCTCAAGGTGCGTGACACCGTTTACGAAGCCGTGTCGCTCGACGAGGTGGCCCCACTCCTGATGCTGTCGGTCGGGTTGGCGCTGAGGCGCGCCGCATGATTGAAATCAATCTTCTCCCCGGACAAAAGCGGAAGACGGCCGGTGGCGCCGGGTTCCGGATGCCGGAGTTCAGTACCGTCCTCGCCAACGTCAAGGACAAGTGGTTGCTCGGGGCCATCGCGGCCGCCGTGGTGGCGCTCGGCGGCAACGGCGCGTTCTACCTGTTGACGACCGCCCGGTTGAGCCGGCTCGAGACGACGTTGCGCGGCGTGCAGTCGGAAAAACGCCGCTACGACGCGGTGGTGGCCCAGAAAAAGCAGGCCGAGCGTGCGCGCGATTCGCTCGCGGCGGAGATGGCGATCATCCGCAGCATCGACGCGGATCGCTACATCTGGCCCCATATCATGGATGAAATCACCAAGGCGCTTCCGGCCTATACGTGGATCACCAGCATCTCCACCAGCGCCGCGGCGGTGTCCACCACGACGACGACCACGGGCACCGCGCCCGTGGATACCTCGGCCTCGAGCGACGTGCACGTGTCGATCGACGGGCGCACGGTCGATATCCAGGCCTACACCACGTTCATGCGTCAGCTGGCCGCCTCGCCGTGGCTGCTCGACGTGATGCCGACGCGCGCGACCACCGTCATCGAGCAGGACCGGCCCGTGACCCAATTCAACATCGCCCTGCGGTATCGCCAGGCGGATTCGCTCTACATCCGCACCGTGCCGCTGGTCGAGTCGGTGAGGTAGCCCATGGCCCTGCTTCCTCAGGACCAACGCAGCCAGGTGATGTTGTTGATCATCGTGGCGTCCATCGCCGGCGGCTACTTCGGGTGGACCAAGGTCAATTCGCCGCGACTCACCCAGGCGACGTCGACCCAGACGGAGATCGACAGCCTCAGCAACATCGTGCGCAAAGCCAAGGCCGATCTGGCGAGCGGCAGCGTGGAAAGCATGCGCCGCGCGCTGGAGAATTATCGGGCCGCGCTCGGCTTGATGCGTCGTCTCGTGCCCGAGCAAAACGAGGTGCCGAGCCTGCTGGAAGACATCTCCAACCGGGCCAAGGTGCGCGGCGTCCAGCTGGGCAGCTTCCAGCCGATGCCGCCGGAGCCTGGGCCCGCGCTGGTGCTGAACTACCACGACCAGGCCGATACCGCGAAGACCAAGACTCCGCCGAAGCCGGCGTTCGACATCTACCGCTACCGGCTGCAGGTCTATGGTCACTACGACCAGGTGGGGGAGTTCCTGGCCGACGTCGCCAGTCTGCCGCGCATCATGGTGCCGCAGGGTCTCGCCTTGCAGCCGGCCACGCAGCAAACGCAGAAGCTCGTGGGCGACACGCTCGGGGCATTGCTCGAGGCGAATTTCGATCTGCGCACCTACGTCAAGCGACTGTCCCAACCCGCGGCGGGAGGGTCCAATGCGCGCCCGTAACGTGCTCGCCGTTCTGGCGTGCACCGCGGCGCCGCTCGCCGGTCAGGCGGCGCCGGCGGACTCGGCCGTGCGGGTCGACTCGGCTCCGCTGTCCCTGGTCCGGGAAGTGTTCACCTATCAGGGCGGCGGCCGGGACCCATTCATATCGTTGCTGAAAACGGGCGATGTGCGCCCGATGATTACCGATTTGAAGCTGGTGACCGTGGTCTACGATGAGCGGTACGCGGCGCGCAGTGTCGCCGTGCTGCGGGACGTGACCACGGGGAAACGATATCGCGCCAAGACCGGGGACATCATCGGTCGACTCCGGGTCACGCAGATCCGGCCGCGCGAAGTGGTATTCACGATTCAGGAATTCGGCTTTGAGCGGCAGCAGACGCTGTCGATCACCAGGCCGGAGGAGACGCCATGAAGCGCAGCATCGTTCTGGCCGCAAGTTTCGCCCTTGCAGCGGCCCCACGACTCACGGCCGATGCCGGGCGGGACGGCGAAGTCCGCGCGGTCAGCGTGGCGCCGGTAGCCGGGAAAGTCGAGGTCGTCATCGACCTGCAGGGCGCTGTGGAAGTGCGCGATTTCACCCTGCAGCGACCGGCCCGATTGGTGATCGATCTGCTGGGCGCGCACCTGGCGGTCCCAGCCACCCTGTACGACGGCCAGAACCGTGGCGGCGTGAAAGACATCCGCTACGCGCAGTTCCAGCCGGGAGTGGTGCGCGTCGTGATCGAGCTCGACGCGCTGACCGACTACCAGATTCAGCGCGGCGACGGCCGGGTCCGGGTGCAGCTCGGCTCGGAGCGGACGGCGTTCGCGGCCTGGTCGAGCGGCAACGGGGGGGGGCCGATCCTGACGGCGGCCACGGCCCCGGTCGCTCCGGCGCAGCCTCCGCCCCCCGTCAGCGGCGATCCGGCGGCACGGGTGTCCACGCCGCGCGTGGGCGGCCTCCAGAACATCGACGACTATTTGTCGGTGCACCGCGCCGATGCCTTGCAATCCCAGGCACCGCGCATCACGGTGCAATGGGACGACGCCGACATTCAAGACGTCGTCGCCGGCTTCGCCGCCTTCAGCGGGCGGACCATCGTGGTCGGACGGGGCATCACAGGCAAAGTGACCGCGGAGGTGAAGAACCAGCCCTGGGACCTGGCGTTCCGCGCGGTGCTCGAATCGCAGGGCCTCGCGGTTCAGACGCAACCCGGTGGCATTCTCGTCGTCATAGACAAGAAGGACCTGGCGCGCGCCGACTCTACCGTGCCCGTTGAAACCCGGCTGGTGCGCGTCAATTACGCAAACGCTTCCTCGCTCGTCCCCGCGGTTGCGTCCATCGTCACCAAGTCGCGCGGAGCGGTGGTGGCGGACAGCGTGAACAACGCGCTGGTGATCACTGACGTCCAGACGCGCATCGATGACATCGAGGGCTTTGTCCGCGGCCTGGACGTTCGGACACCCCAGGTATCGATCCAGGCCAAGATCATTCTGGTCGACCGGACCGACATCGAGGAGCTGGGGGTGCAGTACGACCTCGGCTCGACGACGCAGTTCTTCAACAAGCTGGTGGCCCGGCCTGACCCGGCCTCGGCGAAGCCGGTGGACACGAACCTGGACGGCGTCCCGGACGCGCTCGTGCCCACTGACAACTTCAGCCCGGAAGAGACAATCGTCGATCTGGGCGGCAACTCGCTCTCGGCGCTGGGGAACGCGGATCAACAGGTCGTGAACCCGGCCCTCAAGCTGATTTTCTCGACCGCGCTCGGAAACTTCAACCTGACGACCTTCGTGCAGGCGCTGCAGCGCGTCGAGCTGGCGGACGTCCAGGCCGAGCCGTCGGTTACCACGCTCGACAATCGGCCGGCCGAAGTGCTGGTCGGCGACAAGGTGCCGATTCGCGTCATCGACGTCAGCGCCCAGGCCGCCCAGGGGGCCGCGACGAACGCCGTCCCGCGCGCCACCGTGCGCTTCGAGCAGACGGGTATCAACCTGAAGGTGACGCCGCACGTGACGGCGAACCGGCAGATTCTCATGCAGGTGCACGCCGAGCGTTCGGCCATCAAGCCGGCCTCGGTGGACATCGGGTTCACATTCCAGACCCAGCAGGCCGACGCGCAGGTGCTGGTGGACGACGGGGAAACGATCGTGGTGGGCGGTCTCACGGAGACCGACCTCACGGTGACCAAATCCGGCATCCCGTTCCTGGTCGATCTGCCGATCGTGGGCCGGCTGTTCGGGTTCACGTCTCAGACCGAGCTGCGGCGCGATCTCATCATCTTGATCACGCCGCACATCGTGGACGACCTCACGACACCGGCCGCCAACTAGGACGGGAGCAACTATGCGGGCAGCAGAACGCCTTCGGGTGCTGGCTGCCCTCACGGTCGCTACGGCGGCCGTGTGGGCCTGCGAGACGGCGCGGAACCCCGGCGGGGTCCAACGGGACCTCACGCCGCCCACCATCACGTTGAGCAATACCGTGGGCGACACTCAGGACATCGGCGCCGGCCTGCAGTTCACGGTGAACGCGACCGACAATCTCTCGCTGAAGACCATCCGGCTCACGTTCACGGGTGGCTTCGTTGCCGGCCCGACGGACACGAACTTCACGGGCCAGGTCCAGTCCATCACGTTCAACAAGCTGGTCACGTTTCCCGGCAATTCCGGGGCGGGCGGCAGCATTCGCATCGTGGCGCGCGCCATCGACGGTGCCAGCAACTTCTCCGAAGACACGCTCTTCATTTTCCTGAACAACGTCCAGGCGCTGAAGGTGCTGCTCCTGGCCCCCTCACCGGGCGCCACCGCATCGACCGGCAAGGGCATCCCGGTGCAGGTGGTGGCCGTCCAGAACACGGGGATACGCAAGATCGGCTTCCTCGTGTCCCCGGGGACCGCCGTCACAAACCCGACCGGCACGGACTCCCTGAGCTTCACGGTCCCGTTGCAGGACTCGGTCGAGCTCAACGACACGCTGACGGTGAACGCGACGAGCGGCACATTCGCCGTCGTGGGATTCGCCGAGGATTCCGCCGGGCGCCGCGCGACGAGCGGTACGGTGACGGTCAACGTGCAGTCCGCCGCCAACGATGTCACGGCGCCGTCGGTCAGCCACTCGGTGACCGATCGGGTCGAGGTCTCGGACAGTGTCCAGGTGCACGCCTCCGATCCGAGCGCGATCGCCTGGATCGGGGTGAGGATCACGACCATCGGCGGAGCGCAGTTGCGCTTCGACTCCGTGGACGTCTCGGCCGGCAACCTGACCGACGTGACGCACACCTTCGGTCTCAGACTCGGCGCGCTGGTGACCGTCTTTCCGTCGGACGTCGTGGTGCAGGGGTACGCCTGCGACGCGGCCACCGCCCGGAACTGCGCGTTCTCGCAGGCGGGGGGTGTGGTCGGCGCGACCCCGGTGGCCGATACGGTCACCGTCGTGGCGGGCGTCACGCGGCCGTTGCCGGCCGGGGGCTCGATCGCCGACGCGATCTTCAACGCCAACCGCAACGAGCTGTACCTCACGAACCCCACGCTGTCGCGGGTCGAGATTTTCCAGGTCGCGAACACGACGTTCGTCGCGAACGGCATTCCGACCGCCGGTCCGCAGCCCTGGGGCCTCGCCTTGTTCCCGCGGGACACGCTCGGCAATTACGCCGACACGATCGTCGTCGCCAATTCCGGCGGCACCGAGCTGTCGATCATCGACGTGACGCCCGCCGTGCGCCGTCTGGCGTGGCGCCAGGACCTGCCGAACTTCGTGGTCCAGAAGTACAAGGTCATCGCGACCAGCGGGTCGTTCACGGCGGAGATCGAGAACTTCGATCTGTCGGATCGCCCGCAGTATCTCGCCACCGTATGCCGTCCTGCCGGTGGGACGGCCTGCTCGGTCGACTCGGTGTTCGCGCTGTATTCGACGACACCGACCGTCTCGAGCACCGTCCCGTTCAACGGGCGCGCGACGCTGCGCATGGAAAAACTGAAGAACACCAGGGACACGACGCAGCTTTTCGCTCACCTGTTCTGGGAAATCGGCACCAGTACGGCCAGCTCCGCGACCGACACGCTGCGGATCGTGATGCGGCGCGGCGCCCCCTACAACCAGACGCGCGTGGTCCTTTCGGCGTGCGCGGGCATCAACGTCGAGCTCAACACCTTCGGGCTCGGCGACACGACCTTCGCCCGCAACTCCGGCAACTTCACGCATGGGTTCTTCGGGGAGGGCGGGTCGGTGACCGCGCAGTTCGCGCGCGTCATGGGGTACACCACGAGAGGCGTGCTGACCCACGGCACGCCGACGGCGCAGACGTGCTTTACGTCGCCCGATACGCTGTTTGGTCCCGTCGACGCCGGAGACAATGACTTCGACGCCGGGATGTCGCCCGGGGTGGACGTCAGCGACTTTATCAGCAACACCGGCGTGAAGGTCTCCGCCATTGCCACTAACTTCAATGGCGGCACGAACGTCGTCCGCGCCGACTCGATCTATTACCTGGACGAAGGGCTCCGGTTGAAGGGCACCTCGGTGGCGCCGGTCGGGGCCCCGGGCATGGACATGAATTACAACCACGCCTTCCAGGCGGGGTCACCCGGAACACCGACCTTCGGCGGAGCGGGCAACCCCAACGACCGCATTCTGTTCGCGGCACGGCCCGACGGCAACATCGACATCTTCGATACGTTCTTCTACGGCCGGATTGGCTCGATCCCGGTGCGTGACCCGATCATCGGTCCGCTCCGGGTGGCGAAGGATCTGTTGGGGAATCAGTTCCTGTTCGGGATCACGGCCCGCGGCCTCGTGACGGTCCGTCTGGCGCCTGTAACCAACCCGTTCCCGGCGCCGCCCCCCCGGTGACGATGGCGTCCCTTCCGGACCTCTCCGGCGCGAGCCCGACCAACCGGTCGGGCTCGCGTGTTATGGCCACCGTCTATATTGCCGCGAGGAGCACACATGACGCTGCGGTTCACGACGGCGGGTGAGAGTCACGGGCGCGGTCTGGTGGCCGTCCTGGAAGGCGTGCCGGCGGGTTTGCCCGTTTCGGCGGCGCCGATCAACGCGGAGTTGAAGCGGCGCATGGCAGGATACGGTCGCGGCGCCCGCATGAAGATCGAAGCGGACGAAATCGAGTGGCTCGCGGGGGTCCGAGCGGGCGAGACGATCGGCGCGCCGATCGCGATGCTCGTGTGGAACCGTGATTGGACCCACTGGCAGGACGTCATGGCGCCCGAGGCGGCCAGCCCGGGCGAGGAGCGCCGCCGCCGCGTCACGCGGCCGCGCCCCGGCCACGCCGACCTCACCGGGTCCCTCAAGTACGATCGCGCCGATGCCCGCGACATCCTGGAGCGAGCCAGCGCCCGTGAGACCGCGGCCCGCGTGGCCTGCGGAGCGGTGTGCAAACTGCTGCTGGGCGAATTCGGTGTCGAAATCGGCTCGCACGTCGTCGAGCTGGGAGGGGTGGTCGCCACGCCCGCGCACCCGCTTCCCTCGCCCATCAACGCGCGCGCCGACCTGAGTCCGGTGCGCTGCCTGGACCCCGAAGCCGAGCGAGCCATGATCGCCCGGATCGATGCCGCCAAGGCGGCGGGGGACACGGTGGGCGGGGTAGTAGAAGCGGTGGCCATTGGACTTCCCGTGGGACTGGGCTCGCACGCGTCCTGGGACACCAAGCTGGATGGCCAGTTGGCCCAGGCCGTGATGTCGATCCCGGCCGTGAAAGGCGTAGAGGTCGGACTGGGGTTCGAGGCGGCGCGCCGACTCGGGTCCGAGGTGCACGACGAGATCCTGCCCGGGTTCCGCCGGGCCACGAATCGCGCTGGTGGAACCGAAGGGGGTATGAGCACGGGCGAGCCTCTTGTACTGCGCGCCGCGATGAAGCCGATCTCCACGCTCATGTCGCCGCTGGCGACGGTCGATCTGGCTTCCGGGGCCGTGGCGCAAGCGCAATCGGAGCGGTCCGATGTGACCGCGGTGCCTGCGATGGGCGTGATCGCCGAAGCGATGATGGCCCTGGTGCTGACCCGAGCCATGATCGAGAAGTTCGGCGGCGATTCGCTCAGCGAAATGAGGCGCAACGTCGAGGGCTATCAGGCTCAGGTGCGCGCGCGCAGCCCACGCGGAGCGGCGTCGTGACCCGGCACATCGTCCTGATCGGGTTGCCGGGGGCCGGGAAGTCGACCATCGGCCGCCTCGTAGCGGAAACGCTCCAGGCGCCGTTCGTGGACATCGACGCGATCATCACCCGCAAGGAAGGCCGGCCAATCGAGATGTTGTTTGCCGAACGCGGTGAGGCGGTTTTCCGCCAGCTCGAAGCGCAGGAGATGGATCACGCGCTGACGGGCGACCCCGCGGTGATCGCGCCGGGGGGTGGATGGGCGGCCCAGCCGGGAGCGCTCGCGACCGCGCGCGACCGGGCGCTGGTGATCTATCTCAAGACCCGTCCGGACACCGCCACGACGCGCGCCGTGCCCGCGGGGAACCGTCCGGCGTTGTTGGGGGAAGATCCCGAGCAGCGCATGCGCGAGTTGTTGCGAGAACGGGAGCCGTTCTATATGCAGGCGGATGCGGAAGTTGAGACCGACCGCCGCCGCCCCGCCGATGTCGCCGCGGACGTCGAGCGACTTGCGCGAGAACGGGCACAGTGGTAACCATCCGCTCCGCGTGGTTGACGAAAGGTTGATCGGTGCCTGCTAAGAAGAAACCCGTGAAATCGGAAGCCCCGAAGCCCAAACGGACACGGCGCAAAGCCGCCGCGACCGCTGCGCCGCCACCCGCATCCGACGCGACGGTCGGCGGCAATGGCGAGGACAAGGGCGGCTCGCTCGTCATCGTCGAGTCACCGACCAAGGCGAAGACCATCGGCAAATACCTGGGCCGCGGGTTCACGGTGAAGGCGACTGTAGGGCACATCCGGGATTTGCCGCCCCGCAAGCTCGGGGTCGATGTCGAGAACGGGTTTACACCCGAGTACGTCACCATAAAGGAAAAGGCCAAGACGCTGGCGGAGATCAAGCGCGCGGCCAAGGGCGCCGAGCGCGTGCTGCTGGCCACCGACCCCGACCGGGAAGGCGAAGCGATCGCCTGGCACGTGGCGTCACAGCTCGGCAACGGCGGGAAAGTCCGCCGCGTCCTGTTCCATGAGATCACACGGGACGCCGTATCCAAAGCGATCGCCAACCCGCTCGAGATCGACCAGAAGAAGGTCGACGCCCAGCAGGCGCGGCGCATTCTCGACCGCCTGGTGGGTTACAAGGCGAGCCCGTTGCTCTGGAAGAGCATCAAGTCCGGGCTGTCGGCGGGCCGGGTGCAGACCGTGGCTCTGCGACTGATCTGCGAACGCGAAGAGGAAATCCGGCGCTTCGTGCCGCAGGAATACTGGTCGATCGAAGCGGAGCTGGAGAAGGACGGCCAGGCATTCCAGGCGCGCCTCCACAAGCTCGACGGCCACAAGCCGGAGATCAATGACGAGGCCACCGCCCGCGCCATCGTCACCGAAGCCGAGCGTCTGCCGTTCGTCGTCACGGAGGTCACGCGCAAGGAGCGGCGCCGCAACCCGCCCGCCCCCTTCATTACCAGCACGCTGCAGCAGGAGGCCGCCAAGCAGCTCGGCTTCTCGGCCAAGCGGACGATGCGCGCGGCCCAGCAGCTCTACGAAGGCGTCGAAGTCGGCGACGAGGGCCAGGTCGGCCTCATCACCTACATGCGAACCGACTCGGTGCGAGTGGCCGACAGCGCCATCGCCCAGGCACGGGAGTTCATCGGGGCCAACTACGATCGGCGCTATCTGCCGGATACGCCCAACGTCCACGTGGGCAAGAAAGGCGCTTCGCGGGTCCAGGATGCCCATGAGGCGATCCGGCCCACCGAAGTGGGGCGCCGGCCGGAAGACCTGAAGAAGCACCTTGAGTCCGATCTGTTCAAGCTGTACCAGCTCATCTGGCGCCGCTTCGTCGCGTCACAGATGACGCCCGAGCTGTACGAGCTCACGACGGTCGATTTCGACCTGGGCCGGTTCCTGTTCCGGGCCACCGGATCCGTGGTGCTGTTCGACGGCTATCGCGTGCTGTTCCACGAAGGTCACGAGCCGGAAGAGGCCAAGAGCGGCGACGAATTCGGTCCCATCCCCCCGATGGCCAAGGGCGATCGCCCTACGCTGCGGCGCATCGTCCCGAACCAGCATTTCACCGAGCCGCCGCCGCGCTACAGTCAGGCGAGCCTCGTCAAGGCGCTGGAGGAGAAGGGGATCGGCCGGCCGTCCACGTACGCCACCATCATCGGGACGCTCCAGAGTCGCTGGTATGCCACCACCAAGGAGCGCCGCTTCTCTCCTACGCCGCTCGGGGAAAAAGTTTGGAAGGTGATGCG
>Ga0075424_100008101_pt1 | contig 10243 bp, 10 predicted proteins | sample SoiMethybrSBSTD3_FD_75301 | JGI IMG/M metagenome (GOLD analysis project Ga0075424, IMG submission 75301) | Bulk soil microbial communities from a Populus tree surrounding site in Tennessee, USA - Soil MetaG P. TD hybrid SBSTD3 | ecosystem: Environmental > Terrestrial > Soil > Tree plantation...
GCGGGTGTTCTTATCGAGGGGATCGCCGGGCGTCATTTTCTTCGCCCCTTCGGCGAGCTGCTCGATCACCTGCGCATGCACCGATTTCTCGACCAACAGCCGCGATCCGGCGGCGCAGACCTCGCCCTTGCCGTAGAAGATCCCCGTCTGCGCACCCCGCACGGCGGCTTTGAGGTCGGCATCGGCGAAAATGATGTTCGGGCTCTTCCCGCCAAGCTCCATCGTGACGCGTTTGTTCGTGTCGGCGGCCATCTTCATGACCTGCCGGCCTACCTCGGTCGATCCCGTGAACGAGATCTTGTCGACGTCCGGGTGCCGCACGAGCGCGGCTCCGGCCGTCGAGCCGCCGCCCGGCACGACGTTGAACGCCCCCGGCGGCAGTCCCGCCTCGAGCGCGATCTCGGCAAAGAGCAGGGCGGTGAGCGGCGTTTCGGACGCGGGTTTCAGGACAACCGTGCACCCGGCCGCGAGAGCAGGGGCAAACTTCCAGCTCGCGATGTTGAGCGGGAAATTCCAGGGCACGATCGCACCGACGACCCCGATCGGCTCGCGAAGCGTGTAGGTAAGGAAGGGGCCTTCGACGGGCAGTGTGTCGCCGACGATCTTGTCCGCCCACCCCGCGTAGTAGCGCAGCGTGTTGATCGTCATCCCGATCTCGATCTTCGACTCGAACAGCGTCTTCCCGTTCTGTGCGGTTTCGAGCCGGGCGACTTCATCGAGCCGCGCTTCCAACAGATCGGCCGCTTTAAAGAGGAGTTTCCCCCTCTTTCTGGCTGACATGTCCTTCCACGCCGCTGACTCGAAGCAAGTCTTGGCGGCGCGCACGGCGTTATCGATGTCCGCGGCATCGCCCTGGGCGACGTCGGCCAGGTTCTCTTCGGTGGCGGGGTTCTCGACCGGGAAGCGCTTCCCGGAGGTCGCCGGCCGCCACTCGTTATTAATGAAGAGGTCGGTCTTCACTTCCCCTTGAACTCCGCCACGCGCTTTTCGTTGTAGGCGGCAATCCCTTCCTTCGCATCCTCGCTCTGGAACAGCTGCTGCTGCAGCTCACGCTCGATCGCCAGCGCGCTCTCGAACGGTACTTCGGCACCCGATTGCACGGAGCGTTTGATAAGGCCGACCGCCTTGGACGCTTTGTGCGGCGGGCAGAACTGCTTGGCGTAGAGCACGACCTGCTCCCAAAACGCGTCGGCGGGGAAAATCTCGTTGACGAGGCCGAGCTCCTTGGCCCGGTCGAACGAGAACGTCTCGCCTTTCACCATCAGCTCAATGGCGCGCGATTTGCCCACGACGCGGGCGAGGCGCTGCGTGCCGCCCGTACCGGGGAGTACGCCCAGGTTCACTTCTGGCAGCCCGACCTTCCCGGCGTTCTCCTTGGCGAGACGGATGTCGCAGGCCATCGCGATCTCGAGCCCGCCGCCAACCGTGTGCCCGTTGAGCGCGGCAATCGTGAGCTTCGGCGTCTGCTCGAGACGGTTGAGCGTCTCGTTGGCGTGCAAGCAGAAGAAATACTTGAAGCGGGGCGTGACCTTATTGAGCATCGCGATGTTCGCGCCGGCCGAAAAGAACTTCTCGCCGTGGCCACGAATCACGATCACATGGACGTTGTCGTCGAAGCGGGCTTTCAGGATCGCCTCGTCGAGCTGGTGCATCATTTCGAACGTGTAGGTATTCGCCGGTGGATCATCGAGCTCGATGATCGCGAGCCCGTCCTCGGTGCGGTACTGAATGAGCGTCTTGAGTTGCGGTTCGGTCATGGTTGCCATGGAATTATTTCGCCTCCTGATGGGTCTCGACGAAGCCGCCGAGGAAGATGCTCGTCATGAGATCAGCCAGCCGCGCAGGATCGATGTGGCCAGCCGGGTCGTACCAGTTGTAAATCCAATTCATCATCCCGAAGAGGATGTACGTCGCGGCGCTGCGGTCGGGGCCGCTCTGCTCGGGCGCCGCATCCTTGAGAATCGATTCGAGCAGATCGACGTAGCGCCGCTTGATGGCGCTGACGCCCTTGGGCGACGCCTCGTGCGACAGCACCTTCATTTCCGGCATGTGCTGCGCGAAAAACGAGACATGGTGCCTGATGAAGGCCTGGAGCCGTTCCTGCGGATCGCTTGCCGCGGCGACCGCGCGCCGCGCGCCATCCAGGACCTGCGTGAAACAGCGGTCCTGGATCAGGGCGAGCAGGTCTTCCTTGCCGCGGACGTAGTAGTACATGCCGGCCAGGGACATCCCGCTCGCGGCCGAGAGATCCCGCATGGTGGTGGGATGGTAGCCCTTGTCCGCAAAGACCCGGGCGGCGCGGGCGAGCAGGTGGTCGAGACGCTCGTCGTATGGTCGCATGTTTTCGAACGATCGTTCGAATCTGGAAGTTATTCCCTTGGGTTCGACGCGGCAATAGGTGTCTGGTCTTAATATTTGAGCCCGTCTCACGTCCACCACCCCGGAGCCCGATGGCCCAACCGCAAGTGATTTCAGTCGCGCCGGATGCCGCGCTGATTCTGGCCTGGCAGGCGGGAGACGAACAGGCGGCGGCCGAGCTGGTCGGGCGCCACGCCCGGCCCCTGGCGCGCTTTCTGGCCGGTGCGGGCGCGCCCGAAGCGGATGTCGACGATCTGGTGCAGGAGACGTTCATCCGCGCGTTTCGCAGCGTGGATCGCTTTCGCGGGCAATGTCAGTTTCGCACCTGGCTGCTGACGATCGGCGGCAATGTGCTGAAGGATTTCGGACGGCGGGCGGCGCGGCGAAAGGTGTTGCCGCTCGATGAAGGTGTGCGCGACTGGGCCGGAGACCCGCATGAGCATGCCGAGGCGAGTGAAGCCGAAGCGTTGCTGGCGAAGTGTCTGAAGGAGCTGCCGCGGTTGCAGCGCGAAGTCTTCCTGCTCAGAGCCCAGCAGGGACTGGAATACGAGGAGATCGCAGCGGCGTTGGCGACGACGCCGGGAGCAGCGCGGGTGCACTATCACCACGCGGTCAAGCGACTGAAGGAGATTGTGAAATGAACGGCGACGAACGGCTCGAGCACCTGGCGAAGCGCCTCGGCAACGCGGCGGCCGCTCGGCTCGATGTGGAGGCGACGGCGCGGAAGGTCGTCGCGCGGTTGCGGGAGCAACCCGCACGGCGCGCGAGCTGGATCCAGCCCGCGTGGCTTCGCATTGCCGCGGCGCTCGTCATCATGGTGGGCGGGGCGGTGGTCGCGTCTCGGCTAACCCCGGGGCACCGCCCCGGGGTCAGCCCACACGCTGCACATTTGGTGGCGGACGATCTGAACGATCTCTCGGCCGACGAGCTGCGGGATGTGCTCACCAGTTTCGATGAGTTGATCAACAACGACAGTGTGGCCGTACCGGAAGGCAGCACGGACTTGCGTGAACTCGATGCGCAGCAGCTGCGTGCAGTACTGCGCTCTTTGGAGGGATGATCATTATGAGGAAGTACATCCTGCTCAGCCTTGCTGTCGTACTCGCGCCAGGTCTCGCGGCGCAACAGCGAGACAGCATGCCCGAGCCGAGCGACACCGCCGAGGCGGGGCGACTGCGTGCGCAGATCGAGCAGCGCTTCAATGAGCGGGTGACGCAGGAGCTCAACCTGAATACCGATCAGGCCACGAAGCTGCGCGCCACCCAGGAGCGGTTCGGCACTCGGCGCCGCGACGTCATGCAGCAGCAGCTCGCGCGCCGGCGGGCACTCGACAATCAAATGCAGCCGGGGATCGCGGCGAACTCCGATAGCGTCCGCAAACTGATGGATGGGATTCAGGCTGGGCGCACCGAAATGGTCAAGATCGAGCAGGATCAGGATCGCGAGATGTCAGGGTATCTCACGCCCGTCCAACGCGCGCGGTATCAGCAGATGCGCGAGCGGCTCATGCAGCGCGTGGGCGAAATGCGGATGGAGCGGCGGGATGGGCGGGGGTTTGGTCGGGGCCAGGGTGTGGGACCACGGCGTCCCGCAATTCGGGGAGGAGCGCGCCGCCGGGGGATTTAGGGGAAGGGTCGCGTTGGGTGTCGGAGGGGCGCAGCGTGCTGCGCCCCTTTTCATTCCTATGGCCGACTTGACGGCGTCTTGACTGTGGCAATCGAGATTGAGCGCGTCCCGGTCCTTGGAGTGACCCTTGTACGCGCTCGCCGCTGTCATTGCAACGCTCGTTATGCCTCAGACTGAGGCTCCCCCCCAACCTCCTGTCGCCGGCGTTACCGTCGACGCTCGGCGCCATCTGATCAGCGTCGTCGTCGGGCCGTTCGACGTCCCGGCGATGCCTGGCGGGATGGAGCACGAGATGCACGCGGAGGAGCCCGGAACGTTGCCGCTCGAGTTCAACTGGCCACTGGACGCCTGGTTCCGCGGATATCGCAGCGAAGTCCTCGACGCCAGGGGCGCGCCGCTCGCGCACACGCTGCTGCATCATTTCACGCTCGTCAATTTCGACCGGCGCGGTCTGTTTGTACCGGTCGCCGAGCGCATCGCGTCCGGGTCGCTGGCAAGCGAGGATGCGATGGCGCCGAAGACGATCGGCGCACCGATGAAGGCGGGGCAGCGGCTGGGGGTGTACGTCATGTGGCGGAACCGGACCGGTCGTGACTACGAGGGCGTCTACCTGCGTCTGACCCTCACCTGGAGTCCGGCGAATCTGCTGCCGCGGCCCGTGAGCGCGCTCCCGGTCGTGCTGGACGTGAACTACCGGCCGGCAGAGCCCAACACCTTCGATGTGCCTCCGGGGCGTCACGAGCGGAGCGCCGAGTTCGTCTTCCCGATTTCAGGCCGCTTCTTGATCGCGTCGGGTCATCTCCACGATCAGGGCGAGTCGGTCCGGTTCGAGGACGTCGAGTCGGAGCGCGTGTTGCTGGAGGTGCAGGCGCATCGCAGCCCGGACGGTACCGTGCATGGCGTCTCGCGGCGGCTGCTCGCGCTCTGGGGGCGCGGACTTCGGATCGAGGCGGGGCGTCGCTATCGCGTGGTCGCTGTCTACAACAATGTCACCGCGGACACCGCGCGACACGCCATGGGTGAGCTGGTCGGTGCCTTCGCGCCTGACGACATGCGGAAGTGGCCAGCGGTCGATTACGCCGATCCGTCATACGTGCGCGACCTCGCGCACTACGGCGTGCGGGAACATGCGGAGGTGAGTGAACACACACATCATCACATGCCGTGAGAGGCTCGACTATATTTCCGCCCCTGGCCCGAGTGGCGGAATGGCAGACGCAACGGACTCAAAATCCGTCGGGGGCAACCCCATGAGAGTTCGACTCTCTCCTCGGGCATCAGCCATGATGTTGCTTCTTCCGTTGCTGTACGCACAGCTCGCCACGCCGTACCAGCCGTCACTCCGCGGCACGGTCGTCAGCGCCGAATCCGGTGAACCGCTCGGCTTCAGCATCGTCAGCCTGCGCCCCACCGGGGGGCGCCAATTCACCGACTCAGCCGGCGCGTTCGCATTTACCACCACTGCCGGGCGCTACGTCCTCAGCGTCCGGCAGATCGGCTACACACCGGTCGACACCGAGATCGTGGTTCGTGGCGACAGCACGGCCGTCGTGCGCGTCGCACTCCGGCATCTCGCGATCGAGCTCCCACCGGTCACCATCGCCGTCAGTCAGTGCACGAAACCGGGACGCCCCGATTCGAGCGATGCCGCGCTGCGCGCCGTGTTCGACCAGCTCCAGGAGAACGCGCGCCGCTACGAGCTGCTCGTCGACTCCTACCCATTCCGCTACGACCTCGAGTTTTCGCTGCGGGAGGTGAGCCAGCGCGGGGACACCGGGCGCCCCGATATCCGCCGGCTGCGATTCCAGAGCACTGACACGCATCCGTATGCGGTGGGTCGCGTCGTGGAGCCAGCCTGGGGCCCATGGGGCTCGCCTGCCAACGTCCTCGTCATCCGGAGCGCGGACCTCGAGGACCTCGGCAACGACGACTTCGTCGCCAATCATTGCTTCCATCTTGCCGGGCGCGACACGATCGGCGGGGAAACACTCGTGCGGATCGACTTCGAGCCCGCGATCCGCATCGGTGCGGCCGACATGGCGGGCACCGTCTTCCTCGATCCCACGACCTATGAGCTGCGCTACACGCTCACTACGCTCACGCAGCCACACCTGTCGCCGCTGACGGACGTCAAGTCGATGACGTTCCGGACGCGCTTCAAAAACATCGCGCCTGGCGTGCCGCTCCAGGACTCGTTGACCGCCGTCACCACCTACCGCTTCGGCAGACGAACCAAGATCGACACCCAACGGACTCTCGACGTCAGGTTCCGCCGACAGCCGCCTCCGCCGTAGCGGCAGCACTTGCGTAGAAGCGGGTCATGGGGGGATATGGGGCCTCCCCAGGAGGCCACCCCATGACGCTGCCGCTCTTTCTCGTGCTCCTTCAGGCTGCGCGCCCGACGTCGGCGCCGGCGCAGGCTCCGGCCGGTTCGGTCGCCGCCTGGACGCTGCATTTCCCCGGCGACCTGCGCTGGCAGCAGATCACGCCCGCCGGCGCTCTGCTCGTCTCGAGCGATGCCGCGCTGTCGGGCGTCGACGTGGAACGCGGCCAGATCGCCTGGCAAAAGCCGGAGCTGGGCGGTTTGCCGGTCGACAGCGTGCACATGGTGGAGGGCTCGCTCCTCATGGAAGCGGCGAAGCCCGGCCTGTCGATCATCTTCGATCCCGTGACCGGCACCGTACTCTTCGATTCGCGGCGCTTGAATCTGACTCGCGTCGTCACGCGTCGCGTGCTGCCACAGACGGGGACGCTGCTCGTGCACGGCCAACGCGCCTCGGGTCCGCCCGTGGTTGCGCTCTACGATCTGGCGACCGGCAACCAGCGCTGGGTGAGTGAATCGCTGTTCCAACAGACCGAACCGAAACGCGGCGGCCTCGGCGGTCTCATGCAAGGTCTCGTGCGCATGGCCTCGGCGGCGACCACGCTCGAAGTGCTTCAGGCCGGGCCCGAGGTGATCGTGGTCCACACGCTGATGGGCCTGCGCGCGCTCGATGCAAAATCCGGCGCGATCCGGTGGACTGCGACGTTGCCAATGGCCCGCTCCGGCGCGGTGCCGCATCAGGTCAGGCTCTATCCCTCGCTCGCCAAGAACGACCGCATTTACGTGAGCTACGACGACCGGCTGATGGCGTTCCGGCTCGCCGACGGGCAGCCGCTGTGGGCGAAGCCCGCGAACGTCGACGGCTGGATTCGCGACATCGTCCAGCATCCTGCCGGCATCATTATGTTGCCGATCGGTCCGCCACCCGATCAGGCGACCGGCAACGTCCGCATCATCAACGGCGTGGTGCAGACCGGCCTGAACGTCGCGCGCTATGAGGATGGCACGATGATCGCCGCGAAGCCGCTCCGCATGCGTGGCACGGTAAAGGACGCGATGGTCACCGGCGACGCGGTGGTCCTCGCGGTGGACGCAGACTCGAAGACGTTCGTCAATGTTCTGAACGTCGCGACAGCCACGCTCCGACTACAGAAGGACGTGAAGATCAAAGGCCAGCTCGACTACGCCGAGCTCGTGCCCGCGGGTCTGCTGTACATCTCGCGTTCAGATGCCTCGACCAACGGCGAAGTGAACGTCATCGATCTCGCGAGCGGCGAACCGAAGTACAAAGACGCAATCGAAGGCGGCAAGTCATCCGTGCTCCTGTATGCCACCGAGGGAAGCACGCTCTACGTGTACGCGAACAAGGACCGACATCTCTACGCCGTGAATCGCCAGGATGGCGCCTATCGTGCGCTGGGCGGGGAGATCAAGCTGCAAGGCAACGAGGATCCCACCGCGCTCGAGGTGCGCACGGCGGGCCTCGTGCTCACGTCGCCACAGAACATGGTGATTGCGGGTAGGGACGGGCAGATCAAACAGCAGGTCTACAATCCCGCGCCGCAGCTGCCCGGACTGCTGCGGGCGCTGTACCGGATCAACTCGGTCCGCGCCGGCTTGTACGGCGCCGCTGCGTCCGCCTACGGAGACGCTTTTGCGCAGGCCTCGCGCAATGCGACCGACACGACGGCCAAACGCATCACCAGCCAGCTCGCCACGGCCTACTCGCAGGGCGGGGCACAGCTCTCCGGGTATTCGCAACAGGCCGGCGCGCTGGCGTCGAAGCGTTTCAAAGCCTCACTCGCGACACCGAGCTCCGTGTTCGTCCTGACGAAATCGCCCGATGGCAACGGCAACGTGCTTTTACAGATCGACAAGGACAGCGGACAACCGCGCTCCCGCGTAGACCTCGGCAAGCAACGCGAGCCCGTGTATGCAGTCGACGATATTTCGGGGATGCTCTTCTTACAGACGACAAGTGGGACGTTGACAGGCTATCGGCTCTAAGAGTCAGGGCGTAGTTGTCGTCGTAATCGTGAACGCGCCGCTCGTGACCGTGGTGGCGCCGCTGGCGCTCGCCGATAGCGTGTAGGTACCGGCTTTGTCGATCGCCAGGTTGGTGAAACTCGAGATCCCGTTCACCGGGCGGACGTCGGTCGTGCCGCCGAGGACCCCACCGGTCGAGTTCGATGCGAGCCCAATGGTGATGGTGCCCGTAAACGAGCTATCGGTGCTCCCGGTAGAGTCGCTCACGACAATTTCGACGGGTGGACTGATGACCTGACCTTCGTTCGCGGAGTTCGGCCCGACGAAGAACGAGAGGGTCGGCGTCCCGTTGCTGCCGCTCCCGGGGCCGCCGGAGATGCCGAGGAGGCCGGACCCGGTCCCGTCGAAGCAGGCGCTGGCGAGCAGCACCAGCAGTGCGCCAATGACTCTCGTTTGGTTGGTTCGCATGGCTGACCTACCCCTTATCACCCGGCGCCGTTCCGCCACGTCACTCCTGCAAAGGCGGCCGTTTTTGTGGTAAACTGGGGGCCATGCCAACACAGGTTGCAGGCAAGAAGATCGACTTCCGGGACGGCCAGTGGATCGTCCCCGACCACCCCATCATCCCGTTCATTGAAGGCGACGGCACCGGCCCCGACATCTGGCGCGCCTCGGCCAAGGTCTTCGACGCGGCCGTGACCAAGACCTCCGGCGGCAAGCGCAGCGTCGTGTGGCGCGAGGTGCTCGCCGGTGAGAAGTCGTTCAATCAGAACGGCAGCTGGCTTCCCGAGGAGACCCTCGCCGTCATCCGCGAGCACCGCGTCGCGATCAAGGGACCGCTGACAACGCCCGTGGGCGGCGGCATCCGCTCGCTGAACGTCGCGTTGCGCCAGATCCTGGACCTGTACGCCTGCATCCGGCCCGTCCGCTATTTCGAGGGCGTGCCGTCGCCGATGAAGGCGCCCGGCAAGCTCAACATCATCATCTTCCGGGAGAACATCGAGGACGTGTACGCGGGAATCGAATACAAGGCCCAAAGCGCAGAGGCGGATGCGGTCATCGAGTTCCTCAGCGGCCGGTTCGGTGCCAAGATCCGCCAGGGGAGCGCGATCGGGATCAAACCGATGTCGAAGTTCGGTTCGCAGCGGTTGATCACGAAGGCCATCCAGCACGCCATCCGACGCCGTCTGCCGTCCGTCACGCTGGTGCACAAAGGCAACATCATGAAGTTCACCGAGGGCGCCTTCCGCGATTGGGGGTACGAACTCGCGAAGGAACGCTTCGGCGATCACACGGTACCGGAGTCTGAGGCGGGCAAGCGCAAAGAAGACGCCGGCAAGGTCACGATCAAGGACCGAATCGCGGATTCCATGTTCCAGCAAATGCTGTTACGTCCGGACGAATACTCGGTCATCGCCTCACCCAATCTCAATGGCGACTACCTGTCCGACGCCGCGGCGGCGCAGGTCGGGGGACTCGGCCTCGCGCCGGGCGGCAATGTTGGTGATGGGTACGCAGTCTTTGAGGCTACACACGGTACGGCACCCAAGTACGCGGGCCAGGACAAGATCAATCCGAGCAGTGTCATCCTGTCGGGCGTCATGATGTTCGAAGAGCTGGGGTGGGACGACGTGGCTCACGCTATCGTGCGCGGGCTCGAAGGCGCGATCGGGTCCAAGCGGGTGACCTACGATCTGGCTCGACAGATGCCTGGCGCAACCGAGGTCTCGACCTCGGCCTTCGCCGACGCCATCATCGAGCACCTGTCATGAAGACTCTTGTTTCGACACGCCCGCTCGCCAGCCTCGAAACACCGCTGCTCGCGGTCGTCGTGGCCCAGGGATCCGCGGCGCCGCTGAAGGATGCGAGTCTCGAGCGCGCGATCGCGTCAGGGGATTACAAAGGGAAAAAGGACGAGACGTTGCTCGTCTACGGCAACGGCACATCCTC
>Ga0075424_100008102_pt1 | contig 10242 bp, 8 predicted proteins | sample SoiMethybrSBSTD3_FD_75301 | JGI IMG/M metagenome (GOLD analysis project Ga0075424, IMG submission 75301) | Bulk soil microbial communities from a Populus tree surrounding site in Tennessee, USA - Soil MetaG P. TD hybrid SBSTD3 | ecosystem: Environmental > Terrestrial > Soil > Tree plantation...
CGCCATCCAGCCTTCCTTGGCGGAGCCGTAGAGAATCGGAAAATCGAGCTGCTCGTCCGAAGCATCGAGCGCCGCGAACAGGTCGAAGACCTCGTTGACGACCTCGGTGGGCCGCGCGTCCGGCCGGTCGACCTTGTTGATCACCACGATTGGCTTGAGGCCGACCTTGAGCGCCTTGGAGACCACGAACTTGGTCTGCGGCAGCGGGCCCTCGGCGGCATCGACCAGGACTAGCGCGCCATCCACCATGTTGAGGATGCGCTCGACCTCGCCGCCGAAGTCGGCGTGGCCGGGGGTGTCCACGATGTTGATTCGGGTGCCCTTCCAGAGGAGCGAGGTGCACTTGGCGAGGATCGTGATGCCGCGCTCGCGCTCGAGGTCGTTGGAATCGAGCGCGCGCTCCGCCACCCGCTGGTTTTCGCGGAAGGCGCCGGACTGCTGCAGCAGCCGGTCAACCAGGGTGGTCTTGCCATGGTCGACATGGGCAATGATCGCCACGTTGCGAAGGGACATTATTAAGGAATCCGTATGGGGTCAGTTCGCGTTGCGGCGCAATATAGGCAGCGGTGGCCGGATAGCAATGACGATCGCCCGATGATCCATAGGGCAACCGAAGGTCCATCAGCCGCCCCTTGACCAGGGAGGTGGTGATGGGCGGCGGGTCTCTGCCTGAAAAATGGCGGCCGTTCATGGGCCCGCTCTGCCTGAAAAAGCGGCTCCTTAAATAGATACTCCAAGGGAACCTTTTAGCGCGAACGCTCGTTTGCGTATCCGACGTTCGGGGACGGGCCGGGTGTACGCTGCCCGACTTTCGGGGGACGGGTATGTGTGCTGCCCGACTTAGGGGCGAGGTGTTTGATGATTCCCAATCCGGTCTTGCGGGAAGAACGTGTCGACTTGTCGGGTATCGAAAAGGCACCAACGGGAATCACTGGCCTCGACGAAATTACCTACGGGGGATTGCCCAGGGGACGGCCGACGCTTCTCTGCGGGGCGGCCGGTTGCGGCAAAACCTTGTTCGCAATGACGTTTCTTTACCAAGGCGCGGTTGAGTTCCAGGAGCCGGGCGTTTTCGTTGCCTTCGAGGAGCATCCCAAAGACCTCATTATCAACGTCGGTTCGCTGCACTACGACATCCAGAAGCTCATCGCCGACAAGATTCTGGCGATCGACCACATCCAGATTGACCGCAACAGCATCCAAGAATCCGGAGACTACGACCTCGAGGCGCTTTTCATCCGCCTGGGATTCGCCATCGACTCGATCGGCGCCAAACGGGTCGTCATCGATACCATCGAAACGCTGTTCGGCGCCTTAGACAATCACGCAGTGCTGCGATCGGAGTTGCGGCGCCTGTTCGAATGGCTGAAGCAGAAAGGGGTCACTGCGATCATCACCGGAGAGCGTGGCGACGGTGGGCTCACCCGCCACGGTCTTGAGGAATATGTCGCGGATTGTGTGATCCTCCTCGACAATCGCGTGCAGGATCAGCTGTCGACCCGCCGCCTGCGTATCGTCAAGTATCGCGGATCGGCGCACGGCACTAACGAATACCCGTTCATCATCAATGAGCAGGGCATCACCGTGATGCCCATTACCTCGTCCGGGTTGGCGCATGACGCCTCCACCGAGCGGGTGTCGAGCGGCATTCCCGACCTTGACGAGATGCTCGAGGGCAAGGGCTATTACCGCGGCTCGAGCATTCTGGTCTCGGGCATGGCCGGCGCCGGCAAGTCGACGATGGCGGCGCATTTCGCCGATTTCATCTGCGGGTCCGGCGAGCGCTGCATCTATTTCGCGATGGAAGAGTCGCCGCAGCAGATCGTGCGCAACATGCGCTCGATCGGGCTTGATCTGCAGAAATGGGTGAACAAGGGCCTGCTCAGCTTCAGTGCGCGCCGTCCCAACCTGTACGGGCTCGAAACTCACCTTGCCGCCATGCATCGCGAGGTCCGCGACTTCGATCCCACGGCGGTCGTCATTGACCCGATGTCGGCTTTGATGTCGGCCGGCATCGCCAGCGATGTGCACTCCATGATCCTGCGGCTGGTCGATTATCTGAAGGCGCGGGGAACCACCGCACTATTCACCAATCTTGGCGGGGTCAAAGCTGAGAGCGCTACGACCGAGATGCAGATCTCTTCGCTCATGGACACGTGGCTGTTGTTGTACAACCGTGAATCCAATGGCGAGCACAATCGCGAGCTCTATTTATTGAAGTCGCGCGGCATGGCGCACTCCAACCAGGTGAGGGAGTTCGTGATGACCTCGGATGGCATCCAGCTGAGGGAAGCCTATATCGGTCCCGATGGCGTGCTGACCGGGTCCGCTCGGCTTGCGCAGGAAGCGAAGGACAAGGCCAACAAGCTCCTGCGCCAGCAGGAGATCGAGCGGCGTTCACGGGAGCTCGATCGGCGGCAGCGCGAGATTGCGGCCCAGATCGAAAGCCTGAAAGCGCAGCTGGCAAGCGAGGAAGCCGAGGCGGCGGCGCTCAACCAGGAAGGCGCGGCGCGAGAGGACCAGCTGACTGCCGATCGCACCGCTATGAGCGACAGCCGCTCCTCATCAAGAGAAGATGTCACACCGTTGAAACCGACTGCAAGAATGAATGGATGATGGACCGAACATGACCGAACAGGACGGCTACAACCTTCGGCTCTATGTGGCGGGCCAGACCCCCAAGTCGATCGCCGCGCTCGCCAACCTGACGAAGCTCTGCGAGAAGCATCTGGCAGGCCGGTACACCGTCGAGGTCATCGACTTGATGAAAGAACCCGCGCTGGCGCAGCGCGATCAGATCGTCGCTATCCCGACCTTGATCCGACATCTGCCCGAGCCGCTGAAACGGATCATTGGCGATCTGTCGAATGCCGAGAAGGTGCTGGTCGGGCTCGATATCCAGCCGACGTGATAGGACGAAGTTCTGTGCGTAACGCGCCTCCCGATCGCAAGACTACGCTCGCTTCACCAAGCGACGCGGAGGAGACCGTTGAGGCCATCCATGGCGGCAATGTCGATGCCGTCGTGGTGAGGAGCCCGGACGGCCTTCGCGTCCTCATGCTGGAAGGCGCGGACCAGCCCTACCGTATGGTGGTCGAGCGCATGAGTGATGGAGCGCTCACGCTTGGCCCGGACAATACGATCCTCTACGCCAACAAGCGGCTATCGGAGCTGACCGGCCGCCCGCCCGCGGATATCTTCGGTAAAAGATTCGAAAGCCTGTTCGCGCAAGCTCCTCCTGAGGAGCTGGATGGGACGCAAGAAGCAACGCTCCAGGGAGCCTCCGGAACGCTCCCAGTGGCGGTGTGGTCGAGCTCGATCTCCATCGCTGGCCTGTCGGCCCGGCTGGTCACGATTACTGATCTGTCGGTGCATCGCCGGGCGGAAGAGCTTGCGATCGCCGAACGCTTCGCGCGCTCGGTTCTTGAGCAGGCGACCGACGCCATCCTGGTGCTGGCATCGGACGGCCGGATCACGCATGCAAGCGGGATGGCTGAGGAAATTGCGGCCGCGCCGCCGGTTGGCCGGATGTTCTCGGAAGCTTTTCCGCTCGATGTCCAGACTACGGCGCACGCCGGAATTCTGTCTCGCTTCACGCCTGAGAGCCTCGATACCGCGCTTGCCACCAAGCCGTTTCACGGCGTCGAGGTGAAGTTGCTCAATCAGCTGGTGAACAAGCGGTTCTTTTTGCTCAGCGCCGGGCCGTTGCTTAACGACGCCAAGGAACCGGTCGGCTCGGTGGTGACGCTCACTGACATAACGATGCGCAAGCGCGCCGAGGATCAGCAGACCATGCTGGTTGCCGAGCTCAATCACCGCGTCAAGAACATCCTGGCGATCGTGCAATCGGTCGCAGGACAAACCATGCGCGCTTCGTCGTCGCTGTCGTCGTTCAGCGGGTCATTTTCCGGACGCATCAATGCGCTGGCGCTGGCCCACGATGTTCTGACGCGCACGCGCTGGATCGGCATTGGACTGAACGAACTGCTGACAGCCGTGCTCGAGCCTTATCGAGGCACCCAAACGCGCGTGACGCTGCAGGGGCCACCGGTGCTGTTGCCCGCGCAGGCGGTCATGCCGTTGTCGATGGCGATGCACGAGCTGGCGACCAACGCCTCGAAATATGGAGCTCTGTCCGCTCCGCAAGGCGCCGTCACGATCGACTGGACCGTACGGGAAGACGGCGCGCCTCGCGTGGATCTCACTTGGATCGAGCACGGCGGGCCCCGGGTGGAGCCGCCAGGGGCTTCAGGTTTCGGCACCAAGCTTATCGATCGGGTCGTGGGCTATGACCTCGACGGCAAAGTGAACCTGTCCTTCGAGCAAGGAGGGTTGTGTGCCGTGCTGAGCTTCCCACTGAAGACCGATGCGGCAACTCCGGAGTCGTCCTGGTCCGCATCGCAGCCGATTTGAGCGGGTTTCAATCGACGGATCTAGCGCTTTCCAAAAACCGTGACGCACAGGTCGCGCAAGGCTGTCTGGTTGAACGGCTTGGAGATACGCGGCAGACCGCGAAAAACCTGCGGGATCAACGTAACATCGTCGTAGCCCGACGTGATGATGACAGGCAGGCCCTGCTCGATCAGCTGTGGGAGGACCGAGAAAACCTGCTTGCCGCGAAGATTAATGTCCAGAAGCGCGCCGTCCGGATGATGGGCTTCACATTGCTGCGCGATGTCTTCGACGTTCGCCACGGGGCCAATGATCTCGCAGCCGAGGTCCTGGAGAACGCTCTCGAGGTCGAGCGCGATCATCGCCTCGTCTTCGGCGATCAGGATGCGCCGGCCGCGAATGTCATCAGGTGAGGGACTCACGATGGCTGATTCCTGCAGAACCATATTGCACACGTCGATTTTGAATATGTGGGCCCTCCGGCACGTGCATTCTAGCACGGCTTTCGCGGATGAGTTTATCGATTGTGTGACCTAAGGTTTCGGAACCTGGCCTTACGGAGTGGTCCTATAATACCGAGACCGCTGTAGCTGCCCCCAGAGCGAGCCGCATCTGCTCGCGCCACGGCCAGGTCGGCTTGCGGCCAACCTGGCGCTCATTCAGCGTCTGCCGGCCGCTTCCGCGGCCGCCAATCTCCTCACATGCCGTCGGCGAGCTGGTAGGCGGCACGCTCGAAGGCGTCGTGGACCGCCAGCGCCGCCGGATCGGCGAATGGCAGATACTGCATCAGAATCACGCCGGCGATGCCGCGGCTCTGATCGACCCAGAAATAGGTGTTGTTGATGCCCCCCCAGCTCAGGCTGCCGGCCGAGCGCTTGCCGGGCACGTGATCAGTGGTGATCAGGAAGCCCAGCCCGAACTTGTCGCGACCGTCCGCCACAAATGTGAAGTCGCGGCTGCGCGGCAGCGCCGACGCCAGTGCCGGCACCGATACGTTGCCGATATGATTCTGGCCCATGAGCGCGACGGTCTCGGCCTTGAGCACGCGCGCGCCGTCGAGCTCGCCGCCGTTCAGCAGCATGCGCACGAAGCGGCCGTAGTCGCTGGCGGTCGAAGCCAGTCCGCCGCCGCCGATCGGCTGCGGGATCGTGAGCGCCGGTTGCTGCGCCTGCTTGACGATCGCGCCGTCCATGCGATCACCGTCGCGCTGCTGTCCGGCGACGAGGCGCGCGGCCTTGGCGTCCGGCACGTTGTAGGAGGTGTCGGTCATCTTGAGCGGCGTGAAAATGTGCTGGCGGAAATAGTCCTCGAGCTTCTGGCCTGAGTGCTTTTCGACCAGACGCCCGACGATGTCCGTGCTGGTTCCGTACCACCACTTCTCGCCCGGCTCGAACAGGAGCGGGCCGTCCGCGTAGGTTTCACCCGCGCGCGGCTTGAAGTCGCGCAGGGTCGTGCTGGTGAACGGATAGCCGAGCCCGGATGTATGCGTGAGCACATGACGCACCGTCATTGGCTTTGACGTGATGTGCAGGTGATAGTTGCCGGTCTTGGCATCGAAGGAATCGAACACCGGCAGCTTTGCCATCTCGGGAAGATGCTTCTCGACAGGATCATCGAGCGTGAGCTTGCCCTGCTCGATGAGCTGCATCAGCGCCGTCGAGGTGATCGCTTTGGTCATCGATGCGATCCGGAACAGTGCATCGGCAGTCAAGGGACGGCCGGTCGCGACATCGGCAACTCCGAACGCGCCCTGATAGACGACGCCCTTGCGATCGGTGACAAGCGCCACCACGCCCGGCACCTGCTTGCGCTCGACGGCTTCGCGCAGCTTTTGATCGATCAGCGCGCCGGCGCGCGTGCGGTCTTGCGCCTGTGCGGCGGCGCCTGCGAGCGCGAATATCATGGGGATCATGAGAACGGCAGCAATCGTCTTCCGGTGCATGAGCGTTCCTCCCGTGTTCATTGTTATGAGTGCGAGAGCATAGCCCGATTGAGATGACAGTGAAACGAAGATCGGCGTCAAACACGCCTCGTCGGTATCTTTGACCACGTCGATTGATCGCGCCAGATGGGGCAGCACAGTGGGCCATGCCCACTCAGGAAGGCAGTGTCATTCGGGGAGGCCCGCCCGACGCTCGGCTTGTGTCAATAGGTTTGCCAGAAGTGGGGCGCGATCCCAACAGCGGCACAGACTCGTCTTGCGCTGAATGATGGCAGCAGCAGCACCTCCTGTATGGCGGCGGCTTAAGGCTCGATCCTGCGCTCGCCGCCGTCCTCACTTCGGACCACAACCGCGCTGGCGCTACCGCCGGCAAGGGCCTGAACATAGGTGTGGCTCGTTCCGGTCGGCCCAGTCAGCGACATCCCCGACTGCTGCTCCGACGTTCCGATCTTGACCGACGGGCGGCCCCGCTCCGTAATCAGGCGCAACAGCACTGTCTCCGCCACCATCGTTCCGTCTGGTTGCCGGCTTTCTGGCAAGATCTGGATGCTGGCGCGCACGCGCCCGGAGTCATCGACGATCTGGAGTCCGCGCCCCCGAAGAATTTGGTCTGCTGCAGGCGTCGAGACCGCCGACCGATTTTGAATGAATGACACGGTCAGCATGCCGGCGTTGAGCAACGTGATCGCAATCAGAAAGAGGCTGGGCTTCATGGATGCTCTCCAGAGACTTTCAACGTTCCGATGATAGACGCGCCCGTCGCGCGAATGGCGGTGCGGGCGTCCAGGATGCAGACGTGCGACAACAACGTCGTTGGCAGGATCTGCGCAACTATTCGGCGTTCTCTGTATCGGTCAGAATGAAGAAATCAGTCAGCAGCGTGCATAGCCGGCCGTCAGCGGAGAATCCGAAGAAAGAGGGATAGCTCCCGTCGCCCCAGCCGGAGGAGAAGCAAATGATGTTCTCGTCACGCTCGGGTGACGGTCGCCAATCAAACCAGGAGCGAGTGTCCGTGTACGTCGTCTCCATCCCGTCGATGATCACGTTGAAGTATTCGTCTTCCCGATCCATGCGTTCGGCAAGGAGCCGACCCGCAACCGGGTCCATGAAGCAGCCGGTGCCGGCGTCTACGCCGTAGCCAAAATAGCCATCGTGTTCGAGCGCCGCGGGGTCTTGGCGCTCAGTCAATGCCATTGTCCAGGAGACAACTGGCAAATTGGACAACTCGACCCGCGCGAACGCCACGCGTTCGTCGCGTTCGTCGCCCGTTCCATAACAGGCGACTGCGACTGACACCGGATACCGCCCGATGGGGATGGCCTGCGTGAAGGGCGCAGGATTGGGGAAGACGAAGGGGTCCGAGGCGGCCAATGCGCCCGAGGTGATAAGCAGCTGCCCGATCGCAACACGCTGAAACTCAACGGGCTTGCCATTCTGAAGGAGGCTTCCAGAGGAAAAGGCGATGTCGACGTGCCGTTGATTCGGGGCATATGCCATGGTTCAGCCACCCAACCGCAAGGATGCGTCGCAAATGCGACTATTCTCAGTAGACTTTTATTCCGCAGGAGCCGAACCAAACCACCTGTTTGGGCTTTACAATCGGCCACAGGAGCGAGGCCGCCATGCGAACGTCTGTGACTGTCGCCCACACCCGGCGGGTGCTCTGCGTCTTCCCGGCCTATGCGCCCTCGTTTGGCACATTCTCGCATGCTTACAAGCTGATGCCGGGCGTGCGCGCCTTCATGCCGCCGCAGGGGCTGCTGTTGATTGCGGCCTATATGCCGGCGCAATGGCCGGTGCGATTTATCGATGAGAACATCAAGGCCGCGAGCGCGACCGACCTGGCCTGGGCCGATGTCGTTCTCGTCTCCGGCATGCACATCCAGGCGCCGCAGATTCGTGATATTGCCCGTCGCGCGCACGCGGCTGGCAAGGTTGTGGCGCTGGGCGGGCCGTCGGTGTCGGCGTCGCCCGAGATGTATCCGGAAATCGACTATCTGCACATTGGCGAGCTGGGTGACGCCACCGACGCGCTCATCGCGCGGCTCGATGAGAGTGTCGCGCGGTTTCCCGTGCAGGTGCGGTTCGAGACTGGTGAGCGGCTGGCGCTCACCGACTTCCCGATTCCGGCTTACGATCTCGTTGTGTTGCGCAACTATCTGATGTTGACGCTGCAGTTCTCAAGCGGCTGCCCTTATCGTTGCGAGTTCTGCGACATTCCGGGTCTCTACGGCCGCCAGCCCCGGCTCAAGTCGCCGCAGCAGATCATCGCCGAGCTCGATGCCATGCTGGCGCAGCCGCATCCGCCCGCAATCTATTTCGTCGATGACAATTTCATCGGCAACCGCAAGGCGACGCGCGAGATGCTGCCGCATCTCGTCGCGTGGCAGAAGCAGCGCGGCTATCCGCTGCAGTTCTCCTGTGAGGCGACGCTCAACATCGCCAAGCAGACCGATATCCTGGCGCTGATGCGTGAGGCTTATTTCAAAGGCATCTTCGTCGGCATCGAGACGCCGGAGGCCGACGCGCTCAAGGCGATGCGCAAGGAGCACAACGTCGCGCTGCCGATGATGCAGGCCATCGAAACTCTCAACCGCTACGGCCTCGAGGTCACGGCCGGCATCATTCTTGGCCTCGACACCGACTCGCCAGACACCGAGGCGCGGCTCGCCGATTTCATCGACCTATCGAGCATTCCGATTCTGACCATCAATCTCTTGCAGGCGCTGCCAAAGACGCCGCTCTGGGAGCGGCTCGCACGTGCCGACAGGATCGTTGACGACCCGGCGCTCGAAAGCAATGTGCGGTTCCTGCGGCCCTACGACGACGTCGTCGGCTTGTGGCGGCGCGCGATTGGGCGTGCCTATGATCCTGAGCGGCTGTTCGCGCGCTTCGTTGATCAGATCGAGAGGACATATGTCAATCGCATCAGTCCGCCCGCTCGCGGCCGGCTGACCTGGACAAATGTGAAATTCGCGGCGATCTTTGCGTTCAGAATTCTCCATTTCATCGTCATCAAATCGGACTACCGCCGGCCGTTCTGGCGCGCGGCGCGCCGGGCGCTCGCGCGCGGCCAGGTGGACATGGCGTTCGCGATGGCGTTCGTCGGCCACCATCTGATCGAGTTCACGCGCCAGGCGCTGCGCGGCGAGCAGAACGCCTCGTTCTACTCGGCGCGCCAGCAGCAAGCCGCGCCGGCGCTTGAAGCGCCGCTGCGCAAGTCGGCGTAACAGCACATGCGTTGCAATCCTCCAACGTTTTTCATGCGCATCCTGTCGTTGCATCAGGCCGGCGGTGCATGCTTGCGGCTTGTTCAAACCCATCGAAGTCTGCTCTAGGCTTGCGGCATCGACATCAGAAAAAAGCTCCGATGCAGATGCAGATCTCGATTTCCGCCGCGGTCCTTGTGCTCATGGCGCTGGCCGCGCCGGCGCTCGCGCATGATGAAGCGACGTATCCCGACTGGTCCGGTCAGTGGAGCCGCGTGCCGGATGGAGGCGTGCCGCGCTACGATCCGTCGAAGCCGCTTGGCCGGCAGGAGGCGCCGCTCAAGCCTGAATACCAGGCCAGATACGAAGCGAACAAACGCGAGATCGAGGCCAACGGCTTTGGCGTCGACAACAACTACCGGTGTTTCCCGTCAAGCATGCCGCGGACCATGAGCGGGGTCTCATACATGGAGTTTGCGATCGGGCGGTCGGTGACGCACATCCTGTTCGACCAGATGACCTTCGCGCCCCGTCGGATCTACACCGACGGCCGCACCTGGCCGGCGAAATACGAGCCCACTTTCCTCGGCTATTCCATCGGCCAATGGCGCGATACCGACGGCGATGGTCGCTACGATCTGCTCGAGATCGAGACGCGCAACATCCGCGGTCCGAAGATCTGGGATCAGACCGGGATGC
>Ga0075424_100008105_pt1 | contig 10240 bp, 9 predicted proteins | sample SoiMethybrSBSTD3_FD_75301 | JGI IMG/M metagenome (GOLD analysis project Ga0075424, IMG submission 75301) | Bulk soil microbial communities from a Populus tree surrounding site in Tennessee, USA - Soil MetaG P. TD hybrid SBSTD3 | ecosystem: Environmental > Terrestrial > Soil > Tree plantation...
CGTTTCTGGCGCTACAACCGGACGAGCGGTACGTGGACGATGATGCGCGACTACAGCGCGAGCGAGACGTACGTCTGGATACCCGCTTCGCAGGACGTGGGGATCAGCGTCTGGCAGGTATGGGTTCGCGCAGCAGGCAGCGTGCAGTCGTACGAAGCGTGGTCCAGTACAGGCCCGTTCCTCATCCAGCCATGAACCCTTCGCGCGATCGAGCTCGCCCACCGAAGCTCGCTCACGACGAGTTGCGAGCGAAGGCGGGCTTTACTCCCCACGCGATTGGCGGGCCGACGCACACCATGTGAATGGCGAGCTGCGGCCAGCTCATCGAACCAGGCCATCGGGGCGGTGTGTGGAGGTAAAGACTGCGCGCCCACGAGAGCGCCGGGAGCGTGCCGTAGTTCATCGCGCAGAACACGATGACGCCGTAGAGCGGGCCGACGATCCACAGAGGCATCCTGCGCAGGACGGTCATCCGACGGCTCAAGGCATAGAACACCAGCGTTGCGCTCAACGCAACGATGAAGTGCATCGTCAGCCCGATGGCGGCCATGCCCGGGCCGCCAGTCATCGCCGCGCGTCCCCATAGCGCGGAGGCCACGCCGCGAAGTACGTCAGCGGGCGCACGGCCGGCCTGGACCCACGCCTGCATGCACGCGGCGGTGATGTCGAGCACGCCGCAGAGCAGCCAGCCGGTGAGGATCGCCGCACGTGTTCTCTGGCGAACGGAAACGAGCCGGTTGCCCGTCACCGCGGAAGCATAGCCGACTACTTGACCCGCTTGACGGCGAGTTTACCCGACTGTGTCTGCCCGTCGCGCTCGCGGCTCACCTCGCCGGTGATCTCGTCGCCGTCCTGCTTCAGGACGAACTTCATCCCGTTGTCCAGTTCGAACGTGAGCGCGCCGTTCTCGACTTTTCCATTTACGATCGGGTGCTGATCATTCTCGTCCGGCCCGGCGGTCCCGGTGAGCTTGTCGCCATCCTGCTTCAGGACCAGATGCGCTGGACCGCTCTGGTTCTCCGACCTGGTCAACGTGCCGGTCCACGTGCCGGTCGCGTCCGCGGCGATCAGGGTCGCGGCAGCGAGTGCAATCAGAAGAATGTGCTTCATACCGCCTCCTACACCGATACGTGCGAAACCGGCTTCGGTTTCACGGATGGTCGGTCGTCTTATCTTTCGTGCGGTCGGCTCGACTACGCGGCCAGAAGTACCACGCTGCAGCCGCGGCCACCGTCGCAACGACCCAGGGCCATCGGCGACGGCTTTCGGGCTCCTTCAGCACCCGCTCCAAATGACGTCGCGCGCTGTCGGTCGCCGGGTCGCCGTCGAAGTGCAGATCGTCACCCATGATCGTGTTGCAGCACCGTCGTCAGCGTTTCAGGAACGTGCGCGTGAGGGGCTGATCCGCCGCGCCGAACGGATTCTCGCGATCGCCGCTCTTCACGAGCACGTCGCCGCCGTTGCCCACACGCACGACGATTGCACGGTCTGCGGTATAGCGCACCGCCCCTACCTGCACCACACCCTCGACGTTCTTGCTTCCGTCGACGATGACGCGCATCCAGACCGGCCGCACGATCCTGAGATCGAGCACCACAGCGTTGGCAGCCGGCTGCGGCGTTGCCGCCGACGTAGACTGCGGCGCAGCGGGAATTGTCGCCTCCGGTTGCGGTTGCCTCGACGGCGCCGCGTTCGGCTCGACAGGATTCACAACCGTGGCGGGTGGCGTTTCCTTCCGCCCCCGGGTTGACAGAAGACCTAGCGCAATGACCGCGATGATGGCGCCGACGCCAAGGAGCCCTACGTTGCGTCGGTTCCGATTCCATACCGGACGAGCCGTCGGCGTCGGCGTCGGCGTCTCATCAACGGCGTCGCTCGACGCGACAGCAGAGGGCGGCGCATCGGGAACCGGCGCCGCCGCAGCGGATGTTCGCGCGACGGATCGCGCGCCGGCGGGAGCGGATGCGGGCGCGCGAAAGCTCTGCACGAACGCATCGAACTCATCGGATTTCCGCTGTCGCGCCTGGCGCGCAGCCTCGATCGACGCGCGGAGCCGCTCCAGCTCGGCTATCGCAGCGGGCTCGTCAAATGGCTCAACCGATCGTTTCTGTGTCACGCGACCATTATCGCAGCACCATGGTTGGGATTGAACGATCGCAGATTGCCTTGATCGCAGGATTGAACGATTGCGGATTGACTGATTGGGGATAACTGATTGGGGATAATTGATTCGGGATGACCGATTGGGGATGACCGATTGGGGATTGGGGATTGGATTGTCCCTGCCCAATGACAGGTCAGCCGAAAGGCCGGTACGGCTCTACAGGCCTGACGCGCTCAAATCGTTCGATTTCTCCGTCGGCCACTATGGCAGCACGCGTGCAGTAGTGTCGCGCATCCATGAATGACAAACCGGTACCGAATCGGGACCGCCGCGAGTGTCGCGATCGTCGTGCAGCGACCCGAAGCGGCAGACGCGAAAGCGACATGTCACGCTCGGCACTCTGCCCGAAGTGCGCGTCCGCGGAAGTGGAGCGAGCCGGTGCGCGCGGCGTACTCGAATATCGCTGCCGCGGATGTCAGGAAACGTGGGTGGTCATTCTGAAGGATCGACGATCCTGAACGGGGGGTTTACTGCAGCGCCGAGTCCGACGATCCTGCGCCCACGGCGTTGCTGTTGCTGAGCGTCAGGCGCTTCGAATGCTGTCCGTCGAGCGTCACCCACACGAACCAGAAGTACGACTCCTTGCCTTTGAACAGCTCGCGCGAGGCGCACGCCACGACGCCGTGCCATCCCTGGCGCGGGATGGTGAGCGTGAACTTTCCCTCAGCGTCCGTCTTTGCGGTTGACACCGGCGATGGAAGACCGTCGAAGAAGTACTCCCCCGAAGCCAGCAGCTGCTGGCGCGCCTGCAGCTCCTCGATTTGTCTCGTGATGCCCTTCGCCCTCTTGTAAGCGGCGCTCCACGCCTCCCCTTTCTTGAGATTGTCCTGGTCGCCCTGCAGGATCTTCCAGAGCCGCTCTTCTTCGGATTGCGCCGCACCTATCGTGGCGGTCAGGCTGCGGATGTCGCGCTCCAGCGTTTCGCTTTCCAGCTCACTCTGCAGCGTCTTGCTCTTCAAGTGCTTCTTCAGCACGTCCTGCGGAATCGCGTGCACCGCGACGGAAGCGAGCTTGTACTTTCTCCTGCCTCTCGTGATGATGAACACGTGGCCCGTGAGCTCTCCGTTCGGAGTTCCCCAGGAGTCATCGACGAAGAACTTCCACGCGTGCGTGCAGAACTGACAGCGAAACCAGATGAAACTGCCATGCATCGAGCCCGGCATGCGCTCGATGAGGGCGCCCTTGCATACGGGACAACGGGTCGGCAGCCGCAGCGATCCGGAGTGGCGCATGCATCAGAACGTGAAGAAACCAGTGATGGCGAGGCTGCCGGCAGTCTCGCGGAAGCGTGGGCGCAGTTTGTAGGCGGTGTCGCTGACGCCGCTCGCGCTGTCGAACCACATGAGCCGATAGCGATACCCGATGCTGCCTCCCACGCGCGGGTGCGCATACACGGTCACGCCCGCCTCTGTGTTCATGCCGAAGCCTCGGAAGCTCGCATCGGCGACGTCGGGGTCGAGAAAGCTTCCGTCCTTCACGGTCAGCCACGGCAACGACAGCCCGACCAGTCCGTACGGCTGAATCCGGCCGCGCGTCAGGGCGAAGATCCGTTCGTCGAAGTTGAGCGAGTGGAACGTCGCCTCACCGGGGAAATCGAGGAAGGTGCCGACGTGTTTCGTCTGCTCGTAGCTGGCCTCGAACGCGCCTCTCGTCGAGCGGACGCCGAAGATGCCGCGCACGGTGCTCTTCGGCTCGAGCCGCGGCAATATCAGGATCTCTTCCCCTCCGACCTTCTGGTAGTACGACGACCCGTCGAAGGTGACACCATCGAGCGTGAAGTCCGGAACGCCGGTAGCGCCGACGTAGATGCCGGTTTTCGCGAAGCCGGATCGCTCCTGGCTCCAGGCGGCGGGCGCCACGGCAAGCAGGGATAACGTAACGACAGTGACGAAGTGTGCACGCATGCGTGGAGTCATGCGTGCCAGACTCCAAAAGCGATGCCGTCGAGGCGTCGGCGCCAAATCCGTCGCAATCGGCAACCAGTTCATACAAGCGCTGCAGACGGCGCGGTCGCGAACCACCAAATCTGTAACCGTCGCGAACGGTATCGTGCACGGGCGCATAGCATCGGAGCGAGAACACACGGCAATTTCCCCCGTAGTGGCAGGCTCCTTCTTTGCTCCGTCCATCGGGTTGCGATGAGCCTGAAAAACGACAAGAACGGGTCGCCCAAAGCGACCCCGCCGTCGGCGGATCCAGCGGAAACGATCGAGCGCGTGCTCTCCCGGAAGCAGCTGCGCATCGAAACCGGCGACGTCGTGCTGACCCGCGTGCGTCGCGGATCGCCGTCGGTGGGAAAGGCGTCGGAAATCTACGAACTGCGCGTCGTTGGCAGCAGCGATCGTCGCGCCGAGCGGTTCGCCACATTCGGTCACGCGGCCGCGCGGGGCGAGGAGATCGCGCGCACGCGCAAGACGCGTTTGATGTATGTGGAGGCCGAAGGCAATCCGCCGTTTCTTCTCGAGGATGCGACCGGTCAGCAGTGAGAAAGGACTGGCGCGGTGGCGTACCCCCGCGCCAGCGTGCTCGGACGCTCGATGAGTGGTGTCTAGCTAGCTGCCTGGCACGGCCCGAATCCTGCCGTAGACCCCGTGCTCCTCGTCGCCAGGGCCGGCCGCGAAGAACAGCGTGTTCGGAGGTTGGGCCGCCACGCCGTTGCCGAACGCAATGCCCCACAGCCCTTCGATCTCGACCTCTTCGCCTCGCCCCGTGCGCAGCTGCCCCTTGAAGTCTCGAGTTGCCAGGTCGTAGGCGCTGATCCGGCCGTCGCCGAAGTTTCCGATCAACAGCGAATTGCTGAAGCGGCCGAAATCGGCGGGCGCGAGCGCGACGCCCCATGGCGCGTTGAGCGCGCCTCGGGACGCGAACCGCCGGATCAGGTTGCCGTTGACGTCAAAGACGTTGACGAACCCGAATCCCGCTCCGGCCACGTCATCCTCGGCATCGTCGTCCTGCTTCGCGTAGGTCACGTAGATGTTGCCAAGAATGTTCTGAATGCCGAACGGCGCGTAGTGGCTCGGGATTCTCGGGTCGGAAAACCCGCCGGCGGTGGTCACGGGATGGAACGATCCATCGAACACGTCGACCCTGTTGTGATGGAAATCTGTCGCATACAGGAAGCGGCCGGCGCCGGTACCGCCGAGCGCGAGCCCTTTGTAGATGGCGCCCGAGGCAGAATTGTCGACCGCGATGACCGCGTGCGTCGCGTCGACGTTCGGCGCCCACCCGGCAATCGTCCCGTCCTCGGTGGCGAAGATGAAGCGGCTCGCACCTGAGACGCTTCCTTTCGTCACGACGAAATCGTTGCCCGTGCTGGCGACCATTCCGGTGGGAGCGCTGGGCGGCGCGCCGCCCGCCGGAGGCGGAATCGTGACAACGAGCGACGCCTTGACGCCGTTTCCGTCATAGATGGTCGCGACGCCCGTTCCGTTGTCCGCGACCCAGAACGGCGACGTAGGACTTGCCGCGATTCCCCATGGATTCACCAGATCCGGATCCGTGTGATCGGCGGGAACAAACCCATCCGACACGAGGTTGTGCACCTCGTAGAACTTGGACGCTGCGGTTGAATCCTCGGCCGGGGCTTGCGAGCTGGCCGTGGTGATCGCCGACGCGCAAAGAATTGCGGCGATGCCTGTGATCCAATACCCGAGATGATGGCGCGAACGACGTGGTGTGCTCATAGGCAGGTCTCCTCAGTGCTGCGTGTCGGATCGGCTGGGGTTCAGCTGCGAACGAGCTGAACTCTGGGGGCGACTCCAAGAGACATCGCGGCGTGCAACGCGACTGCCACCACTGCGCGCGGCAAATCGACAGAATCCATTCGGACCGCGGAGGCGCCGTTACGCGGCGCGAAAGAATTTACGATTTGTGCGTCAGACTTCGCCAAACGTGCGCAGCTTCACGCCGGTCCACAGACGCTCGCGCGTGTCTCGCGTGAGTGCGAGCGACCGGGCGCCCGCGGGAGTCACCGCGAAGACGCGCCGTGACGCCGCCGCCTCGGCCGTGGCCGTCCGCTCCGACTCGACCAGCCGCTTTTCTTCCAGCCTGTCGAGCGTCGCGTAAACGGCGCCAATCGTCACGCGGCGGCCGGTGACGGACTCCAGCTCGCGGCGCACGTTCATTCCATACGCCTCCGCGCCCGTGCGGACGACCGCCAGCAGTACCTGCTCTTCGAGCGATCCGAGCAGCACGCCGTTCGGTTCACGTTTGGGTGTCATGCTTACTCCGAGGGGCTTCGCCCCTCGGACTCCCCCACACGCTCAGTCGCTTGCCGCTGCGCCGGCCCGCTCCGTGCGCGTGGCTCGCTTCGCTCGCGTCTTCGTTCATGGTCTTCACTGCCGGAGAACTGCTGCGGGGTCCGTCAGACTCGCGCGCCTGGCCGGCACGAAGGCCGCGAGTATGCCAACCAGCTGCAGCACGACGACCGCGGCGGCGAGCGACAGTGGATCCGTGGCCTTCACGCCATACAGCAGCGTCGCGAGCACCTTTGAGACCGCGATGGCTGCGGCGATCCCGATCGCGCTGCCGCCCGCAACGAGCGCCGCGCCCCGTCCGACCACCTGCCTTACGACGCGAGACGGCGTCTGCCCCAGCGCGATGCAGATCCCGTAGTCCCGCGATCGGCGCGTGACGTAATGCGAGATGACGCCGTACACACCCACCGCGCCGAGCAGGAGCGCCAGGCCGGCCAGCAGCGAGAGCAGCGTCACGACCTGACCCGTCGGGCCGAGAGCCAGGTTGAAAATGCCGCTCATCGTCATCGACTTCTGCACCGCCAGCTGCGTTCCGGCGCGCCGAATGGCGGAGCGCGCTCCCTCCAGAACGGCGGGGACGTCATCCGGCGACGCCGCCCTCGCGACGAACGTCACTTTGTTCCACACGAGCACCGGCAGCTGGTCGTAGAGCACGTAGCGCGCCGGCACAGGCGGATCCGTGAGGTTTGCTTCGGCTGCGTTCTCGACGACGCCGATTACGCGTTCCCCGGCATCGTTGAACGTCTGAAGAACCTGTCCGAGCGGATCCTCGTTCGGAAAGTACTTCGCGGCGAGCGCCTCATTGATAATGACGACCCGATCACTCCCCTCGCGATCGGATGGCTCGAAGCTCCGCCCTTTCACGAGGTGCATTCCCACAGTGTTGAAATAGTCGCGGCTGACCATCCGGAACGCGGTGGTTCCACCCGCGTCCGGTTTGCCCCTTATCCCGATGCCCCAGTTGTCGCCAGTGCCGCCGAGCGGCAGCTTCTCCGTTACGGCGACGGACTGCACGCGCGGCAGCGCCTGCAGTGTTTGCAGCATGTCGAAGATCGTCCGGCGCCGTTCGGCGACCTCGAGCCGTGACGGCATCGTGGCATCGATCGCAACCACGCTGCGCGTGTCGACACCGGGATCGATCGCGCGAAGGTTCGCGACGCTTCGAATCAGCAGACCCGCGCCAGCGGCGAGCAACACGGCAAGCGCCATCTGCGCGACGACCAGGGTCCCTTCGAGCCGGCCGCCGCGGCCCGAGACGCCGCCGGTCCGCGTCGTCGCCATTGTCGCGCTGAGGCTCCCGCGCCACAGCGCAATCGCGGGAACGATCGCCACGAAGACGGCCGCCGCGAGCGCGGCGGACATCGACGCCCACAGCAGTGTCCAGTCGAGATGCGCACTCTCGGCGAGGTCGCCGAGCGGCAGCGACTGCAGGAGCGTGGCAAAGCCGGCGAACGCCAGGAAGGCGCCCGTCAGACCTGCGAGGACGCCAATCGCGAGTGCCTCGAGGACGAGCTGTTGCACGAGCCGCTGACGGTTCGCACCAAGCGCCGACCGCACCGCCATTTCGGTCGCTCGCGCGTCGACTTGCCCGAGCATCAGCGCAGCCACGTTGGCGCACGCCATCAGCAGGATGACCGCCATCGCGGCAAGCGTGGCTCTCAGGCTTGGACTGACTTTGCCGACGAGGTACTCGCGGACAGGCGTGATTGCCGGTGACTTCGTCTTGTCCCACTGCGCGGGATATCTGTACCGCCGGCCGAGCGCGTCGGCGATTGTGCGCAGCGGAGCTTCCATGTGCTCGACCGTCGTGCCTTCGGCGACGCGCCCGACAAGCGCGTAACGTCCCGATCTGTTCTGCGGATTGAGCGCCGTCGAGTTCCACACGCGCGTCGTCGGGGCCGGGTACCAGAACGTTTTCGGCATGACGCCGATGACCGTGCGGTTCGCGCCTCCAAGCCGCAGCTGCCTGCCGACGATACCCGGATCGCCTCCAAGCTCCTGCCAGAGGCCATAACTCAGGACGGTTGTCGGTTCGGCGCCGGCAGCGTCGTCGCCCGTCCGGAACGTGCGTCCGAGCAGCGGCGGTGCTCCAAGCACATCGAAGAACTCGGCGGACGTCGCCATTCCCTCGACATTCCGAAGGGGGCTTCCCTCGGTCTCCAGCGTTGCGTCATCGCCTCGATACGCCGCCATGCGGCGGAAGCCCGCGAAGTTGCCGCGCAGATACAGGAACTCGGATTCGTTCCACGAGTAGGCAAACCACAAGACGCCGACCTGTTCTTCGTGGGCGATTGGCAATGGCTCGAGCAGCAGCGCCCGCGCGACGCTGAAGATCGCCGCCGTGCCGCCGGCGCCCAGCGCGAGCGTCAGAATGGCGAGTATTGCGTAGGTGGGTCGGCGCAGCAGCCGCCGCGTCGCGTATCGAAAGTCCATGATCCAGCTCTCGAACATTGGTCCTCCCGGCCGCATGCGGTTTGCGCGGGGCTCGAAGCCGGTCATGCCCCGCCACCACGTGCGTTTCGCAAGCGCGGGGATTGATCCGAGCGTCTCGAGCCACAGCCAGCGCCAGGCGGCCCCGCGGCCGCTCGCCGCCATCCGCCGCATGTACTCGTCCTGCAGATCCGCCAGCACCTCATCGCGTTCGGCGATGGGCAGCAGCCTCCTGAAGATGGCAAAGGGGATGCGCGGCTGCGGCATTCTACATTGTAGAGACGGGCGGAGGGGGGAAATGGTTTGAAGGAATCCCTAATCCCTGATCGGGAATCCCTGATCGGGAATCCCTGATCGGGAATCCCCAATCGCCAATCGGGAATCCCCAATCGGGAATCGGGAATCCCCAATCGGGAATCGGGAATCCGGAATCTGTCGAATCGACATTCCGTCGAGTTGCGAGATATTGCGGTCAGAGTCGAGTCGAGCGGCGGGGGCGAGCATAGGTCGTCACCAATCGTCCAGTCTTGCCAGTAGGAAGTGCGTCCATTCTGTTCCGCAAGGTGTCCAACGCGTCATGATCGGCATACATCCGCTCCTCGCAGTTGCCGTGATGACCATCGCGGGCGTGCCCGCGCGGCCATGCGCGCCGGCCGCACTTTCCGGGTTCTGTCGCGTCGGCTGTCCCGGATCGCCTCCGACACTCATTCGTCGCGTCGAACCAGATCTGAAGTCTGTCGCCGGGCCTTATCCGCTCGGCGTCTCGGTTCTCGAGCTCGGCGTGAACAAAGAAGGACGCGTCATCTCCGCATGTGTACTTCGTTCCCTGCGGAGCGATTTCGACGCCGCGGCGCAGGCGGCCGCCATGCGATGGCTCTGGACGCCGACGACCGTGCGCGGGCAACCGGTCGGCGTCGTGATGACCGTGGCCGTTACTGCTCCACGATTCCGCCCACGCCGTCCAGCGCGCGGTTCACCGATCGGCGATTAACGATGACGATTCTCGATAGGGGATTGTCGGATTGGGGATGGGGGATTGAGATTGTCCCGGCCGCAGCTTCTGCGACCGGGACTCCGTTCGCGTCCACCTCTATCGGCGATGCGGCGATCCGGCGCGTTGGCCCAGTCTGTACGCGACGCCGACTCGGAACTCAGGGCTGTCGAGGAATCCCACGCGGAACTCCGTGCCCCATCCGCTCGAGTGTCCGAGGACGGCCACGACGTTCACTCCAGCCTGAGTGTCGGAGTACGTCGGGAACCGGTAGTAGTTGACCGCCGGGCCGCCGCCCACGTCGAGACGCCAGGGGCTGCGAGCGGGCTGCCACAACCGGTGCATCAGATCCAAATTTGCCGAAAGCAGCTTCGCGCCATTCCCGAATCCGGCGTCGCC
>Ga0075424_100008106_pt1 | contig 10240 bp, 10 predicted proteins | sample SoiMethybrSBSTD3_FD_75301 | JGI IMG/M metagenome (GOLD analysis project Ga0075424, IMG submission 75301) | Bulk soil microbial communities from a Populus tree surrounding site in Tennessee, USA - Soil MetaG P. TD hybrid SBSTD3 | ecosystem: Environmental > Terrestrial > Soil > Tree plantation...
CAGCCCCAGCCGGAGCCGAACTGGTTGGCCGCCGCGTTGGTCAGCTTCTCCTTGAAGGCCTCGAAGCTGCCGAAGTCGCGCTGGATGGCGCCCGCGAGCTCGCCCGAGGGAGTGCCGCCGCCGCCCGGGCCCATGACCTCCCAGAACAGCGAGTGGTTGGCGTGGCCGCCGCCGTGGTTGCGCACCGCGGTGCGGATCGACTCCGGCACGTCGTTGATGCCGCGCAGCAGGTCCTCGAGGCTCTTGCCCTGCTGGCTCGGCTCCTTGTCGAGGGCCTCGTTCAGCTTGGCCACGTAGGTGGCGTGGTGCTTGTCGTGATGGATCTGCATGGTCTGCGCGTCGATATGGGGCTCGAGCGCATCGAAGGCGTACGGCAATGGGGGCAATTCGTGCTTGGGCATCGTGCGTCTCCTCCTGGTTGAAGCTGCGGGGGATCGGGATGCGGTGGGCTCGTCTCGCGCGCTCCCGCTCTCGAGTGCATTCTGGCAGAAGGCTCCGGAAACGCGAAAGCCCCCTCATCACCCCGGCCCTCTTCTCCCAGCCTCCCCCCCTTCCGCCGGGAGAAGAGGGAGAAAAACAAGAAAAATCGTCCTAGGGTAGGGGCGGGTCTGGACGGTGGGAGGGGGTTCGACCCGCCCTGTTCGAAGCTCGCGGCGGACGCCCTAGCGCAGCTTCTCTTCGACGAACTCGACGTGCTTGCGGACCTTGGGATCGTACTTCTTCATCCGCAGCTTCTCGGTGGAGAGCTTCTTGTTCTTCGTCGTCGTATAGAAGTAGCCGGTGCCGGCGGACGAAACCAACTTGATCTTCTCGCGCATGACGGATGCTCCGAATGGTGATTGGCGGGGCCGACGGGGCTCGAACCCGCGACCTCCGGCGTGACAGGCCGGCGTTCTAACCAACTGAACTACAGCCCCGCAAAGAACTCTCGGCGACGGCCTTCACTCCCTGGTGGGAGGTGAGGGATTTGAACCCGCGACCCCCTGCGTGTAAGGCAGGTGCTCTGACCGCTGAGCTAACCTCCCTCCGGCCGTCAAGGACGGCCAATGATAGGGAAGCAGGTAGGGGATGTCAATCAGTGGGCGACGTAGCCCAGCGCCTTGAGCTCTTCCTTGAGGCCTTTCGGCAGCGCCTGCTCGTGCATCCGGCTGCGCAGGCCGGAGAAGCGCTGCCGGATCAGCTTCGCGAGCACGGCCACCCTGCCGGGCTGGCCCGCCGCCAGGTTCGCGGTCTCTGCCGGGTCCCGCGACAAATCGTAGAGCTCCTCGCGGCCGATCGGATAGTGGTGCGGCGGCGCCTCGGGGATGCAGTCGGGCGAGAAGGCGTCCGGGTTGTGCACCAGCTTCCAGTTGCTCTGCACCACGGTGCGGACGGTGCTCGAGCCGTACTCGGAGAAGGCCGGCTTGCCGGCGCCGCCGGCGCCCGGGCGCTCGAGATAGGGCACCAGCGACCGGCCGTGCTGCTCGGCCGGCTTGGCGACTCCCACTAGGTCGAGCAGAGTCGGCAGCACGTCGATCAGCTCCACCGTCTGCGGCACCCGGGCGCCGGCCGGCAACAGGCCGGCGGCGGCGAAGCCCAGCGGCACGTGCAGCGTCGTCTGATAGACCGAGCAGGAGTGGTAGAGGTAGCGGTTGTGCTGATACAGCTCCTCGCCATGGTCGGCGGTGAAGATGACGACCGTCCGCTCCAGCCGGCCGGCCGCCCGCAAGCCGTCGAGCAGCGCGCCGCTCAACCGGTCGCTCCCCTGCACGGCGGCGTCGTAGAGGGCGCCGAGGTGCCGCACGTCGCGCTCGCCGAGCGGCATCGGCCCGGTCATCACCGGATCGAGGAGGCGCTTCCTGGGGCCGAGGGGGCCCTGATAGCCGGGATCGAGCCGGTTCGCCAGGTCGCCGCCGTTGTAGTACGGCGGATGGGCGCCGAAGAGGTGGACCCAGAGCAGGAAGGGCCGGCGGCCGTCCACGCCCCGCGCCCAGTCGACGGCGCGGCGGACGCTCTTGCCGTCCTGCCCCCCGGAGCAGGCGAAGGCGTCCCAGCCGCGGTGGTTCGCCTGGCACATGTTGCTGAGGAAAGCGCCGGTCTGATAGCCGGCGGCGTGCAGCAGCTTGGGCAGCGTGGGCAGATCGTCGGGGAAGCCGTAGCCGTTCTCGGCCACGCCGTGGCCGCTCGGATAGAGGCCGGAGAGCAGCGAAGCGAGCGACGGCCAGGTCGAGGCCCGCTGCGACATGGCGCTCGCGAAGAGCACGCCCGAGGCGAGCTGGGCGTCGATGCGCGGGCTGTTGGCGCGCGCCGTGTAGCCATAGGCGCCGAGCCGGTCGGAGCGCAGGGTGTCCACCGTCAGCAGGACGACGTTCCACCCCTTCGCCGCGCCGGCGAGGCGCCGGCGCTCCGCCTTGGCCTTGCCGTCGGGTCCGCAGGCCATCGCGACGCACAGGAGTAGAGGCCAAGCCGTGAGAAGGATGCGCCGGCGCATGGGAGGCGCATTCTAGCCCGGAGCGGGCTTGCAGGAGATCGCGGAATACGATATAAACCCGCCTACCCCTTCTGTGCCGGCCCGGCTTGGGCCTCATCCTCTTTTCAAATCGCAGTTTCGTAGTCACGCCTCTCCTTTGCCATGCAAGGAGAGGTCGATGCAACCATTCACGAAGCGCCGCATCTCCCCGAGGATGCGGCGAGAGGAAGCCTTCCAGGCCGCCTGGGAGGAGCTGATCCGCCGTTACGACGCGATCCTCCAGGGGCACGTTCGCCGGTCGCTGCTCCATGCGGGAGTTCCGCTCGAGCCCGAGGAGGTGGAAGAGAGGGTCCAGGAAGTCTATTGCCGTCTGGTCATGGGCGGCGCGGCTCGCCTGCGGCGGCTGCGGCAATGGAGCCGCACGCAGGTGGCGGCCTACCTCGCCAGGATCGTCCAGCACGTGGTGGTGGACGAGCAGCGGCGGCTGGCCACCGCCAAGCGCGGCGGCCAGCGGCTCTCGCTCGGCGGCTGTCTCAAGGAGGTCTGCGAGAGGACGGCCGATCCGCAGGTGAATCCGGAGGAACAGGCGATGCTCGCCGAGGGCCGGCGCCTGTTGCTGGAGCGCTGCCGCCTGCTCGCCGAGTCGATGAGCTGGCGCAGGGATCGCCGGCTCTGCCTGCGCATCCTGCGGCTGGCGCTGCTCGAGGGGTGGAGCAGCCGTGAGATCTCGCGCGCCGCGGGCGGCTGTCTCGCCCCCAGCACCGTCGACTCGCTGGTCCATCGCGCCCGGCGGCGCCTGGCGCTGAGCGGCTTCGTGGTGCCGAGCCGAAGGCGCTGTCAGGCGCCGCTGATATCATCGTTCGGCCCATGATCCGCGTCTTCACCGACCCGCTCTGCCTCGAGCACCGCACGCCGCCCGGCTACCCCGAGAAGCCGGAGCGGCTGGCGTTGGTGCTCGCCGGCCTGCGGCAGAGCGGCTGGCCGGTGGCGGAGGAAAGCGTCAGCCCGGAGACGGCGCGCGAGGCGGTCACGGCTCTCCACGAGGAGGGCTACGTGGCCCGCTTCGAGCGCGCCGCCGCCCGCGGCGACTCGCTGCTCGACTCGGCGGACAACCCGCTCTCCGCCGGCACCTGGAAGGCGGCCTGGGCCGCGGTCTCGGCGACGCTCGCGGCCGCGGACTGGGTCGCCGGCGGCAGCGATCGCGCCGCGCTGGCGGCGGTGCGCCCCCCGGGGCACCACGCCGAGCGGTCGCTCGCCATGGGCTTCTGCTTCTTCAACAACGTGGCGGTGGCGGCCGAGCACCTGCGCCGCCGCCACGGCGCCTCGCGGCTGGCGATCTTCGACTTCGACGTACACCACGGCAACGGCACCCAGCACCTCTTCGAGGCCCGCGCCGACGTCTTCTACGCCAGCACGCACCAATATCCGTTCTACCCCGGCACCGGCGCCGCGAGCGAGACGGGCATCGGTGAGGGCGAAGGGGCCACCCTCAACATCCCGCTGCCCGCCGGCACCGGCGACGAGGTCTATGCCGAAGCGATTCAGGGAACGATCCTGCCCGCCCTGCGGCGGTACGCGCCGGACGCGCTCCTCCTCTCGGCGGGCTTCGACGCCTGGCGCAACGACCCGCTGGGCGGCATGCGGGTGACGGAGGAGGGGTTCCGCACTTGGGGGAACTGGCTGCGCGAGCTCGCCGCCGAGGTCTGCGGCGGCCGGGTGCTCGCCGTCCTCGAAGGAGGCTACGACCTGCACAACCTTCCCCTTCTCGTGGAAGCCCACCTCGAAGGCCTGGCAGGAGAATGAAAGGCCCCACCAGCCTTCTCGTCCGTGCCCGTCCGTGCCCGTCCGTGTGTCCTCCGGGTGAGGCCAGCCTATAGCCGAAAGCCAATGATTGACTTTCCGGCGGCACACCCCGTAAAATCCCGGAAAGTTCACGTAATACTTGAAGGGTGACCGGATAGGTCCGCGTCCTTCAGTTGTTTCCGACGATTCACACCGGGTGGTTGGAGCGGCTGGCGGTGAGGAGGTAGGAGCGATGAAGCGCAATGTCATCCTGTCCTTGGTTGCGGCGGTGTTGCTGGCCTCGGCTCCGGCCTGGGCGGCGGCGCCCTTCGGCTCGTTCGGCGGCATCGTCGGCGGCGGCAACGCCGGCGCCGGCGTCGTGCCGCTGCACGGCTGGGCCCTCGACGACGACGGCGTCCAGGCGGTCGATATCCTGGTGGACGGCCTGGTCGCCGGCCGCGCCTCCTATGGCCGGGCGCGGGCGGGCGTGACGGACAAGTTCCCCGGCTTTCCGGATTCGGCGGCCCCCGGTTTCGCCTTCGAGCTCGACACCACGCACTACCTCAACGGCCTGCACACCGTCTCCGTGCGGGTGCGGAGCAAGACCGGCGAGGTGGTCTTCCTGCCGTCGAAGACCTTCCAGTTCGCCAACGTCGAGCACGACCTGGAGCCCTTCGGCAAGATCGAGTTCCCCCAGCCGCAGGCCGAGCTGCGCGGCAGCAAGTGCAACGACCCCAACCCGGACCCGAACCGCCCCCGCCGCTTCAGCGTCGTCTCCGGTTACGCGCTCGACGCCGGCACCACCGCCGACGACTACGGCATCGGCTACGTCGAGCTGCTGATCGACCGCGCGATCGTCGCCAACACCCAGACCGATTGCATTTTCGTCCCTGCCGCGGGCGGCTACGTGGACTGCTATGGCCTCCGCCGCACCGACATCGAGCGGATCTTCCCCGGCCTCAAGGACAGTCCGCACAGCGGCTTCCGCTTCGTCCTCGACGTCGGCGAGCTGATCGGGCAGGTCGGCTTCACCCGCGGCTCGCACATCCTGACGGTGCGCGCCGCCGATCACGCCAATCAATCGCGCAACATCGCCGAGATCGTCGTCACCTTCTCCTGCGACGACGACGGCGTCAACGAGAGCTCCATCGGCGACATCGACCTGCCGCGCAACGGCTTGCTCTATCACGACACCATCCCGGTGACCGGCTGGGCCCTCGACTTCGAGGGCGTCAGCAGCATCAAGGTCTCGGTGGACGGCCACTTCGTCGGCTTCGCTTCGGGCGGCGTCGCGCGTCCGGACATCACCTCCGCCTACCCCGGCTATCCGCAGAGCGCCGCGCCCGGCTGGCAGTTCAGCCTCGACACCACGAAGTTCTCCAACGGCGAGCACTTCATCGACGTGATCGTGACCGACGTCTTCGGCGTCGAGACCCAGATCGGCAAGCGCCGCTTCGTGATCAACAACGTCGGCGGCTGAGGGCCGGTGCTATCCTCGGCCCGCCATGCCGGGGCTCGATCGCATCCTCTTTTTCGGCACGCCGGATTTCGCGGTGCCGGCGCTCGCGGCTCTGGTCAACGCGGGCAAGGCGCCGGTGCGCGTCGTCACGCAGCCCGCTCGCCCGGCCGGCCGCGGCGGCCGGCTGCAGGATCCGCCGGTGGCCGCCTGGGCGCGCGTGCAGGGCCTCGACGTGGTGCAGCCCGAACGCGTCCGCAGCCCCGAGTTCCTGAGCGAGGCGGCGGCCCTCTCTCCCGACGTCGGAGTGGTCGTCGCCTTCGGCCAGATCTTCCCGCGCGCGCTGCTCGATCTGCCTGCTCACGGCTGCGTCAACCTCCACGCTTCGCTCCTGCCCCGCTGGCGCGGCGCGTCGCCGATCCAGGCCGCCATCGCCGCCGGCGACGCGCGGACGGGCGTGACGACGATGCGGATGGAAGAGGCGCTCGACGCGGGCCCCATCCTCCTGCAAGAGGAGACGGAGATCGGCGCGGACGAAACGGCGGGCGAGCTCGCGACCCGGCTGGCGGAGATGGGCGGCGGCTTGATGGTCCGCACGCTGGAGCGGCTCGAGCGCGGCGGCCTCGAGCCCCGGCCGCAGCCGGCCGAGGGCGTCACCTATGCGCCGCGGCTGACGCGCGAGAGCGGCCGCATCGATTGGCGGCTCGCGGCCCGCGAGCTCCGCGACCGCCTGCGGGCCTTCACGCCCTGGCCCGGCCTCACGGCGGAGCTGCGCGGCGAGCCGCTCAAGGTGATCGCCGCCGCCGAGCTCGCCGAGAAGGATGGCGGCGCGGCGCCCGGCACCCTCCTGGGATTGCGCGACGGCAAGCTCGCGGTGGCGTGCGGCAACGGCACCGTGCTGGGCCTCTCCGAGCTGCAGCGGCCGGGCAAGCGGGCGCTGCGCGCGGCCGATTTCATGAACGGCGAGCGGCTGCGCGCCGGCGAGGTCTTCGCCTGATCCGCCGGGCTCGAGCGAGCATGTCGAAGCGACTCTTCTCCCCGCCGCCGACCCCGCAGACCGGGGCCGGCCGCAGCCGCCGGCTCACTCCCAAGCGAACGCCGCAGGACAACGTGCGCGTCGCTGCGGCGTGGGTGCTGGAGCGGACCCTGCAGTCGCTGGCGCCGGCCGACTCCTTTCTCGACAGCGCCCTGCCGCGCTTCGACGAACGCGATCAGGGGTTGCTGCGGGAGCTGGTGATGGGGAGCCTGCGCTGGCTGCGCCGGCTCGATCACATCATCGCCGCGGCGAGCAACCGTTCGTTCCGGCAGATCGAGGCGCCGCTGCACGCGCCGCTGCGCGTCGCCACCTATCAGCTCCTCTTCCTCGACCGGGTGCCGGCGCACGCCGCCGTTCACGAGGCCGTCGAGCAGGCGCACCAGCTCACGCACCGCGGCGGCGCGAGCTTCGTCAACGGCGTGCTGCGCACCATCGCGCGCGCGCCGCGGCTGGAGGACTGGCCGGTTTCGGACCCCGATCCGGTGCGGCGCCTGGCCATCGAGAAGAGCCATCCCGATTTCCTCGTCGCGCGCTGGCTCGAGCGCTTCGGCCGGCGGCGGGCGCTCGCCCTGCTCGACGCCAACAACCGCGCCAAGCCCCTCCATCTCCTCGCCTTTCGCGACCGCGGCGGGCGCGAGCTGCTGGCCGAGCAGTTGATCGACGAAGGTCTGGAGGTCGAGCCCGCGTTCCTCTCGCCCCTGGGGCTCATCGTGCGGCGCGGCAATCCGTTCGCCGCGGCGGCGTTCCAGCGCGGCGATTGCTACGTCCAGGACGAGGCGAGCCAGGCCGCGGCGCTGATCCCGCCGCCCTGCGCCGGCGAGACGGTTCTCGACGCGGCCGCCGCGCCCGGGGGCAAGAGCTTCTCGCTGCTCGCCGCCGAGCCGCGCCTGCGCATCGCCATGAGCGACGTCGCCCTCTCCCGCGCCAACGTGCTGCGCGCCAACCTGCGGCGGCTGCGGCGCCGTCTTCCCCTCGCCGTGGCCGATGCCGGCGCGCCTCCCTTCGCGCGGCAATTCGACCGCGTGGTGCTCGACCTCCCCTGCACCGGCACGGGCACGCTGCGCCGCCATCCCGAGATCAAGTGGCGGATCAGCGAGGACGAGATCGGCCGCCTCTCTCGCCAGGCGCTGCGGCTGCTCGCCGGCGCGGCGCAAGCGGTCGCCCCCGGCGGCCTGCTGGTCGCCATCACCTGCTCGCTCGAGCAGGAAGAGAACGAGGAGGTCATGGCCCGTTTTCTCGAGACCCAGCCCGGGTTTTCGCCGTTGCCGCTCGCCGGGCTGCTGGAGGATCCGGTGGCGGCGAGCATCACGGGCCCCGGCGCGTGGCGCGTCCTCACCGGCGGGGACCACGACGGCTTCACGGTCAACGTGCTCGCGAAAGCCCGGATTTAAGGGGTTCTGAGCACCTCGGGTCGTATTGACAGCCCCTCCGGGTTGCCTTATCGTTTCCGCCAGTCATTTCGTTCACTAAAACCACTCAAGGAGGAGAGAGATGGCGAGCAAGGCTGACTTGGTGAATAGTGTTTTGGATGCCGTCGACGGCATTACCCGCCGGCAAGCCACCGCGGCTTTCGAGGCGGTGTTCGGGGCGATCACCGACGCCCTGAAATCGGGCGACTCCGCCAAAGTGCCGGGCTTCGGCAGCTTCAGCGTTTCCGAGCGCGGCGCGCGCAAGGGCCGCAACCCCGCCACCGGCGAGTCGATCACGATCAAGGCCAGCAAGAGCGTGCGTTTCAAGGCGGGCAAAGAGCTCAAGGAGGCCGTCAACACCAAGAAGCGGGGCCGCAAGTAAACCGGCCCTCATCTCCCCGGTCCTTCTCTCCCGCCTCCTCGCTCCCCACCTCACCGGGAGAGGAGGGAGAAAAATAAAACAGACTCCCCCATGTAGAGACGCCCCGTGGGGCGTCTCCTGGGCGGGAGGGTAAGGGCCTAGCGGATCTGCCGATACAGCCGCGCCAGGCGGTGCGGTGAGACGCCGAGAAAGAACAGAATCCAGATCAACCAGTTGATCGCCACGGTGCGCGCCGCGCCGAGCTCGAGGAAGCGGCGCGCGCCCGTCGTCACCGGCTCCTCGATCAGCGCCATGCCGCCCAGACGGCGCAGCCGGATGGCGAAATCGAGATCCTCCAGGATCGGCCAGTCGCGGAAGCCGCCGAGCCGCGCGAAAGCCTCCCGCGTGACGAACTGGGCCTGATCGCCGAGCGGCAGGCGGAGGAGCCGCGTCCGCCGGTTGATGAGCCACGCTCCGAGACGCTGCGCCGGGCGGTCCACGTCGAAGCGCAGCAGAAAAGCGCCGCCGTTGGCGCCGCTCGCCACGGCTTCGCGCACCGCTTCGGCGCCGCGCGCCGGCAGCGTCGTATCGGCGTGGAGGAAGAGCAGCACGTCCGCCGCCGTCGTCGCGTTGGCCCCGCGGTTGAGCTGAACGCCGCGTCCGGGCGGACCCGAAACGACGCGCGCGCCGAGCCGCCGCGCGATCTCCACCGTGCCGTCGCCGCTGCCGCCGTCCGAGACGATGACCTCGTCGGCCGCCGCCAGCGCCGCGGGCAGATTGCGGCGCAGGGTGTCCTCCTCGTCGAGAGTGGGCACCACGATGGCCAATCGCATGGGGCTCAAGGTGGCGAAATGCTAGCATGCCCCACCGGACCAAACTCCGGTGGGAGACGCCGTTCCATGAGCTCGCAAGGTTCCTTCAGTCATCTCGATCCGCAGGGCAGCGCCCACATGGTGGACGTCTCGGAAAAGCCCGTCACCCGCCGCGTGGCCGAGGCTTCCTGCCGCGTGCTGCTCTCGGCGCAGACCTTGATTCGCCTCGCCAACCTGCCGAAGGGGGACGCTTTCGCCGTGGCGCGCCTCGCCGGCATTCAGGGCGCCAAGCGCACCTCCGAATTGATTCCCCTCGCCCATCAGATCCCTCTCGATCAGGTGGAAGTCGCCATCCAGCCGATCCCTGAAGGCGTTGCGATCCGCAGCCACGTCGTGGTCAACGCCCGCACGGGCGCCGAGATGGAAGCGCTCCTCGCCTGCTCGACCGCGGCCCTCGCCCTCTACGACATGGTGAAGGCGATCGAGCGCGGCGTCGTCATCACCGATCTGCGCCTGGAAACCAAGAGCGGCGGCCGGAGCGGCGCGTACCGGCGGGAAGGATGAGAACGCCGGCTCCGATCCCGCGGGCCTCGATGGCTCCAGCGCCGTCCGCGCCGCCCAGGCCCCTCACCTCCCCGGCCCTCCTCTCCCACCTCACGCCCACCCTCCGGGAGAGGAGGGAGACGGCTACAAGAAACTGCTTTTTTCAGCTCCCCTCTCTCCCGGCGGGTTGGGTGTGAGGCGGGAGAGAGGGGTCGGGGGAGTGAGGGGCCCGGCGGCGCGGACCACGCCAGTGTTACGAATCGATTGGAATCGGATAGGAACGACGCCGTGATCCGAACGGGATTGGACCGCCTGCTCGCCGACCCGGCGCGGCTCCTCGGGCGGCGCTACGGCGTGCTCGCCCACGGCGCCGCGATCGCCCGCGACGGCCG
>Ga0075424_100008107_pt1 | contig 10239 bp, 9 predicted proteins | sample SoiMethybrSBSTD3_FD_75301 | JGI IMG/M metagenome (GOLD analysis project Ga0075424, IMG submission 75301) | Bulk soil microbial communities from a Populus tree surrounding site in Tennessee, USA - Soil MetaG P. TD hybrid SBSTD3 | ecosystem: Environmental > Terrestrial > Soil > Tree plantation...
TTGCCGAGGTCCTTGCGCAGCGCGACGTCGAGCGCGTTGACGGGGCCGTTACCTTCTGCAGCCGAGATCAAGCGTTCGCCGGCAACATCGACCTTGACCACAGCGAGCGCCACCGTGACGCGCAGTCCATTGGCGTTGTAGCGCTGCTCGACATTGACGTCGAATTGTTCGACCCGAAAATATTCCGGCACTTTCCCAAGCGTGCGCCGGGCCAACAATTCAAAGGACGCATTTGCCGATTCATAGGCAAAGCCGGCGGCCTCGCGCTCTTTCAGCTCCTCGACGAGTCGCGCCAGCTTCGGATCATTCTTGTCGTAGGGAATGCCCGCACGCTCAAGCTCGGCGATTACGTTGGAGCGGCCAGCCTGGTCGGATACCAACACCTTGCGATGATTGCCGACAGATTCAGGCCGCACATGCTCGTAAGTCTGCGGGTCTTTCAGCACAGCCGACGCATGGATTCCGGTCTTGGTCACGAACGCGCTTTCACCGACATAGGGCGCATGCCTGTTCGGTGCGCGGTTGAGCATGTCGTCGAGCGTTCGGGAGACCGTCACCAGATCGGCCATACTTTTATCCGAGACGCCTATTTCGAAGCGGTCGGAGAACTCGCGCTTCAGTTTCAACGTGGGAATGAGCGAGCATAGGTTGGCATTGCCGCAGCGTTCACCCAACCCATTTAGAGTTCCCTGGATCTGCCGGGCGCCGGCGCGAACCGCGGCTAGCGAGTTCGCAACCGCCTGCTCGGTGTCATTATGGGCGTGAATGCCGACGTGATCTCCGGGTATCTGCTTTGTCACCTCTCCGACGATCGTCTCAACCTCATGCGGCATTGTGCCGCCATTGGTGTCGCACAACACGACCCAGCGCGCGCCCGAGTCATAGGCCGCCTTGGCGCAAGCCAGTGCGAATTGCGGATTCTCCTTGTAGCCGTCAAAGAAATGTTCGCAGTCGAGCATCACCTCGCGGCCCGCCTTTTTCGCTGCGCTTACGCTGTCGCGGATGGACGCGAGGTTTTCCTCGTTCGTGCTCTCGAGCGCCACGCGCACGTGATAAGCCGAGGACTTCGCGACAAAGCAGATTGCGTCCGCCTTCGCTTCGAGGAGCGCCACGATCCCAGGATCGTTGGAGACGGAGCGGCCGGCGCGCCGCGTCATGCCGAACGCGGTGAAGCGGGCATGACCCAGCTTTGGTCTCTCGGCAAAAAATTCCGTATCCAAAGGATTGGCCCCGGGATAGCCCCCTTCGACGTAATCGATGCCGAGACTGTCCAACAGCTCGGCAATGCTCTGCTTGTCGGACAAGGTGAAATCGACGCCATTGGTCTGGGCGCCATCACGCAGCGTGGTGTCAAAAAGATAGAGGCGCTCGCGGCTCATGCCTTGCCTCCGTCCGCAAGTTTCTTCTCCATCGTTGTGTTGGCGAGCCACTCGCCGTTGACAGTCACGCTGTTCCGCTGCTTGGCGACGTAGCCGCGCTTTTTGAAGAAATCCAGCGCGTTGTCGCTGGCATCGACCGAAAGGCTCGTCGTCCCGCGGGCACCAGCGAGCTTTTCCAGCGCGTCACACAGCATGGCGCCGACACCACGGCCAGCAACGCTCGGATGCACATAGAGCATGTCGATGTAGTTGGCATCCTTCAGCGAACCGAACCCGACGGGTGCGTTTTGCAGCGTGGCGATCAGCGTGAGTTCACCCGCAAGCTTCTTGCCGAATGACTCCTCGTCATCGGCCGCTTCTGCCCAGGCCTCCTGCTGCGTCTCGCTGTAGTCGTCGCCGGTCAATTCCTGGATCGCGGCAACGAAAATTGCAGCGAGCATCGGGGTATCCGCCGGCAGGAACGGCCGCAGCGCGGGTTCGGGAATCGCCTGCGCCATCATCGCGCAATCTCCCAGGTAGTACCATCCTTGGAATCCTTGATCGCAATGCCCATCGCCGCAAGTTCATCGCGGATGCGATCCGACTCCTTAAAATCCCTGCGCGCACGGGCTGCCGTACGATCGGCAATCAGCGCATTGATGCGATTGGGGTCGATGTCGGATTTCTGGCGTTTTAGAATATCCTGCAATGCCACGTGTTTCAGTCCGAAGCCAAAGAATTTGCAGGTCGCTTTCAGATCGCTGGCCGCTTGATAATCTCCAGTGCGGCCCTTTGCAGCCAGCGAGTGAAGATGCGCAATTGCCTGGGGTGTGTTCAGGTCGTCCCCAAGCGCGGCGAGGACGTCCGGCGAAACTCGTCCGTCTTCGATATCCACGGCTCGTGTGACATCTTGAAAGCTATCCAAGGCAATCGACGCCTGTTCTGTCGAATGGCGAGTCCAATCGACCGGCGATCGATAGTGCGTCATCAGCATCTGAAACCGCAGCACCTCGCCGGGCCAATCGGCCAGCAGTTCCCGGATCGTGACGAAGTTGCCAAGGCTCTTTGACATCTTGTCGCCTTCGACCTGCAGAAATCCGTTGTGCATCCAGACGTTCGCCATGCGGCTTGCATGGAAGGCGCAGCAACTTTGCGCCAGTTCGTTCTCGTGATGTGGAAACACGAGATCGATCCCGCCGCCGTGAATATCGAACTGTTCGCCGAGATGCTTCCAGGCCATCGCGGAGCATTCGATGTGCCAACCCGGACGCCCCTCGACCTTGATGCCGGCCGGCGACGGCCACGACGGCTCGCCCGGCTTCGACGGCTTCCACAGCACGAAGTCCGTCACGCCGCGCTTGTAGGGCGCGACATCGACGCGGGCGCCCGCGATCATCTCATCCAGCGAACGGTTGGCGAGCGCGCCGTAGCGCGGCAGCACCGAATTCACCGCATTCATTGCTTCAGGCGAGAACAGCACGTGATCCTCGGCGACGTAGGCGAAGCCGCCCGCGATCAGCCTCTCGATGAGCACGCACATTTCGGCGATATGCTCGGTCGCTCGTGGCTCAACCGTTGGGCCCAAGGCGCCAAGCGCTTCGACGTCATCACGGAACTGCCTCTCGGTCACTTCCGTGACCTTGCGTATCGCTTCGTTCAACGGCAATCCGGGAAAGTCGCGCGCCGCGCGCTCGTTGATCTTGTCGTCGACGTCGGTGATGTTGCGGACGTAGGTGACGCGGCTTTCGCCATAGAGATGACGAAGCAAGCGGAAGAGCACGTCGAACACGATGACAGGGCGCGCATTGCCGATATGGGCGAAGTCGTACACCGTCGGCCCGCAGACATACATGCGCACATTGTTGGGATCGAGCGGCACGAAGGCCCGCTTTTCCCGCGAAAAGGTATCGTAAAGACGCAATTGCATAGAAACCCGTCCCTGCTAGCCGGGCGTCCAGTCATCTCGAGTTTGAGAAAAGACGGCCTCAGCCAGCGAATCGCTAGCTTGTAATCTCGCAGCAAATGGCGAGGAAACCGTTCATGGCATCTAGCATGGGCACTCCGGATGGCTGCGTCAAGAGCCCTGAAAAAGCCGCTTTCCGCGACCAGATGCTGCCGGCGCCGCCGGATGGTTAATCATTCTTAACCTCTTGGCCTTATCGAGTGAGAGTGGTCCTCTCATTCACCGGTGCAACATGCGATCCGTTCCGGCGCTTTTGGCTTCTGCATTCCTCCTCTTCGCGACCGCCGCGTTCGCCGAGACCAAGGTCTTCATTGTCGCCAACCACGCCGACGGCTATGGAGTGGACCTGTGCTTGGCCAAGGGCGAAAAATGCGGTGCCTACGCTGCCCGTTCCTATTGCCAATCGCGTGATTTTGCTCTCGCTGTCTCCTATCGCCGCGTCGATCCCGACGAAATCACGGGGTCGGTGCCAAAAGAAGCCGCCAGTTGCCCGCGCGGCCACTGCGAGGAATACGTCGCCATCACCTGCCACCGCTGACACGACATGTCTGCCACGGGCCTGCCGCGGAAACGACGTGACGCTGCCCCCGGAAGCGGCTATGGGAAGTGGTCGCGGCTTTGAGGCGCGCGGAACTCCTATATGACCGTAATGCCCGGAAAGCTGACCCCTCCTCCCCTCTGCAGACGAACCCTGACTTGCGCTGCACTGCTCGGGAGTCTTGTGCTGGCATCTAGTGCATTTGCGCAGATGCAACCGAACCAGGGGCCTCCTCCGGCGGCTGGCCCGTCGGGGACGCCGGTCAACCCGATCTGCCCGCGATTGGAAGCGCAGCTTGCGACCATCGACCGCGGCAGCTCGGATCCAGCAAGGGACGAACAAATCCGGCGCTACCAGGAAGCCGCTGCCAAGCAGCAGGCCGAACTTGATCGCGTCAGGTCGCAGGCCCAGCGCAGGGGCTGCGACAATTCGGGCTTCTTCTCGCTGTTCAACGGCCAATCCGCTCAATGCGGGCCGATCAATACCCAAATTCAGCAGATGCGCGCCAATCTGGACCAGATCACGTCCAGCCTCGAGCAACTGCGCGCGGGCAGTTTCAACAGTGAGCGCGAGAACCAGCGCCGTTCGGTGTTGACCGCGCTCGCCCAAAACAATTGCGGGCCGCAATACGCAAACGTCGCCCAGCCCGGACCGGGCGGCTTTTTCAGTGCCCTGTTCGGTGGCGGCCAGATCGCGCCACCATCGGCTGATCTGGGCCCGCCGTCCGGGACCTATCGCACCGTCTGCGTGCGAACCTGCGACGGCGGCTACTTCCCCGTCTCGTTTGCGACGGTGCCGGCGCGATTCCCCGATGACGAGAGGACCTGCAAGGCGCTTTGTCCGGCGACGGAAGCTTCGCTCTTCGCCTACCGCAATCCGGGCGAGGACATCAATCAGGCGGTCTCGACCAACGGCCAGCCCTATACGGCGCTGCCGAATGCGTTCCGCTACCGGACCGAGTTCAATCCGTCGTGTTCCTGCAAGGCGCCGGGCCAGACCTGGTCGGACGCGCTAAAATCGATCGACGAGAAGGCCGCCGCCGAGCAGCAGGGCGACATCATCGTCACAGAAGAGAGCGCCAAACGTATGCAGCGGCCGCAGGTCAAGCCCGCGCCGGCATCCGCGAAAAAAGGCGCAGCCCCTCCACCCGCTACGGCCAGTGCGCCCCCCACGCCTGACCCTCCTCAGGCCACCGAAGCGCCGGCCGCCTCGACCACGGGCAGCAGGCCGATCCGCTCCGTCGGGCCGACGTTTATTCCGGCGCGTTGAAATCACCCCTCAAGCACCTCAGTCGAGGCACGCGCGGCACGCGAGATCAAGGTCTCATCCGGCCTGGGCAGCTCCTTGCCTGCGTCCCGAAAGCGGTTGGTGATGGGATAGCGGCGATCGCGCCCGAAATTGCGGCTGGTCACCTTCACGCCCGGCGCTGCCTGACGCCGCTTGTATTCGGCGATGTTGAGCAGCCGGTCAATCCGAGCCACCACTTCGCGGTCGAAGCCGGCTGCGACGATGGAGGCGAGCGGCTCCTCGCGTTCAACCAGCCGCTCAAGGATCGCATCCAATGTGTCATAGGGCGGCAGCGAGTCCTGGTCAGTTTGATTTTCGCGCAGCTCAGCGGTCGGCGGACGCGTAATGATATTGACCGGAATGACTTCGCCCGCGGGCCCAAGCGCGCCTTGGGGTCTCCACGAATTGCGTAACCGCGCCAGCCGAAACACTTCGGTCTTGTAGATGTCTTTGATCGGATTGAAGCCGCCGTTCATGTCGCCGTACAGCGTCGCATAGCCGACCGACATTTCCGACTTGTTGCCTGTCGTCACCACCATCGCGCCGGTCTTGTTGGAGATCGCCATCAACAGCGTGCCGCGGGCGCGCGCCTGCAAATTCTCTTCGGTGATGTCGCGCGACAGGCCCGCGAACGTATCAGACAATATCTTCTCGAAGCCGTTCACGGCGTCCGCGATAGGCAGCACCTCGTAACGAATGTCGAGATTCTTCGCGAGCCTGGCCGCGTCGTCGAGCGAGACCTGCGCGGTGTAGCGGAACGGCAGCATGACGCCGCGAACCCGATCCTTGCCCAGCGCATCGACCGCGATTGCCGCGCACAGCGCCGAATCGATGCCGCCAGAGATCCCGAGCAGCACGCCGGGGAACCCGTTCTTGCGGACATAATCGCGCAGGCCCAGCACGCAGGCGGCATAGTCCGCCTCGTCGCCCTCGAGCACGGGCGTCACCGGACCGTCGCAACGCCAACCGGCGCGCGTCTTCCACCATTGCAGGGTCGTAAGGTTCTCTTCGAACGCCGGCAATTGCGCCGCGACCGTCAGGTCGGCGTTCAGCGCGAACGAGGCGCCGTCGAAGATCAGTTCGTCCTGTCCGCCGACCTCGTTGAGATAGACCAGCGGCAGCCCACTCTCCGTGACGCGGGCGACCGCGATGGAGAGTCGTACGTCATTCTTGTCGCGCGCGTAGGGCGAGCCGTTCGGCACCACGAGGATTTCGGCGCCCGTCTCGGCCAGACATTCGACGACGTTTTCGTATTCCGACGACTGTTCCAGCCAGATGTCCTCGCAAATGGGCACGCCGACCCGAACGCCGGAAACCGTGACCGGGCCCGACGCCGGACCGCGGGCAAACAACCGCTTCTCGTCGAACACGCCGTAATTCGGCAGATTGGCCTTGAAGCGCAGTGCCGCGATCCGGCCCTCGTCGAGCAGCGCACAGGCATTATAGAGGTTGCCGTCATCGATCCAGGGCGTGCCGATCAGCATCGCCGGCCCGCCGTCGGCGGTTTCGCGCGCCAGTTCCTCGATTGCCGCACGGCAGGCCGACTGGAACGCCGGCTTGAGGACAAGATCCTCCGGCGGATAGCCGGCGATGAACAATTCCGAGAGCACGACGAGGTCGGCGCGATCGGCCTTTGCCTTCGCACGCGCGGCGCGCGCCTTCGCCGCGTTGCCTACGACGTCGCCGACCGTCGGATTCAATTGCGCCAGTGTGATCCTGAATTCGACTTCGCTCATGGGATCAATGGTGCCCTGCACAAGGCCAAACTTCAATCGCCAGCTTCAGATTCCGCCCATGCGCTCGGCGATGGCGAACAACCAGAACAGGCCTGCCATCACCAGGGTCACCCCCACCGCCGCCGATCCCATGTCCTTGACGTGCTTGATCTGCTGATCGTGATCGGTGGTCAGGCGGTCGGCGAGCTTCTCGATCGCGGTATTGAGCAATTCGACGACCAACACCAGCGCGACCGCGCAGATGAGCTCGACCCGCCGCATGACAGTGGCGCCTGCCAGCCACGCCGCCGGCAGTGCGAGCACCAGCGCGACGAGTTCCTCGCGGATCGCCTGTTCCGAACGAGCGGCAAAGACAAGGCCGTTACACGAGTTGATGGTGGCCCGCCATAATCTCAGAAATCCGAGCGGAGCGGATTTGACATTCGTCACCACTAGAATCCCGCCGCCGCCGACACCGGCTTGATCTTTCCGGCGCGCTGCTGCTTGAGGAGTTCAGCGATCAGAAACGCCATGTCGATCGACTGCTCGGCATTGAGACGCGGATCGCAGACAGTGTGATAGCGGTCGTTGAGATCCTCCTCCGTGATGGCGCGCGCGCCGCCGATGCACTCCGTCACGTCCTTGCCCGTCATCTCCAGATGCACGCCGCCGGGGTAGGTTCCTTCAGCGGCATGGATTACGAAGAAACTCTTCACCTCCGACAGGACTCGGTCGAACGGGCGCGTCTTGTAACCGGTGGTCGAGGTGATGGTGTTGCCGTGCATCGGATCGCACGACCAAACCACGGTGCGGCCCTCGCGCTTCACCGCGCGGATCAACGACGGCAGTTGATCGCCGATCTTGTCGGCGCCAAATCTGGTGATCAGCGTCAAGCGGCCGGGCTCGTTATCGGGATTGAGCATGTCGATCAGCCTGACGAGTTCGTCGGGCTTCAACGACGGTCCACATTTCAGGCCAACGGGGTTCTTGATGCCGCGGAAATATTCGACGTGCCCGTGATCAGGCTGCCGCGTCCGATCGCCGATCCAGATGAAATGGCCTGACGTCGCGTACCAGTCGCCTGTCGTGGAATCGACCCGTGTCATGGCCTGCTCATAGCCAAGCAATAACGCCTCGTGGCTGGTATAAAAATCGGTCGCGCGCAATTCGGGATGGCTTTCCAGATCAAGCCCGCAGGCGCGCATGAAGTCCAGTGCCTCGGAAATACGGTCGGCCAACTCCTTGTAGCGGCGCGACTGCGGGGAATCTTTAAGAAAGCCCAGCATCCATTGGTGCACGCTCGCCAGATTGGCAAAACCGCCGGTCGCGAACGCGCGCAACAGGTTCAGCGTCGCAGCCGATTGGCGATAGGCCATCAGCTGGCGCTGCGGATCAGGCGTGCGCGCCTGCGCGCTGAACGCGATGTCGTTGACGATGTCGCCGCGGTAGCTCGGCAGCTCGACACCGTTCACCTTCTCGGTCGGCGAGGAGCGTGGCTTGGCGAACTGGCCGGCGATGCGGCCGAGCTTGACCACGGGCACAGCGCCCGCATAGGTCAAGACCACCGCCATCTGCAGGAAAACGCGAAAAAAGTCGCGGATATTGTTGGCACCGTGCTCGGCAAAGCTTTCGGCGCAATCGCCGCCCTGCAGGAGGAAGGCTTCGCCAGCAGCAACGCGCGCCAGCGCCTTCTTCAAATTCCGCGCCTCGCCGGCAAATACCAGCGGCGGGAAAGTCGCAAGCTGCCCCTCGACATCGGCCAACGCTTTTGCGTCGGGATATTCGGGCACTTGCAAAACCGGCTTCTGGCGCCAGCTATCGGGTGTCCAACGCTCGGACATGAACTAAGCTCCTGAGCAAAAACCGCTATCTGTCGGCAAGGTGCGAACGGAGCCGCGTTATACACAGGCTGTTCCCCGACCGCCACTTGATTTCCGGCGTAGCGCCCGGCTTCAAGATAAGCCCTTGGGGAGCAAGTCTAATCGCATTTGCTTAGGGCATTATAAAGCAGGCGGGACCTTGCGGTGAACACAGCGACGTTCGACGACGTTTTTGCCGACGACATCATCGTACCCGCCGCCGACGGCTACTCCCTTGCAGCCACCCTGTTCCTGCCCCGCGGCGCCAAGCGCCGCGCGGTCCTGATCAACTCGGCGACCGCCGTACCGCGAAAAATCTATCGGGGTTTTGCCGGCTATCTTGCGCACCGCGGTTTTGCGGCCCTCACCTATGACTATCGCGGCATCGGCGGGAGCCGGCTCCGTGCCCTTGAGGGATACAACCAACCGCGCTCGCTGGTCGGCTTCAAGGCTACGATCGCAGATTGGGCCGCGCTCGATGCGACCGCAGCGGTGGCCTGGATGCGCGAGCGGTACCGCAACCTGCCGCTCACTTATGTCGGCCATTCCTTTGGCGGCCAGGCACTCGGGCTGCTTGCAAACAACGTTGAGGTCTCGCGCGCGCTGCTGGTCGCCGCACAAGCCGGTTACTGGAAGTTGATGGCCTCGCCGGAGCGTTATCGCGTCTATGTCATGCTCAATGTTCTCGGCATTCCCCTCACGCGGCTGCTCGGCTACGCGCCCGGCTGGAGCGGTCTCGGCGAGGACCTGCCGAGGGACGTGTTTTTGCAATGGGCTCGCTGGGTGAACAGCCCGCATTATTTGTTCGATGACGCGACGCTCGAGGGGCTTACGAATTTCCCGAAGTTCAAGGGTGAAATGCGCGCGCTCTGTCTGTCCGATGATCCCTGGGGCACGCGCCCGGCCGTGGAGCGCCTCTGTTCGAACTTCACATCGGCTAGGCCCGATATCCTCACGGTGAAGCCCTCGGATGTAGGTGTCAAAAAAATTGGTCATTTCGGCTTCTTCCGCAGCGAGCACAGCGACACGTTGTGGCGCGGTGCAGCGGAATGGCTGGAGCAGGATTGACGTGAGCCACTGCCAAAAAACGATCCGTCTAGACCTCATGCTCACAATGACACTTGAGCCGCGCGTCTGCGTTCCAGCGACACACAAGGTGCCCGAGTTTTCCATCAGCACGACCACCGGATGAAGGGAGGGCGCGGGGAAAGTCGGGTGCTGGCCGCACCCATAGCCTCGCATCCGATAGAAGGAAGGATACGAGTTAGTCACCACAGGTTCGACCGGATCAACCCGACCTTCCCCGCGCAATGGTTTTAACGGTTTACTCCGCACTCTTCCCGGTGACCAGGCGTTGTTGTCACCGTCGCCGCGGATTGCTCCGCGACTTAGCGCCAGTCTTGGGGGGCTAGTGCCCGCTTTCCGAAGTTCGCGCGTCATCGCAGCGACCTCTGTTGCGAACTTCGGAAAGCAAAGGGCACTAGAGACTCTGGATTCTCCAGTGCCGCTTTCGATTTGA
>Ga0075424_100008108_pt1 | contig 10239 bp, 10 predicted proteins | sample SoiMethybrSBSTD3_FD_75301 | JGI IMG/M metagenome (GOLD analysis project Ga0075424, IMG submission 75301) | Bulk soil microbial communities from a Populus tree surrounding site in Tennessee, USA - Soil MetaG P. TD hybrid SBSTD3 | ecosystem: Environmental > Terrestrial > Soil > Tree plantation...
CTCACGCGCGCGAAGGCGATTCCGCCCGGGCGGGACCGCCCGACGTGATCCGCGTCGACCCCAAAGCCTGACGGGCATCGCGCCGGCGCAGCAGGATCTTGGCAAGCTCCATCGCCAGCAGCAGGGTAGCCGAGACGGCGGTGGCGATCGCCCAGTCGGCGAGTGACAGCGCAGCCGTGTGGAACGCGGCCTGCAGCGCCGGCACGTACACGACCAGCACGTGGGTGCAGAGCGAGAACGCGACTGCTATCAGCAGCCAGCGGTTGGCGAAAAACCCGACGAAGGCGCTGTCCCGGCGCGAACGGCAGTTATACACGTCGAACAACTGGAACATCATCAGGGTGGTGAAGGCCATGGTCCGCGCCCGCGCCTCATCGGCGGCATTCGGCTCGCTGCCGCTCGCCACGAGCGTGAACAGCCCGCCCGGATAGTAGGCATCCAGCACGGCCAACGTGCCGATCATCATGACGAGGCCGACGCAGGCGAGCCGGATCCAGTCTTCAGTCAGCAGAACGCCGGATCCGCGGCGGCGCGGTGGCCGCATCATCACGTTGCGGTCCTTAGGGTCAACCCCGAGCGCGAGCGCCGGAGGGCCGTCGGTGATCAGGTTGATCCACAGGAGCTGCGCGGCGAGCAGCGGCAGGAACAACCCGCCATCCGCCGAGACGAGGCCGAGCGCGCCGGCAAGCATGACGCCGGCAAACATCGTCAGCAGCTCGCCCGAGTTGGTGGACAGAAGGTAGATCAGGTATTTCTGGATGTTGTCATAGATGCCGCGCCCTTCCTCGATGGCCTTGACGATGCTGGCGAAGTTGTCGTCGGTCAGCACCATATCGGCGGCTTCCTTGGACACGTCGGTCCCGGTGATGCCCATGGCGACGCCGATATTGGCGGTCTTCAGCGCCGGCGCATCGTTGATGCCGTCGCCCGTCATGGCCACGATGTGCCCCTTGCGCTGCAGCGCCTCGACGATGCGCAGCTTGTGCTCCGGATCGACGCGGGCGAACACGCGCACCTGCTCGACGATCGCATCCAATGCGGCATCGTCCATGGTACGCAGCTCGCTGCCGATGACCAGCCGTGCACCGGGCTCAAAAATCTCCAGCTCGCGCGCGATCGCTTCGGCGGTGGCCGGATGGTCGCCGGTGATCATCACGGTCCGGATCTGCGCGCGCTTGGCGGTGGCGACGGCGGCCTTCACCTCCGGCCGTGGCGGATCGATCATGCCGACGAAGCCGAGCAGCACGAGATCGTCTTCGATGCCGTCCGGCAGGTCGATGTCGGACATGCGCTGCTCGGAGACGGCCTGCGGATCGAGGCCGAGCGCGGTGATCGGCACGGTGCGCGCGGCGATCGCCAATGTGCGCAGCGCCTGGGCGGCGAGCGCGTCGTTGCGCCGCGCCAAGTCGGCGCGGCGGTCGTCGCCGAGCGGGACGGCCTTGCCGTCCTCCCACATTTGACGACAGCGGCCGAGGAGAATTTCCGGCGCTCCCTTGACGAACACGCGCAACTGATCCGGGCGGTCGGGATCGCAATGCACGGTGGTGTGGCGCTTGCGCTCGGACGTGAAGGGAATCTCCGCGACGCGCGGAAACCCCGCCGTTTCGGCTTCCGTGATGCCGAGCTTGCGCGCTGCCACGATCAGCGCCCCTTCGGTCGGATCACCCTGCACGCGCCAGCGGCCGTCGCTCTGGCTCAGCGCCGCGTCATTGGCAAGCGCAGCCGCCTGAAGAGTTTTCCCGACCGCATCGCGTATATGCGGCTTTTGATCGAGCGGCGCGCCGTCGACCGTGAACTCGCCCTCCGGGAAGTAGCCATTGCCGCCGACCTCGATGAGGGTGCCGGCGGTCGCTATGGCGCGCACCGTCATCTCGTTGCGCGTCAGCGTTCCCGTCTTGTCGGAGCAGATTACGGTGGCGGCTCCGAGCGTTTCCACCGCCGGGAGCTTGCGGACAATGGCATGAGCGGCCGCCATGCGCCGCACCCCAAGGCTCAAACCCACCGTCACGATGGCGGGCAATGCCTCGGGAATGGCGGCAACGGCGAGCGCCACGGCGAACAGGAAGAGGATCAGAATCGCGTTGAGCGTGACGGCGGGCGTGGTCGCAACGCCGGCGGCGAACACCACGGCGCAGATTGCCAGCATGACGGCGCTGAGGCGCCGGCCGGTGCGATCGAGCTCCTGCTGCAGCGGAGTCGGATCCTTCTGCGCCGCCTCGAGCAATCCGGCGATGCGCCCGACTTCCGTGGCCATTCCGGTGGCGACGATCACGGCGCGGCCGCGACCAGAGGTGACGACGGTTCCGGAGTAGAGCATGTTGCGGCGGTCGCCGATGCTCACGTCACCGTCGATTGCGCGCGCGTCCTTGGTCACGGGCATGCTTTCGCCCGTCAGCGGCGCCTCATCGGTACGCAGGTTCGCTTCCTCGATGACGCGGGCGTCTGCTGGAATCTTGTCGCCGGCCTCCACCAGCAGGATGTCGCCGGGCATGATGTCGCGCGTGGCGATGCGCTGGCGCTCGCCGTCGCGCACCACCGTGGCTTCCGGCGCCGCCAGGGCCATCAGGGCGCGCACGGATTTCTCCGCCCGCGATTCCTGGACGAAGCCGAGCAGCGCGTTGAGCACGACGATGGCCAGGATGACGATGGCCTCGTAGGGAAGGGCGCTTTCGCGCGGCTCCTGCAGCAGCCATTCGGCCATGGAAATGACCGTGGCGACGAGCAGGATGATCACCAGAAAATTTTCGAACTGCTCCAGCAGGCGCTTCCACCACGGCGTTTCCGGCGCGCTCTTCAGTTCGTTGGGGCCATACTGAAGCAGCCGCGCCCGCGCCTCGGCGGCGGTCAGGCCGCGTGCGGGATCGGAACGCAGCGCCGATACGACTGCATCGGCGGTCGCGCGATGTGGCGGCGCTTCGACGGTCGGCGGCGCAACAGGTGAAAGCTCCAGGTGCGGGCGCTCCGCGACATTCGGCTTGTGGTGCAGGTTCACAGTGCGATCCTCATGCTTCAACGGTGGGCAAAGCGCCGGCTTGCGCTGCCGTAGCGAAAATGGTCGGCTATTCCTCGCGCTGATTGGCGACGATCCGCACCACCTGGTCCTGATCCATGAGGGTGGCGGCGAATATTGCGATGAACGTCAGTGCGCCGGCGACGTCGCGATAGGTGATGCCGTCACGGCTGGCCGGACCGCGGTTCCAGCCCACCAGCGCGATCAAGGCGGCCAGGACGAACAGCAGGGTGCTGGTCAGTGGCAGCGCCAGATCGGGCGATAGGAAGCGCCAGGACATGGCGAGCGGCGCGCAGGCGACGAGGACAGCCGCCACAAACGCGGCTTGCGGCCCGGCCGCGATGGCGCCCCGACGAGCGGCAAGGTTTCGCTGCGGGTTGCGCGTGGTCATGCTGCTCGCCAGCCGGCGCCGGCCAGGCGGGTGGCGAGCGCGCAGGCAGGGCCGTCTTCTTGGCGGATCGGAATCATGCTATGCTGCATTCCAGTTCGAGAAATGAAGGTTCACTAGTTTAGCAACATTGAAACATTGGGCAAGAAGGTTTGTGGCGATGGGACGGACGCAGTTCGCCAGGACGGTGCCGGGGGCCAGGGAGCAGCGGCGACAGGCGGGGGCCTGGCTGAAGCAGCTCAGGGCGCGGGCGGGGTTGTCGCAGATCGAGCTCGCCGCGCGGCTCGGCTTCAAATACTACACTTTCGTGTCGCAGGTGGAGAACGGCTTCGGCCGCGTTCCGACCGAGAGCATGGAGGCCTGGGCGCGGGCGCTCGGCGCCAGGCCGTCGAGCTTCGCGCGCCAGCTGCTGTCGTACTATGATCCGGAGCTCTACCGAATCCTGTTCGAGGCCAGGCGATGAGTGTGGTTGAATTTCCCGCCGGGCGGTCGCGCCCGGGTGGCTGGACGGCGGCGGAGCTGAAGCAAGTCGTGGCCGGCGTCGGGCGCAGCCTGGAAACCGGCGAAGCCGTCACCTGGGAGGTGGGCACCACCGAGACCGGCGACCCGCAGTTCTACCTGATCGGTCCGCCCCCCGATCACGACTGCATTCTGTGTGTGTCTCGCCTCGGCTCATTGTACGTGCTGGAGGATGGAACCGGCCGCCTTCTGTTCGAGCATGTCAGTCTGCGGGCGCTGGCCCAAGCGGCAAGATCGTTCCTGCACGCCAAGAAGGCGGCGTTCGTCGCGCGCGCGGCGCTCGTCTGGTGCGCCGTCCGCGAACTTTTTGAAGAGAAGGTGGAAGCCATCTTGGGCGAGAGCGAGGACCTGCTCATCCATGTGGCCCCCCAACTGGCGGCTCTCGTCTGACCGACAGGGCGCAATCGTCGCGTCGCGGGTGTTGTCTTGCGGCGCACAAGCCTTATTTTCCGCCCAGCTTCATCTGATCGGACAGAAGAGCACGCCATGATTCGCGCCAGCACGTCTGCGACGGCGAAAGCTGTCGCGCGCACGGCCGCCAAGACCGCAAAAAGCCGCGAAAAGCTTCCCGAGTGGAACCTGTCGGATCTCTATCGGGCGCCCGATGCGCCCGAAGTGAGGCGCGACCTGGAGCGTGCCGAACAGGAGTGCAAGGCGTTCGAGCAATCGTACAAGGGAAAGCTGGCGGGGCTCGCCCGTGACGGCGGTGCGGCGCTCGCCGAACCGATCAAGCGCTACGAAGCGCTCGACGATCTCATGGGTCGCCTTGGCTCCTATGCGCAGCTCGTCTATGCCGGCGACACCACCGATCCGGTGCGTGCAAAGTTTTTCGGCGACGTGCAGGATCGCCTCACCACCGCCTCGACCCACACGCTGTTCTTTACGCTCGAGCTCAACCGCATCGATGACGACGTGCTCGAACGCGCCATGCAGGATTCGGCCCTCGGGCATTACCGCCCGTGGATCGAGGACGTGCGCAAGGAGAAGCCGTATCAACTCGAGGATCGGGTCGAGCAGCTGTTCCACGAAAAGTCGGTCACCGGCTATGGCGCCTGGAACCGGCTGTTCGACGAGACCATCGCGGGCCTGCGCTTCAAGGTCGGCGGAAAATCCCTATTGATCGAGCCCACGCTGAACCTGCTGCAGGACCGCGACGGCAAGAAGCGCAAGGCGGCGGCCGAGGCGCTGGCGAAAACGTTCGGCGAGAACCTGCGCACGTTCACGCTGATCACCAACACGCTGGCCAAGGACAAGGAGATTTCCGACCGTTGGCGCCGCTTTCCCGACATCGCGGCGGCGCGCCACCTCGCCAATCGGGTCGAGCCGGAAGTGGTGGACGCGCTGGTGTCGGCGGTGCGCGCCGCCTATCCGCGCCTGTCGCATCGCTACTACGCGCTCAAGGCGCGCTGGTTCGGCAAGAAGCGGCTGCCGCACTGGGACCGCAATGCACCGCTGCCCAAGGCGCCGACCCGCACTATCGCCTGGCCGGAAGCCAAGGAGACCGTGCTGTCCGCTTACAATGCGTTCTCGCCGCGCATGGCCTCGATCGCCGAGCGCTTCTTCACCGATCGCTGGATCGACGCGCCGGTGCGGCCCGGCAAGGCGCCCGGCGCCTTCGCGCATCCCACGGTGCCGTCGGCGCATCCCTACGTGCTGGTCAATTTTCAAGGCAAGCCTCGCGACGTGATGACGCTCGCACACGAGCTCGGCCATGGCGTGCACCAGGTGCTGGCGGCGCGCAACGGGCCGCTGATGGCGCCAACGCCGCTCACGCTGGCCGAGACCGCGAGCGTGTTCGGCGAGATGCTCACGTTCAAAAAGCTGCTTGCCGCCACCAAGGACAAGAAGCAGCGCAAGGCGATGCTGGCGGCCAAAGTGGAGGACATGATCAACACGGTGGTGCGGCAGATCGCGTTCTATACGTTCGAGCGCAAGCTGCACACCGAGCGGCGCAACGGCGAGCTGACGTCCGAGCGGATCGGAGAGATTTGGCGGGAGGTCCAGTCCGAGAGTCTCGGGCCAGCGATCGAGCTCAAGCCCGGCTACGAGACCTTCTGGACCTATATCCCGCATTTCATCCACTCGCCGTTCTACGTCTACGCCTATGCGTTCGGCGATTGCCTGGTGAACTCGCTCTATGCGGTCTACGAGCGCGCCGAGCAGGGCTTTGCCGAGCGCTATCTCGAGATGCTGGCGGCCGGCGGCACCAAGCACCACAGCGAGCTGTTAAAGCCCTTCGGGCTCGATGCCCGCGACCCGGCCTTCTGGGATGGCGGGCTCAAGGTGATCGAGGGGATGATTGAGGAGCTGGAAGGACTTAACTGATCCGAACCAGGCTCTATTGAACGCTGCGGAGATCCGTTATACATTCTGTATAACGGAGGTCTCCAATGACGGTCCAAAAGAAAGTTGAAGCTGATCCCAGAGGGCAGGTCGTCGCCACAGTAGAACTCAAGAAAATCGGCAATTCGACCGGTCTTCTTCTGCCAAAAGAGGTGATGGCCCGGCTCAATTTGAGCGTCGGCGACAAGTTCTATGCCACGCTCACGCCTGAGGGCGGCATTCGTTTCACGCCCTATGATCCGGATTTCGAGAAGGCGATGAACATTGCCCGAAAGGGCATGAAAGTCTATCGGAACGCGCTCGCCGAGCTTGCCAAGTGAGCGAACCATTCTGGCTGACGACAGCCATGGTGGTTGCCATCCATGACGAGCAGCTGGCCATTCATGGCGGTTCGGCCGGATTGCGAGATGCGGGGATGCTCGAGTCGGCACTCAGCCGTCCCCGCAACAAATGGGCCTATGAGAATGCCGAGCTTGCCGAACTCGCCGCAGCATACGGTTACGGGATCGCACGCAATCACCCTTTCGTCGATGGCAACAAGCGGACATCGCTGCTCGCCATCTACACCTTCCTGGGGGCGAATGATGTCGAGTTCATTGTCCCAGAGGCCGAAGCTGCAGCTATGATTCTGTCGCTTGCCGCGGGCGAGGTGAGCGAGGAAAACCTTGCGCGCTGGATCCGCGACAACTGGCCGAAGCCGTAATCGTGAATCGATCTGGCCAACGCGCTCCGCCGCCTTACATGTGTTACTGAACACGCGCACGAGGACCCCTTGTCGGATCGCGATAACGAAGCCAACCGTTTCTCCGCCCGCGCGCGGCGCTATGCCCGCGTCGGCACAAACATGGGCGGCGTAGCGGCGCGGTTTGCGGCGGCCCGAATGCTTGGCCTTGGCCTCGATCGCGGCCGCAACGCGGCCGAGCTGGCGGCGGCGCTGGGCGGGCTGAAGGGCCCGATCATGAAGGTGGCGCAGCTCATGGCCACCATCCCGGACCTGCTGCCGCCGGAATATGCCGCCGAGCTCGCCAAGCTGCAGAGCGACGCGCCGCCCATGGGCTGGGCGTTCGTGCGGCGGCGGATGAGCGCCGAGCTCGGCCCCGAGTGGCAGCACAAGTTTTCCGGCTTCGAGCACCATCCGGCGGCGGCCGCCTCGCTCGGGCAGGTGCACCGCGCGCGTGCGCGCGACGGCACCGAGCTGGCATGCAAGCTGCAGTACCCGGACATGCAGTCGGCGGTCGAAGCGGATCTCGGCCAGCTCAAAATCCTGTTCGCCATTCATCGACGCATGGATCCGGTGATCGACACCTCCGAGATCTACAAGGAGATCAGCGCACGGGTGCGCGAGGAGCTCGACTATCACCGCGAGGCCAAGCACGTCGCGCTCTACCGCGCCATGCTCGACGGCATCGGCTTGATCCGGGTGCCGCGGGTGTGGCCCGAGCTCTCGACCGGTCGCCTGCTCACGCTCGACTGGCTCGAAGGCGGCAAGCTGCTCGCCCACAAGGACGATGCGCTTTCTGTGCGCAACCGGCTCGGCACCGCCATGTTCACCGCGTGGTGGTTTCCCTTCAGCCGCTTCGGCGTCATCCACGGCGACCCGCACCTCGGCAACTACACGGTGTTCTCCGACGACGGCGTGCCGGGCGGCATCAACCTGCTCGACTATGGCTGCATCCGCATCTTTCCGGCAAAATTCGTCGGCGGCGTGGTCGACCTCTATCACGGCCTGCTGCGCGGCGACGACGACCTCGTGGTCCATGCCTACGAGACCTGGGGATTCCGCCGGCTCAGCCGCGAGCTGATCGACAGCCTCAACATCTGGGCGCGGTTCATCTACGGGCCGCTGCTGCAGGACCGGGTGCGCAGCATTGCCGACGGGGTCAAGCCGTCGGACTACGGCCGGCGTGAAGCCTTCCGCGTGCATCAGGCGCTGAAGGAACGCGGGCCCGTCACGGTGCCGCGCGAGTTCGTATTCATGGATCGCGCCGCCATCGGGCTCGGCGGCGTGTTTCTTCACCTGCGCGCCGAGCTCAACTTCCATCGCCTGTTCAACGAGGCGATCGAGCGCTTCTCGGTCGATCAGGTGGCCGGCCGGCAGGCGCGGGCACTTGCCGCCGCCGGCCTGCCGCAGGCTGCCTAAGAATCAGTCTCCCACGCGCTGCGAACGCTGCCTCCAACTGCCGAAGGCCGCTTGCGGAAAGCCGCCGGTCGGCCGTTGCTCCGCCGCCACAATTAGGCTAATCCCCGCGCACCTACAGGACTGTGGAGGACCGAATGGCCGACCATTCCGAGGTCGAATACGCGACCGCTCCGGGCAACGACTACATCGAACACGAGGCGACCTACGAGCGGTTCCTCCATCTGACCGTCGTGCTGATCATTCACGTGATCAACATCCTCCTGTGCCTCGCCATCGGCGGCGTGATGGGCCACTGGCTGCCGAATGCCCTCGTGGTCTTCATCATCGCGGTCGGCGCCGCGGCACACGGGATCATGAGCGGGTCGAAGACGTCGAGCTACGTGGCCCTGGCCATCTCGCTCGTGATCTTTGCGCTGTCAGCCGGATAGGAACCTTGGTGCATGCGCATCGCAGTCGCGCGTGAAGCGGGGGCGGGCGAGGCGCGGGTTGCCGCCACGCCCGATACCGTCAAGCGCATGAAGGCCCTCGGGGCGGACGTCGCGGTGCAGGCGGGCGCCGGCACCGCGTCCGGGATGCCGGACGCGGACTACGAGGCGGCCGGAGCAACGATTGCTCCCACTATCCAGGATACCGTGCGCGACGCCGACGTCGTGCTCAAGGTGCGTCGCCCCAGCGAGGCCGAGGTCAAGCACTACAAGCGCGGCGCGCTGGTCCTCGCCATCATGGATCCGTTCGGCAACGAGGCCGCGCTCAAGCCGCTGGCCGACGCCGGCGTCGTCGCCATCGCCATGGAGCTGATGCCGCGTATCACCCGCGCCCAGGTCATGGACGTGCTGTCGTCGCAGGCGAACCTCGCCGGCTATCGCGCCGTCATCGATGCTGCCGCCGAATACGGCCGCGCGTTACCCATGATGATGACGGCCGCCGGCACCGTGCCGGCCGCCCGGGTATTCGTGATGGGCGCCGGCGTGGCCGGTCTGCAGGCGATCGCGACGGCACGGCGCCTTGGCGCCGTCGTCAGCGCCACCGACGTGCGCCCCGCCGCCAAAGAACAGGTCGAAAGTCTCGGGGCGAAATTCATCGCCGTCGAGGACGAAGAATTCAAGCAGGCCGAGACCGCCGCCGGCTATGCCAAGGAAATGTCCAAGGAGTACCAGGCCAAGCAGGCCGCTTTGGTCGCCGACCACATCAAGAAGCAGGACATCGTCATTACCACGGCGCTCATTCCGGGCCGGCCGGCGCCGCGACTCATCTCCGCCGACATGGTGAAGTCGATGCGGCCCGGCTCGGTGATCGTCGATCTCGCGGTGGAGCGCGGCGGCAATGTCGAGCTGGCGAAGCCCGGCGAGGTCGCCGACGTGAACGGCGTCAAGATCGTCGGCCATCTCAACGTGCCCGGACGTCTCGCCGCCACGTCGTCCAGCCTCTACGCCAAGAATCTTTTCGCGCTGCTCGAAATCCTGGTCGACAAGAAGACCAAGGCGCTCGCCGTCGACTGGAACGACGAGATCGTCAAGGCCACTGTGCTCACCCGCGACGGTGCCGTGGTGCATCCTGGCTTCCAACCCAAGAGCGCGGCTTGATCGCATCCGTTTGAAGGAGAACCGGCATGGAGCATGCCGTACAGGCCATCGATCCGTTCGTGTTCCGCTTCTCGATTTTCGTGCTCGCCGTGTTCGTCGGCTATTATGTCGTGTGGTCGGTCACGCCGGCGCTGCACACGCCGCTGATGTCGGTGACCAACGCGATCTCGTCGGTGATCGTGGTCGGCGCGCTCCTCGCGGTCGGCGTCCGGCTCGTGGCCAATGACGAAGGTCCGCTGTGGGCGCGCGGGCTCGG
>Ga0075424_100008109_pt1 | contig 10239 bp, 10 predicted proteins | sample SoiMethybrSBSTD3_FD_75301 | JGI IMG/M metagenome (GOLD analysis project Ga0075424, IMG submission 75301) | Bulk soil microbial communities from a Populus tree surrounding site in Tennessee, USA - Soil MetaG P. TD hybrid SBSTD3 | ecosystem: Environmental > Terrestrial > Soil > Tree plantation...
CACGTAGCCATCGATCATCGCATCTTCCCAAATCGTGTGCCGGGGACAAGTGCTTTGCCATGCGTTCATAACATCGGCGTAAGTTCGGGGACGGCTCGCAACCCAGACGAGAAACTCGACCATCAACAGATTTGTCGCTTCAGACATGTGGCACCTCTTTGCCCGGTCGCGTGCAGAAGATGCCGTTATTATAGCCCGGTTCGCCCGTCAAACAATCGGCCCTGAAAGCGAATCATGTATGTCCCCTATCAGCCTATTCTCGGGACCAACCGTTTATCAGGTGAGCGAACGGATCATCTCGACATCGTTTAACGCGGGGTCGTTTCGATACGGCGCGATTTTTCCTGTTGGCGAGAAGCCCAGCGATTTGTAGAATTCGATTGCTGGATCGTTGTTGCTGGTTACGGTGAGCTGTACAGTGTCTGCGCTTTGGAGTTGAGCCCATTCGATAATCGCGTTGACCAACATGCGACCGATTCCCGAACGGCGATGACTGGGCGCCACCCACATGGATGCGAGGTGTGCGCGCGTCGTATCACCTCGGTCTAAAAAACCACTCACGATCCCGCACGGGTTTTCGACATCCATAGCAAGATACATCGTCGATCGCTTGCTGCTCCACTCTTGTGCGCGTTCGATCCAGTTTCTATCGCTGAGCCGTGACTCCGCAGCGTAAGTCGAGCTGAATGCGGTAGGTGTGTCGCTTAAAGCCCGCAGGCGTACCGCTTTGAAATGCATCGCATTCGCCGGAGTGACAAGCTGGAGAGAAATCATCCAAAACGACTGAGAGAGGTTCGGCTTGCGCAAAAAAATTATGCGCGAAGTAGCGGCATAACCTTCTTTTGAAAAATCGCTAGCTGTTCGATGTCGTTTTTGACAGGCCAGATGAAGACACGCTGCACGCCGACCGCCTTGTACGCGGCAAGCTTTTCCGCACACGTTTCCGGCGCACCGACGAGAAGCCGCTCGCGCAATTGCCCGAAGGGACGGTGTAAAAAACTGGCAATTGTTTCAGACAAAACTCGCTCAGCCTCGAAATTGTCTTCGGTAATGTACATGAACATGGTTGCCAGCGCATTTGGAAATTGCGCGGGCTCCTTGCGGAAAATTTTTAGCTGATCGCGGAGTTTCGCTAAGCCGGCGGCGAATTGATCGGGCATGGTATTGTATGCGGAAGCAAGCCATCCATCTCCAAGCCGCGCGACGCGCCGCAGCCCGGCGTCCGAGCCCCAGCTACCGATCCAGATCGGCGGATGTGGTTTTTGCAACGGCTTCGGCTCGAGATTGGCTCCGGCCGCGGAATAGAACCGTCCGCTGAAATCATTTTTCTCGTCGCTCCATAAAGAGCGCAGGGTCTGAATCGCTTCATCGACTCTCTTCCACCGCTCCTCGTAATCGAGACCGACGATTTCATAGTCGCGCGCGGAAGAGCCCGGACCGATGCCGACGAAGAGCTTGCCGTTGGAAAGTATGTCGATGGCCGCGAGCGTCTTAGCCATCTGCACCGGCCCCCGGACAACCGACAACAGAATGCTGGTGCCGACGGCCATATCTCCGCTTTGAGAGAGAATTGCCGCGAGCGCCGTCGGCGCATCAAGCCAAGGTCGTGAGTGGATCAAGTGATCATTTGTCGAAATCGCCCTAAAGCCCAATTCACGAGCGGTCCGCACATACGCGCACAGGCGTTCCAGCGAATATCCCTGGTTTCCGAAATCAATCACCGGAAGATGTGCGCCGTAATCCAATGTCGTTTCCTCGTAATGTGTGTGGAACCAATGCGCCGGAGCTTTCTGCTATTCCTCGATCGGCAGTTGTTCCCAAGCGTTAACCAAAGGTCAACACCTCGCACATACGAGTGTTACTGGACCGCAAAGTTTCCGGCTGACGGTCATTAAACAAATCGCATCGGCGCATTTCAACCTCCAGCGTCTTGCTCTTTCGGAGCCTCACAGGCCAGATTTCGACTCATTCGAACTGCCGCTTCCGTGCCCTGATAATAGCCAGGAACGACATTTAGTCGTTGATAACCCATCCGCTCATAAAATCGCTGCGCAGCGCGGTTGTTTTCTCGAACTTCCAGTGTGATCCGAAAAGTTCCCGCTACTGTCGCGCATTTCTCCAACCATTGGAGAAGCTGCTGTGCAACGCCGAGGCGCCGGTATGGCGGTGCCACGGCAAGCAGATCCAAATGCGCGTCGTCGTCACCGTAACGCATGATAGCAAAGCCAACAATCCGAGTGTCAACCCGGGCAACAAGGACGTTAACGTTGGCCGCGCAAATACTGGCTTCGACGCGCCGCGCAGTCCATTTCCATGGTAATCCGTACTCGATCAAAACACGTGACATCTTCGCAATGGCCGGAGCGTCGGCGCGCCGGGCCAAAAACAACGATAGCTCAGAATGAGTCATAAACCGTATCCGAATGCACAGTACGAGGCATTTTAGATGGCGGAACTTCCTATGTTGAACAGCCCATCAACTCGCCTCGATCGGCGAAAGCATGGATGCGCGTTTCAGAAACAGATCCGGTGATCCACATGGAATTTGAAAATGCATCGCCCCATTCCAATAATGGCACAAGCTGCGCACATAGGAAGAGATGATCCAAAAGTTGCGGCTCAGCATGATTCGCCAGCGGGCGCACTAAAGCGCTTCGAATAACTCCGCTTGGGTCAGCGGATGATTAATCGCCGGTCTGAAATGTTGCTGAAAATTTTTTATCCGACAAGCCTTACAGAAAACACGTCTTTCAAATCATGACACGATCTGCCGGGGGCAATTGCCGGCGCGTCAGAGCAACAATGCGAAGGAACGGAGGCGATTACTTTGACGCAGGCGACAGGTGGCGTGTAAAAATTGCAGGCGCTACATGTATTTGACGTTGTCATAACGGCAAGAAGTTCTGCACTTTAGTGTGAAAAGGGCAAGTATTGCACTTTATTTCGGTGGCATCTCTCGTGCTTTGAAGTACCTTCAGATTATGAGCACATCGAAGAAAATCTTGATTGTCGACGGCAATCCAACCAGCCGGGAGTCGCTGACGCAATTTTTCAGTAGTTTGGGCTACCACGTTGCTGAAGCGCACACGGGGTTGGAAGCCATCGAAAAGGCAACCACCTTACAGCCCGCTCTGATTATGATGGCTGTCTGTTTGCCGGGACTAAATGGAGACGAAGTGACGGCGAAGTTAAAACGAAACATAGCGACTCGTCGTATCCCGATCGTCATCAGTACGGGCTGGACCACGGAGTTCAATTCTGAAGAACGTATAACGCGTGCGGTCAACGCGGGTGCTGCGCAGGTTTTGTATAAACCATTTCAATTGCCCGTGCTTCGCGATGTACTCCGAACGCATATGATCAATGCGGTCGAGTAATCAACAGAATAGCATTAAAGCGCTAGCACCAACGAAAGTCGAGGCTCTTTCTCTGAAGTTCAATAAAGAGATTGTAGAAAGAGGAAATTGCGCGATCTTCCTGTTGTTCATGTCCCGTCCTGTCTCGATACCATAGAGACAACGAAATCGATCTTAATTTAAGCTCAAAGAGCTCCGCTTGCTTTAAATCGAGATATGCACCCACTGTAGCCAGCACATTCGAGGCTCGGCGAAAATTGTCGAGCGACTCTGAAGTAGACGGCTTTGCCAATTTCGCATGCCGTTTAATTTCGATCGAGCTCAATGTAAATGAATAAGTCTCGGCGTTGATTGGTGATCGCAAGAAGCCCAATAGTTTTTTGCTCGCTCCGGCGCTCGGGTTAGGCACGGCATGGATCACATAGCGCTCCGGCAGACAGGTTATTTCAAAAACGCTAATCCCCTTCGACTCCAGGGTCTGACCAATGACCCTGAGTTCTTCCGCGTAGGATGTTTTAACGGCCACAGCGCATCAAAGTCGATCGTACGTTGAACGGATTCGATGCGCCAAAGGAGTGTGACGGGTCTGGTCGGCGATAAAGCATCACATTCCCGCTGAAATCAGCCCGCAGAAAACGGCAGACAGAATACCGAAGTACGTTAGCCAAAATGTTAGAATCGGCCAGTCGATCGGCGGTAATTTTACCTGACCATTATAATCATGGTTGTAAGGCGACATCTTTAGTTGACGCTTTTTGATGGCAAATTTCGCTACCTGCATCAGCAACCGCCTAAAGCAATTTGCTCTGGCGTAGCGCAAACACTGAACCAATCAAGCTTGGCAAACAAAGTCACGCCATGTAGTCAGAAAATACGTGCGCCTGTTCTGACAAAGCTGAATTGCTTTGAGATCTGTACGTATTTGTGCTCGCCCGCACTTTCACAATACTACGGGCTAACCACCTCACAGCGTAAAAATTTCGCAAGGTTTAGTCTCTAGATCCCTGATTTTTCCAAAAAAAGGGGCGACTAGACTAATATTGGCAATGGCATTGCGCTTGCTGCGGTGGTAGCCCACTATGGAAAACAGCACTGAGCCCCTGAGATTTCTGACCGTTGAAGAAACCGCTGAGTTGCTGCAGATATCCAGGCGCACCCTGCAGAGAATGATCCACCGCAAAGATTTACCTGCTTTCAAGGTTGGGGGGCAGTGGCGTATTCACGAAAACGCGCTCGCTAAGTGGCTCAACGGACTACACGAGCGGTGACGCTGTTTTCCTCATTCGAATTCTGTCGATCCAAACTGGCGCTACTTTTTTCAATTCCATATTTACGTCATTCGTCTACTGATATTTTTTATCGAGTTCGCAGCGAGCTATTTCTTGGAGTATCTTTGAGTGACAGCAGTAACGATCATGTCCAATGATATTTAAGGTTATTGCTATCGAGAGCATCGAGCCGATGGATTTGGTATCTCTGCTTTTTAATGACAGCAACCAGATTTCCTGTCGGAAGAGTCTTCCTTCAGAGCCGCCCGACGCCGTCGCAAGACGGCGTATCACGGATGGTGAGTCCATTACGTTTGATTCCGGTCAAAACACGAATGATTTGCTGCGGCCGCGCACAGAGGACTACGAGGCTTTCCTTCCCAGTTGGCTCGTAAGCAAGAAAGTTAAAGCAACTCGACCGGCTTAATCCATTGATTATTGCAAGTTGCGGTGCTTCGTAGGCGGAGCGAGAAGGCAAGGTAAAGTTAGGAGACGTCACGATTCAGCCGGCCCGCTCGAGCTGCCACAATGACCCTTGCAGTTTCCATTTGACATGGCTCGGAATTCTTCCGTTATGAGTGTCGACAAATATACGTTGAGAACCTTGCCAAGTACCTGAAACGGTAATCTTTGCGGAGACTAGAATCCGCTTCAAGATTGAAGCGTCTCAGTCCGATTCACAGCCGCTTTCAGCTAACTTCGGCTCCCAACTCCAGGCTTCGTCGGTCTCCTTCTTGTAGACAGCTTTTGAGGGGCGGGTCGAAGCTAAGTCTTTCCCTGTAAATCCAAAAAATTCCATTTTGTCGGATCTTGACAATATCTGACGCCTTTACTAAAACGTGCCGATAGTTGTCCCAAGCTTTCTCATGCATAGCTGTACATCATGAGATGAGCGCCTGATCATCCGACGGCTTGGTTCACTCCTCAGCTCACTCGACGACAACTCATTCCCTATGCGACGGAACCTAACGGATCCGCCCGTGCGCAGCATGGTTTGTCTTTTAATTGCGCGGATGAGCCGCGCGATAATCGCAAGTGCTGCCAATCTGAGCGGTCCGAAAATGTTTGAAAAGCGCCAAAGGCAGCGTTGAAAGGGACGCAGAATGATTCAGCCTAACGCGGAAGCGAAAAAGACCGTCGAGAGTCACTTTGGTTTTCAAGAACCGCCTTTCGGTGTGACCCCCAATCCGCGCTTTTACTATACCAACGCAGCCTATAGGGACGCTTTGGCCGAGGTGGCTCATGGAGTAATAGCAAAAAAAGGCCTGATGCTCGTTACCGGGGAAGTCGGAACCGGCAAGACAATTCTGTTGCGCAAGCTAATGAACGATCTGCGCGCGACCGTTAAATTTGTTTTTATTTCGTCAAGCCAGCTAACTTCAAATGGCTTTCTAGAGGTTGTCTGTATCAGTCTTGGTTTGGCGAAGAAAAAAACCAAAGTCGAGATGACGCAGGATCTCACGAAATACTTGTCGCAGCGGGCGATAAGCGGACAAATCGTGGCATTGTTGGTCGATGAAGCACAAAACACAAACGAAAGCGGTTTCGAGGCACTCTGCGGGCTCTCAAATTTAGAAACAGACGATGAAAAGCTCCTGCAGATTGTGCTGGTTGGTCAGCCCGAGTTAGTGAACAAATTGGATGAGCCGTCGCTCAGGCAAATCAAGCAAAGAATTGCGATACAGCACACCGTTACTGGTCTCGAAACAAAAACCGAGCTCGAACAGTACATTCATCATCGCTTACACGTTGTCGGTTACAATGGTCCGGAGATCTTTACGCAAGAAGCGCTTGATACGATCTGGGAATATACCGGAGGGATTCCGCGGCTGGTGAATATTCTTTGCGACAATTCGCTTGCGTTAGCATTCGGCGCAGGAAATAGAAAAGTTTCCGGTGAGACTGCCAGAAAGGCAGCCGAGAAATTTCGGCTAAACCGAACAGCTCAGCACGCGATCCTTGCAGCTGCGGAAATAGGAGCGGCCGGAGTTACGGATGTCCGGCCGACAGCTGAAGCAACCGAGATGGATATCGGGAATGGAAACTGGGTACACAGACCTGTAATTTCGCAGCATTTGCCTGAGCCGAGATTTATTGGGTCGCCACATTTATCTTCCTCTTCCGAAGTGTCACTTAGCGCAGCGGGAGAAGCGGTTCGATTGCCAGGCAACGATGAGCAGGTAGATAGTCATTCACAGGCCCAATCGTCACGCGGCGAAATTTTGAGAGATGCGACCGGATTTTCCGGAGGCATAAGGACGACTCAATCCCGAAGACGGTGGGGACTTCGGTGGAAAATTGCCGGCGGGTTTTCTGCGGTGACGCTAATCTTGTCCGCTGTCCTTATTGGAACGGTATATCGCCTCAGCGAAAGGACGGTGCGTGAGCAGGTTGATAAACGCGCCTTGGCCGTAGCCAGGAATTTAAGCGATGCGGCGGCCGGTCACATGCTTCGTAATGATCTTCTCTCGCTTAACGCTCTCTTAGAGAAGTATACGTTTGACGATGGCTTAGCGTACGCATTCATTCGGGATAACGCAGGAGCCATTACCGTGCACACTCTGGAAAGATTACCCTCCGAACTCCACCAAGGACTTCCTGCGCCCGGACAGCGTGTACCTTGGCGGCGCGAATTATTCGTGCAGGGAAAATCAGTATACGAAACAAGCGTACCTGTCCTTGACGGTCAGCTTGGCATGGTACATGTCGGTTTTTGGGGGGACGCCGTTGAGCAAGAAATCCGCCGGGCCATTCTTCCTCTAATTGCCATCACTGGGATCATACCTCTTGTCGGTGTGGCACTGTCTTTTGTTTTAGCTCAGATGATTGCTGCGCCAATAATTCGGCTGAGAAAAGTTGCTGAAGAAATTATTGAAGGCGATCTGGAGACGTGTGGAACATACTCAAAGTCTTATCCTGAAGCCGACGATCTGGCCCGGTCTCTGGAGCGGATGCGCGCGAGCCTGAGGGCCGCAATGTCACGTCTGCGGCGTGAGGTAGGTTAAAACAAGTTGACCGTTGTACACGAAAGAGACCTTTACAGGAAACCGATATCCTAATCATCTATTTGGCATCGAAAGATGCTCAATCTGCTCGGGTTCCATCTTTCTATCTTTGTGCGGTCAAATCGCAGACACCACACGATCTTAAATGCGGTATCGAATGGCGCCGAGTAACCGCGAGATAATTGCCGAGTCAGCTATCTGCCCAAGCCTTTCTGTTGCAACTCTTTTTTGACCTCTTCGGCAAAGCGAAGGTCGAGAAGTCGCGCTGCGGGCAGAGGCGCGGCCATATTCATGGGAACGCGAACCTCGTATTCGAGAATGTTCTTGATTCCTTCGCGTGAAGGCAAGCCTGGAACGCCGGGAGGAAAGGCGGGTGTAGGCTTTGGTCGCTTCGATGAGCATGGCGCGATTGATGTTGCCGAGCTGAAGCTTCCTGATGCCAATATCGGCGGCCTCTTCGGGTCGCTCGCGCAGGACAGCAGCGCCCGGCTCATCGCCCTAATCCAGCGCCTGATTTGTCCAGGATTTTCGGCGATCTTCTTGTCGGTGACGACGTAGCCCTGAAACGGCAAAGGAAAAAGGTCACCGAGAAACGCAAGCGAGTGAAGTCCCTCTTTCTCCGCGACGATCATTCCGCCGGGATCGAGCACCGCCGCCTGAAGCGAACCGCTTTTAATCGCCGCGATAAGCTCGGAACTCGTGCCCATGGGAATGCGTGTGATGTCCTTTGCCGAAAGACCGTTCTTTTCGACGAACATAGTCGAGAAACGATCTTCACTATCACCAATCAGTCCGACAGCAATCTTTTTGCCCTTCAAATCAGCGACGCTTTTAATGCTCGGATGCACGACAAAAAACCAAGTCACCTTCTCTGTCTGATAGAAGATCGCCTTCAGCTCCGCTCCTTTCGCAGCGGCGCACAGTCCGCTGCCACCGGCGCCGCTGAAATCAACGTTGCCGCTGAGCAATGCGGTGATCGCGGCCGGACCGCCGATCGCGATGGTCTCGTTTTCCAGTCCTTCGTCGTTGAAAAGACCTTTGGCTTCGGCCGCATAAATCGAGAGATAATTAAGACTGGAGCGGGGCACTGCGGTGCGAATCGGCTCAGCATTGGCGACAGTCGCCAGCAATAGGCCAAGGGCTGCTGAAAGTAACTGCCACACTCGCAACGGCATGAATCCCGCCTTCAAAGCACAATGCGGCGGATAGGAAATGTTTCGCAGACAATAAATATCAAGCGGTGTTTGGTCAAGCGGAACCGCTACTGGCGGGGATCACCGAAGCCTCGGGACAGATGTGATGGAAAATAATAGTCCGTTCTGATTTTGGCTCGACGCTCGGCGATTTGTTTTAGGGCGGTTTGTTTGGTGAAGACGAACCATGTCATATGGCGGCGCAAAAAGAGCGCATCGGCGAACCTGCCGATGAATCCGAGGGGCGCCTGCCACTCGATGATGTCACGCATCACGGTTGCATTGCCGATCCATTCGAACTCGTGAATGTGCCGGAGTCGCTTGAACGCGCCGTGAACCATTTCATCGACAAACCGGATGGGGCGGTCGAGCTCGGTGATGCGAGCGACAAAGTGCTGCCTGATGCCGAAGTGGCGGCCTTCGAAGGCGACGAGGTCGCCGCGCTCGAGCAGTCCGTCCATTCGACCCGGTCCAACGATGCGCTCGGACGAAAACGCGGCGGATTCCGCATGAACACCGACATCGCGCGCCAGATCGAAGCACAACTCGACGGGTGCATCGATTGTGGTTTCGATCACAACAGTCGGCATGAGTATTATTCGTCCGCCTTGAAGTCCAACATCCCTTGAAACTCCAGGCCTTCGATCTCCTGCAGGGTCTTGCCGGCGATGCCCTGAAGATCTCCATACATGCCGACGGTGGCCTGCATGACCCGGTCGATCTGCTCCTCGCGTTTGGCCCACTGCCGGGTGATGGTTTTTTTCTCCCGATCGAGATCTTCTTTCATGGATGAGAATGCTTCTACAAGCGCCTGAACTCGCTGGCGAAACCGTGGGCCAGTGAGATAGCCATAGACCATTTCCATTTTTGTCTGCTGCCCTTGGGTAGCTTGGCGGGCTGCGGAAACTTCAATCAAGCTCTGGCGCAGGGACAATGCGACCGGTAGCGCTACTTTTGGATCCGCGACCCAAACACCGTCTAGAAAACCGAACGTTTCGACTTCCTTCGGTAATGCGTGGCTCAGGATCACGGCAATATCGGCTTTGGCGGCGCGTTGATCGTCGCGCAGCTTGGGCAGCCAGCTGTCGCTCCAGTTTTTGGTTCTTTTTGATTCCCAAAGAATCGTGCCGCAAATTTGATTCAGAGGGCCAATGACCCGTTGCAGCACATCACCGCCGAAGTCGCCTTTAGCGACTGGCTGAATGGTGTCGCGGGGAAATTTTGCTCTTAAGAGACTCTCTAACTGCAGCTCTTGAACTTCGCCTTGAAGTTGCTGCGAGCCCTGCTCGGCGCGCCGCTTCAATTCTTCGATCTGTCTTTGCATCGCCGTAATGGTTTGATCTTTCTCCATCACCTTGAGTTTAAGCTCTTCTTCGGCTTCTTTTTTGGCTTTGTCGCGTTCCGCCACGAGACCGGC
>Ga0075424_100008110_pt1 | contig 10239 bp, 10 predicted proteins | sample SoiMethybrSBSTD3_FD_75301 | JGI IMG/M metagenome (GOLD analysis project Ga0075424, IMG submission 75301) | Bulk soil microbial communities from a Populus tree surrounding site in Tennessee, USA - Soil MetaG P. TD hybrid SBSTD3 | ecosystem: Environmental > Terrestrial > Soil > Tree plantation...
CTAAGCGACGCAGTCATCTCTTTGCTTAACGATGGCCAAACGAAACGAGTCATGGGTGAGGCTGCCAAACGGAGAGTTCAGGACAAGTTTTGCTGGCCGAAGATTGCTGCCCAATACGAATTAGAATTTGGGGTTTCTGTGTCTAACCAAAACTAACGAGCGATCTCGGCAATCGGTTGTGTTCCGGTACTAGTCGTATCTCCCTGAATGACCTTTTCAAAGAAATTCGCCAGCTGCTTTGCTGAATCCGTCCAGGACGGCACTTCGATCGGAACGGTGGTTCTGTTCTTGAGCTGCAGGAGCGCCGCCTCAGCGAGGCTTTGGGGGTTCTCCGGTTCGTAAAGGCAGCCGGGGTAATCGATCAAAAGTTCGTTCATACAGCCCACTGCCGCCGCGATAAGCGGCACACGGCACGCCATGATCTCGTAGGCTTTTTGCGAAAAACTGAACTCGCCTTGAGCCGATTGCCGATAGCAGATGACGGCTAAATCCAGAGCATTGATGAAGCAAGGCACTTTTTCGTGAGCCAAGACACCGAGATCGTGAACCCGGGCGTCTGTCGGGATTCGCATGCCGCGCGGACGCGGGCCGGCGAGCGCCAGGTGAAGATTTTCATTCTTCGCAGCGAGCAGTTCAAAGGCCCGAAACAACGTATCAATTCCACGGCTACGGTGGAGCGCTCCAGCCGTGCCAATGATTTGCGCGTCTGTCGGCAGTCCGAGACGTTGCCTGCAAGCATCTCGCTCTTCGGGATAAAACAAATCTTTGTGGGTACCGTTCTCGATGACGCTTGTCGGTTTCGTTCGGCCGTAAGTTTGCACGACATTATCCGCCAGCCTTTGGCTGAAACAGGTGACGCCGTGGGCTTCCTTAACAGCACGCCGGAATAGAGGCCGGATAAAAGGCAGCTTGCTCGCTGTGAATGCTTCGAAGTTGTCGTAAAGATCGACTATGCATTTTGTTTTAGCGCGCTGCGCAAGCCATGTTCCAAATATCACTTGGTAAGCATCAGAGCATGCCCACACGAAGTCAGGTTGGAAGCTAGTCATCAATTCGCTTCCGCAATCGGCCAACTTCCCAAGATGCGGCGCAAGCCCCGTGGTGAGATTGAGCGAATGCCACTTCACCCGGGCTTTTCCGGATCGATCGGTGTCGCCGAAAGTACCTGTTTCTCGGGGACGGTAGCTGACCGCGATCCCCATAGTGTTATGCCCCAACTTGGCGAGTTCAAGAGGCAGCTCGCGGAATCTGCCAAAGCGATCGTCCAACAGATCTTTGCCCATATACTGGCGCTTGGTGATAACTAGAATCTTCATCTGAGCACTGGGTTCTATTTCCCTGAGAACCGGAGCAGAGAATAGTATACTCCAAATTCTACGCTTTTGTTCTGGAACGATTGCGTGGAGTCTTGAATATGGGAGGAAATCGCAGCCGTTCGAGACAAAAAATTGGTAAAAAAGGCCCTGTGGCGGTATACTTACACCTTGTTAGCGAGTCGTTCGCGGAGCGGCTATAGGCCGACCGAGTCACTTGGTATGGAAGACGCTATTCATTCACATCAACGTCGTAGTTGTCGAACGACGGTCTTGGACCGGGAAACGGTGGAGGTGGAATATACGCCGCAAGGTGTGCGGCGTAACGGAGCGGCGGGCTGGAGGATAATGTTCAGTGAGCTAGCTGAGAGCCGCCGATTAATTTGGCTCTTGATACTCCGTGACCTTTCCGTCCGGTATCGCCAATCAGTCCTGGGCTACGTATGGGCCGTCGTGCCACAAACTCTGACCGTCGCCGCATTTGCCTTTCTCCAGGCTTCGCGAGTTTTGCCGATTGGCGGGACGCGCATCGCCTATGTCGCTTACGCTCTTTGGGGGATAAGTGTTTGGCAGCTTTTCGCCGGCTGTCTTTCGAGTTGTACGATGAGCCTGGTCTCTTCGGGATCTTTGGTGACGAAAGTGAATTTTCCGCGAGAAGCTCTGGTGATAGCCGCCCTGGGCCAGCCCGGTTTCGATTTCTTTGTGCGACTTGTGCCGGTGATCGCCGTTTTTGGTTGGTACGGCGTAGCGCCTTCGTGGGGAATTGTTCTGATGCCTCTGGTGCTGTTGCCGGTCATGTTGTTGGCCCTGGGATTGGGATTTGTTCTCTCTATTGCCAATCTGGTTATACGCGACACTGCTAACGCCCTTGGAATGGTTCTCAGTGCCGGCATGTTTCTCAGCCCGGTCCTTTACCCGCCACCGGTGCGGTGGCCATTTTTCTTAGTCAATCTCCTTAATCCACTTAGCCCTCTCTTGACCGCAAGCCAGGATCTCATCGCCGAGGGATTTTTAACCAGACCGGAAATGTTCGCCGCCGCATGCGTTCTTGCGTTGGCGTTAGCACTGGGCAGTTGGCGTGCCTTTCGTGTCACTATTCCCCGTGTGGCGGGGTATGCTTAGGTGTCACTCTGTCTCTATGTCGACTGACACAATCATCAGCGTTGAGGGCGTCAGCAAGAAATTCTGTCGCTCCCTGAAATACACCATGCTCCACGGCGTGAGAGATATCGCACGCGACGTGTTCGGCCTTTCCCAATACACTAACGGCTTGCGCCACGATGAATTCTGGGCCTTGAATGATGTTTTTTTTGAAGTTAGACGCGGGGAGTGTGTCGGGCTCATCGGCCCAAACGGTGCCGGAAAGAGCACATTGTTGAAGCTGCTGAACGGGATTACTCTCCCCGATAAAGGCAAAATCAAAGTTGCTGGCCGCATCGGGGCCTTGTTAGAATTGGGAGCGGGTTTTCATCCCATGCTTACGGGTCGCGAGAATATTTATTTGAGCGGAGCGATCCTGGGACTTGGCAAAGACGAAATCGCGGAAAAATTCGACGCCATCGTCGATTTCGCCGGGTTAGAAGAATTCATTGATAGCCCCGTTAAGCATTACTCCTCGGGGATGTATGTCCGGTTGGGTTTTGCGATCGCAGCGCACGCGGAACCGGACGTCTTTCTGATCGATGAGGCACTAGCGGTCGGGGACATTTTGTTCCAGTCGAAGTGTTACGCGAAGCTGCGAGAATTCAGGGATCGAGGAACAACGATTATCTTTGTCACACATAGCTTAGACTTGGTTTCGTCTCACTGCAGCGGTGCGTTACTCATCGATAAGGGGACGAAAATGGCTCTCGGGACGCCGAAGGATGTGATTGATGAGTATAATAGGCTGATGTCTCAGAGACGTGCATCGACGAATCCGCCACCGGAAAATCGCGCGGTGGAGGTAAACGCGTTATTGTCCTCAAAAAAGGCTGAATGGACTGATTTGTTCACCGCTAATCCGAATGAAGACCGCTATGGATCAAGAAAAGCAGAGATCCTGGAAGCGGGCATTTTCACCTTGGGCCATGATCCCGTGCAAGTGCTAGAGCGAAATCGAGAATTCCTGATCAAAATCAAAGTACGCCACAACGTAGCTATGCCGGCGGCGATAAGCGCTTATTCCATCAGGGACGTCAAAGGAACAGTGCTCTGTGGTACCAATACATTGTACGAGAATATCGATATGGGACAGGTACAAATCGGTACAGTCGTTTTGGTCGTGTTTAGACAAGTGGCCCGGCTCAATCCTGGCGATTACCTTCTTTCCATCGGGTGTGGAGCATGGGAAGCGGGAGAGTATATAATCTACGATCGACGTTTCGACTACCTACCGTTTCAAATTATCGGCAAGGCGCCAAGAATCGGGGTTTTCGATCCGGAGTCGGTGGTTGAATGGGAACGATTGGACTGAATTAGTAAGCGAGACTACTATGAGCTCCACGAATGATTTTGGTAGAAGCCTGCCGATCGGAGCGCATCATTACCGAGCCTATGTGGGACCGCCGGAAAAATTTGATTTGGTGGCGGCGATGCAGTTCAATCTGATGACCTACCTTGGGTTAAGAGAGTTCCACTATTTGTTGGATGTCGGTTGCGGGTCACTAAGGGCGGGCCGGCTCTTCATTCCCTATCTATTGCCCCAACGCTACTATGGCATAGAACCTGAAGCATGGTTAATCGAGGAAGGTATACAGAATGAATTAGGACGAGAGATACTGCAAATCAAGCAGCCCGTATTTAGCCACGACTCCGACTTCGATTGTCTTCGTTTTAACCAAAAGTTTGATTTTGTTTTGGCTCAGTCTGTGTTTTCGCACGCCTCCCAGTTACAAATAAGAGAATGTCTCGCTAAAGTTGAAAAGTGCCTCCAACCGACTGGTGTTGTAGCCGCGACCTTTGTGAAGGGAACCGTGAATTATCAAGGCGAGCATTGGGTTTATCCAGATTGCGTCAGCTACACGATCGGACAAATGAAACGCTTGGTTGGGGCGGCTGGCCTGACGGCCGAATCCATCGCTTGGCCGCATCCGAATGGACAAACTTGGCTTCTGATAAAACGCGGAGGCTATAAAATCGACGGATTACTGCCGCCGCGTCGATAGGTTTCGATTAGACACTGACTTAAAAGAGATGGGCACGATAACGGAAGGTCCCGTTTGCATCATCGGCATGCATCGCAGCGGAACGTCGATGATTGCCAATTTACTGAATCACTGTGGCCTATCCTTGGGGCCCGAAGAGAGGTTACTCGCGCCAACCACGAACAATCCCATGGGGCATTTCGAGCATGCCGGCTTTCTCGAAATCAACGAGGCCTTGCTTAAATACTTGGGCGGCTCTTGGGACAATCCGCCGGATTTCAAGTCAGGATGGGAACGTGACCTTGCTCTCGGCAAATTTATCGACAAAGCCAATTTGCTATTAACAACGTTATCTAACCGTTTTCACTGGGGCTGGAAAGAGCCAAGGACAACGATTCTCCTACCTTTTTGGCAACACTTAGTTTCAAATCTACGTTTCGTGATTTGCGTCAGAAAGCCTTTGGAAGTAGCTCGATCCTTAGCGAGACGTGATGGGATGTCGATCACAGCCGGTGCTCAGCTATGGAATCAATACATGCGTGCAGCCATTCGTGACACAAATAGCTTTCCGAGAATCTTTACTTTCTATGAAGACTATTTTTGTAAGCCTCTGGATGAAATCAATAGAGTCAGCGAGTTTTGTGGGTTGCTGAAGCCTAACGATATGAGCTTCGTTCAGAACACCATTTCCCACGAATTGCGGCATCAGGCAACCGGGTCCATGGAGCTTTTGAATGAAATCGATATCCCATTGGAACCGAAGTTGCTGTACCTTAGCCTGCGGGCGCTGTCCTTTGAGGACAGGACTGCTGCCGCCGGGTTTCGGGACCAGTGCACAGAAGGTCTATCAATGAGCGCGGGGACACTTCTACGCTTGATCGATGAACTCCGTAGCAAGGAGAAGATGGCACGATTGCAAGATACCCTGATGAGGAAAGAGCAGCAGTTGAATGACGTACGGACGAGAATGTGCGACGAGCTGACAAAAAGAGATGAACAGATTTCTCAGCTCGAGGAACAGAATGGGCGCCTGCAGGCATTTTCCGATGCGGTGCGCCAAACATTCGTCTACCGTGTTTATAGATTCGCCAAGCGAGTTAAGCGTGAGTGAGAATGAGAGTTTCTAACAAACCGGATTTCGCGTCTTATTTGAGTGGCGCTGGAATCGGGAGCCGATTTAAACAAAGGACTGCTTAGAGTCTTGCGAAAACTCTTAGAGATAACAGCGATGTTCAAAAATAATGATCCAGGGGTTCGGTTCAAGCTCGGTATTTTGGAGAGCGCGATGCCGGCGGAGAAGGCAATAGTCTTCGGAGACATGTGGAAGGTCGATGGATATTACACAAAAAAACTAGTCGAAATGGGGTGTAAGAGAAGCGTCTTGATTGATTCGCTAGAGACGCCCAGGTGGCTTAAAACTAGGTTACAATATCCCCAATTGGATTTTTTCAAAGGTGACTTTTCCGACGCGCTGTTCATGAAAAGCATTCAGGAAAGTTTCGAAATCGGAGTCGCTTTCGACATCCTGTTACACCAACCTCCTCTACTAAATACGCTTCACCTAATGCTTGAGAAAGTTCAAAAGCGATTTTGCATTGTTCAACCGATGTTGCGGGAGCAGAAGTATCCCAATAGCCTTGTTTATTTACCGGGAAATACGGATGAGCTTTATCCGCTGGCGGAGAAACATGGTGAATACAAAATGTTTGAAGTGTCTCAAGTCAACCAGAGCCACTGGATATGGGGAATGACTGCTAGTTTCTTGCACGCAGTCCTACGTGGTGAAGGGTTCGATCTCATACATGAGGAGGAATTGTCACCGCTAGGAAATGAGAAATGGTTTGGGGGGGGTTACATATACGAAAAGAAGCGTGAAAACCCCTCACATTGGTCAGCCTTTAAGGTGACACCAGGGCTGTATAAGGCCGATTGGTGAGCGGAGATGCGGCCCTCTCTTCGAATGTCAATAATTGAAAGAAGATTACCGCTGTAGGCATGATAGCCAACGTGTGCGGTCAGAAGCCCGATATTTCGATCATTATTCGGACCAAGAACGAGGAACGCTTAATCGGTCGGACTCTCGCAGCGATTTTTGAACAGGACATCGATCTCCTGTTCGAAGTGATCGTGGTCGATTCCGGATCGACAGACCGCACCCTCGATATTGTCCGAAGGCATGCGGTGCGCCTTTATGAGATCGAAGCCTGTGATTTTAGCTATGGGCGCGCGCTTAACTACGGCGCAAGCTTAGCCCAGGGCCGGTATCTTATTAATCTCTCCGCCCATTGTATTCCAACAAACGGCCGTTGGATTGCCAACATACTTAATGATCTGCGAGTGGACCCCCAAATTGCCGCCGTCTATGGCGGACAACTTCCCATCAAGGGAATGAATCCATTCGAAGAGCGTTCTCTGACTGCCGTGTTCACGCCAGACGACAACGGCAAAATCGGATCACCCTTTTCTAATGCGAACTGCGCCGTTCGAAAGGAGATATGGGAAAGATATCCATTTGATGAAAAAGCAAGTTTCGCCGAAGATTTTATCTGGTCGCAAATGCTTCCCAAGGAACATAAAATCAAGTATGTCTCCGACGCGGCGGTCTATCACTCACATCCCTTGCAATTGAGATACTGGGCGAAGCGCTCCTATGATAATGGGGTACTTGTGCAGTATCTCGAGCATGTCTACGGACTCCAGTATCGATGGGGCGTCATAAATAATGGTCTTGCACCCGAACGGGCTTATTGGAAGGGTTTCTTCGGTATCGTTGGCCGGCACGTCTCCCGATGTCTCAAAATGCTCGCCTTTTTGAGAGGAAATAGATACCTTAGGTTTCTCCCTGTCTTCCCGATTTATATGGTGCTGGAACAATACCACTACCGCAGGGGCCTCGCCGATGGGCTCAAGCTTTATGGACCATCCAAAGGGCCGGTTCCATGAACGACTCTAGTCCTGAGATTTCCATAGTATTGCTCACCTACAACGGAGACATTCATTTAGGAGAAGTCCTTACATCCATTTTCGCGCAGAAAGCTCGCTTTCGTTACGAAGTTATCGCCATTGACTCAGGCTCTTCTGATGGAACGCTGGAAATCTTGAAGAAGCATCCTGTCCGAGTAATCCAGATCCCGAACGAGGAGTTCGGGCATGGCCGAACGAGGAATCTCGGTGTTCAAAACGCTTCCGGCGAGTATGTGGTATTTCTAACGCAGGACGCGACACCGACGAATGAAAATTGGCTTGAAAATCTTGTTCGTTCCGTTGCTGAGGATCCACGGGTTGCGGGAGCTTACAGCCGACAGATACCGAGACCCGACTGTAACCCATGGGAGGCGCGTGATATTAGCATCGGTGCGGGACCCGTCAGCGCTTTGAAACGGGTTGATTTCGAAGACCCATTTCAAAGGGACACTTACCGCGCTTACCAATCACGGTTCATATCTTTCTCCAATGTTAGCTCCTGCATCCGGAGGAGTGTCTTAGCGAGCCTACGCTTCTCGGAGAATATCGTAATGGTCGAAGATCAGGAGTGGTGCAAAAGAGCCATCGAATCAGGCTACACCATCATATACGAAGCTGCGTCGGTAGTCTACCATTCGCACAACCATTCACTGGAGATGAACTACCGGCGCCATTTCGATTATGGTGCATCCTTGAGAGAGTTTGCGCCGATACCAATGACCCTGAGAAATGTTTTTCTTTACACGACCTTTGAAGCGATTGGTGATTTTGGTTTCATGCTCCGCCAGAGACGAGATAAGCTTTCGACGTTGAAGTGGATGATCAAATCACCGCTCGTCCGTTTCTCGATGCGGTACGGTCTTTATAGAGGTTTACGTGGCAGAGCCGAAGTACCGTCGGCAAAAAATGTTGGCGTTTTAACCAGGCGGCGGCATTCTAGGGACTCACTCTAGCTGTTAGGTTTTGTCTACACGGAGGGGTAACCAAGAAATAAAGAGGGTAGCGATGGGTTGCAACGTTCGGTGCCGAAAACAGCGCACGAAAGCGCGACCCGTAAGGCTGAGGCATTTGAAGAGCAGGAGAAGCGGAATTTCAACGGGATGCTTCCACGTCTTGCAACTCAAGAGCAAGTGCCCGCGTGCCATGTGGTAGTCGTAGAAAAAACTGGACCGGTCCACGGAAGGGCCATATTCATGCTCCACGTAGACAGCTTCAGCACAGACCATCTTTTTCCCTTGGCGTGTTAGGCGCCAACCGAGTTCCGTGTCTTCACCGTACATAAAGAAGGCCTCGTCGAAAAGGCCTTTGTTCCCAACCAGGTCCTTCGAAAACAGAAGGCAGCAACCTGTAAAATAGTGAAAGCGAAATCTTCCTGGTCGAGAAAGGAGCAGGCCGAGGTAGCGGTGATACCATATCCCTTGCTCCCGTCCTGGATCGCTGCATGCAATTCTCGGCGCGGCCAAAGCGGCTTCCGGGTTTTGTCTAAGTGCGGTCATCAATCCGCTTACCAAAGCAGGGCCTGCCACGGCGTCGTTGTTAAGGAGGAGGTAATAGTCGTGTGGCTGAACGGAGCGTCGATCAAAAGCGAGAACGAAATTCACTCCTCTCCCAAAGCCCAGATTTCGGCCGGCAGACAAAATCTTGATGTTCCGATCGACTCCATTGAGCCGCAGTCGATTTAAAACCTGCAACAGATTTGAGGACGAAGCTTCGGTCGCAAAGTTATCCAAAACGTAGATGGTTTCAATATTCTGGTTGGCTAAGGATGCGATGCATTTTTCAACTTTTTCTGCTCCGTTATAGTCAAGGATGATTGCGCAAACCCTTTCTTCTTTCATGACAAGTAGTTTATGATTTCTAGATTCTGTCGGGGGTTCGCAAAGATTAAAGCTTAGCGGTTACGGTTTTTCAACCGGCCGAAACTTAGATTCTTTTTAGAGTTGTGTTTATGACCTCTTTCTTGACGCATATGCCAATTGTTTTGATCCTGGGCGCGATTGTCGGTAGCTTCCTTAACGTCTGCATCCTCCGAATTCCGAAGGACGAATCCATTGTTCATCCACCCTCTCACTGCCCGGACTGTAAGAGTCCGATCCGCTTCTACGACAACATTCCGCTGGTCAGCTATCTTGTGCTACTGGGCCGCTGTCGCTCTTGCGGCGAGCGAATTTCCCCCAGGTATTTCATAGTCGAGCTATTGACGGCATCTTTGGCGGTGGCTCTCTATTATCAGTTCGGTTTCAGTCTTGCGTTTCTGGTGAGTTTTATCTTTGTGGCGGCGTTGATCGTGATCTCGTTTATCGACCTGGACGTTAGGATTGTGCCGGACGTGATTAGCCTGCCCGGTATCGTTGCCGGTCTATTGTTTTCGGTTGTGGCCCGTTATGTCATCAATGATCCGTTTGAACTCATTCCGTCGCCGCTCAGCGCATTGATCGGGGTCCTGGTCGGCGGTGGATTCCTATTAACACTGGCGTGGGTTTACGAAGCTTTTACGGGTGTGGAAGGCATGGGCGGCGGTGACATCAAACTTCTGGCCATGATCGGAGCTTTTCTCGGTTGGACGTCGATTCCGTTTACTCTTTTTTTGGCTTCGCTTACCGGCTCCGTCATCGGGCTTGGGTTCATGATTGGAAAAGGGGTTGGAAGGAGATTCGCACTTCCCTTTGCCCCTTTTCTCTGCCTGGGAGCCGTTTTGTATTTATTTTTCGGCAATCACCTCATCCAATTTTACTTACCCGGACGTTGAGCTTCTTTAACGCGGCTTTCAAATTTGTCAACTTTGCACACCGTGGCGGACATCGCGGCTCACTGGATTATCTTTAGCGTGTCCATGC
>Ga0075424_100008113_pt1 | contig 10238 bp, 7 predicted proteins | sample SoiMethybrSBSTD3_FD_75301 | JGI IMG/M metagenome (GOLD analysis project Ga0075424, IMG submission 75301) | Bulk soil microbial communities from a Populus tree surrounding site in Tennessee, USA - Soil MetaG P. TD hybrid SBSTD3 | ecosystem: Environmental > Terrestrial > Soil > Tree plantation...
CTGACACTGGCCCAGCGCGGCGCACGGTTCGAGGCTGGTCACCTGGTGTTCGACGGCGAAGCCCCGGTCGAGCCCAGCCTGCTCGCGAAACACAACTAAGCCTTGAAGATGGACGAGCCCTCGGGGATGAACCCCGGGGGCTTGTTCGGTTCTGGTGACGACCGGAACCTGTCCAACCCTTTCCCCGTAAGACCTGTCTAACCGTCCGACCAGGTCTCAACGGGAGCGCCCGTCAATGCCGGCTGTCGCCCTGCTCGCGATTCTGCTGCAAACCGCCACGCCGGCTTCCGGCGGCGGCTCCGTCGCGCCCCCGCCATCCACTGCCACGAAGGCGACGGCCGTGCGGGCGAAGACCCCGGTGGTGATCGACGGCCGCGACGACGACGAGGTGTGGCGCGTGGCCCCCCCCATCACGCAGTTCCGCGAGTTCCAGCCGAAGGAAGACGGCGACCCCCGATTTGCCACGGAAGCCAAGGTCGCCTACGACGACCGCTACCTGTACGTCTTCATCCGCGCCTTCGACCCTCATCCCGACAGCATTCTCAAGCTGTTGGCCCGGCGTGACGTGCGTGCGGCCACCGACCAGCTCAAAATCATGATCGACTCGTATCACGACCGGCGCAATGGATACGAGTTCGCTGTGAATCCGGCCGGCGTGAAGCGCGACTACGCGATCTACAACGATGGGCAAGAGGACGACGCCTGGGACGCCGTGTGGGACGCGGCCGCGCGGGTCGACTCATTGGGCTGGACCGCCGAGTTCCGGGTCCCGTTGTCGCAGCTGCGTTACGTACCGCGCGCGAGCAACACCTTCGGTTTCGGCATCTGGCGCGACATCCAGCGCTATACGGAGCGGGTCAGCTGGCCCGTGTACCGCAATTCCCAGGCGGGAGTCACGTCACAATTGGGTGAGCTGGTCGGTTTGGACGGCCTGCCGTCGCCGCGGCGACCCGAGATCGCCCCGTACGTCGTCACGAAAAACGTGTCCGAGCCGACCGGCGGCGCGTTCGACCGCTCGCAGAAGGTGACCGGCGGCGCCGACTTGAAATACGGGATCACGTCGAATCTCACGCTCGATGCGACGGTGAACCCCGATTTTGGACAAGTCGAAGCGGATCCTGCGGTACTCAACCTGACGGCGTTCGAAACATTCTTTCAGGAGCGGCGTCCCTTCTTTGTCCAGGGAGCCGGGATCTTTCGGTTTGACGTGAATTGCAGCGCCGTCAACGACTGCAACACCGGCGAAGGCTTGTTTTACTCGCGGCGCATCGGACGCGCTCCGCAACTCGATTACGGCGACCCCAACCCCGCTTCCGCCACCACGATCTACGGCGCGGCGAAAATGACCGGACGCCTGCCCGGCGGGCAAACCCTGGGCGTGTTGGACGCCGTCACCGGGCGCGAGGCTGCTACGCTCGACCGCACGATGGAGCCGACCACCAATTACGCCGCCGCGCGGATACAGCAAGACTTAAAGGGCGGTGAAAGCGGCATCGGCGCCATGGTGACCGCGGTGAACCGCCACCTCGACCAGTGGACCGAGGGGTCGTTACGCCGCAGTGCCTACGTGGGAGCCGTCGACTTCCGGCACCGCTTCTTCGGCCGCCGCTACCAGATTTCGGGCTCGTTCGACCTGAGCCGCGTCGCTGGATCGCCGTCCGCAATCGCCGCCACCCAGAACGATCCGGTGCACTACTACCAACGCCCCGGCTCCGGGGTTTCTTACGACTCGACCCGGACGTCGCTCGCGGGCGACGCGGAGGAGCTCAAGTTCGGAAAAGTGGGTGGTGGTATCACCCGATTCGAGACCGCCTACCAGCGCCGCTCACAGGGCTTCGAGGTGAACGATCTCGGTTTCCTGCGACAGGCGGACCAGCAAAGCTGGAACACGTGGTTTGCGTTTCAGTCCCGACACCCCAGCTCGTTCTATCAGACCGCGTTCTGGAACTTCAACTGGCAGCAACTCTGGACGGCGGCGGGCACGGCCGTGGAGCGTTCTGCCAACACCAACGTTCACGCCCAGCTAAACAACCGTTGGTGGGTGCACGGCAGCGTGACGGCCGGCCAGCTCGGCACGACATTCTGCGATCGCGACTGCACGCGTGGCGGGCCCGCCGTGCGCCTCGATCCTTACGTGTCGGTCAATGCGGAGATAGACGGCGATGAGCGCCCGGCGTTCACGCCGTACGTGTGGTTCAGCTACTCGCGCAATGACGGGGGCCGGTCTGAGCGATTCAACGGTAATGTCCAGGTCGCGTTGCGCGTGGCATCCCAATTCCGCACGAGTCTGACCTTGAGCGCTACGCACAACGTGAAGGACGTCCAGCCACATGGCACGGTCACCGACACGATCTCACCCTTTGCGACACACTACACCTTCGCGCATTTGAATCAACAAGAGGCCTCACTCACCGGGCGGGTGGATTACACCTTGTCGACCACCCTCACATTCCAGCTGTATGCGCAGCCGTTCGTCAGCAAGGGCACCTTCTCGAACGTACGCGAGCTCTCTGCCAATCCGAAGGCGGCGGCGTTCGATGATCGCTATCGGCCGTACGCCGCCACCCCCGGTGGGTTCAACTTCAAGCAGTTCAATTCGACCGCCGTGCTGCGTTGGGAATACCGCCCAGGCTCGACGCTCTTCGTAGTGTGGACGCAAGGACGACAGGACGATGTGGGGACGGAGGGCTCGCGGTCCATGGGCGGGAACTTCCGCGACCTCTTTGACCTGCACCCGAACAACACGTTCCTCGTGAAGGCGTCGTACTGGATCAACTGATGGCTGAGCGGCCTAATGCGCCGCCACGCCGTCCAGCACCAGCCGCACTGCCGCCTCCTTCCAGCGCTCCCGCAGCGCCGGCTCGTCGGCGCCGAGGGGAGCCGCGCTCATCGCAATGAGCGACTCGAGTCCGAGATAGGCGACCATCAGCACCAGCGCCTGCGCAGCGGCCAGGTGCGGGTCCAGGTCGTCCCGTACCTGACCGCGGCCCTGCCCCTCGGCCAGGAGCACGACCAGCCGCTTGATGGCCGGCGCAAATGGCCGCGCTTCGGAACGGCCGGCTTGCGTGAGCAGAGTGACGAGGTCCGGATGCGCCGCCAGGAAATCGAATTGCGCGTCGAGGGCGAGACGGATCCGGTCCAAGGGTCGCTCGCCCCCTGTCGGAAGCGCGGCCAACGCCTGCTCGAGCTCAGCCGCACCGCGGGCCAGCACGGCCGCGAACAGCCCCCGCTTGGAGTTGAAGTAGTAGAAGAGCAGTTGCTTGTTCACCGCCGCGCGCCGAGCAATCTGATCCATGCGCGCGCCGTCAAACCCACGACGGGCGAACTCCTCACGGGCTGCGGCGACTATCCGTAAGGCGCTGGAATTGCTCAATTTGGGCTTCAAGTCGGTTTCCTCAACCGGACGGTTGATGAAATATACGGCTCTAACGTGTAACCGCCAGATCCGCCGGGACGCGTGGCAGCCCGTCCTTCAGAAACCGGATGACCAGGTGGTTTACCTCATCGGGCGCCTCTTCCTGAACCGAGTGCCCTGCCTGCGGCACGGTCAGGAAAGCGGAGCGCATGATCCCGCTGGCCAGGGCGCGCCCGACGCCTAGCGGGACCCAGCGATCCTCCTCGCCCCACAGGACGACCGTCGGAGCCACGATTCGATCGAGCCGCCCCTTCAGGCCGTCGAAGTGGAACTGTCGCAGGGCGCCCCGGAGAGCTCGCCCGTACCCGGGCAGGGTGACCGGAGCGTAATACTGATCCACATCGGACTCCGTCACCTTTCGCGGATCGAAGTAGGTGGACTTGAGCAGACGGCCGGTAAGGCCGCGTCCACGGAACGCGAGCAGTGCCGGTCCGAGCGCAGGCCACCGGGCCACCCGGAAAAGGAGTGGCTCGCGGGTGCCGAGGCCGGCCGAGCCGACTAACACCAGCCCGCGCACGCGCTGCGGATACTCGATCGCGACTTCGGCGGCGATCGCGCCGCCCATCGAGTGCCCGACGAGCACGGCGTCCGAGACCCGCAGCGAGTCCATCAGGGCGATCGCGAGGTGGGCGTACGCGGCGTTGTCGTAAGGGCCTGGGGGCTTGTCGGATAGACCGAAGCCGCGATTGTCGAACGCGATCACGCGAAAGCCCGCCGTGGCCACGGCCGCGAGATTCTTGCGCCAAGCATATATCGAGGCGCCGAGGCCATGCAGGAACACGACCGTAGGTCCGTGCCCCGCGTCGAGGTAGCGGATCCTCGTCCCATCGACCAAGAGGTGGCGGGCCGTAAACTGGGTCCCGGCGGGGAACAGCTGAGCTTCCGGCAAGGCCGGCGCCCGGCACGCGCCGGCGACGCCGAGAAGCAGGATGACAGGGGCAGGGTTGCGCCTCACGCGAGGCTCCGGATCCAGGCGCGGGCCAGGGCAATGATGGCCGGATGCGAGCTCCACACGCCTGCGGCGGTCTCGCCACTCCCCGCCAGGAGCACTACCTGACTGTCGTCAACCAGTAGCACGGTGGGTGACTCTCCCGCCACGGTCCCCCTGACAATCGAACTCGCGTCCGCAGGCACGTCCCCCGTGACTCGCAGCTCGAGCGTCGCGCGTTCCTTGGCGCGGCGCCAGGCCGGCAGTGTGGGGCGGACCAGCTCGGCCGGGAGCACGCCCTCCGCCCGTTGCCCGGCACGGGCGACGACCTGCATGATCAGGTTGGCGACGGCGCGTTCGCCCGTGACTGTACGGGTTTCGGGGCCGGCGAGGTCAGTGGCATCCCGCAGGGAGCGGCTGAGGCGGTCGAGGGCGTCGCCTTGCTCTGCGGCGAGCTGGGCGATGAGGGCCGCCGGGTCGGTCGCGCGGTAGCGTGCAGGCCGACCTGGGAGCCGCAGCGCCGCCGTACGGCTCACTAAGCCTTCGAGGGCACCATAGGTGTTGGCGCGCGCCAGGCGGGTCGCATGGGCAACCGCGTACCCCGTCGACGGACCGAGCCGGAGCAGCGCGGCGTAGGCCACGGACTCTGTGGCCGTGAAGCCGAAAGGGGTAAGGTCGAGCTCGCCGGGCATGTGCGTAGTAGCGATTACTACTACGCACGCTTGCCCCCGAGCACAAGGGGGGAATGCTAGACGATTTCGACGGGAATCCCCATCAATCGGGCAATCAGGCCCAGTCGCAAAGTTGCGTCGGTCTGCCGCTGCGCGGGGCTCTTGCCCGGCCCCTCGAGTGGGAAGTAGTGGGCCGTGAGCGGGCTCGTCGCCTTGGGCATGGCGCGCAGGCTCTTCGGGCTCCAGATCCCTCGGTCGTCGCACTCGTTGAACAGCCGCGCCAAGACCCGGCTGGCGCTGGGGATCTGGCGCACGAGACCGAGTCGCGCCAACAGCTCGATCCAGTAAAGCGCGAACGGGATGTCGCTGACGTGGCCCTGGGCGTCGGACCGCACGGGATCGCCCAGGATCTCGAATATCGGCTTCAGGAGCTTCTTACCCGCGAGGATGAAAAAGGCGCGCCGCGGTGCAGGGGAAGAGAAATACTGCCCCAGCCGCTCAATGAAGCCGGCCCGCTCCCGCTGCACCGGCGGCAGGAATGCGAGCATCTCCACAGCAAAGATCGTCGGGGGGCAGGCATGGGGATCGAGCACCGTCTTCCCCTGAGCCTTCTTGAAGGGGTTGGCGGCCAGTTCGCTGCGCAGGTACTGCGAGATGTTACTGGCGATGGTGTGCGCCGTGCCCCGCACCCGCGGATCGTCGCTGTGGCCCCCGCGTGCCAGCGCGCACGCCGCTCCCTCGCGCCCCATGCGCCGCGCCCAGCGGCCCAGGCCGGGATCCGTCTTGGCCGCCTTTTGGAACTCCACCAGCAACTCGAGCGCCCGCTGGGCCACCGTTCGATCGGCATCGTCGGTCTCAATGCGTGACAGCAGCTGAAACAGGAACCGGTCGGCGTTGCGGAACACCCGCTCTGATGGGGGCCACCCCAGCTCGAGCAGCCGCCGATACTGATAGACCGTGCCCGGCTCGCTCCAGCCGTACGTTTTGGACGGCGCGGGGGCGAGCAGGTTCCCGCCCCACAGCCCCGATGCCTTTTGCTTGCGGCCGATCGCCTGCGCCGGCTTGTAATGCAACACCGAGTCGCGCAGCGCCTCGACGCGAGCGGGGTCCCGCTCGGGCTCCGGCACGACTTCGGTGTAGGCCCGATAGACGATGGGCGGGCTCGCCGCCTCGACGAGCCATGACAGCGGCAGCCGATGCGATGTGGGGAGTTCCAGGTGCCCACTCCGGAGTGCGGGGAGTGCGACTGCCGAAAGGCGCGCAAACTTATGCGGGTGCCTCCCAATAGGCCAGAGGCACCCGCATCCGAGTCTCTGGAATGCTTACATCGTCTTTATTCACAGCATCTTACATCAACTGCAACGTTCTGCACTCAGGGATGGGCACCTCCCGTCGGCCGCTGGAATTCCGACTTTGGGAGCCAACGCGGCAGCGCTGGCGCGTTCGCCACCGCGAGCGCGACTCGCATGGCCACCCGCACCTCCTGCGCCATCCCCGCATAATTGAACGTCGGACGGTACTCGTCGCCCGGCTGGTGATAGCGCTCGCGGTTGTAGCGCGTGGCCTCCTGCTCGCCCCAACCGGCGGGCCGGCCTACGAAGTCCCTGCCGGGCTCGATCGACAGCGCCGGCACGCCGGCCCTTGAAAATGGAAAATGATCCGACCGATAGAACGAGCCCCGCACGTCCGGCTCGTGCACGACGGCCAAGGATTCGGCGCGGGCCGCCGTGTCGAACACCGCACCCAGCGTCGAGCGGTCGATGCCCAATGCGTCGATGTCGCGCGTCGCCCCCCGGACGTTGGTCACATCGAGGTTGAGCACGGCCGCCGTCTGCTCGAGCGGGATGAGCGGGTCGCGCGTGTACGCCTCGCTTCCGAGCAAACCGCTCTCCTCGGCTGTGGTCGCGATGAACAGCAGCGTCCGCCGCGGGCGGGGCTGCACCTGGACCAGCGCCTCGGCGGCGCCCAGCATCGCCGCGACACCCGACGCGTTGTCCTCCGCGCCGTTGTAGATCGAGTCGCCGTTCGCGACCGGGCCGATCCCCTTGTGATCCCAATGCGCCGTGAACAGCACCGCTTGGCGGGTCAGCGTGGGGTCGCTCCCGGGGATCCTCGCCACCACATTCTCCGAGCGGACGTGACGCAAAGCGCTCGTGACGTCGACAGCGACGTTGATCCCGGTCGCCACTGGACGGAAATCGCGGCGCGCGGCGGCGCGGGTCAGCGAATCGAGGTTGAGGCTCGCTCGGGCGAGAGCAGCCTGGGCCGCGTCGTGCGTCACCCAGGCCGCGAATGCGATGCTCTGCGGCGCCGGCCGATCCAGCTTGAATTGCTCCACCGACCAGGAACCGCGCACCACATCCCATCCGTACGTCGCGCTCTCGGCGGTGTGGATCAGGATCGCGCCCAGCGCGCCGCGGCGTGCCGCTTCTTCGAGCTTGTACGTCCAGCGACCGTAGTAGGTCAGGGCCCGGCCGTTGAAGATGGTCGAATCCTGCAGCCCGGGATCGTTCACGAGCATCAGAAGCACTTTGCCGCGAACGTCCATGTCCTTGTAGTCGTCCCACCGCCACTCCCCGGCCGCGATGCCGTAGCCGACGAATACGACCTCGCCGTCCGCGACGATGTGACTCTCCGGCCGCTCCGCCCACGCGACGAAATCGTCGAGATACGTGAGCGACCGGGTCGTGCCGCCCCTACCCCACACGAGCGAGGGGTGCGGCGTCAGGCCGACGAGTGCCACCGGTTGGAAATACGATCCGTCGCTGCCCGCGGGCTCGAGGCCGAGCGCCTCGAATTGGGCCGCGATGTACTTCGTAGCCAGCCGACCGCCGCGCGTCGCTGGTGCGCGGCCCTCGAGCAGGTCATCGGCGAGGTATTTCAGATGCGCGTCCATCGCCGCCGTGCTCACGGCCGGGATGGGAGCAGCGCGGGTCGCCGGCGCTACGGCAGGCCCGGATGCACCGGCGCAGCCGACGGCGCTGAGCGCGACGACGATCGACCATTTCAAGGACACGGGTGGCTCCTCTTCATAAGGTCACTCGAGACATCTGACGGTGTGAATCAACCCTCGGCCTCGGCGGTCGGATTCGCTCGTGAGCACGAACGTCGAGTCGTCGAGGAAATCAATCGCCTCTCCCTGCACCTCGAGCCCGGTGACGTTACACACCGGCCGCCCGCTGGGCGTCAGACGCCCCCCCTCGCCCGGGACGAACGTGTAGATCTCTCGGTAGGTGCGGATCGCAACGAGCCGGCCGTCCGGTCGGATCGCTGCCCCGGTCACGAGGCGTCCCAGCTTCGCAAACGGCAGGATCGGCAACCGCTGTAGCAGCGCAGCGGTGACGACCGTGTCACCGCCCCACGCGTTGCGCGACACGCGGTACAACTGGACAACACCCCTACGTCCCTTGCTCACGAGGTAGAGCGCGCTGTCGCGTGGTGAGACGTAGATCGCCTCCACGTCGTCGGGCCCGCCTGCGAATTTCAGGCGCAGCGCCGCGGCCGGAGGGGAACGAACCGGACCCCGGTCTGGTGGATCGGGCTCGGCCAACGCGTAAATGACTACGGATTTGCGGACCATCTCGTTATCGCCCGTGTCCGCGATGTAGACGCACGCGCCGCGCTGCGTGGGGCAGGGTCCGAGAGCGATGTCCTCCCAGTCCACGGCACGGGCGCCGCGGACCCGGACGAAGCCGCGGTCGGCACCGGCCAGGTCCGTGGCGTACACGTACGCATCGTCCCCCGAGTCGTTGTGGGTCCACAGCACGCCGGGGTGTGCGCGACTCGCCGCGATTCCCGAGCTCTCCTTCACGCGCGGACTGTGCAGCGTACCCGTCAGGGCGACGCCGGGGATGCCTTGCAATGCCAGGAGGAGGAGGATCACGGCCACCAAGAGAATCGCCTTGCTCGGGCCTAGGCAAGGGGTAATCTTTCGCCCGATGCTCGCTGCGTTGCGCTCCCGTCGTGTCGAGAAACTGCCGGATCAGGTGGTGCTCCGGGGGCGCATCTTGTTCCTGGCCGAGGACGCGGACCTGGTGCGCCGGCAGCTCGAGGGGCAGGACATCGAGTGGCGACCGTCCACCAAGCTCCGTGACAACATCTCCACCGACGAAATAACCCCCGCCTACATCTGCTACTACTACGACGCAACCCTGGGTGACTTTCCCTACCTGGGGCTCAAGTGCGGCGCAGAGTTCCCTGTCACCCGCGGCTCGGTGAAGCGCGGTGGCTTCGTCGCTTCGGTGAGCGGCAAGCGCCGGGGCAAGGGGTCTTCCCGGGAGCAGTCGCCCTACGCCGAGATGTGCGCCGGGATCAAGCTGGTGGTCGCGGAGAACATCGAGCGCATTTATCGGGAGAACTGTCAAAACCTGGGCGTCCTGGCCACGACAGACTTCTCGATCATCGACAAGGTACGCCGCGGCGAGCCGATCCCCCTGAGTGCGTTCACCGCGGGCGAAGGCGAGATTACCCGGGGGATCATCGAGTACGGAGGGCTGTTCAACTTCAACGTAGCCCGGCTCCAGGGAAAGGTCGCGCTCTCACCACCCGCCACGCCGCCTCGTCCCATGACGCTCGGCGAGAAAATCATCGCTCGTCACTGGGTCGTGGATCCATCCAAGGGCAAAGTCGGCGTCCCGGCGGTCAAGCCGGGGGACGAGGGCTTCGTGGTAACGGACATCCGGTTCAGCCACGAGTACGTCACCCCCATGGCTGCGATCTTCTTCGAGCAGCTCGTGGGACCGGATGAGAAGGTGCACGACCCGGGCTCGGTCCTCATGTTCCGCGATCACCTCACCTTCCTCGGCGAAGCGATGACGCCCGAGCGCGTGAAGGAGGGCCTGCTCGACGTGGCTCTCGAGCTCGAGAAGAAGCAGCGCGCCTTTGCGGAGAAGCAGGGAATCCGGCTGTACGGCGAGCTGCGGTTGGGCCACCACGGGTCCGAGGCGATCTGTCATTCCAAAATCCTCGAGGGGCACGCCGAGCCGGGAATGGTGATCATCGGGAGCGATTCCCACACGCCGCATGCCGGCGCCGTGGGGTGCATCGCCTTCGGCGTGGGCACGACGGCGATCTTCAACTCCTGGATCACGAAGGATGTGCGGCTCACGGTACCCGAGACCGTAAAGGTGGTGGTGAGCGGCAGGAAGCCGGACAACGTGACGGCAAAGGACTTCATGCTCGAGATCCTGCGCCACCCGTATGTGAAGAGCGGTCGCGCGATCGG
>Ga0075424_100008114_pt1 | contig 10237 bp, 9 predicted proteins | sample SoiMethybrSBSTD3_FD_75301 | JGI IMG/M metagenome (GOLD analysis project Ga0075424, IMG submission 75301) | Bulk soil microbial communities from a Populus tree surrounding site in Tennessee, USA - Soil MetaG P. TD hybrid SBSTD3 | ecosystem: Environmental > Terrestrial > Soil > Tree plantation...
TTGCCGCCGCCGAGCACGATGACGCGCTTGCCGATCTTGCTGACGTGGCCGAACGAGACGCTGGAGAGCCAGTCGATGCCGATGTGGATGTTGGCGGCCGCTTCCTTGCGGCCGGGAATGTCGAGGTCGCGGCCGCGCGGCGCGCCGCAGCCGACGAAGATTGCGTCAAAATTCTCGGCGAGCAGCGCCTTCAGGCTGTCGATGCGCTTGCCGCTGGCGAACTCGACGCCAAGATCGAGGATGTAGCCGCATTCTTCGTCGATCACCGCGTCGGGAAGTCGGAACTTTGGGATCTGCGTGCGCATCATGCCGCCCGCTTGCGGGTCGGAGTCGAACACCACGCAGGTGTAGCCGAGGGGTGCGAGGTCGCGCGCCACGGTGAGCGAGGCCGGGCCGCCGCCCACCAGCGCGATGCGCTTACCGTTGCGGGTCGTGGCCGGCTTGGGCAGGCGGGCGCGAATGTCGTCCTTATAATCCGCCGCCACGCGCTTGAGCCGGCAGATCGCCACCGCCTCCTTCTCCACGCGCACGCGCCGGCATGCCGGCTCGCACGGGCGGTCGCAGGTGCGGCCGAGAATCCCCGGGAACACGTTGGATTCCCAGTTGATCATATAGGCGTCGCTGTAGCGGCCTTCGGCGATCAACCGGATGTATTCGGGGACCGGAGTGTGCGCCGGACAGGCCCACTGGCAATCCACCACCTTGTGGAAATAGTCCGGATTCGCAATGTCGGTTAGCTTCATCTACTCCTCGTCACGCGTCTTCCACGCGAACCCCGGAAGAGCGCGACGCCTCGTGTCGTTTCTCATCCCCCGGCCTCGGCTTGTTGGTCGCCGAATCTGCCCGATGGTATTGGACCATGCTGGCGAACACCATTGCCACGCGGTCATGGCTCACAAGCCGGGACGGGCCCCGGCCCAAGGGCGCGGACATTACCATAGTCTGGCCCCGGGTCACCTGGATCTTTCGCCTCAACTCCTTGGATTTGGTTAGTTTTGCATGACATTTCCCGCCAACCGCACGCAATCGTGAACCTGGAGCGTCCATCCGTGTGTAAATGCTGCAATTACAACGCGAGCAGCCACGCTCCCCACGCCTTCGTTGCAGTGCAAAACCGCGGCGCCTGGCTTCGCTGCGGGAGAGCGTCGTCGACGCTGTCCCGCCATGCGATACGGCGTGTGCAATTGGAAGGAGATAGGAATGCCAAGCGATGACATCCGCCGCGTCGTCACCGGCCACGACGAGACCGGGAAGGCGGTCGTGCTGTTCGATGGGGCAAATCCGCACAAGAACGTTCGCCCCGGAAGCGGCACCGTGGCGCGGCTGTTGTGGGTGACGGATCGCAGTCCGGCCGACATGTCGGGCGCGGCGGATCGCGCCGCCGTCAAGGTCGGCATTGCGCCGCCGCCGAATGGATCGGTGTTTCGCATCGTCGAGTTTCCGCCGACCACCGACGCGGAGATCGCGAACCTCGATACCGATTACATGCAGAAGCAGATCGCGCATGACGACGGCGGCGCCGAAAAGAAATATCGGCCGCCGACGCATCCTTTCATGCACCGCACGCGCAGCATCGACTACGCCATCATCATGTCCGGCGAGATCGACATGAAGCTCGACGAGGAAGAGATCCACCTCAAAGCCGGCGACGTGCTGGTCCAGCAGGGAACCAACCACGCGTGGATCAATCGCAGCGGCAAACCCTGCCGCATCGCCTTCATCCTCATCGACGCGGCCGAGCCGTTATAGCTCGGCCGCCGATCCGTGAGTCGCGCGGCTGCGCCGGTCAGCCGTGCGCGGGATCCATCGCTGGCCTAGTAGCGGCCGCTGCTGCTGCCTACAGTGCTGCGCATGTGGCGCGTGCGTTTCGCGTGGCGGCGGTGTGTCGGAGCCATCCGCTGGGCATTCGGCCCGACCGTCGGCCGGGCACCCGGGCCGGTGGAATCCGATAGGCCAGGATCGCCGGCATTGGTGCCGGGGCCGGCGCCGGTCAGCGGCGCGCCGACGCCGCGCGTGCCGGTCTGGGCATAGGAGTTGGAACTCGGCAGAACCAGAGCGGCGGCGCCGACAAGGGCGACGGTGATCATCAGCTTGCGTAGCATTTCAAGCCTCCTCGCATGCGTGCGGTCTGGGCCGCGGCTGACGCCGTGGCAGGAAATTTTGCTGGTTCACCTTTCGAGCCCCCGCGAAAATCTCCACATTGGCAATACCATTGCACCCGTTGGGTTCCAGGACGCTCGCGAATGCGTGATATTTTCGAGGACTTTTTTGTCGGGGAGTCGACCGATCCGGTGACGGCGGCACGGCGCGCCATGCGGCCGCCGCTGCGGCGCCGCTTCTATCAGACCGTGGACGTCGTCGAGGCGGAAGGCGGCTATGCGGTCCTGCTCGACAACGCGCCGATCCGCACCCCCGGCCGGCGCAGCCTCAATGTTCCGACCCGGCCGTTGGCCGAGGCGCTGGCGGCGGAATGGCAGGCGCAGGACGAGTTGATCGATCCGACCAAAATGCCGCTGACGCGGCTCGCCAACACGATCATCGACGGAGTCGCTGTGGCGCCTGCGCCGGTGGCGGCGGAGATCGAAAAATATCTCGGCTCGGATCTCGTGTTCTATCGCGCCGATACACCCGCCGAACTGGTGCGCCGCCAGGCATTCCATTGGGATCCGCTGCTCGCCTGGGCGCGCGAAGATCTCGGTTCCCGTTTTGTCTTGGCCGAAGGCGTCGTTCCGGTGACGCAGCCCGACCACGCGCTCCATGCAGCCGTGGCCGCGATCCCAAAAAATCCGTGGCGGCTTGGCGCCGTCCATGTCGTCACCACGCTCACCGGATCCGCCGTGATCGCGCTCGCCGTCGCGCATGGCCGGCTGTCGGCGGAAGAAGCCTGGGCGGCAGCGCACGTCGACGAGGACTGGAACATGCAGCAATGGGGCCGCGATGCGCTCGCGCTCGAGCGCCGCGACTTCCGCTTTGCCGAGATGCAGGCTGCCGCGGCGGTGCTGCGTCTGACCGAGCCGCATCGATCCAGAAAGCCATGATATGCACCAGGCGGGCACAGCCGCGCGGCGCGCTGCATCCCGTTGTATGCTGCGGCGAAAATGCCAATTCCCTGAGGGTAGCCGCGGGCGCGGAAGATGCCGCTATACACAAAAGCCGCCAATGGCGCCCTGACCAATAGTTCCCTACTATTTGGGCGGCAAGAGAAAAGCGAGGTAAGATTAAAGTTGTAGAGCCCAATCGATATTCCAAAAGATCGGGGGAGGGAGATATGGCGCAAACGACAAGTCAGCAGCGGGAGAATTGGCGGCACTTCGAGTGCAACCAAGGCGCCATGACGCTCATCGACTTCGGTCCGGACCGCATTCGCGTCGCGCCCCCCACCGTCGATGCATGGCACGCCCTGGCCATGGTGCTGGCGGCGCACAATTACAACATTCGGGTCGACGATACGGACAGCTACAATTGTCGCGCCATCAAGGGTGGAACGGGCCCAAGCCTTCACTCCTATGGAATCGCGCTCGACGTCAATGCCAGCACCAATCCTTTCAGGCTGACGCCCGACAATCGCGAGGTCAAATTTTCCACCAAGCCCACGCAGTTCGAGCGCGGTCAGGAGGTCAAGCTCGGTATCGCCGATACCGACATGACCCCGGAAATGATCAGCGACGTGCTCGCCATCCAGACTCAAAATGGAGTCCGGGTCTTCGAATGGGGTGGCAATTGGAAAGATCGCAAGGACGCGATGCATTTCGAACTCGATCTTTCGCCCCAGGAGCTCCAGGCCGGCATCAATTTCGACACGGTGAAGAAGCCGTCCGGCGTGGTGGCGCCCGAGCAACGTCAGCCTGAGGCCGTCGTCATGGATGAAACCGCGGGACTGTCGCGCGGGACGCGCGGCGACCGGGTGCGGGAGCTGCAGATCGCCCTGCAGCAGCGCGGTTTTCAGGTTGGCCAGGCCGATGGCATCTTCGGGCCGCTGACGCAGGCGGCCGTGGCGGCTTTTCAGGCAAGTGAAGATCTGCCCGAAACCGGGATGGCAGACCAGGCAACTATGCGGGCACTCACGCGCGGCCCGGTGGTGGTGATGAACGGAGGTGGTACCATGCAGCAGGACGACATCCTGCGAATGTTGATTGCAGCTTTGGCCCGTAAGGAAGCGGCGGACGGGAAGACCGCTTCGCCGCCGGCTTCGGGACTGGCGACCCCGCAGATTCTGCAGGCCCTGGTGGCGGCGCTCACCGGACAGCCGGTCGCGCCGGCACCGACATCGCCGACGGGAACGGTGCCGCCGGTGCTCTCGCCCATCGACAATGCGCTCGGCGGCCAGATGCTGGCGGGCAAGAAGACCGCGCTCTCGATCATCGCCTATGTGCTGCTCGAACTGGTGAGCACCAAGACGGTCGGAACGTCAGCCCTGATCAATTCCGACGGCACGGCGCACAGCGTTCTGCAGACGCTCATCGCCTCATTCGGCGGCCTGGGGGTTCTCGCCAAGGTCGATCGGGTCGTCCAGATGCTTGGCTTGATCGCTGCCAAACCGCCCGCTCCGAAGTGAATCAACCCCGCTCTGAGGCGAACAGTGGACGACCAACATGGCCGCAAGCTTTCAATCCCTGAAGCCGCGCTATCGCCAGCTGTGGGACACGATGACGATCAATTCCGGCGCCGTCGATGACGCCGACCGGGTTGCGCGGAAAATTCTCGCCAACAAGGATCGCTACGTCGCGATTGAACGGCAGACCGGTGTTCCGTGGTTCTACATCGGGCTCGTCCACAACCGCGAGAGCGACTGCAACTTCAACACCTATTTGGGCAACGGCCAGCCGCTCAACCGCGTCACCACCATCGTTCCCAAGGGTCGGGGGCCGTTCCCGACATTCGAGGCCGGGGCGATCGACGCGCTGGAGGCACAGAATCTGATCGGGGTGCCCGACTGGTCGCTGGAACATATTGCCTTCCTGCTCGAAGCCTTCAATGGATTTGGCTACCAAGCCAAGGGCATCAACAGCCCGTACCTGTGGGCGGGAAGCAATCAGTATACGTCCGGCAAGTTTGTCGCCGATCACGTGTTCCGCCCCGACGTGGTCGATACCCAGCTCGGATCGATGGTTGTCCTGACGCGCCTGGCCGCGATGGATGCCGATGTCAAAGCCAGGGTCGGCGCCGGCACCGGCGTCGTCACGGCCGACGGCGGGATTCTGGCGCGCGGATCGAGCGGCGATCGCGTGCGGCAGCTGCAGAACGCGCTCGCCCAGGGCGGCTTCGACGTCGGCGAGATCGACGGCAGGTTCGGCCCGAAGACTTCTGCGGCGGTGCGCGCCTTCCAGAGCGCGCATAGTCTGCCAGCGACCGGGATCGCCGACCAGGCGACGCAGGCGGCCTTGAAGGTCGCCGAGCAGCCTGTGCAGCCGCCGGCGCACCAATCCGAGATGCTGAAGGACCTGTTTGGGATCTTGCTCGGGCGGTTGCGGCCCCCGGGTGCGCCGGTGACACCTACCGAGCCGAAGCCCGCCAGCACCCAGCCTGACGCGAGCAACACGCTCGCGCTCATCGTCGCCGCGCTGCTGGGTCGTCAGCCTCCGACCTCTCCCGGTGCTTTGGTGCCTCCGCCAAAAGTTCTCTCGCCGATCGACAAGGTGCTCGGCGGCGAAGCTCTGGCCGGAAAGAAGACGGCGCTGTCGATCGTCGCTTATGCGATCGTGGCGATCTTGAAGGCGGCCGGCGTGGCTGGTCTCGCCACGACGCCGGCTGGCCCTATCATCACGGCGCTCATCGGCGGATTCGGCGCGCTCGGCGGCGTTGCGAAGATCGATCGCGTTATCCAGACGCTTGGCTTGATTGCCGCGCGGCCGCGCTGAACCCGTCGGCGCCGGCTTACGGCCGGGCCGGAATGCCGCCCGCCACCAAGTCCGGCGTCGCTTCGGCAAGGTTGGCCACGCCGCACAGCGCCATGGTGCGGACGAGCTCCTGGCGCAGGTGGCCGAGCACGTCGCGCACGCCATCGGCGCCGCGCACGCTCAAGGCCCACAATGTCGGTCGTCCCACCAGCACGGCGCGCGCGCCAAGCGCCAGCGCCTTGACGATGTCGGTGCCGCGGCGAATGCCGCCGTCGACAAAAACCTCCGCCGTGGCGCCGACCGCCGCCACGACTTCCGGCAGCGCGGCGGCCGTGGTCACGGTGGTGTCGAGATGCCGCCCGCCATGGTTCGACACGATGACGGCCCTGGCGCCGGCTTCAACGCAGCGCCGCGCATCGTCGCCGCGCAGCACGCCCTTGACGACGACCGGAAGCGGCGAGCGGTGGACGAGCCATTCCAAATCCTGGAGTTTCAGCGGATAGGTGACGGAGCCGGAAAAGGTCTGGTCGTAGGCGTTGCGGGCGATCGGCGCGCCCGGCAGGTTGACGTTGCGGATGTCGTCCGATGGCGTGAGCGGTGCGCGCGCGGCGCGCGGGCTCGATCCGTAGACCGGCATGTCGGCAGTGACCACCAGCGCCGCAAAGCCGGCGGCCGCGGCGCGATCGATCAACCCTTCGGCGATTTTTCGGTCGGACAGATAGAGCTGGAACCATTGCGCCGCGTTGCCGCGCTGGGCCGCGACGTCCTCGATCGTCGCGGTCGCATTGGTGGCGAGCACGAAGATCGCCTCGGACGCCGCGGCGCCGCGTGCGGTGGCGATCTCGCCGTCGCAGTGGAACAGGCGATGACGTCCGGTCGGCGCCACCATGAGGGGCGTTGCCACACGCGTTCCCAGGATCATGGCACTCGTCTCGATGGACGCGACGTCGCGCAAGATGCGCGGCCGCAGGCGCAGGCGCCGCCACGCCGTGGCGTTCTCGGCGGCCGTGATCTCGTCGTCCGCGCCGGCTTGGCAGAAGGCGAACGAGGCCGGCGCCATGGCGGCCCGTGCCGCGGGCTCGAGCGCGTCGAAATCGACACTGTCCATCGGTCTCCCCACTCCCCTGTCGGCGGGCGCCATGCTGCGCGAATTTTTGTGCGGCAGAAAGCAACGTCCGGCAGCAACCGGCCGCACGCCTCCGGGCCATCATTGCCATTGATCCGTAAGAACATACAGTGAACAATGCGACCGCACTGGGCGATTCTTCGGCTCTCACATGACATCGGAACGCATCGGCGTATTGGCCGCCATCGTGTCGAGTGCGCTCGGCGGCATGGCGGCTGCCACCACCCGGTTCGTGGTGGGCGCCGTGGACCCGGCGACGCTGGCCGCCTTCCGCTTCGGCGGAGGATTCGTGTTCCTGCTGCCGCTGGCGCTCCTGGCGCACAGCCGCTGGCCGCGCGGCCGCGACTGGATCGGTACCGCGCTGCTCGGCCTGATGTTCTTTGCCGCCTTCTTCATCATCTACAACCTGGCGCTCGCCGACACGACCGCGGCCCGTGGCGCGCTGGCGCTGTCGACCCTGCCGCTGGTGACAATGATCGTGGCGGCCGTGCTTGGCGCCGAACGAATGACGCTGCGCAAGACTTTTGGCGTGCTGCTGGCGATGAGCGGTGTGGCGCTGGCGCTGCTGACGGGACTTGCGGCGGCGCCCGCATCGGCCTGGCGCGGCGATCTCACCATGCTGGCCGCCACATTAATGATGGCGCTCTATAGCGTGTGGTCACGGCCGTTCATGGCGCGCTCGAGTCCTCTTGGTTTCGTGACCGCCGCCATGGGAGTCGGGGGAGGGTGCCTGGTCGTGTTCGCCGGCCTGAGCGGCGGGTTTGCGGTGGCGCATGCGTTCTCGCCGGCACAATGGACGGCCGTGACCTATCTCGCGGTCGGTGGCGGAGCCGCGGCCTTCTATCTGTGGAACTTTGCGCTCGAGCGCACGACGCCGACGCGGGTCACCAACACCATGACGGTCAACCCGCTCGCGGCCTCGCTGCTGGCCGCGATCATCGTGGGCGAGCCGATCGGGCTGAACCTGATCGTCGGCCTCGTGGCCGTGGGGGCGGGGATTTGGCTCGCTTCGATCGCGGGCAGGCGGCCCGCCGCCGGTAAAGCCGAGAACTGACAGGGCGGCATTAACCTCGGTTTCACGCCGGGCCCCTAGCCTTGGGCCGGCCAACCGGAAAAAAATACCTGTGCAGTTCGCCATTCCGCCGAACGCCGTCAGTCCCCAGACCTTGGTCCCGTTTGCGCTGCAGCCGGGCCAGGTTCTGAACGCGCTCGTGCTGCAGCTGCTCGAGGACGGGCAGGTGCGGCTGTCCATCGCCAACACCGTGATGGACGTGGTGTCGCAGGTGCCGCTGACGCCCGGCGCGGCGGTGCGGCTCGCCGTGCAGACGACGACGCCGGTGCTTACGCTGGCGGTGGTGGAGCCGGGCAGCGCCGCGCGTGCGGCGTCAGCCAGCGGGACTTCGACACCGGCCACAGTGAACGAGGCAGCGGCCGCGTCAGCGACATCGAATGATTCCACCGCACTGGCGCCGGTACGCAACGCGGCGCCGTCATCGCCGGCGGTGGCCCTGGCGCAGGCGGTACGCAGCGCCGCCTTGCGGCAAGGCGGTCTGGCGCCGCTGTTCGCCGATGTTGGCAATGTAGAGCGCGCACCAGTACTTCCGGTCCCGGTTCGCGCCGCCATGACGCAGCTCCTGGCCTTGCGCATGCCGGCCGCCGGTCCCGTGACGGCTGCCCAGGTGGAACAGGCCTTTTCGCAATCGGGGCTGTTTCTCGAAGCGCGGGTGGCCGGCACCATCGTGGCGCAGGCCTCGACCGAAGCCGATGCGACCACCGGCACGAGCAGGGCCGATGTGCTGCTCGCTTCGGCAAACGTGAAGCCTGGCACGATCCCGTCCGACGCGCCGGTGGCGCCGGACTTGAAGGCCGCGCTCGTCGTGTTGCGGCAGGTTCTTAGCAACTGGCTCGGCACGATGCCGGCGAAGCCCGAGGTCGCATCGCCGCCGCTGCAGCCAAACCCTGCGCCAGCCGACGCTGCGCCAACGCCGCCCGGACAGCCGTCCGTTGTCGCCAATCCGAAAGCCGGCGCCGAGGCAAAAACCGCGGGCGCGGCGACGGATGGGACGGTGCCGGCCGAAACGCGCGCCGTGCGTGCTGCGGTCACGGCGGCTGCCGAGATCGCGACGCGCGTGGCGCGCGTCGTCGCAACGCCGGCGGACGGTAGCAACGACCGAACGCCCGCCGGGCCCGCCATGCAACCGGAGCCGGCCACCGCCACCGCCCCGGCCGCATTGGCGGCTGCGCGTCTTGCCGCGATTGTGCGTGAGGATCGCAATCTTCTCGCGCCTCTCGGCCTGCTCGCGCCAAATGTCGAGCCGGACCAGATCCTGCTTCACGGGACGAGCGAGCCGGCGAGGGCGCCGGCTGCACCGGCCATGTCGCAGGCCGCTGACCGCTCCGCCGATCAACCGACCAACCGTCCCGCCGCGCCGCCGCCACCCTATGGCGGCGCGCCAACCACGGCGCAGCCGCCGGCCGCTGCCGCAGTGTCGGCCGATGCCGCGCCGCGCGTCATCGGCGAGCGGCTGCTCAGCGACACGGACGCGGCGCTGGCGCGGCAGACCCTGCTGCAGGCCGCGAGCCTGCCGGACGGAGCGCAAAGCCAGCGCGACAGCGTGCGCTGGGTGTTCGAAGTGCCGTTCGCGACGCCACAGGGCACGGCCGTTGCCCAGTTCGAAATCGCTCGCGATGGCCGCGGCGGTTCCGCGCGCGAGGCGCAGCCGGCGTGGCGCGCGCGCTTCACGCTGGACGTGGAGCCGATCGGCCCCGTGCATGCGCAAATCGCGCTGAACGGCACGCGCGCCGCCGTCACGTTGTGGGCGGAACGCGAGGCCAGCGCCACGCGCCTGCGCACCGACGCCGGCCTGCTCAGCCAGGCGCTGATCCAGGCCGAGCTCGAGCCGGGCGACGTGCTGGTGCGCACTGGCGAACCACCGCGCCCGCCCGAGCCCGCCGGCCGCTTCCTGGATCGCGCGTCATGAGCCGGCCGATCCCGCTCGCCGTCGCGCTGCATTACGAGAAGCCGGACGCGCCACGCGTGGTCGCCACCGGTCGCGGCGAGATCGGGCAGAAAATCGTCGAAGTGGCGCGCCAGCACGGCGTGCCGATCGAGGAAAATGCCGGCTTGGCGCAGGCCCTGTCGGAAGTCGAGATCGGCAACGAGATCCCGGTCGAGCTCTACCGTGCCGTGGCCGAGGTGTTGACCTTCATCATCCGTACGTCGGGCAAACTCGGCCCGCGGTGAACAACGCTTCCGGCAAATTGTACCTGTCCG
>Ga0075424_100008115_pt1 | contig 10236 bp, 7 predicted proteins | sample SoiMethybrSBSTD3_FD_75301 | JGI IMG/M metagenome (GOLD analysis project Ga0075424, IMG submission 75301) | Bulk soil microbial communities from a Populus tree surrounding site in Tennessee, USA - Soil MetaG P. TD hybrid SBSTD3 | ecosystem: Environmental > Terrestrial > Soil > Tree plantation...
CGGCTGGATACGATCGCGCGCGCCTTCAGCCGTTTTGCGGCGCCGGCCCTGGCGCAGGATCCGGTCGAGCCGGTCGATCTGGCCGCTGTGGCCGCCGAGGTCGTGCACCTCTACCAGCTGGCGGGAGAAGGAGCCGGGGCGACGGTTCGCCTGGACGCCATTCGGCCTGCGTGGGGCGAGTCACGCCGGGACGAGCTGAAGGAGGTCCTGGTCAATCTTCTGGAAAACGCCCGCAATGCAGGGGCGCGGTGCATCGTCGTTACTGTAGGCGCCGCCTGCATCGAAGTCCAGGACGATGGATCGGGGATCCCTCGGCACCTGCTCCCTCGGATCTTCGAGCCGAGGTTCTCTACGACGACAAGCGGATCGGGACTGGGTCTCGCGATTGTCCGGCGGCTGGTCGAAAGCTGGGGTGGGTCGGTGGAGGTGAACAGCGTGGTGGGGCGGGGGACCACGGCGACGATTCGGTTCGCGACCGGGGTCGCGCCGACCGCCGCTGCGGGAGTGGATTAGTCGGCGGTCGCCTCGGCCAGACGGATCAGGTCGCCCTCGGATGCCGAGTGCTGGATCAGCTCCAGCGCGGCCTGCATCTGGCGATCGTCGAGCAGACGGCGCCGGCTCGCGGCGGCATCGCCGAACACCTCGCGGGAAACATCGTAGCCCAGCTGACGGTCCACGTAGCTCGACGCGGCGGCGAACACCTTGTCGCCGAGGTGCAGCTGCCGATCCTCAAGCTCCATCCGAACCCGCTCGCGCATCGCCGGGGTCACCACGAAGTCTTCCGAGGAAACCTCGCCCTGCTGCTTGATAGCCGTGGCGCAGTCCGCCAAGACTCCCCGGAAAGCCGCGTAGCTGCTTCCCAGCGAATCCAGGAAGGCCCGTTCGTCGGCAGTGTAAGCGTCGCGCCGAATGATTCGGTCGGGTTGGATGCCCTTTCCGTCCGCCAGCAGCCGACCGCTGTCGGTCCGGAACCGTGCGCCGTGGGTCAAGGCAGCCTGACGGGCGTCGGCCAGCACGCTGTCGGCTCGAGTCCGCGCCCGGTTGATGCTCCGCCCGCTCGGCGTAAACCAACGGGCGGTGGTGAGCTTGATGGCCATGTCGGCGCCCAGCGGGTAGGTCGTCTGAAGCACGCCTTTCCCGTAGGTCGGGAGACCGACGATCGCGGCCCGGTCGTGGTCCTGAAGGGCTCCGGCAACCAGTTCGGCCGAGCTGGCGGTGCCGTCGTTGACCAGGACAACAAGGCCCAGATCAGGCCACTTTTCCCCGGCCGCGGCCACATACACCTTCGAATGTTCAGCGGTACGGCCGCGAGTGATCACGATCGTGTCGCCCTTTGGCAGGAACAGCTCAGCCACCTGGACGCCCTGCTTGATCAGGCCGCCCGGATCATTGCGGAGGTCGAGCACCAGCGACCGCATGCCGCGCTTCCGAAGTCCCCAAACAGCACTCTGAAGCTCATCGGACGAGCCCTCGCTCAGTGAATGCAGGGCGACATATCCGACGGTGGAGTTGAGCATGACCCCGGGCGAGGTAGCCGGGATGTGGACGTGCGCGGCCGAGGCTGCCGGGGCACCCGGGGCATCCAGCTCACCCGTCCCGGACATCTGACGGCTGAACTGGCGATACCCGTCGCCAACCAGCAGCTCGGCGTAGGGGTCCTTCAGCTGGGCGACGAGGTTCCGTGCGGTATTCTGAAACAGCTCGTTCTGGTCAGCGGATTCGAGCGAGTGATCGTGGATGACTGAGAGGACCGTTCCGAGCACGCGGGCTTGCTCGTACAACCGCTCTTCTTCAGTAGGCTCGCGGTGAAGAAACCACCCGCCCGTGAGGAAGGAGATGACTGCAACGAAACCCAGCGTGGCGAGACGTTTCATGAAAGCCTTGCCGCGAATTGCCCAGTAATCCTGCCGGTTGCATGGAGGGGGCTGCGCTAACACACCGCGACGCCAGCGCTTGCGTCGTTCTGGCCGACTTTGGTGCAAGACAGGGGCCGCACTCCGGATTGGTGAGACGACAGCTCTCGCTCTGTGTGAATTCGGGCAAGCAGATGGGTGAGGAGGGGGAAACTGCTGAATCTCTCAAGGCCTGACGCAGAATCGGCAACTTTGGCAAGCCGTAAGCGATTGGTGCGCTTTGTCTTCCCAGAATGACGCCGACCTGGACACCAAGTTTTGGTCACCGTTCAACTATTTGAGCGTCTCGCCGGTCGCTGCCCGACAAACCCGCTGACGCCGCGCGCGTCTTCGAGAACCGCTCTGCGCTCGAGCAATGCCGGTCTCCTCCGCCGGATCGCTAGTCTCGGACCGTCGCCGTTCTCAGGTACCGATGCTTGCTCGCGTTCGCTCCGCCGCGGTGCTCGGCGTCGACGCCTATCCGGTCGATGTCGAGGTGGACCTCTCGAATGGGCTGCCCTCGCTCGCCACGGTTGGGCTACCGCAGAGCGCGGTGAAGGAGGGGCGCGAGCGGGTTCACGCAGCCATCCTGAACGCGGGCTTCCAGTTTCCGCTCAAGCGGATCACCGTGAACCTGGCCCCGGCAGACCGCCCGAAGGCCGGCTCCGGTTTTGATCTGGCAATCGCGTTGGGGATTCTGGTTGCCAGTGGCCAGGTGCCCCGTGACCGGCTTGCCGATTCCCTCGTGCTGGCCGAGATCGGCCTCGAGGGAGACCTCCGTCCGGTACGGGGGGCCCTGGCGGTGGCGCTCTGCGCGCGGAATGCAGGAATCCGCCGACTACTTCTTCCTTCGGCAAACGCTCCGGAAGCAGCGTTAGTGGAGGGGCTCGATGTGCACGGCGCGGGCTCGCTGGCTGAGGTCTGCGGGTTCCTGAGCGGTCGGAACGAACTACTCCTCGCGCACCCGAACGGCGGCGCGGCGCCCGAAGATCGGCCCGAAGGTGCACCGGATTTCTCCGAGGTGCGGAGTCAGGCAGCCGCCAAGCGCGCGCTCGAGATTGCTGCGGCTGGCGGCCACAACGTCCTGATGATCGGGCCGCCCGGCGCTGGAAAAACAATGCTCGCCCGTCGGCTTCCCGGCATTCTACCCGACATGAGCCTCGAAGAGGCGTTGGAGGCCACACGGATTCACAGTGTGGCGGGAACCCTTTCCTCGGGGCAGGCGCTGATCGGCGCCCGCCCGTTCCGGGCGCCCCATCATTCGGTGAGCGACGCCGGCATGATCGGCGGCGGTGGCTGGCCCAGGCCTGGTGAAGTGAGCCTGAGCCACGCGGGAGTCCTATTCCTCGATGAGGTCCCGGAATTCCGCCGCAACGTGCTCGAGTCGTTGCGGCAGCCGCTGGAGGATGGGGTCGTTACCCTGAGTCGGGCCGCGATGACCCTGTCGTTTCCCGCCCGATTCATGCTCGTCGGGGCCATGAATCCCTGCCCGTGCGGCCATTTTGGAGATCCGGTGCGGCCTTGCCGGTGCGAACCGGGGCTGGTTGACCGATATCGGGCGCGGATATCCGGGCCGCTGCTGGACCGGATTGACATTCACTTGACCGTGCCCGCCGTTCCCGTCGGGGACTTTTCGGGCAATGGGGCGGTGGCAGAGGGGAGCGCCGCGATCAAGGCGCGCGTGGGAGCGGCGCGGAAGATTCAGGAGGAGCGTTTTCGCGGCCAGCCTGGGGTGTATGGGAACGCCCACATGCTCCCCCGAGACGTTCGCCGCCATTGCCAGCTTGCCCAGTCCGCCGAGCTTCTCCTTCGGCAGGCCATCGCCAAGCTCGGGTTCTCGGCCCGGGCCTATACGCGCGTTCTCAAGCTGGCCCGGACCATCGCCGACCTGGCGTGCGAGTCGGAGATCGCCCCTGCTCACGTCAGCGAGGCCATCCAGTACCGCGTGTTGGATCGGCTGCGGTTACCAGCGCCGGTTGGGTAGAATGGAGCGTATCTCACACTGGGCGGTAGTCCGTGCGCACCATGCCGGTTCTGGCGCTGTTGCCGTTCTTCGTTCCCTACTGCTCGGTGCCTCCCAGGACAATGCCGCAGGGCTGGAGTTCGGGTCCCACCCTCCCCGAGGCAGTCCAGGAAATGCACGGCGCCGTGCTCCATGGCCGCATCTACATCGCCGGCGGGTTTCATCACGGGGCCGGCGTCAGCGTAACGACGTATCGTCTGGAGCCTGGCGCCGGCCGGTGGCGGCAGGTTGGAAACCTTCCCGCGCCACGGCACCACATGCCATTGGCAGTTGTAGGCGACTCGCTTTATGCCGTTGGCGGCCTCTCGCCCTCGGGCCCAGTCGCGACCCTCTGGCTCTACGACGAAGCAGCCGATCGCTGGATCGAGCGCGCATCGCTGCCGGAGCCCCGCGGGGCCAGCGCGGCTACCGAGGCTGGCGGGCGTCTCATCCTAGTTGGCGGCATGGGTGATGGTGCCAAGCTGCTCGACTCGATTGCGATTTACGATCCCACCGCAAACCGCTGGCACCACGGAGCGCCGATTCCCACTCCGCGCGACCATCTTGCCGCGGCGCAGGTCGGCGGGCGCGTGTATGCGATCGGGGGCCGGCCGCTCGATCCCGATCGAAACTTCAACAAGCTCGAGATCTATGACCCGATGACCGACACCTGGGCCGGAGGCGCTCCCATGCTCAGCGCGCGGGGAGGGCTCGCGGCAGCCGTGCTTGAGGGGCGCATCCACACCTTCGGCGGTGAGACTACACGCAGCGTGTTCGAAGAGCACGAGGTGTACGACGTCGGCGCGGGCGCCTGGCGGTCGGCCCCGCCACTGCCGACCCCGCGGCACGGGCTCGCCGCTGCTACCCTCGATGGCCGGATTTATGTCATCGGAGGCGGGCCGCGCGCCGGACTGGCCCAGACCTACGTCGTCGAGGTCTTCAATCCGGGAGACTGCGCTTCGTCGCAGTGCTCGATATCTTCGTCAGGTAAGTAGCCGCAGCTCTGTTGTTGTTCCTCATCTCAAGCCGGTCAGGACCCTGGGTCGACCGGAGGCTTGCCCATGCAATGGACCAAGACCAGGGCGGACCTCGCGCTGGCCACCGGTGGAGAGGTGGTTCAGAAGCTGTCCGGCTACGCCGTGCTCGCGATTCTGGCGCGGCATTTCGACAAGGCCGCGATGGGGCGGCTGTTCTTTGCGATGGCACTTACGTCAGTGGTTGCTGCCGCGACCGAGCTTGGCACCGGTCGCTATCTCGTCCGCGAGGTGGCAACGCGGCCTGAGGCTGCCTTGCGCCGTCTGGGGGAAGTGATTGCCCTTCGCGCCCCGCTCGCTCTCGGGGCGTTTCTTCTTCTTGCCGCGGGCGTCTCCCTGACCAGGCCCGGTCTGGCCCCAATTCTACTTCCAGCTGCTGTGGCCGGCCTGTTGAACGATCTCTCCTATAGCTTTGGGGCATTCCTGGTCGGGCGGCGGGAAGTTGGCCTCCGACTTGCCACCGGGTTGAGCGGCCCGATTGTTCTGGTCACACTGGTGGCGCTCGCGGTAAGCCGCGGTGCAACGCTTCCGCAGGTGCTTCTCTGCTACGTCGTCGCCGCTCTAGTGCCGCTCGCAGCCGGGGCCTTGGTCATTCGCCGTCGGTTCGGACGGTTTCCGCTCGCCAGTTTGGGCAAGGGCGTCGCGGCTGGCCGCGCCTCGCTGCCCTTCTTCTTGCTTACCGCCCTTGGGATAGCCCATTTCAAGGTTGACGCATTGCTGCTCTTCGCCCTTGCCACACCGACGGCCGTCGCGACCTACGAAGCCGGCTACAAGCTGTTCGAGGTCTCCCGGTTTGTCGTGCGCCCGACCGCGACGGTCTTCTATCCGCTCTCGGCCGAGCTTGCAGGCCGAGGGGACTGGGAAGGGTTCGCGCGAACCCTGCGCCGGCTGCTGGTCCTGGCGGGAGGCGTCGCCGCCGCAATCAGTCTCGCCGTCCTCGTGGCCGCCGGGTTGATCGTCAGACTCGTCTGGGGAGGCGCCTATGGCGACACGGCGGCAGTGCTTCGCATTCTCTATCTTGCCGTTCCGCCACTCTATCTCGGATTCATCGCGACCTTTCTCGCCGGAGCGCTCCACCGGGAAGGCGCCGCCGCACGTGTTCTCGCCCTCTGCCTCGCTGCCAACGTCGCCCTCAACCTGTTTGCCATTCCGCGCTGGGGCCCTCTCGGCGCTGCCTGGACCACGCTGATCACGGAGACGCTGGCGGCGAGCTGGATTCTCTGGCTCGTCTATGGAGCGCTGCGCGTAAAGGCGGCGTCCGGGGTGGCCGAGCCGGCTTCTCCATCGCCACTCGAGGTTCTGGCTGATGGGTGATCGGTTTCAGATTGCGATGATAGCGGCCTGTCCCTTTCCGGCCGGACGAGGGACGCCGGTTCGCGTTCTCCGACTGACGGAGGCGCTCGCCCGACGAGGGCATGCCGTTCACGTGGTGACTTATCACCTCGGCGACGGAGCACCCGACGCGGCCATCAGAGTGCACCGCATTGGACGCGTGCCCACCTACCGGCGCTATGAGCCGGGACCTACCTGGCAGAAGCTTCTCCTGCTCGACCCGCTCCTCGCTCGCCGCACGGTGGCCTTGCTCCGGTCGCAGCCGATCGACGTCATTCACGCACATCATGCGGAGGGGCTGCTGGTTGCGCTGATGGCGGGGGCCCGGGGGCGGCTTCCGATCGTGTACGACGTGCACACGATCCTCGAGTCCGAGCTGCCTCAGTATCCGCTCGGCATCGGCCGTCGCGCGCTTGCGCGGGTCGGGCGCGCTCTGGACCGGCGGCTCCCGCGCTACGCCGACGCCGTGTTGGCCGCTCACGACGACATCCGCCAACGACTGATTGCCGCGGACCCAGGGCTCGCAGACAGGATTGCCGTGGGAACCAGCGGCGTCGAGCTGGAGCCTTTCGCGATCGATCTTTCGCCGGGGGCAGAAGGTCGACCGGCCGGCCGAACCCTGGTCTACGCGGGCAACCTCGCGCCGTATCAGGGCATCGAGCTGATGTTGCAGGCGTTCGCGCAGCTTCTGAAGCGGCAGAACGACGTGCGGCTCAGAATCGTGGCCAATTCCCCATTCACGCCGTACGCGCCCCTTGCGTCCGATCTCGGAATCGAGCGATCGATCGACCTGGTCCCTGCACCATTCGAGGACGTTCCCCGGCATCTCTCGGACGCGGCGGTCGCCCTCAATCCGCGAGTCGGCGGTGACGGTGTTCCCCAGAAACTGCTCAACTACATGGCGGCCGGAACACCTATCGTCTCGTTCCGCAGCTCGGCCAAACACCTGTCGCACGGCGAACTCGGCTGGGTGGTTGAAGACGGCGACGTCACCGCTTTTGCCGACGGTATCGAGCGCCTGCTCGCGGACTCTGCGCTCGCGGCCCGACTGGGGGCCAATGCGCGGTCGTACGCGCGGGCGACGTTGACGTGGGAACGCACGGCCGAGCAGGCGGAGGCGGTCTATCGCCGGCTGGTCGCATGCCGGCCGTGACCGCGGTCGTCCCGACCCGCAACGGCGGCGAACGTCTGCTTTGGACGGTCGAGGCTCTCGAGCAGCAGACCCTCCGGCTGGCAGAGATCATCGTGGTGGACGACGCGTCGGACGATGGGAGCCCTGCGCGCGTCGTAAAGCGGTTTCCCGACGTCCAGGTGCATCGGCTCGATCAGCGCAGCGGTCCGTCGGCGGCCCGCAACGCGGGTCTAAAACGCGCGGCCACCGACCTCGTTCTGCTGGTAGATCACGACATCCGGCTCGCTGCGGATTGCGTGGAGCGCCTTGCCCTGGCGCGGAACGAATGGCAGGCCGTAGCTGCGTGTCCGCGCATCTGTCTCCACCCGGAGCGCGAGATCGTTCAGGCAGATGGGGCCGAGCCACATTTCGTCGGCACGCTTCTCCTCCGCAACGGGTTTCGCAAGGCGAGCGAGCTGCCGGCTGCGGACACCGCCCTTGTCGGGGCGGCGCCGAGTGGGTGCCTGCTTGTTCAGCGTGAGCCGGTCCTGGCGGCCGGCGGGTTCGACGAAGCCATCTTCTTCTACTTCGAAGACCTCGAGCTGAGCTTCCGCCTGCGAGCGCTGGGGCATCGGTTCATAGTCGTCCCGTCGGCTCGAGCCTACCACGACCGAGGAGCCGGTCTGCCGGAGCTCGCTTTTCGGGGGCGGGGGAGCTACCCGGCGCTTCGGCTCGGACTCACCCTCCGGCACCGGCTCTTTCTGCTGCTGGTTCATTACCGCGTGCGCACGCTTCTGGTTTTGGCGCCGGCTTTGCTCGTCTACGAGCTAGCCTCCCTCGCGATGGCTTTGAGCCGCGGCCTCGCAATGGAGTGGGCGCGGGCCTGGGCCTGGGAGGTGCGCAACGCGGCCACCCTCCTCCAACGACGCAGGCGCATGCAGCGTGATAGAGTGCAACCGGACCGAGTCATCCTGGTTGGCGGACCTCTTCCTCTGGCCCCCGGGGTGGTTCGTTCGCGAGTAACGGCAACCGCGGTGCGGTGCCTGTCGGTTGGCCTGAACGCCTATTGGCGCCTGGCCCGGCATCTGATTGGATGAGTGATCAGATCTCGGTAATCGTTCCGTGCTACCGCGACGGTGCCTCTCTTCAGCGTTGTCTGGCGGGTCTTGCCGCGGATCGTCAGGGCAGAAGCTTCGAGACCGTCGTGGTGGATAGCGGTTCCGACGGGAGCATGGCTCCCCTTGTGGCTGGATTGTCGTCCGCGCGAGTCGTCTCGGTCACGGAGCGGCTATGGGCCGGTGCCGCGCGAAACCTTGGTACTCGCGCTGCTCGAGGTGAGCTCCTCCTCTTTCTGGATGCGGACTGCGTCCCTGAGCCGGGGTGGGTGGAAGCGGCGCGCACCGCGCTCCAAGCTGGCGCTCGGATGGCGAGCGGGCCGGTGCTCGACCTTCTCCCACACCATCCGATCGCCGCGAGCGACAACCTGCTCCAGTTTTCGGAGTACCCGGCCGGTCGCCCTGAAGGGGTGGCGACCAAATTCCCCAGCTGCAACCTGGCCGTACGCCGCGCGGACTTCGAAGCGGTCGGGGGCTTCCCGGAGCAACTGCCGGCGGCGGAAGACACGAGGCTCACGGAGGCCGCCGCCAGGAAATGGCCGGACGGCCTCCGCTTCGTGCCGGATATGCGCGTGCGCCATCTTGGCCGGACCGAGTTCCGAGAGTTTCTGGCTCATCATGCATGGTTCGGGTACCACCGCGGTCTCCTGCGCCTCGATCTGACGCAACGGCAACAGCAGCTGGCGGCTCGCGCCCTCATGTTGCCGGCAGTGGTCTTCTGGCGCCTGCGATTCATTCTCGGACGAATCCGAGCCTGGAACTCCGAAGGGCTCGTTCGGGCGATACTGCTGAGCCCGCTCCTCATCGCCGGGCTTTCGGCCTATGCCGTCGGCTTACGTCGGGGCTTGTTGGAGGCGCGCGGGACGGCGACGAAGTCGTGACCGGTCCCTTGCGAATTGGGCTGATTGGGTGTGGAAGGGCGGCGGAGCGACTCTGGCTTCCAACGTTTCGCGCGGTGGGCGAAGCCCGCCTAACTGCGGTAGTGGATCCCCGTGCCGAGCGAGGCGATCTGATCGCAAGCGCGATGCCGACGTGTCGTAGGGTCGAGTCTGCGGAGGCGCTGTTCGGCGGGGGGGACGTTGACGCCGTGATCGTGGCGACTCCCGCCGAAACCCACTTCGCGTTAGCGTGCAGCGGGATCCAGGCCGGCATTCCACTTTTGGTCGAAAAGCCGCTCGTTTCCACGGTAAATCAGGCGCTCGAGCTCGAAGCACTCCGCCAGGCGACGAAAGCGACGGTGATGGTCGGCTTCAACCGGCGATGGTGGCTTCCGATCCGCCGGCTCCGGGAGCAGTTGCAGGGGCGAGGGCCATCACCTGTCCAAGCCGAGCTGGTGTTCGTTACCCAGGCGGACCGCTGGGGCGCGGTTGCCGGAGTGCCCGATCTGCTCGACGACCTCGCCACTCATCAGTTGGACTTGCTGCGGTTCCTTCTCGGTCATGAAATCGGATCCGTGGCTGCGAGGCGGATTGGGGGGCGTGACGTTCGTATGGAGGTGAGTTTGAGCGACGGAAGCGTCGCAACCTGCCGAGTGTCCCACGACGGGTCTCCTGAGGAATCCGTTCGCGTAGCAGCGGAGCCGCTCAGTGTCTGGATTTATGCGAAGTCGGACCGCATGGTTCCGCCCGGCGGCGCTACGCGGTTTGCGCTCGACCTCGGCGGCCGCGCCTGGCGACGGTTGGCCGGCCGGCCCAGCAGCCTCCTTAGGTCGTTCGAATACGAGTTGCGCGGATTCATTGCAACCATTCGC
>Ga0075424_100008116_pt1 | contig 10236 bp, 10 predicted proteins | sample SoiMethybrSBSTD3_FD_75301 | JGI IMG/M metagenome (GOLD analysis project Ga0075424, IMG submission 75301) | Bulk soil microbial communities from a Populus tree surrounding site in Tennessee, USA - Soil MetaG P. TD hybrid SBSTD3 | ecosystem: Environmental > Terrestrial > Soil > Tree plantation...
ACGGCGATTCAAGTACCTACGTGCTGCGCCTCGCGCGCGGCAGCCATGTGCTGCTGTTTCGGCTCTCCGAGGCGCAGGTACACACGCCCGAGCGCGAAGCCGAGTGCGAAAAGACCCTCCGGGCCAAGCTCAAAAATCTGTGACGCGAAGGCCCGCCGGGCCGTTACTGTCCTCTGAGCTCGCGCGCGGCGTCTTTGGCGAAGTAAGTGAGGATCATGTCCGCGCCGGCGCGCCGGATCGACAGCAAAAGCTCCATCACGATCCTGCGCTCGTCGATCCAGCCGTTTTGCGCCGCCGCCTTGATGAGCGAGTACTCGCCGCTGACGTTGTACGCGGCGACGGGATAGCCGAACTTCTGCTTGACGCGGTAGACGATGTCGAGATACGCCATCGCCGGCTTCACCATGACGATGTCGGCGCCCTCGCGGATGTCCAGCTCGACTTCTCTCAGCGCCTCGTCGGCGTTCGCCGGATCCATCTGATAGGAGCGCCGGTCGCCGAACTGCGGCGTCGACTCGGCGGCGTCGCGGAACGGCGCGTAAAACCCCGAAGCGTATTTCGCCGCGTACGCCATGATCGCAACTTGCTCGAACCCTTCGCGGTCGAGCGCTTTGCGGATCGCGCCCACCCTGCCGTCCATCATGTCGGACGGCGCCACGATGTCGGCGCCTGCGCGGGCGTGCGACAGCGCTTCTTTGACCAGAAGCTCCAGCGTGGCGTCGTTATCCACGTCGCCGTTCTTGATCACGCCGCAGTGGCCGTGATCGGTATATTCGCAGAGACAAACGTCGGTCACGACGAGAATCTCGGGGACCCGCTCTTTGATCGCGCGGACCGCTTCCTGGACCAAGCCGCTGTCGGAATAGGCCTCCGTGCCGACGCCGTCCTTATGCTCCGGGATACCGAAGAGAATCACCGCCGGGATGCCGAGCATCGCCGCCTCCTCGCACTCCTTGACAGCGCGGTCGACCGAGAGCTGCGCCACGCCCGGCATGGACGGCACGGGCCGCGAGCTGTTCTTGCCGGCGCCGACAAAAAGCGGATAAATGAAATTCGTCGGCGCGAGCGCCGTCTCGCGCATCATCGAGCGAAGCCGCTCGTTTCTCCTCAGCCGGCGCGGGCGATAAGTAGGAAAGTCCATGACGCCTCCGTCTACTAACTCCTTCTTATGTTCGAATAATATCGCACGATCGCGTCGGTTAGCCCCGCGATCGTGTAATCCTTAGCCACGACGTCGACCCGCATTCTAAGTTCCGTCGCGGTCTCCTGCGTTATCGGGCCGATGCAAGCGACCGCCGTCTGCGCCAGCAGCCGAGGCAAATCGGCCGCGCCGAAGATCGCGCTGAAATTCCTGACCGTGCTCGAACTCGTGAACGTCACCATAGCGATCTCGCCTGCGTTGAAGCGAGCGCGCAGAGGCGCGGGATCGATCGTCGGCGCGACCGTGCGGTACGCCTCGACGACGTCGACCTGCGCACCCCAATCGCGCAGCGTTCGGATCAGCACGTCGCGCGCCTCGGCGGCGCGCGGCACCAGCACTCTCCGGCCGCGCATCTCCTCCGGCCGGAGTTTTCCGAGAATCGCTTCGGCGCGGTATTCTTCCGGGACGACCTCCGGCCGAAGCCCGAGCGCCTCGGCCGCCTTCGCCGTCTCGGGCCCGATCGCGGCGGCGCGGAGTTTACCGTTCAATGTCCGGTTGCGGCTCTTTAACCGCGCGGAAAAGAAATCGACGCCGTTGACGCTGGTAAAAATAATCCAATCGTAGCTTTCTATACTCGATATCGCATTATCGAGATCTCGATAGCTCTGGGGCGGAGCGATCTCGATGGTCGGAAACTCGATCGCATCGGCGCCGAGCGCTCCGAGCGCCCGCGCGAACACGCCTGCCTGCGCGCGCGCCCGCGTGACGACGATGCGCTGCCCCGAAAGCGGCAACTTCGACTTTGTTGACCGAGTCGCTTCCATCGTTAACTTCCGTCGCCCAGCAGCGTCCGCGCGCCGCGCGCTAGCAGCCGCTCGGCGAGCTCGATGCCAATGCGCTCCGCGGCTTCCGCAGGCCCGCCATGCTTCTCGCGAAGCAGTTTGCGCCCGTCCGGATCGGCGGCTACCGCAGCGAGATTAAGCGCATCGCCCGACACGGAAGCGAGAGCGCCGACCGGCAGCAGGCAGCCGCCGCCGAGATGCTCGAGCAGCGCGCGCTCGGCCGTCACGGCGAGCATCGTCGGCGCGTGCCGCAAGAAAGCGACGGTATTTACCGCATGATCGCCGTCGCGGCTCTGGAGCGCGAGCGCGCCCTGCGCCGGTGCAGGCAGGCAAATGTCGGCCGCGAGGTATTCGCGGATGCGATCCGCGAGGCCGAGCCGCTTGAGGCCTGCGGCGGCCATGATGAGGCCGTCGACTTCGCCATCGTCCATCTTTCTAAGCCGCGTATCGATATTGCCGCGAATCGGCGCGACGGATAGATCCGGGCGCCGGTTGAGAACCTGCGCGCGGCGGCGAAGGCTGCCGGTGCCGATCCTTGCCCCCGCGTGCAGATCGCTCAGAGTTGCGCCGGAGCGCGTCACCAGCGCGTCGCGCGCGTCCTCGCGCTCAGGCACCGCCGCTATCGTCAATCCGGGCGTCGCGACCGTCGGCAGATCTTTCATCGAGTGAACCGCGAGATCGATCTTTTTCTCCAGCAGCGCGTCTTCGATCTCCTTCACGAAAATGCCTTTACCGATCCCCGGAATCGGGCTGGTCAGAAAGCGATCGCCGCTGGTTTTGATCGTAACGATCTCCACGCGAAGGTCACGATCATGTTCTTCGAGCCGGCGCTTGACCCATTCCGTTTGCGCCAGCGCGAGCGCGCTGCCCCGCGTGCCGATACGGAGGAGCGTCATTTCTCGTCCAGGCCGAAAAGTTTTCGCAACGCATCGACGTAGAGGGCCTCTTCCTCCTCGTCCAGCGGCTTTTTCAGGCGCGAGATCGGTCCGTGAAGAATCTTGCCGATCATCGCCGACGTCATATCCTCGATGGCGCGGCGTTCTTTCTCCGACATCCCCTTGAGGCTCGTGCGCAGCGACTTCTCCATCTCGCTGCGCCGGATCGCCTCGAGTCTCTCCTTCAGCGCGACGATCGTCGGCACCTGCTCGAGGGAATCGAGCCAGCCGAGGAACGATTCGACCTCCTCGTCGACGATCCGCTCGGCTTTGTCGACCTCGCCGGCGCGGCCGTTGAGATTTTCCTGCGCGACCGCCTGAAGGTCGTCGATATCGTAAAGGTAGACGTTTGCGAGCGAGTTGATGCGTGGGTCGAAGTTCCGCCGTTCCGCGAGGTCGATGAAAAACATCGCCTCGTGCTTTCTCTCCCTCAGCGTCTCCTCGACCGCCTCGCGTCTAAGCAGGAAATCCGGCGCCGCGGCGCAGCCGACCACGAGATCCGCCAGCTTGAGATAGCGATGGAATTCCTCGAACCGAATGGGGTTGCCCTCGAATTCCGCCGCCGCTTGGACCGCCGTCTCGAAGGTGCGGTTGGTCACCATCAGGCTGCTCACGCCGCCGCGCTTCAGCTGCCGCGCGACGAGATGACCCATCTTTCCCGCGCCGATGAGCATGACGGTTTTATCCTGCAAACGGTCGAAGATCCGCTTCGCCAGCTCCACCGCGACCGAGCCGATCGAGACGGCGCGGCTCGCGATGCCGGTCTCCGTTCGCACCCGCTTCGCGACGCTAAACGAGCGATGAAACAGCCGGTGCAGAATCGCGCCGATGCTGCCGGCCTCCTGTGCGGCGGTGTAATAGGTTTTCAGTTGTCCCAGGATCTGCGGCTCGCCGACGACCATCGAGTCGAGGCTCGCCGCGACGCGAAACAGGTGGCGCACCGCCTCTCCGCCCGCATAGGCGTAAAGATGCTGGTCGGTCACCGTTTCTCCGGCCTGCTCCTGATCGAGGAGAAACTTTTTCACTTCCGCGAACGCGCTGTCTCTGTCGGACGTGGCCGCGACGACCTCGACGCGGTTGCAGGTCGATAGGACCGCGCTCTCGTGAACCGACCGGAGATTGCGGATCGTCCGGAGCGCGGCGGGCACCAGGGACTCCTCGACGGCGACGCGCTCGCGCACTTCGATCGGAGCCGTGCGGTGATTGAGTCCGACGATGATAATGTCTCGGTGCACGCTTACTCGAAATTTCCCGTGTGCCGGCTCGGAAAGACCGCGTCCCCCCAGAGAAAATAGCCGAGCACGACGACGAAGCCGACGATAGTCAAAGTGGCCGCGCGCTTGCCGCGCCAGCCGGCCGTAATGCGCCCCTGGAGCAGCGTCGCGTAGAGCAGCCAGGTGATGACCGACGCGATGTAGCGCGGGTCCCAAGACCAGTACGCGCCCCAGTAGACGCCCGCCCAGAGACTTCCGGTAACGATGCCGAGCGTCATGAGAGGAAATCCCCAGACGAGGAAAATATAGTTCAGCCGGTCGAGCCGCTCGAGCGACGGCAAGAGCTTGTAGAGCGCCGTCATGCGCTTGCTCTTCAGCCGCGACTCCTGGACCAGATACATGAGGCTCACGGCGAACGCGAGCGCGAACACGGCGTTGCCCAAGAACGCTAGCGTCACGTGGATATAAAGCCAGGATGTCTTGAGTCCCGGCGGAAGCTCGCCGCCAGGTCCGACGGCAAGGCCGGCGAGGGCCATGAGAAAGGCCAGCGGCGCCACGAAGCAGCCCAGCACCGTCAGACGATATTTCAGCTGAACCAGCAGATAAATGCCGACGACGAGCCAGCTGTAGACAGACAGCGCCTCGCGCAGATCGGTCACGGCGGGGAACCCGTTGTGGGCGATCTGCCCGCCAAGCGCCGCCGTATGCACGGCGAAGCCGACGAGCAGAATAAACGGCGCGACGCGCGCGTAAACGTCTTTCAGCAGGACGAGGTAGAGAAAGAACGCGCCCGTAGCGAGGAGATAAATCAGCGCCGTCCCTTTGAACAAAAGGATTTCGTTCATATCTCGTCCTGTGGCGGGTATTTTATACCCGAAAGCGGTGCCGGCTCAAATGCGAGGGAACGCGGGAGTCGGCCAGATGAAAGCGGCCGGAGAAGAGGAAACCTAGGTTTTTTTCGGGATTTTTAGCTGTTGTCCGGGAGCGATGCGGTGTCCGTTGAGACCGTTGGCCCGCTGGATGGCGTCGACCGTGACACGGTAGTTGCGGGCGATCTTGTAGAGCGTCTCGCCCGGCGCGACGTGGTGCATGATCCATTCGATCGAGCTTTTCGACAGCGCCACGATCGCGGCGCCGGAGCCGGCGAGTTTCTGATAAGCCGAGTTAAGCACAGCGAGCTTGTCGGACGGCGCCTTGATGCGGTAGCCGGCGGGAATGTCCCGCGCCTTCGCGCTGAACGCCGGGTTCCACCGGAAGAATTCCGATTGTGAAATGCCGGACGGCTTGAGCAGCGCCGCGAGCGGGACGTTACGCCCGACCGAGAGCTCGTCGAGCGCAAGCGGCGGATGGTACTGGAGGTCCGGGAAGAACTCTTCGCTCCGGCGCGCGACTTCGACGGCGGCGAGAAATTCCGCGTAGAAGCTCTTGGAGGCGAAGCCGAAGGTGGGCGCCTGGTAGCGGCGGATGATCTCGACGAGATTATCCGTGCCCAACTCGTTCACTGCCCGCAGCATCCCTCCGCCTCCATGGTTGTAGGCCGTGATGGCGAGCGGCCAGTTGCCGAGAACGTTGTAGTTTTGCTTCAGGAACCGCGCGGCCGCGCGCGTCGAATCGAGCGGGTCGCGGCGCTCATCGAGCGTCGGCCCGATGCGCATATAATTCCTACCCGTGGACGGCATGAACTGCCAGATGCCGAGCGCGCCGACTGAGGAGCGCGCGTTGAGATCGAAGGACGATTCGACGAGTGGCAGATACGCGATATCTTCCGGCAGCCCCTCGTCGCGCAAGATCTGCCGCATCTGATCGATATAGCGCCGCGAGAGCGCAAGTCCGGAAGCGAATCTCTCGCTCACGCCGCGCTGCGCGCGGACATCGGAGCCGGGCTCGCTCTGCGAGATGCTCTCGATCTCTTCCTTGATCGCCTTTCGGCCGGAAGGGCTATCCTCGATCGATATGACCTTGTAGACTTTGAACGGCTCCTGCCGGTCGTGAAAGATCACGTCGTTCGCGCCGTAGCGAGTGAAAACCTGCTTCCAGAACTCCACGGCGTTTTCCAGGCCGGGAAGGACAGGCAGCGGATTCTCCGCCGCGGGCGCGGGCGCCGCCACCGGCGCGGGCGTCGGAGCGGGGGCCTGCGCGCGCGCGTGGCCGGCACATAACAGTACCGCCAAAGCGAGGCCGAACGGCACTCGTATCGTTCTACGCCCACGCATAAAAATTGACGCATTATACCAAACAAGTTATGTTGCTGTCAAAACTTTGAAGCCACGAGCCGCTACCTTCCTTCTCTGCCTCGCGCTTGCCTTCGCTGCCTGCGCGCGGAGCGCCGGCGATCGCCCTCCCGGCGCTCTCGTCGTCGCACTCGAAAGCGGTCCCACCAACCTCGACCCCCGCTACGCTACCGATGCAGACTCCGAGCGCATCGCCGCCCTAGTGTTCGATTCGCTCGCGCGCCCGGACCGGAGTTTCCGTCCGCGCCCGGAGCTGGCGGAAACCTGGGACACGCCCGACGACCGCACGTTGGTCTTTCATCTGCGGCGCGGCGTCAAGTTTCATGACGGCAGAGATTTGACGGCGGCGGATGTCGCCTACACCTACCGCTCGGCTCTCGACCCCCAAAACCGCTCGCCCAAGCGCGGCGTTCTGCGCTTCATCGACAGCGTCGAGCCGGAGGGCGCGTACGTAGTCCGCTTTCGCCTGGCCGCGCCTTACGCGCCGTTCGCCGAAGGCCTCAGCCTCGGCATCGTGCCGCAAGGCACACCCGTCGACGGCAGCCGACTCGTCGGCTCCGGGCCTTTCTCGCTCGAAGAATTTCGCCAGGGAGAGCGGGTCGTGCTGAAGGCGAACGCTTCTTACTGGAACGGAGCGCCGCGCGTCTCCGGTCTCGTTTTCAAGATCATCCCCGACGCAATCGTGCGCGTCCTCGAATTCCGCAAAGGCACCGTCGATCTGATTCAGAACTACTTCGAGCCCGACATGCTTCCGTGGCTCGAACAGCACAGCCGCGCGGCGATCAGCAGCGCGCAGGGAACGAACTTCCAATACCTCGGCATGAACCTCGAGCATCCGATCTTGCGGCACCGCGAGGTGCGCGAGGCGATCGCCTGCGCGATCGATCGCGACGCGATCATCCGCCACATCTTGAAAGACCTCGCCGTTCCCGCGACCGGACTGCTCGCGCCCGAGCATTGGGCCTACGAGCCGGCGGTCGCGCCGATCCGCTTCGATCCGGAGCGCGCGAAGCAGCTGCTCGACGAGGCCGGCTTTCCCGATCCCGACGGCGACGGACCGCTGCCGCGCTTCAAGCTCTCGTTCAAGACCACCAATCTCGATCTCAGAAAAAGAATCGCCGAGGCGCTGAAGGAGCAGCTCGCGCGCGTCGGCATCGAGCTCGAAGTGCGCGGCTACGAATGGGGTACGTTCTACGCCGACGTCAAGAAGGGCAACTTCCACCTCTACTCGCTCGAATGGATCGGCGTCGTCGACCCCGACATCTATTACCATCTCTTTCACTCGGCGAGCGTGCCGCCCAACGGCAACAACCGCGGGCGTTACCGCAACGCCGAGATCGATGCGCTTCTGGAGCGCGGCAGAAGCGAAATGAACGTCGACGACCGCCGGCACATTTACGGGGAAGTCCAGCGCATCCTCGCGCGCGACCTGCCTTACATTCCGCTCTGGTGGTGGCGCAACGTCGCCGTCATGCAGCCGACGCTGCGCGGCTTCGAGCTTTACCCCGACGGCAATCTGATTTCTTTGAGAAAGGTCAGCTTCGCTCCGCCGGCGGGATGAGGCGATTCCTGCTCCACCGCGTGCTGCTTCTCCTGCCGACGCTCTTCGGAGCGGTCACGCTCGTCTTTATTTTGATCCACGTCGTTCCCGGCGATCCCGTCGAGGCGATGCTCGGCGAGACGGCGTCGAGCGCCGACAAGGCCGCGCTCGCGCGCGAGCTCGGGCTCGACCAGCCGCTGCTCACCCAATACGTCCAATTCCTCGCCGGCATGGCGAAAGGCGATCTCGGCCGCTCGCTCTACAACCAGGGATCGGTGTCCGGACTCATCGCCGCGCGCATCCCAGCGACGCTGGAGCTTACGCTGGCCGCAATGGCGGTCGCGCTGCTGATCGCATTTCCGCTCGGCGTCCTCGCCGCGACGCAGCGCGGCGCCGCCGCCGACCGCTTCGCGCTCGTCTTTTCTTTATTCGGCCTCGCGATACCGAATTTTTGGCTCGGGCCGCTGTTGATGATCGTCTTTTCCATTCAGCTCGGCTGGCTGCCGGTGTCGGGCCGCGGCGGTCCGGCGCACCTGCTGCTGCCGGCGCTGACGCTCGGCACGGCGATGGCGGCGATTCTCACGCGCATGATCCGCTCGGGTCTCATCGAGACGATCCACGAGGATTATATCCGCACCGCGCGCGCCAAGGGTCTCGACGAGCGCCGGGTCTGGCTCAAACACGCGCTCAGAAACTCCCTCATCTCGGTCGTGACGATCGTCGGCCTCCAGTTCGGTGCGCTGCTCGCGGGCTCGATCGTGACGGAATCGATCTTCAGCTGGCCCGGCCTCGGCCGGCTCACGCTCCAGGCGATTCAGACGCGCGACTACCCGCTCGTGCAGGGATGCGTGCTGGCGATCGCGTTCTCTTACCTCGCGGTAAATCTCGCGACGGACATCGTTTACCGCCTCATCGACCCGCGCATCTCCTATGAAGACTAGCCCGGCGCTCGCGCTCGGCGCGATTTTATTGACGGCGCTTATTTTCGCCGCGGCGCTGGCCCCCGCTATCGCGCCGTACACGCCCACCGAGCAGAGTCTCGACAACGATCTCGCCGGATCGTCGCGCGCCCACCTGCTCGGCACGGACAAGCTCGGCCGTGACGTGCTGAGCCGGACCGTCTACGGCGCGCGCATCTCGCTCGCCGTCGGCTTCACGACCGTGGCGCTGTCGCTCGTCATCGGCTTTTGGGTCGGCGCGCTCGCGGGATATTTCGGCGGCGGCGTAGACCAGACGCTCATGCGGCTCGTCGACATTCTGATGGCCTTTCCGGGAATTCTGCTCGCCATCGCCTTCACCGCCGTGCTCGGGCCGGGGCTCGATCACGTTGTCCTGGCGCTCGGCTTGATCGGCTGGACCGGCTATGCGCGTCTCGTGCGCGGCGAGATCCTGTCCTTGAGGGAAAAAGAGTTCGTCCACGCCGCCGCGGCGCTGGGCGGCTCGCCGCTGCGGGTCGTGCTGCGCCATCTGCTGCCGAACGTTCTGCCGGCGCTTTTGGTCCAGGCGACGTTCGGGGTCGCCGCCGCCATCATCGCCGAAGGGAGCCTGAGCTTCCTGGGCCTGGGCGCGGAGCCGCCGACGCCGTCGTGGGGCGCGATGCTGAACGAGGGCCGCCAGTTCATTCTCGTCGCGCCTCACCTCACGGCGTATCCGGGGCTGGCCATCACACTGACAGTGCTCGCGCTCAATCTCGCCGGCGACGGCCTCCGAGACCGGTTGGAGAAACGGGGCAAATAGTGATAGACGAATCTCATGAAACTTTACTCCTGCCGCACTTGACCCTACGCGCATAGGACAAGGATTGTCCTGGCGGAAAAGAAACTGCCCTACGATCTCATCGAGGTCGACTTGAAGAACAAACCGAAAGACCTCCTGGAGCTGAATCCCTACGGCAAGGTGCCGGTGCTGGTCGACGAAGGCGACCCGGTTTACGAATCCAACATCATTAATCAGTATCTCGACGAGAAATTTCCCGACGTTCGCCTCCTGCCGCAGGATTTAAAGCACCGCGCGCGCGTGCGCATCTGGATGGATTATTGCGACACGCGCCTCCACGCCGCGGCAAGCGACGTGATGCACGGTCCTGAGCCGGAAAAGGCCAAAGAGCGCCTCAAAAAACATCTCGCCGTCGTCGAGCGGCAGCTCGACGGGCGCGAATACATCGACGGCGCCTACTCGCTCGCCGATATCGCCCTTATCCCCTTCTGCGTCCGCCGCGAGCGCTATCAATTCACCCTCGACGAATTCCCGCGGCTGCGCGCCTGGCTCGACCGCGTGCTCGCGCGTCCCGCGGTCGCGTCGACGCTCTAAGCGATTGGAGTTCCATGACGGCC
>Ga0075424_100008117_pt1 | contig 10236 bp, 6 predicted proteins | sample SoiMethybrSBSTD3_FD_75301 | JGI IMG/M metagenome (GOLD analysis project Ga0075424, IMG submission 75301) | Bulk soil microbial communities from a Populus tree surrounding site in Tennessee, USA - Soil MetaG P. TD hybrid SBSTD3 | ecosystem: Environmental > Terrestrial > Soil > Tree plantation...
TGAGTCGAATCATCGGCCTCTCCTCTTGGGCAGCTCGGCTGCCCATCTAAGCAGGAGAGGTCAATCCTGAGTAGATACTTCAGACCGAGGAGCCGACGGAGGGAGAGGCCGTCCTACTGGGCGCCGCGAGCCTGACCGAGCATCTCGATCAACACCGTGCGACTGTCCGCTGCCGTCCTCACCTCGCGCGGAAACGCGATGCGGACGGCGTGCAGACGCTCACCGTTGCGGAGCCGTAGCCGGAACCCGAGCCGGTCGACCGCGATCATCGTCGCCTCGTCGGCCGCCTCGCCCGCGAAGTGGCGCGCGTAGGCGATGAGCGCGTCGGCATGGTCACGGTTCATGTGGTCGAGGATGCCGGGGCCGGCGTCGGCGAGCGGATCGGGCCGCGCCGCGCGGTAGGCGTCGGCCGTCACCCAGTCCATCGCGGCGAATCCGCCCACGAAGTACAGATCCTTCACGTCGAGCCCCCAGAAGCTGAAATCGTCGAAGTCGACCCAGTACGCGGCGCGCGGGTGTCGAGCGAGGTATGCCTCGCGCGCCTTGCCCGTGTCCGGGCCGGCCAGCTGACGCGCCTCACCGATCAGCGTGAGTCGGGCCGCCGCGAGCGGATCGCCCGGCTCCTTCGGGCCGGCACTCGCCACCGGCTGGGTGATCAGCAGACTCGTGCGCGGATCCGCCTGGAGGTTTTGCGTGTGCATCGCCATCGAGCTGATCAGGACCAGCGGCTGTCCGAGCTCGTCGAGCGCGTACGGCATGACCGACGCGAACGGATGCCCGGGATACTTGCGCGAGAGCGTCGCGAGCGCGCCCGTGCGGCCGAGATAGGCCAAGGTCCGCGCGCGCTCGGCGTACGTCGGCTCGGGAACGGCTGGCGATTCACCGCCGCGCGGTGGTCCGGCGTGTCGGTTCACATCTAGTCCCGCGTCGCCGTGAACGCGCAGATCTGGTTGTAGGCGCAGTAGCGGCAGGCGCCCCACGACGGCGTGGCGTCGAAGCGCCGGGCGCGAATGCCGGCCGCCGCCGCTTTGACGGCGTCGATCGCCTTGTCGATATCGCGGGCGGTCGGCGTGTGTCGCCCGACGACGTTCGAGTCGATGAAGCGCAGCTCGAGACGCTGCGGCAACGTCCCGGTCATCTCCTGCCAGGCCAGCGCGTACATCTTCAGCTGGAGACTCTCGCCCACCCGGCGGTCGGCGTCCTTCTGGCGGTTGATCTCCGTCGTCTTGTAGTCGACGATCACCGCCCCCAGCAGATCCTCGTCCACGCGATCGTAGCGTCCGCGCACGCGGTCGGGCCCGAGCGCGAAGCCGAATTCCTTCTCGATCCACGTGGGCTTGATGCCCTCGGCCTCTTCGTGATTCCAGAAGCGCCGGAGCGCCTCGCGGCCAGCCGCCCGGCGCGCCTCTTCGTGCTCGCGCGTGAGAAAGCCCTCGGCCGGCTCGTGGCTGCCCGGGCGGTCGTGAATGATGTCTTCACCCACCCACGCGCGGTCGTAGATGGCCAGCAGATCGTCGAGCGGCGTGTAGTTTCCGACGACGCGGCGGCGCAAGTAGTATTCGACGACTTTGTGCATGACGGCGCCGTAGGCCACCGCGTGATGGCGGCGGATCGGGATGCGCCGCACGTGGACGTTGAAGTATTTCAGCGGACACGTCTGATAGTCGTCGATCTGCTTGTGGCTGAGGTTCAGCTCGACGTCCGGCGCGAGCGGCTGCAGCGCGGCGTCCTCGATCTCGGCCGCCGGCGCGTGGTGCTCGATCTCCTCGACGGGCCGCACCCGGAACGGCCGGCTGGCATCGCGCGGCAAATCGAGGCCCTCGAGCACGAACAGACTCGTCTTGCGCTGGCGGCTGCCGCCGTAGTCGCTGGCATTCGTGAGAAACAGCTCGTGGCGCGCGCGCGTCATGCCGACGTAGAAAAGGCGCCGCTCCTCCTGCAGATGGAAGTCGCCGGTCGGCACGGCGTCTTTCATCAGCGCGACCGGCAGCTCGAGCGGGTCGCGGCGGCGGCGCAGCGGGAACTTCTCCTGGACCAGGTTCACCAGGAACACGACGGGGAACTCGAGCCCCTTGGCCTTGTGGATCGTCAGAACGCGCACGGCCGACGTCTCGATGTCGGCCTCGGCGACCGCCGGGTCTTCACCGGCGTCGATCAGCTCGTCCAGGTGCTTCACGAACTCTCGCACGTTGTCGTAGCGCAGGGCGTGCGAAGCCGATTTGACCCGGTCGAAGAACTTCGCGATGTTCTTGCTCTCCGCCACGTCGCGCGCCGTCTCTTCGCGGTACATCCGGCCGAGCCAGCCGGAGTCCTTGAGGAACAGATACAGGAGCTCACCCGTCGGCATCTCGCGCCCGAGCTCCATGTAGCGCTCCAGATCCTGGACGAGATGTCCGATTGCGGCGTGCCCTTCCTCACCGATCTCGTCGCGCAGCTCGCGGATCGTCTCGGTCTTCCGGAACACGTCGAAGAGGTGCACGTGCCGGCGATCGGCGTAGGTCGAGCAGCGCGTGAGATCGACCACCGGCACGTGGTAGAGCTCGGACGACGCCAGATAGTGGAGGCTCACCGACTCATCGGTGTGGACCAGCGCGCGGAGAAACGCGATCAGCAGCCGGATCTCCGGACGCCCGTAGAGCCCGGAGTTCCCCGAGAACGTCCACGGAATGCCCTGGAGGTTGAGCGAGCGCAGGAACTGGTCGCCGTCGTCGTTGGAGCGGACGAGGATCGCGACGTCGTCGTAACGCCAGCGCCCGGCGTCCACCTTCTCGCGGATCGCATGGGCGACCGCGTCGGCTTCCTGCGTGCCGGTCTCGTAGTGCAGGTGCATCGGCGGCGGCCCGTCCGGCTCGTGCACCGCGATCAGGTGCTTGCTGATGCCGCTACGCACCTCGAGGCGGTCGGGATTGTTGTTGACGATGAGGCGATAGGCGGCGTCGAGGATCTTCTGGTGTGACCGATAGTTCTCGGTGAGCACCACCTGCCGCGCCTCCGGATACCGGTCCAGGAACGCGAGCACGTTGGAGATCGCGGCGCCGCGCCACCTATAAATCGCCTGGTCGTCGTCGCACACACACGCCACGTTGCCGTATCGGGCGCCCAGCAGCTTCACCAGCTCGAACTGCGCGTGGTTGGTGTCCTGGAACTCGTCGACCATGATGTACTTGAAGCGGCGCTGCAGCCCGGCGCGTACGTTGGCGCGCGCTCGCAAGAGCTTCAAGACGAGCACGATCTGGTCCCCGAAATCGACGCAGCCGTCGCGCGCCATCAGCTCCTGGTACTTGGCGTAGGTAGCCGCCAGCTCGCGCTGCTGGGCGACGCGCTCGCGTGCCTCCTCGTAGTCGGGGGCGGCGGCGACCTCGCCGGCCAGCTGCTCGACGTACGCCAGATACTCCTCGGGCGTGATGTCCTCGTCCTTGCAGCGGCTGACGAGCGTGATGAGCGCGCGGATGTGGCGCGTGGGATCGCCGAGCGGCCGGTAGTGGACCAGCGGAAACTCGAACAGGCGATCGCGGAAGAAGATGACCTGCTCGGCGCGGTTGAGGACGCGGAAGTCGGGCTGGAGCCCCATCTCGAGCGCGTGCTCACGGAGGATTCGATCGCCGAACGCGTGGAACGTCGAGATCTCCACGTCGGCATAGCCGTATTGCACCAGGGTGTCGACGCGCTCCTCCATCTCGGCCGCGGCCTTGTCGGTGAAGGTGAGCGCGAGGATCTCCTCGGGACGGGCTTTCTTCTGGGCGATGAGCCAGGCGATGCGGCGGGTGATGACGGTCGTCTTGCCGGTGCCGGCACCGGCCACGATCAGGAGGGGCCCGGCGTCGTGCGTGACGGCCTGGCGCTGGGCGTCGTTCAGACCGTCGAGGATCCGCTCACCCGCCATGCCGTACTGACTATAACAGGCGGGTCGTCATCGGGCGCGCCTCAACGACGGACGTCGGGCCCCCCGGCGAGCACGTCGGCGACGTCTCGCGGGCTGACGAGCGCGATGTCCCCCCACGTCGAGCACTTGATCGCCGCCACCGCGGTGCCCGCGTCGATGGCCTCTTGCAAGTCGCGCCCGCTCAGCGTGGCCCAGAGGAATCCCGCTGCGTACGCGTCCCCGGCGCCGATGGGATCGACCATCTGGACCGCGACACGCCGAGTCGGCCGGAAGAGTCGGCCGCCATCCAGCACGATCGAGCCCTCTTCGCCCCGTTGGACGCTGATCGTGGCTTTGGGCGCGAGCCGGGCGAGAGCTTCGAGGGTCTGCTCGGGTGACCCGGCGAAGCCGAAGAGCGTCTGCGCCTCGGATTGGCCGATGAAGAGGTAACGCACGCGGGCCAGCACGGGCTCGAGGAACGCGCGGGCCTCCGCCGGCGACCAGAGCGTCGCGCGATAGTTGATGTCGAAGGACACCGTGGTCGCCTCGGCCAGTGCGCGCTCGACCAGCGAGCGCGGTGCTTCACCCAGCGCCGGCGTGATCCCGGTGAGGTGCACCAGCCGCGCGCGCCGGACCGGCTCCCAGTCCACCTGCGCGGCCGTCAGCCGAGCGAACGCGGAATCACGTCGGTCATAGAGGACGTGAACCGGGCGCGGCGGGACCCCATACTCGAGAAAATAGACGCCGACGCGCGTCCCTTCCGTCATGCGCACGTGCCCGCAGTCCACGCCGTGACCGGTCAGCTCGCGCCGGATGCGCTCCCCCCACGGATTCGCCGGAAGCGCGGAGATCCACCCGGTGCGAAGACCGAGGCGGGCGCAGGCGGCCGCCACGTTGGCCTCGGCGCCGCCGAACTGCAGATCGAGCTGGCGAACCGTCTCGAAGCGAGCCGGAGAGGGGGCGGCGAGCCGCAGCAGCACCTCGCCGAGTGTGACAAGGTCGTGCATCTATCCGGTCTTCAGGCTGATCTGGACGGACGTACCGAGGATCATTGGCAAATTCAAGTGCTCCGGCCGGCGATCGGTGCCGAACGTGATCAGCGCCGGCTGACTCTGCCTCGCCCACGACGAGAACCGCGTGAGATCGAATCGCGCGGTCGGCTTGCGCGTCTCGGCGTCGACAGCCACCTTGAGCGTCAACGGCGCCAGCTCGGCGCGGTACTGAGCCTGGACATCGTCGGGCCCCTCGTTGCTTGCGACCTTCCGTCGGACGATGTGCGTCAACAGATCACCGTCGGTCTGGGGCCGCCAGAGCTGGTCGGCGTAGTTGAGCGTCGCGCTGATCGCGTCATCGATGAGCAACCCGTCCGGCATCGAGAGGGAGTCGTCGACGACGCGCAGACGCCGGAGGAAGAACGTTTCACCCTTGAAGTGGTAGTCGATCTTGCGCGCGGTGTAGTCGTACGTCACGTCGCCGCGAGATTCACGCCCCTTCACGGAGAAGAAGGACCGTGAGCGGAGAGGGGCCCAGCGCCCCTGGTGCAGCGCTCCCGACGACTCGATCCGATTCACGATGCCGTCCCCCTCCCCCGTCATCGCCACCTCGTAGCGCCCAGCCGACCTATCGATAGACTCCGCTAGGGTCTCGTCGATGCGATAGGTCAACGCGCCATAGAGCAGCCTCACATCCACGCGGTAGGGAGCCGTGTGTGCCACTGGGCCGGCCGACGCCCGGGCGAAGGGCGCCAGAAGCAAAGCTAGCGGAAGGGTTAAGAAATCGCGACGCCCGATGACCTGCCTGGACATGTTTCTCAGGTTCACCTATTCTAGCAGCCTCTCACGAGGGAACTTGGCCGTTCGACAGGTCGCCTGCTAACGTAAATGCTGGGAATTTCGGTGGAAATGCCGCCCAGCATCAGCGGGGGTTAGCCAAGCAATGAGGCACCAGCCCGTCATCACCGGACTCGGAATCGTCTCCCCTATCGGCATCGGCGTCGACAAGTTCTGGGAATCCGCGCTGGCGGGGCGGTCGGGCATCGGCCGGCCGACGCTGTTCGATGCTTCGAGATTGCCGGCGGAGTGCCGACTCGTTGGGGAGGTCCACGGCTTCAATCCTCTTGAGTGGCTGCCCGCGCGTGAGGTTAAGACGACGGCGCGATTCAGCCAGTTTGCGGTTGCCGCCGCCAAGATGGCTCGTAGCGACAGTGGTCTCGATGCCGCCGGTGTTCAATCGGACCGTGTCAAAGTTGCGATTGGAACCTCTCTAAACGGACACATCGACGTTGCGCAGCCGAACTACGAATCGTTCCTTCGCGGAAGTCAGATCTCGCCGTGGGCGGCACTTGAGTTTCCAGCACATGCCGCCACCGCACATGTCGCGATTCATGCGGGTGCTACTGGTCAAACAACAACCTTTGCTACGGCGTGCGCAGCCGGTTTGGACGCGATCGGCTGGGCGGCCGAACAGATTGCAAGTGGGAGTGCGACGGCGGTCGTTGCGGGGGCGGCGGAAGCTCCACTGTCCGAGTTCATGTTGCGCGTATTTCACTCTGTCGGCGTGCTTTCAAAATGGCAGGGCCCTCCAGAGGAAGCCAGCCGCCCATTTGACATGTGGCGCTCGGGACTTGTTCTTGCCGAAGGCGCGGCCGTGGTGACCGTAGAGTCCCAGGAACTGGCGCGGGCTCGAAGGGTTCCCGTCTACGCCAGGATCCTTGGTGCTTCGAGCGCCAACGAAGGGAGCCATCTCCGCAAGGTAGACGAAACGGGTGACGCGGTTGCTCAGGCGATTGAGGGCGCCCTTCGGAACGCCGATCTAGCACCGCGCGATGTCGATCTCATCTGCGCGCACGGCAATTCGATGCAAGACTACGACGCGGCTGAGACAGCTGGGATCAAACGCGTTTTTGGCAGTCACGCGTGGAACATGCCTGTGTCCTCACCAAAGTCGATGTGCGGGCAAGCCCTTGCCGCCAGTAGCGCCATTCAGGTCGTCGTAGGCTGTCTTGCTCTGCGCAACCAGGCTGTCCCTCCAACCATCAACTATGAGATGCCGGATCCACAATGCGATCTTGATTATGTTCCGAACATCTATCGCAATGCGCGGGTACGGACAGTGCTTGTGCACTCGCACAGTCTTGGAGGAGCACACTTCGCGATGATTCTCGGCGCTCCGGATTGAGGCGAGACCTTCGGTGCCTTTCGTCCCGCTCGTCGCACTCGTAGCGCTACTCCTAGCACTTGCGGCTTTTGTATGGCTTGCTCAGCCTTCGAGCGCCATCAATAGGTGGTTCGCTACTTTCACGCTCTTCGTAGCAGTTTGGGTGATCGGAATTACGGGCCTCCAAAGTGGTGCGCATCTAGATGCTTGGGCTCGCGTCACGTTCGCCGGCGCGGCGTTGATTCCTGCCTCGTTTCTGTCTTTCATGCGAGCGTATCCCACACTAAGCACCTGGCCGCCCACGCCCCTCCTCAGAGGCACTCTGATCTTTGCTAGCGCAGTAGCCGGCCTCGCGCTATCGACGCCGCTACTCGTCTATGGCACGACGATGACGCCAGCGGGGCTAACCAGGCAAACTGGGCCCCTCTACGTCGTATTCTTCTTCTACTTCCTGATCACGTTTGTCGCCGCCATCGTCGTTTTTGCGGTCAAGTGGTGGGGCGCACGAGGCATAGCGCGCGCACAACTCCAGTATCTCGGGGCGGGAATCATCCTTTCTGGTGTGGGCGGTATTTCCGCCAACCTAGTCCTACCCATGGCGACCGGTCGCTCGACATACAGCTGGATTGGACCGTACTTCAGCCTGATTCTCGTCGCGATGGTCGGACACGCAATCATTCGTCACCGATTGATGGACCTTCGGCTATTCATCAGTCGAGGCCTCGCCTATGCACTTGCTATGGGACTTGCCTCGGCTGTTCTCATTGTCAGTGCGCGACTGATTTCGCCCGCCTGGGAGGCTGAGACGCGGTTCGTGCATCCGAATCTGGTGGTTGTCACAATTGTCGCGCTTGCCTTGCTCTCCCATCCAGCCCAACGCTTCATCAGCCGCCTGGTTGATCCGTATCTGTACCGAGGCATCGAGCACTCTATAGCCCTCACAGGTGCGACGCGCCGCCTGAGCCGACTAATGCAGCCCGCGGAGCTTGCGTCCGAACTCCGCCAGATCCTAAATGAGGTGCTAGTACCCGAATCGTTCACGCTACTAGTGAAGTCATTTCCGAATGACTCCTTCGAACGCCTTTCACTGGACATGCCCCCAGATATTGATCCGCAAGCGCTAGCGGCGCTCCACGCTCGACAACCCGGTACGTCAGTATTTGTAGTCAGCCCAGGCGAGGAAGCCGGTGAGGTCAAGCGCACCCATGCGGCCCTTCGCGAGGCCGGCGTAGAAGTTCTTGTCACGCTGGGTCGTCGGGGCCAACTACTGGGCTTGGTACTTCTCGGTCCACGGCGAAGTGGAGATGCTTACTTCAAAAACGACCTAGGATTTATTGAGTCAGTCGCGGATCTCGCCTCAATTGCTCTCGAAAATGCGCTTCTCTATCGTCAGCGCATTCAAATGCTTGAGTACTCGGATCGTCTACTCGAATCGATTGACTCGGCAGTGGTAGCCATCGACGTTGAGGGCCGGATCACGAGCTTTAACCCAGCAGCCACCAAATTGTTGGGGTTGAGCGATGAGTACCACGGAGCCTTGATGCACGTCCTGCCGTCAGAGATTGGCTGGGCTCTAGTCCTCGCCTTGAGTGGCGGTTGGCATCCACGGGAGGTGGAGGTCACTATCGATCACGTGGTCCGCGGCATCCTTCACGTGATCCTGTCAACGGCGGTCCTCCATGATGATGAACGGCGAGTTTCCGGAGCTTTGGTCGTTGCAACTGATCTCTCAGCGGTGAAGGCTCTCGAAAGAAATCAACGCCGAGTTGAACACCTCGCAATCATGGCGCGTTTTTATGCAGGAATAGCGCACGAAATTCGCAACCCCCTTGCCGCCATCTCTAACTTGGTTTCCATGCTCCCCGATCGGTTCGACGATCCCGAGTATCGGGATACAGCAGTGCGACTGCTTCCCATGGAAGTTGCGCGAATCGTCCGACTTGCCGACCGCCTTCGTCTGATGGCTCCCAGCGAGGGGGGAAAGCTGAGTGTCGTGTCAATACCACCGCTGCTGCACGACATCGTCGCCATCCACTCCCCTACAGCTCAGGAGCAACTGGTCAAGATCGAACTACATTGTGCGGACGAGTTGCCAAAGATCCACGGCGACCCTGGTCAACTTGTCCAGTTGTTTGTGAACCTTCTAAAGAACGCTGTAGAGGCTATGCCCGAAGGCGGCACAGTCACCATAGAGGCGGATCGCTCCAGTGGCCGAATCGTCGCTGATTCGATTGTTGTTAGAGTTCTCGACGAAGGCGTAGGGATTGATCCGACCGTGCGCCCTAAGATCTTCGAGCCCTTCTTCACGACGAAACCGTCTGGCACCGGCTTGGGGCTGTCGATCTGTCGTGAGATCGCCGATTTTCATCGAGCACGTTTGACGCTGCTTCCTCGCTCACTGCTCGACGGCGGAACGATCGCCGAGGTCGAATTCCCAGGCGTGCCGACGGAGCCATCGACTACATGATTCAGGCGTCACTATGCCTGGCCTCTTGCATGGTCCTCGGGCTTGGGATACTCGTTTGGCGCGCCCGCCCTGAAGCCTCATCGCATCGATCCTTTGGAGCGTTCACGCTCTTCAGTGCGATCTGGATCTTGGGAGTCGGCCTCTTCCATTCTGGAGGTAATCTTGTCTTCTGGGCGACAACAGCATTCGCTGGCGCTAGCCTAGTGCCTGCGGCGCTTCTCGCCTTTGTTCGCTACTACCCAACGCCCACGAAATGGCTCGGGCCGCGTGTTCTCCAGCTGTGTTTCGCGCTGGGCGTCTGTTTCGCCATTGTTTCTCTCACCACGAAGTTGATCGTAAAGGACGCGCTGACAACGGACGCGGGCCCGATAAGGCAGACGGGTTCCCTATACCCTCTGTTCGCCGTCTACTTTCTCCTCTCGTGGCTCACGGCCCTTATCGTTCTCCTCTCGAAGTGGTCGCGCTCCAAGGGGTCGGCTCGGATCCAACTCCTCTATCTCGCTTTGGGATTCGTGGTGAGCACTAGCGGTGGAATTGTCGCAAACCTTGTGCTCCCAATCGTCTCCGGCATCACGGCGTACAACTGGATTGGACCACTCTTCTCACTTCCGTTCGTCGCGCTCATCGCTCACGGCATCATCCGCCACCGCGTCATGGACGTCCGCCTCGTCATTCACCGAGGCCTGACGTTCACGCTGGCGCTGGCGGTTTCGCTCGTCCCGGTGGGTGGTCTGCTCGCGCTGGCCTGGCC
>Ga0075424_100008118_pt1 | contig 10235 bp, 11 predicted proteins | sample SoiMethybrSBSTD3_FD_75301 | JGI IMG/M metagenome (GOLD analysis project Ga0075424, IMG submission 75301) | Bulk soil microbial communities from a Populus tree surrounding site in Tennessee, USA - Soil MetaG P. TD hybrid SBSTD3 | ecosystem: Environmental > Terrestrial > Soil > Tree plantation...
GCGGTGGTCGCCACGCTGTAGATCACGAAGATCACGAGCGCGGGCACCACGAGCACGAGGCGGCGGCTGAGATAGTTGCGGAACGCGCCGCCGCGCTGGAAGCGCTGCCAGAGATTCTGCGTCTCGGTGAGGATGTCCATGGCGGACAGAAGGATAACGAAGCCCGCTCCTCCGCCGCAGGCACTATTACCGCAGCAGCTTGAATTCCCCGCCGCGCTCGAGCGCCGTGCGATAGGCCTCGCGGCCGTGAATGCGGTTGAGGAACTCCATCAGCCGGGGCCGGTTCGCATCGAGCCCGCCCCGCGCCGCCGCGGCTTCCACCGGGAAGCTCATCTGGATGTCGGCCGCGCTGAATTCATTGCCCGCGAACCACGTCGAGCGGTTGAGCTCGGCCTCCATGTAGTCGAGCTGGCGCGTGATGTTCGGCTGCACGAATCCGTCCATCACCCGGTTGGCGATCGCGCGCGCCACCGGCCGGATCAGCATCGGCGCGCCCTTCGCCATGCGGCCGAGCACCAGCTTCATCACCAGCGGCGGCATGGCGGAGCCCTCGGCGAAGTGCATCCAGTAGGTGTAGCGCACCTTCTCCGGCGTCGCGGGCTTCGGCATCAGCCGGCCCATGCCGTATCGCTCGAGGAGGTACTCCATGATCGCCCCCGACTCCGCGAGCGTCACGTCGCCGTCGGTGATCACCGGCGACTTGCCCAGCGGATGCACGTGCCTGAGCTCCGGCGGCGCGAGCATCGTTTGCGCGTCGCGCTGGTAGCGCTTGATCTCGTACGGGATGCCGAGCTCTTCCAGCAGCCAGAGCAGCCGCTGCGAGCGGGAGTTGTTGAGGTGGTGGACGATGATCACAGGCCCAAGTATGCCTGTCGCACCCGGTCATCGTGGAGTAGCTGTTCGCCAGAACCGGACATAACGATACGTCCGTTCTCTAATACATACGCGCGGCTCGAGATCTTGAGCGAGACGGCGACGTTCTGCTCGACGAGGAGGATCGCCAGGCCGCGCCGGTTGAGGACGTGGATGGTGTGCAGAACCTCCTGCACGACGAGCGGCGCGAGGCCGAGGGAGGGCTCGTCGAACATGATGAGCTCGGGGTTGCCCATCAGGCAGCGGCCGATGGCGAGCATTTGCTGCTCGCCGCCGGAGAGCGTGCCGGCGACCTGGTCGCGGCGCTCGCCGAGGCGCGGGAACATGGCGAACACGTCGTCGAGGGTTCGCCTGGCGTTCGCCCGGGCGCGCGGCAGCAGGCCGCCGACCTCGAGGTTCTCGAGCACGCTCAGGCTCGGGAAGACCTGGCGGCCTTCGGCGACCTGGCCGATGCCGAGGTTGCAGATGTCGTGGGATTCCCAGCCGGAAATATTCTTTTCGCAAAATTCAATTCTTCCGGAGCGGGGGCGCTCGATGCCGGCGATGGCGCGGATGAGCGAAGTCTTGCCGGCGCCGTTCGCGCCGACGATGGCGACGATCGCGCCCTTCGGCACTTCCAGCGACACCCCGGAGAGCGCCTGGGCGTCGCCGTAGTAGAGGTCGAGGTCCCTGACGGAAAGCATCAGACCTCCGTCTCCTCTCCCAGGTAGCACTCGAGCACTGCGGGATGGCGGACGATCTCCTGCGGCGTGCCGCGGGCGATGACCTCGCCGTGGTGCAGGACGCCGATGTGCTGCGCGAGCGCCATCACCGCGCGCATCACGTGCTCGATGAGCAGGATCGTCGTGCCGTCGCTGCGATTGAGGTCGCGGAACACCTCGACCATCTGGTCGGTCTCGGTCGGCCGCAGGCCGGCCATCACCTCGTCAAGGAGGAGCAGTTTCGGCCGGGTGGCGAGCGCGCGCGCGACCTCGAGCCGCTTGCGGTCGGGCAGGGTCAGCGAGGAGGCGGGTTGCCCGGCCTTGCTGTCGAGCTTGAGCTTCCTCAGGATCTGCAGCGAGAGATCCTTCGCCGCCGAAGAATGCTTTTCCCTGAGAAAGGCGCCGACCATCACGTTCTCGAGCACCGAGAGCCCGGCGAAAGGCTTGACGATCTGGAAGGTGCGGCCGATGCCGGCGGCACAGATCTGGTCGGGCCGGAGTCCCTGGATTTCTTTTCCCTGGAAGATGATTTTTCCGGCGTCGGGAGCGAAAACTCCCGCGACCATGTTGAAGATGGTCGTCTTGCCGGCGCCGTTCGGGCCGATGAGCGCGTTGATGCCGCCTTCGGGAATCTCGAACGACGCGTTCGCGACTGCCTTCAGCCCGCGGAAGGATTTCGAGATGTCTCTCGCCTCGAGGATCACAGCCGCAGCCTCCGCGAGATCGCCGGCCAGATGCCGTTCGGCAGGAACATGATGACGAGCAGCAGCACCACGCCGTAGAACACCTGCTTGATGCCGGGAATCTCCCAGCCGAGCGCGGCGAGCAGCTCGGTGAGGCCATCCGAGAGCGCGGTGAGCACCACCGCGCCGAGGATCGGGCCGAACAGCGTGCCGACCCCGCCGATCACCGGTCCGAGGATCAGCTCGATCGAGCGGTTCATGCTGAACACCTGCTCGGGGAAAAGGTTGTTGTAGTAGAAGGCGTAGAACACGCCCGAGATCGAGGTCATCGCCGAGGAGAGCGCGACGGCGAGCATCTTCCAGCGGAAGGTGTTGATGCCGAGCGCCTGCGCAGCCTCTTCGTTCTCCCGGATCGCCTGCCAGTAGTAGCCCGCTTTTGATTTCAGGAGGAAGAAACAAAGAAGAAGGGCTGAAATCGTCAAGAAGAGAATCGTGTAGTAGTACATCAGCGGCGGGCCGCGGAAGTTCGCCAGGTCCCAGGTGTCGCGCTGCGCCACCTTGAGGAACATGCCGCCCGGGCCGCCGATCCAGTCGAGATGGTCGAAGCCGATGCGCGTGAACTCGGCGAAGGCGATGGTGAGCAGCGCGAAATACACGCCGGAGATGCCGAAGCGGAAGGCGAGGAAGCCGATCAGCAGGCCGAGCGCGACGCACAACGCCATCGCCACCCACAGCCCGGCCCACGGGCCGATGCCCCAGTGGTAGAAGATCGCGCCGGCGGCGTAGCCGCCGACGCCGACGTACAGCGCGTGGCCGAGCGAGAGCTGGCCGGCGAAGCCCATCATCACGTTCCACGCCTGGCCGGTGTAGGCGAAATAGAGGATGAGCGTCGCGACCGAGAGCGCGTAGTTGCCGGCGAATGCCGGGAGGGCAACGAGGAGAATCCCGAGAATTCCCGGGTAAATGAATTCTTTTTTCAAGAACGCTTCCCGAGCAGACCCTGGGGCCTGAAGAGAAGAACCAGAATCAGGAGCCCGAAGCTGAACATGCTCTTCGCCGAGGGCGTGATGAAGAGCCCGGCGAGCGCCTCCGAGACGCCGATCAGGACGCCGCCGAGCAGCGCGCCGGTCATCGAGCCCAGCCCGCCGACGATGACGATGACGAAAGCGAGCAGCGTGTAGTAGGGGCCGAGCGGCGGCGTCACGTCGACCAGCAGCACCAGCGCGCAGCCGGCGATCGCGACGCAGACGCCGCCGAGGCCGAACGTGAGGGCGTAGTAGTGCTTCACGTTCAGGCCGACCACCTTGGCGCCGAGGTAGTTGTCGGCGCAGGCGCGAATGGCCTTGCCGGTTTTCGTTTTCTTGAAGAACACGAACAACCCGGTAGCGGTGAAAACCGCCGCGCCCGCCGCATAGAGCCTTGCCTTGTCGATGAGGATCCTGCCGAGCTCGAAGGAGTCGAGCTGGTAGTCGACCTGCAGGTTTCGCGCGTCGGGGCCGAAGACCATGAGCAGCGCGTTGCCGACGATGATCGCCACCGCGACCAGCAGCATGAACTGCGAGTGCTCGGGGCGCGTGATGAACGGGTTGATGAGCCCGGCCTGCAGCAGGTAGCCGAAGACGAAAAACGTCGCCGCGACCGGAGCCGCGACGATGAACGGATCGAGCTTCAGCAGCGCGAACAGCACCGTCGCCGCGTACATCGCGACGGTCATCATCTCGCCATGCGCGAAGTTGACGACCCGCACCACACCGAAGATCACCGACAGGCCGAGCGCCATCAGGCCGTACACCAGCCCGGTCAGCGTCCCGGCGATCAGGACGTTGACGACTAAATCAAAGGACAACTAGGCCTTCTTGTAGCCCGGGACCGGGAACACCGGCTTCGCGGTGGCGGCGCTGGCCGGCAGCACCACCGTCGGCAGCAGGTTCAGGTTCTGCACGCACGCCGAGCCGATGCCTTCCACCTGGCCCTTCTCGTTGAACTTGATCGGGCCGCCCAGCATCATCTTCTCGGTGATGTTGGTCTGGCGGATCGCGTCGGCGAGCGTTTTCGGGTCGGTCGAGCGCGCGCGCTTGAACGCGTCGGCGGCGATCAGGCAGGCCTCGAAGGTGAAGCCGGCGTTCAGGCCGTGGAACACGAGGTTGTCCTTCGGGTTCTGCTTCCTGAACGCCTTCTCGACCACCTGGGTGAGCTTCGCCTTCGGGTTGTACCAGGGCACGTTGGAGATCGAGTGCTCGGAGAGCTTGCCGAGGGTCTTGAAGTACTGCTCCTCGTACATGCCGGGCGAGCCGGGGCTGACGATGCCCATCGGGTTCCAGCGTTGCTTCACCATCTCGCGGCGCAGGATGATGGCGTCGTTCAGGCGGCACACCAGCAGCAGGAAGTCGGCGTTGGTCGCCTTGGCCTTCGACACCTCGACGGTCAGGTCCTTCGCCGCCGGGTCGTAGCCGATGGTGTCGACGATCTTGAAGGGCAGCTGCGTGCGCCGCGGCAGCAGCGCGCCGATGCCCTTGGTCATCGCCTGGCCGAAGGTGTCGTTGACGTGCATGTACACCGCGGTGCGCGGCACGGTGTTGGTCGCCTGGAAGAGATCGCCGATCAGGTCGAGGCCGTTGCGCACGATGTCGATCGCGGTCTGGAAGTTGCGGAACACGTACTTGTAGCCCTGCTCGGTGATCTGCGGCGCGGCGGCGATATTGATCACGAACGGCACGCCGCGCTGCTCGGCGACCTGCGCGATGGCCGAAGCCGCGCCGGAGTCGAACGGTCCCACCAGCACGTTGGCGCCTTCCTGGATGAGGCGCTCGGCGCGCGTGCGGGCGGTGTCGACGTTGGACTCGAAGTCGGCGTTCATCAGCTCGAGGTCGACGCCGAGCATGTCCTTGATCACTCCCGGCGCGAGGTCGGCGCCTTTCTGGCAGGACTGGCCGATGAAGCCGAGGTAGCCCGAGCGCGGCAGGATGACGCCGACCTTGAGCTTCTGGCTTTGAGCTTTGACAAGAGCTGGAAACCCCAGGGACGCGACGCTGGCGGCGAGCGCCTGGTTGAACTGGCGGCGTTTCATGTGCGTTCTCCTCCTCCGGAATATTGTTACATAGGACTACAATCGCCGGCATGGCTTCCGGTCCGGCCCGCGGTCCCCGTCCAAGCAGCATAGCGCGGGTCGAGGGCATCGACTACGTGGATCTCGAGCAGCATCTCGGCTATGCGCTGCGACGCGCCCAAGTGGCGGCTTTCGATGCGTTCCACCAGGCCACTGCAGGCGCCGGCATCACCCCGCCGCGCTTCACCGCGCTCGTGATCCTGCGCGCGAATCCCGGCATCACGCAGAGCACGCTCGGCGACGTGCTCGGCACCGCGCGCTCTGGGGCGATGCTGCTCACCAACTGGCTCGAGGGTCGCGGCCTCGCCGAGCGCCGTCACCGGCGCGACGACGGTCGCGCCTGGGGACTCTATCTCACGCCCCGCGGGGAGCGTGTGCTCGACAGGCTGCGCCGGCGCGTGCGTGCGCAAGACCAGCGCTTCGCCGCCCGCCTCGCCGGGGCCGAGCGCCGGACGCTGCTGCGGCTTCTGGAAAAGCTTGCTGCATGAACAAAGGAGGAAACGTGCATTCACGTCGGAGATTCCTCGGTATTGCGCTCGGCGCCGCTCTGCCCTTCGCACTGCGCGCGCAGGGCTTCGAGAACGCCCGCATCATCGTCGGCTTTCCCCCGGGGGGCACGACCGACGTCATGGCGCGCAAGGTCGCCGACAAGCTGCGCGGGCCGTTCGCGCGTGCGGTGATCGTCGAGAACAAGCCCGGCGCGGGCGGGCAGCTCGGAGTCATCGCGCTGAAGGATGCGCCCGTGGACGGCAGCGCGCTGCTGCTTTCGCCTTCGTCGATGCTCACCATCTATCCGTTCACGTACCCGAAGCTGCAGTACAAGCTCGAGGACGTGCAGCCGGTGTCGCTCGCGATGTATACGCATCACGTGTTCTCGGTCGGCCCGGCGGTGCCCGACAGCGTGAAGGACCTGAAAAGCTTCTTCGCCTGGGCGAAGGCGAATCCCGACAAGGCGTCGTACGGCAGCCCCGGCGCGGGGTCGATGCCGCACCTGATCGGCGTGCTGGTCGGCAAGGCGAGCGGCGCCGAGCTGCGCCACGTGGCGTACCGGGGCAGCACGCCGGGGATACAGGACCTGCTCGGCGGCCAGATCGCCGCTTTCTTCGGCCCGACCGGCGACGTGCTCACGCACTCGAAGGCCGGCAAGGTGCGCGTGCTCGGCACCTCCGGCGGCGAGCGCAGCGCATTCCTGCCCGACGTGCCGACGCTGCAGGAGCAGGGCGTGAAGGTGGCGCTGCGCGAGTGGTACGCGTTCTTCATGCCGGCGAAGACCAGCGCCGAAGCGGTGAACCGCGCGGCGGCTGCGCTCCGGCCGGTGCTCGCCGACCGTGAAGTGGTCGAATTCGCCCGCCAGTTCGGTCTCGAGGTGCAGGGCTCGGCGCCGCGCGAGCTGGCTGAGCTGCTGAAGAAGGATTCGGCGGAGTGGGGCGGCCTCGTCAAGCAGACCGGCTTCACCGCCGAGTCGTGATCGCGGGGTCATGACGCGCAAAGCCAGGGAATGACCCGCAAAACCAGGAGCATCCGTCTCGCGGCGCAGGCGGTGGTCGCCGAGCGCCGCGGCGGCAGCGTGGTTCTGCGCTCGTCGCGCGCGCTCCCCGCCTATCCGCGCAGCATGACCGAGCGGTTCGACGAGTGGGCCGCGCGGGCGCCGGACCGGGTCTTCCTCGCGCAGCGCGGCGCCGACGGCGCCTGGCGCAAGCTCACCTACGCCGAGGCGCGCCGCCGCGCGCGGCGCGTCGCGGCGGCGCTGCTCGAGCGCGGGCTCTCGCCCGAGCGGCCGCTCGCGGTGCTCTCGGGCAACGACCTCGAGCACGCGCTGCTCGAGCTCGCGGCGATGTACATCGGCGTGCCCTATGCGCCGGTGTCTCCTGCCTACTCGCTCGTGTCGTCGGATTTCGCGCAGCTGCGCCGGGTCATGGAGCTGATTACGCCGGGACTGGTTTTCGTTTCCGATAAAAATCAATTCAGGAAAGCCCTGGATGCGTGCGCCGGGGTCGACGTGATCCACACGCTGCCCGAGCGCGACGCCGAGGCGGAGGTGGACGCGGCGCACGCGCGTGTCGGGCCGGACACGATCGCCAAGTTCCTCTTCACCTCTGGCTCGACCGGCGCGCCCAAGGCGGTGATCAACACCCAGCGCATGTGGTGCGCCAACCAGGAGATGGTGCGGCAGACGCTCTCCTGGGTGCAGGACGAGCCGCCGATGATGGTCGACTGGGCGCCCTGGCACCACACCGCCGGCGGCAACAAGGACTTCGGCATGGTGCTGTACAACGGCGGCACGATGTACATCGACGAAGGCAAGCCGCTGCCCGGCGCGATCGAGGCGACGGTGCGCAACCTGCGCGAGGTCGCGGCGAACTGGTACTTCACCGTGCCCAAGGGCTATGAAATGCTCCTGCCGTACCTGAAGAAGGATTCCTCCTTGAGGGAAAAATTCTTCAGCCGCCTCAAGGCGCTCTGGTTCGCCGGGGCGGGCGTATCCCAGCACGTGTTCGAGGAATACAAGACGCTCTCCTACGATACCTGCGGCGAGGAAATCCTGTTCCTCACCGGCCTCGGCTCGACCGAGACCGCGCCTTACGCGATGAGCCGCACCTGGGACACGGACGACGCGTCCAACATGGGCGTGCCGCCGCCGGGAGTCGAGATCAAGCTCGTGCCGCTGGAAGGCCGCTACGAGGCGCGCCTGAAAGGGCCGAGCATTACCCCGGGCTATTGGCGGCAGGCGGAGTTGACGCGGCAGGCGTTCGACGAGGAAGGCTATTACCGCCTCGGCGACGCCTTCGTGCTCGCCGACGAGGCCAACCCCGCCGCGGGACTGCTGTTCCGCGGCCGGATCTCGGAGGACTTCAAGCTCTCGACCGGCACCTGGGTGCACGTCGGGCCGCTGCGCGCCGCGTTCATCGCGCACTTCGCGCCGATGGTGCGCGACGTGGTGATCGCCGGCGAGAATCGCAGCGAGCTGGGTGCATTGGTCTTTCCCACCGAGACTTTCAACGCCAGGGAATTCGAGTCGAAACTCAAAACCCTGCCGAGCACCGGCAGCTCGAACCGCATCGCCCGCGCGGTCGTGCTGGACGAGCCGCCCTCGCTCGACGCGGGCGAGATGACCGACAAGGGCACGATCAACCAGAAGGCGGTGCTGAAGCGCCGCCGCGCGGTGGTGGAAAAACTCTATGGATCTTGATTCGCTCGTCGCCATCGACGTCCACACCCACGCCTGGAAGTCGGCGCTCGCGGTGGAGGACGCGCCGACCGAATCGCAGGAGGCGATGGGGCGCTACTTCCGCTACCAGCCGCAGCACAGCACGGTGCCGGAGATGGCCGAGATGTACCGCAAGCTGAAGATGGCGTTCGTCGTCTTCACCGTCGATTCCCTCAGGCAGAAGAGAAAAATCACCAACGAGGAGATCGCCGAGCTCGCGCACCAGCACGCCGATGTCGCGATTCCTTTCGCGAGCGTGAACCCGCACCGCGGCGCTGAAGGGGTTCGTCTTGCGAGAAAACTCATCAAGGAATACGGCGTGAAGGGCTTCAAGTTCCATCCGTCGGAGCAGGATTTCTTCCCCAACGACCGCATGGCGTATCCGCTCTACGAGGCGATCGCCGAGGCGAAGCTGCCGGCGCTGTTCCACACCGGCCAGACCGGCGTCGGCGCCGGCACGCCGGGCGGCGGCGGCATCCGCCTGAAGTATTCCAACCCGATGCTGCTCGACGACGTCGCGGCGGACTTTCCGGACATGCCGATCGTGCTCGCGCATCCCTCGTTCCCGTGGCAGGAGGAGGCGCTGTCGGTGGCGACGCACAAGCCGCAGGTCTACATCGACCTCTCGGGCTGGTCGCCGAAGTATTTCCCGCCGATCCTGGTGCAGTACGCGAACACGCTGCTCAAGGACAAGATCCTGTTCGGCTCCGACTACCCGGTGATGACGCCCGAGCGCTGGATGGACGATTTTTCGAAACTGAGCATAAAACCGGAAGTTCGCCCGCTGATCCTGAAAATGAACGCGGCAAAGCTGCTCAAGCTAGGCTAGCGAGTGCCCTACGAATTCAGCTACGAGATCACCGAAGAGCTGATGCATGCCGGCGTCCGCCGCCTCATGCTGCACACCATCGGCTGGCGCGTGCCGGTCGTGCTCGCGCTCTACTTTCTGGTTCTCGCCGCCCTGTGCGCGCTCGATGGCCGAGGGTTCTTTTGCGGCGTGGGCTCCGGAGCGATCTTCCTGCTGCTGCTCATCGTGCTCGTGGGCTGGGCGCTTCGCCACCGCGCCATCGCGCAGACCATGCGGCGCCTCGAGTCGCGAGTCGCGCGCTGTGCCATCGCCGAAGAGGGCGTGCGCATCGAAAATGCGCTCGCGAGCTCGTCGCTGAAGTGGGCGCTTTTCCAGAAGCTGGTGCGCGGGCCGGATGTGTGGCTCCTGTTCATGAACCGCCAGCAGTACTTCGTGCTGCCGGCGGAGCGTTTGAGGGACGAAGCGGGCGAGTTTCTTGCCGCAAAGGTCAAGGCCGCCGGCGGAAAAGTGCACTGAGTTCTTATGCCCGTCATTCAGGAAATCCGCGAAGGCCGGGTGCCGGTCGAGGTCTATACGGCCGAGATCGAAGCGACGGCGCGGCAGCAGCTCGTCAACATCTCGCGGCTGCCGATCGTGCATCACCACGTCGCGGCGATGCCCGACGTGCATCTCGGCATCGGCGCGACGGTCGGCTCGGTGATCCCGACCAAGAGCGCCATCATCCCGGCCGCGGTCGGGGTCGACATCGGCTGCGGGATGATCGCGACGCGGCTCTCGCTTGCAGCGAAGGATGTTGATGAGCGTTCTTTGAAAAAGGTATTCGATCAGATCTCGCGCGACGTGCCGGTCGGCTTCG
>Ga0075424_100008119_pt1 | contig 10235 bp, 8 predicted proteins | sample SoiMethybrSBSTD3_FD_75301 | JGI IMG/M metagenome (GOLD analysis project Ga0075424, IMG submission 75301) | Bulk soil microbial communities from a Populus tree surrounding site in Tennessee, USA - Soil MetaG P. TD hybrid SBSTD3 | ecosystem: Environmental > Terrestrial > Soil > Tree plantation...
TGGATGCAATCGCGTTTAAGCCCTTCGAAATCACCGATACGGGAACTTTAGCATTATATGCAATGACAGTACTTACAACTATCGAAAACATAATAAAGCGTAGGATAATTTGCCCACCTTGGAAGATAGAAACAAGAAATCATTGGAAAATGTTCTGGCTGGAATGCGAAGCTTGAACTTTGGCAGTATGAAGTATGCTTACTTGCTGGTTGAGCAGCGTTATTTTTCCTCCACTCACCGACTAGATTAGTAAGCGATTTGAAGCGTATTCTATACAGTATAAATGAAGGTCTTCGTATTATGCTGGTCTATGAAATTAAGGACATATAAGGTGAACCCAGCTTTAATCGTAATTGATGTTCAGAACGGATTTGTTAGCAAAGGTGGTTCCTACGATCTATTGGGTTTGGATACTACCAATTACAGGGCCGTTATTGCAACCATCCGTAAACTCATAGAAGTATGTAGAAGGTATGGACTTCCGGTATTTTATACTCAAGCAGTTCGAGAGTCATCCGGGATCGATCTTCTCACAAAAACCCATAAAATTTTGCCAAGATCTAGAGAGGAAAGAATAAAGAAACGTCCAATCTGTGTTAGAGGTAGTTGGGATGCAGAAATCGTCGACGAAATAAAACCAACGCAAGCGGATCATGTCGTACTTAAAAGAAGGGATTCTGCATTTCACGATACAGAGATTGCTGTGTGGCTGAGGAGTTTAAGCGTAAATACAATCATTTTCTGCGGAATTGACACATCGATATGCGTAGAGACTTCACTTCGTGATGCATTTAATATAGGATATGATGTCGTCCTCATTTCGGACGCAACTGCCTCTAGTAACGAGAAGCATTATGAATCTACGTTAGAAAATGTAAGAGGCTACTATGGCCTTGTTATGGACCTGTCAGAATTCTCAAGTCATTTAAATTCGAGTAATCCTCCTGCAAGTAACAATAGAAGGAGAATTTAGGCAGGGCTAAAAAGTATGAGTCAAATTACGCCAGACTCGCGAAGTTTTCGAGGCAAATAAGTCTCTGCCAAATAACGAAATCCATGCTTAAAGAAAGCATCCAATTCGCATTTTTCTCTTCGCTGAATGAATAGGTTCAGCTCCTTTTGCCACTGCCTATCCCTAAGCCATGGTTTCCTCTTCATATCAGTGGCCCGGTTTAGATCTTCATCTGAGGCAGTTAACCTTGCCACCTCAGGAATGTTGTAGTCATAAATATCTGAAAACATCATACCCAAAACCTTAGCGTCTGGAGTTACCAATCTTTCGCTATCGTAGCTCAAAGATTCGCTTCCGATTTTATACCTTAATGCAATCCCAAGGCCCCATGGATCCGCGTCTGCAAAGATCACGACAGGTTTTTTCCATTCTTGGTTAAGAGTCTTTACCATCATTCTGGTTGCTCTGTCAGGTTCACCCGATCCTGTCATCAGTATTGCATTATATTTCTGAATAAATCCTGACTTGCGAATATTGTTAAGAACGGTATCCTTCTCCACTACCATCACAAAGTCAGCCTTGACGCTAACTATTTCCAAATCGCGAATATTAGTGGGGACTAGTTGAGAAGTAGCCCTACTACCTAGATTACAATCTATTAGATCTCCGCCGACTCTTAGAGTAATAGGTCCAGAAATCATTCCCTTCGGTTTTGAAGTGACAGCGAATTCTTCTCTGGGTACCCCCGTTATCAATTCTATCGCTTTAATGGCATCATCGGAGTTGTCTTGGGTATTCCAGAATTTTTGCTTATTTTTTTCATCGCCGATGGTGCTAAGAGTAGCATAATACATCCCTCTGATAGTGCTTTCCATCTCTTCATCTAAGAGCTTTCTCACGGCATTTGCCATTACAATGTATTGGGAGAAAGTAGGAATCTTCTTGGTATTCTCTGGGCTAACCTGTACAGTTTTGGGACCAATGGTGAGCATCCTTTTCTCTTCTGACCAAATTGTATTGTCGTAGCCAACTTTTGTAATATCTAACACTGGCAGGGTCTTGTCCGCTAAGACATTCCTACTTATTTCCGACATCATTAACTTGATCTTCTTGATAACATCTTTGTGTCGTTTATCCCTTGCCGGCATATCTAATTATCAATACACTCCAGTCCTTTTTCCGCACAGATTATTGATTCCCAGTCATCTTTACATGCTAAGCGGTTAATTCTTCTTCATTCCCCCAGTTTTCCTTGCTTTAATCTTAGATATTCTTGTATCGGTTAAGCTCATACGATTCAAAGACTTTTTTGCTTTCGACTTATATAACTCGGCTGTAGGGACCGTATTATCTTTGATTCTGTGCGGTGAATGTACTGGTACTACATTTATCTCACCAACTTGTGTCTCTACCAAGCTTGTAAACGCCTCAGTGAGTTTTTTTGCATCTATATTAATTGACTCGGAAATGGCATCAACGATTAGAGGAATATAATGCTTGTATAGGCGAAGCCGATTTTCAGCCTCCTTTATTCTAATTTCTTTACGTATTTGAGCGCTTACCCTCTTATACAGATCAGTTAGACAAGATCGCATGTATTTTTTTAGGCTTCCTTCTGATGCAATACTCTCCTTGCCAGCAGTTTTGTATGGAATTTTTGTGGAACAAATGTGGAAAAAGATATGAATTGGGAGTAGTTCAATAGCACGATCAGACTTTACCTCAGGATTGAAAAACTGTTCCCTAACATCTTTTTTGGTTATCCCCATTTTATTAATTTCTACTTCTGATACTACTTCACGGGCTACGTCCGAACCCTCGTCGTACAATAGTGGAATCTTGTTTGCAAACCTGTAGAGTCTAAACGAATTTATATTTCCTCCGTAAGCAATACCACACTCAACTACCGTAGCTCGATTATTTATTATACAAGTCTTAGAAGAATATGCTGTAAGTACCGGTTTTAGCACTTTCACTGAAATTTGAGAATTTGATACCTCGCTATGGCTCGCATTATCTTTTCTAGATACAATAGAATATTCTTCCATCATCCCTGCCGTTAAAATATGCTCACCAATCGGACTTAAATGATCGGTATTTGGGGACTGAAACTTCGTTTGTCTGCAGGCATTTACTATTTTTATCAGTTCGTGTTCGTCATACTTAGTTGCTACCTTTAGTTCCACCTCGGCCCTTGAAAGTATCTCCTTTGCTTTTTCGCTAGACATTTTTTGGAATGAATTACACAGTATACCATGGATGGTAGTCTTTTGATTAGTAAAGTTCAGGATAGCTCGTTTTAGAGTCTTAAGATCCATCTCAGAGGGATGTGGCAATACTTCGCTAGATGGATCAGGCATATTACTAGTACGTCGTTCAAATGACACACTGCCTTCATCAGTGGTAAAGATTATCACCGCATATGGATTAACTATGCTAGTTTGACTAACATAGTCATAAATTTTATTCTTCGTGATTGGAGACAATCGAGCTCGCAACATCGCCTCAATCTTAAAACCAGATTTCGAGTTAATTGAATATTCTTTGTTAGCAGATCTCGATAATACTATCGGTTTATTAGTACCAATATCAGTTCTGAGTTCAAAATAAAACTCGTCAGGTTCATCGATCGTTCTCGTCCAAACCTTAAGCGGATGATCCGTGTCCTTGGTAGAAAAAGCAGCAATCATTTTGAGGCCCACGCCAAATAGACCACGCTGCTGTCTTTCAACATATTTGCCAGAAGTCAAGAAAGAGCATACCGCGACTGGCACCTTGTCTGCAGGTATGCCAACTCCATTATCTTCACAAGTGATCATCCACATGTCATTTAGTGGATCATGAATCCTTAAAGATAAGGAAACTTTCGGTAATATGTGATTGACTTCGCAAGAATCCAGAGCATTTTCGATTAATTCCCTAACCGCCATGTATAAGATGCGCTCTCCAGTAAACCCAGCTAGAGCGGAATTATCAACGAAAAATTCAGATTCTGCTTTTCTATCATATCGCACTTTACCATTATGGGGTATAGTCCTAGCTTGCATCTGCTTATTTTGGATATTAATTTCCGTCCTTGAGCGCTGTTTCAACTGATTTTGTATTTCTCCAATTTAATTTAACTTTTTATAGGCAAAAATATCCTCGCCTGAGATTAGAAATCTGACCAATATGGGGTAACTGAATTTCTTAATTCGTGTATTCTAAAGTTACAGACATGTACAAAGAATCTTTTTTTCGATTTCTCTACAACAATGTAATCGGATCCGTACCCGACTATACTACCATTCATTAATTCTTTTAACCCCTTCATAACGTATATCACCTATAACAAGCAAGATTAAATATATATTCCTAATACTATGTCGTAAAACACCAAAAGCCAAATACACCAGTGACAATGCAGCTCGACAATATTTAAAGTACATAGTTCCAAGTTTTATTGAACATATTATATTTAAACCATAGATACCTCACTTTTTCACATCATCTAATAATATTTCGAAGATAATCCTTGACACCTTGATTATTCATTGTCTGAGCATTGAAATAGAAATAATATCTAATAAAAAAACCAATTATATGGCAAATCTAATCTGTATATAGGTGCTCTATATTTGGTCAAGTCAGTACGTTAAACCTGTAAAAAGATTCCCACTACGTTCTTCCATCAACGCATCAATGCAATTCCATTTTACCTTTTAGTATCTATTTCTAGTATAGCAAATATATTGCGCTTTCGATACCCAAAATTCGATCAATTTCATTGGTTCCAGTTATAGTTGCAAAATTCGGTGGCAGCGCTCTTGGAGTGGATGGTAGATCCATAAGTCAAATCATTACCAGGATAATGCAGATTAGCAAAAAATCGAAAGTAGTCGCAGTATTTTCAGCTCCACTAACTATTTATGCAGACAAGATAAGTTCGATGACCGATGTAGCGATAAATATTGGTCGAAGCTATGCATCTTCTGCTCCCTTAGACCTTGATAGTATGCTGCAAGTATATCGGAAGATTGCTAATAAATATTTGAATAATAGCTATTCTAATGCTTTTCAAAATCATCTTGACGAATTTAATCATAGAATAATAATTTCATTAAAACAGGCAGCAGAAAATAGGAGATTTGTTGATGTAATCCGATCAAGGACACTCGCCTACGCAGGAGAAATTACCATGTCATACTTGATGGATTTCATAATGAGGTCAAACGGCATTAGATCTGATCATGCGGACATAGATAATTGGCCAATTATAACTGACGACAATTTTGAGGCCGCTAATTTCATACTAGAAGAATCAAAACATCATGTAAATCATTTTATAGATTTAATCGAGCGTAATGACGTAGTTTCCGTGGGAGGGTTCATTGGAAAGACTGTCGATGGTCTGGAAACTACATATGAACGAGGTGGCTCGGACAGAACTGCTGCGGATATTGCGATACTCTTGCACGAGAACTACGACGTAAGTATGGATTTCGGAAAAGATAATGCAGTATTGAGTGCAGATCCCAAGATAGTCTTTAATAACCTTGAGTCTGTGGAATATCTTTCTTATAACGAGGCGAGGTTAGCGGGTATGTTTGGGATGAAAATTCTTGACCCGGTTGCGATAAAAGAGATCAATGATTACAATCTCGATATTCCCATAGCAATAACAAACATGAATGATCCAACGAAAAAAACTACTATCCGAAAAGATGTCCCTGTTACCGATGATGAGAATTTTGTAAAAATGATAACTGGCAAGAGAAATTGTTCAATTGTAAGAATGGACAGCAATGCCGCATCCCATTTGATAGCGTCTCTTGAAAAAGAAAAAATGTATCATGATTACATTAAGCTGTCTCCATATATCCAAGATGATATAGAGATTACTAGACTATTGTTTCTAGATGCAGATTATGTCAGGCGGCACGAGCGTTTTATAAGGGCGTATGATCCCGAAACAAAGATTGTTTACGGACGAGGTGCAGTTACTTTAATCGGAGATATGATGTGGAAGATTCCGGGAATTGTATCCAGCGTTAGTCATACAGTAGGAGATCATCATATCAATATATTAAATCTAGATGCGCAAGAGGAAACCTCTAGAATATTAATCATAGTCGAGGATAAAGATACAATAGTAGGAGATACAGTGAAGGCCATACATGAGCAACGTAAGCAAATACTTGATGGGGTCAGCATATGACAAGAAAAATTTGGATGGATGGAGCCATTGTAGATTGGGATAATGCAAAAATTCACATTTTGACACATAGTTTGCATTATGGTACAGCAATTTTTGAGGGTATTCGCTGTTATAAGACTGTCGAAGGCTTGTCCATTTTCAGGTTAAATGATCATGTTCAAAGACTAATGGATGGCTGCAAGATATACTACATGAATCTAAAGTACTCAGCTAAGCAAATTATAGAAGCAATACTCGAAACTGTTAGGATAAACGGTACTGAAAATTACTATGTTCGGCCAATTGTTTACTATGGTTACGGAAAAATGGGTGTAAATCCTTTGCCGAACGAAGTTTGCATGGCAGTGGCAGCATGGATATGGGAAGGAGGGGCGTATACCAATTCAGAGGTAGGCATTCGCGCAATCGTATCCTCATGGACTCGGATCGATAGCAGATCTCTTCCTGTCTTGGCTAAAGCAGCAGCCAATTATGCAAATTCTGTGTTGGCAAGGATTGAAGCAATAAATCAGGGTTATGATGAAGCAGTACTACTCAATTCCGATGGCAAGGTGGCTGAAGCCACTGCTGAAAATGTTTTCATAGTAAAGGACAATTCCTTGATTACCCCGCCCCTTACCGCTGGAGCTTTACAAGGCATTACTAGGGAAAGTATCCTAACTCTAGCAAAAGAAATCGGAGTAACTTCCTCAGTTTCAGATTTTGGGAGGGAGGATCTTTATTTAGCCGATGAGGTCTTTTTATGTGGAACTGCTGCAGGGATAAAACCGGTAACAGAGATTGACCACAGGATAGTTGGTGACGGGAGAGTTGGGGATATCACAATTAGGCTTACCACTAAACTTCGAGATGTTATTGAAGGCAAGGACGATAAATATAGTGGACTGTGGCTTACGCCAATATAGTCCAACTATCGAGAAATTTCTATTTGAAACAAAACAGATGAGAAACCTTAATTGTTATATTAAAGGCACTATTTCATAGAGCGGATAAAAACTTGTCACCCTTGCGTAAGGAGCTATCAGCCTTGAAGATCGACATTAATCCGAAGCGGTGGATTTCTTCTTATCATAATACATCGATTGTACATCTTATTCTAATGGTTCTATTCTATCATGCTATCGGTTTTTTATTTTTGCTAGTTGGATCCGCAGCCATCCAATTTTCAATGAATGGAAGTGTCGGATCAAATCTTCCTAGATATTTAGCGCCTGTTTTAGGAGCAGGGCCGATCGAAGAATCAGTTTTCTTTGGCATCCCTTATTACGCTACCGGAAACCAGTTTGTCGTAATAATATCTGGTGTAACGTGGGTAATGCTGCACATCTTCAATACCAAATCTATAGACATCGCGAATTTCTCATATTCTAACTGGCTCTTCGTAATGCCTTCATTCTTCTATAGCCTAAGGACGTGGATAAGCGGCAAGGGCTGGTTTGCAATACTTGCTCACTCATTGTGGAATGGATTATTTTTCATGTTAGGATGCACGTACGATGAATATCCCTGTGTCATATCTCCGGTTTCCGAAATGCCTTCTATCTATTCGTTAATAAGCGTAGTGTTATCTGCTTTCATTGTTGTATTGCTAACGTTCCTTTTTTATAAGAGAAGACGCAGGATAGTAGATGAAACAGGCAAGAGTAGATAAATATCCTTCCCTCTTATAGCATCAGATAGAGTTTTCCTTGTTCAAGTTTGATCCTAAATTTCAGCTTTATGTCAGAAGCACGACCAGGGAGCAGTGACAGATTTGATCGGATTGTCAGCTATTTTTTGCTTTTTTTAATAGCAGATGTATCAGGCCTAATTAGCATAGTGATCTCAAGAGATTACAGGATAGTACAAAATGGACCAGCCAAGTCTTTTATATAGACTACATACTACTACTATAAGAGGTTGCTAAGTCTAAATTTTCTAATAGCATCCTCGAATCCCTCCCATAAGGATGAAATTTTTATAGCCAGCACTTGGGAAGATATATACTACCTAAATTTGAAACCAGGTAGACTCGATATTTTGAGGATAAATTGATCAGCTTTCTCTCAAACATGGAGTTTAAATGTTCCTCGATTGGATTCATTCTAGGACTCCGCCAAATAAGATGACTAACATAGAACTCGCTTCAAGTCATGTAGATAATGGCAAAGGCAAACATGCTTCCTCGACTGAAAATCGCCGAATGGTTTGGGAAAAGGTAGTATGGCCATTGATATTGGAGCTAAGCAGGTCGTATTTCACGTTAAAGGAATACCACAAAAAGAGAAATGAATTTTGTGGAACAGAAGGTATCCCTCCATCGAAGGTTGCAGGCGGCTTCGTATCATTATTAGTTAAAGGTATATTGACACGAGAAAATGAGATTTACTCGATTCACTATCGATTGATCCCTTACATGCGGAAGAAAGCTACCTTAGACTATGGTCTACTCATAAGAGAAATTAATACAAAACGCTAGAGTCAAATATTGGTGGGTTATTTCAATAATTGTAGCTACGGAAGCCCGGTCGAACCTGCAGCAAAACTGTATGTGGGTGCCGAATCTAGTGGCCAATCTCCATGGTAGGGCTAGGGATTTCAGGCTCTGGATCTTTAAGTAGAAAAGAAACCTGGAGACAGCAGTTCGAATCTGCTCCGGGCTACCATTTCATAACAAAGGACCTGCAAGCTTTATTTGCTGAGGAACGTCACCAAACTTTTCAAAGTTCTTAACAAACAGCGAGGCTAACCTTCGAGCAGCCGTTTTATATTTCTCCTTATCGGGCCAAGTATTTGCTGGATTCAGAATTTCTGAAGGAACTCCCGGACAGGCGACAGGAATATCTAGGTTAAAGATATCATGATGTTCAAATGACTCAAATTCGAGCAAACCGCTGATCGCTGCCCTAACAATTGACCTTGTGTAGTTTAGATTAATCCTTTTTCCTACACCATAAGGTCCGCCAAACCAACCTGTGTTTATCAGATACACTTTGGTATTGTGGGATGTTATTTTTTGACCTAGCATTTGTGCATAACGGCCAGCGGAAAGTAACATAAAGGGAGCGCCAAAGCACTGAGAAAATGTCTCTTGAGGCTCGGTAACGCCCCTTTCTGTTCCAGCGAGCTTACTAGTATACCCAGACATGAAATGATACATTCCGCCTTCTCTGGTTAGCTTGGAGATCGGAGGCATCACCCCGAATGCATCGGCAGTTAGGAAAATTATGACCCTAGGGTGAGGAGCTAGGCTTGGAATGATAGAATTAGGTATAAATTCAAGAGGATATACGACTCGTGTATTTTCTGTAATTCCACCATTATCAAAGTCGGCTACTCTAGTATTTTGATTAACGACCACATTTTCCATGACTGCCCCGAATCTTATAGCATTCCATATCTGAGGTTCATTCTCCATTTTTAGATTTATACATTTGGCATAGCAACCACCTTCAAAATTGAAGATCCCATTTTGAGACCATCCATGTTCATCATCTCCTACCAGATATCTCTCTTTGTCTGCCGAAAGAGTGGTTTTTCCAGTACCAGAAAGGCCAAAAAATAAAGCAGCATCTCCTTCTTTTCCGACATTGGCAGAACAGTGCATTGGAAATATACCCTTGGCCGGCAAGAGATAGCTCATGACTGAAAACATTGCTTTCTTAATTTCGCCAGCGTATGAAGTGGATCCAATAATTATCATTTTCCTAGTAAAATTTATTATTATGAATGTCTCGCTTTTCGTCCCTTCCAGTTCAGGATTAGCCTTGAAATCATTTACCGAAATCAAACTAAATTCAGGTTGAAAAGTTTGAAGCTCATTTGCAGCAGGTCTTACAAATATTTGGGTCGCGAAAAGGCATTGCCATGCTTTGTCTGTAAGAACCCTTATCGGGAGTCTTATCTTGGTATCAGCTCCTACAAACCCATCAAAAACAAAGTATTCTCTTTTATCCAGATGGTTTTTGAGTCTCTCGAATATCAACTCATATTTATCTTGTGAAAGCGAATGATTCACCTTCCCCCAATCGACGGTGTTGTGAGTGATTTCATCATCAACAATAAATCTATCATCTGGCGATCTGCCGGTATATTTGCCCGTGTTTA
>Ga0075424_100008120_pt1 | contig 10235 bp, 11 predicted proteins | sample SoiMethybrSBSTD3_FD_75301 | JGI IMG/M metagenome (GOLD analysis project Ga0075424, IMG submission 75301) | Bulk soil microbial communities from a Populus tree surrounding site in Tennessee, USA - Soil MetaG P. TD hybrid SBSTD3 | ecosystem: Environmental > Terrestrial > Soil > Tree plantation...
ATCTCGAAGCGAAGGTCCATCGGCGAGACCGTAACTGATGTACTCGTCGCGCGGGGCAATCGGGCTGTTGTGAATTCCGTGGCCGGCAACGCCGGTGCGCGCATTTCAGGCACCAGCCTTCTCCACATGGTCAAGCGCGCCGAAGGCGATTCGATCCTCGCCGAGCAGCTTGGACTGCGCAAGGATATTCCGCGGCAGCTGTTTCAGCAGTTGATAGCGAAGGCTTCCGACGAAGTGAGGAAGCGGCTCGAGCGCGAGCGACCGGAGATGATGGAAGAGGTGGGCGCTTCCGTTGTCGATGTGACGGGCGAGCTGCAGTCCAAGTTTGGGCCGGTCTCTCGCGGCTACTTTGTCGCCAAACGGCTCGTGACCGCTCAGCACCGCCTCGGCAACCTCAATGAGGACAGCATCTTCGGATACGCGCTCGCCCATAAATTCGAGGAGGTCACGATCGGGCTCTCGCTGCTATCTTCGGTGCCTGCCGATGTGATCGAGCGCGTTATGCTGGACCGAAACCGGGAAATGCTGCTGGTTCTGGCAAAAGCGATGGACTTTTCGTGGCAGACCACAATGGCGCTGCTCTTTCTCGGCGCAAAGGGTCACCGCATCACCGCAAGCGACCTGAACAGCTTCGAGCGCGAGTTCGGCCGCCTCAATGTCGAGACATCGCGCAGCGTTCTTGAGTTCTACAAATCTCGCAAGAACAACGCATTTGCGGATATTGGCGGGAGCCGCCAAGTCTCGCTTGAGATGCACTGAGTTCGCAAAACTAACGGATCGGGGATTCCATCATGGACTCAGCTTCAATCCGCGGCAGCGGCGGCGAAGTTCACGGCGACAGATCCCCGGTCGACACGGCCTGGCTCGTTCTCGAAGCGGCGAACGACCTCGGCGACCACGCGACCGTCGAAGCCTGCCGCCGGGTCATCGATGCGAGCTTGAGCGGAGCGCCCGCGCCGCAGGCCGACTTGCACCTCCTCCTTCATTACTTCCGGTAACCGCGTCTTCAGCCGGCGCCTAACGCGATCGCGAGGTTGTACGTCGCAAGGCTCGCGGCATAGGCAAGCATCAACATGTAGCCGAATGTCGCCGCCATCCATTTCCAGCTTCCGGTTTCGCGGCGGATTACGGCGAGCGTTGATGCGCATTGTGGCGCGAAGATGTACCAGGCGAGCAGAGACAGCGCTGTCGCCAGGCTCCATTTGGTAGCCATGACCTGTCCGATCTGCGCAGCCGCTTCCTTGCCGCCCTCGATCGCATAAACGGTGCCGAGTGCTGCAACCGCGACTTCGCGCGCCGCCATGCCCGGGATCAGCGCGACAGCGATCTGCCAGTTGAAGCCGACAGGCGCAAGCAGGGGCGCGATCATTTTGCCGATCATGGCGGCCAGGCTGTAGTTGATTGCGGGGCCCTCCGCGCCCGCTGGCGGTTGAGGGAACGACGCCAGGAACCAGATCAGCACCATCATGGCGAAGATCGTGGTGCCGGCGCGCTGCAGGAACATCTTTGCTCTGCTGTAGACGCCGATCGCGATGCTTCGCGCGCGCGGCATCTTGTAGTCGGGCAATTCCAGCATGAAAGGCGCAGGCTGGTAGTCGCGCCACATTAGAACCTTGACCAGGAAGGACACGAGAAGCGCGCTGGCGATGCCGGCGGCATAAAGGCCGAACATCACGAGGCCCTGGAGATTGATCCAACCGAAAATCCGAGTTGGCGGGATGAACGCGGAGATGATCAGCGTGTAGACTGGGATGCGCGCCGAGCAGGTCATCAAGGGCGCGATGAGAATCGTGGTCAGCCGGTCGCGGCGGTTGTCGATGACCCGGGTTGCCATGATGCCGGGAATTGCGCAGGCGAAGCTCGACAATAGCGGAATGAAGGCGCGGCCATGCAGGCCGGCACCTCCCATGATGCGGTCCATCAAGAACGCCGCGCGCGCCATGTAGCCGAAATCTTCGAGCAGCAGGATGAAGAGGAAGATGATGATGATCTGCGGCAGGAAGACTACGACGCTGCCGACTCCGGAGATCACCCCATTTTGCAAAAAGCTTTGCAGTGGGCCTGTCGGGAAAACATCCTGGACCAACTGGCCCACTGCGTCGAAGACCGACGACAATAGCTGCATCAAAGGTTGGGCCCAGGCAAACACAGCCTGGAACATTACGAACAGGACCATGAGCAGAATTGTGAGCCCCCAAACCGGATGCAGCACCACGGCGTCGATCCGCGCGGTCCAGGTGTCGGGCCGCTCTGGCAGGCTTACCGTGGAGGCAACAATGCGATCGGCCTCGCGCTGGGTGGCTCGCAATTGCGAAGCCGTCAGCGGTTGCCAGATGTTCGGGCCGGGTGATTGGGTCGCTTGACTCAGGACTTCATCCGTCAGGCGCAGGAGGTCCGCGGTCCCGCCCTTGCGCACCGCGATAGAGGTGACGACTGGCACGCCAAGGGCTTCCGAGAGGCGCTCCACGTCCACATGGACGCCGCGACGTACGGCTATGTCGAACATGTTGAGCACCAGCGCGAGCGGACGACCGGTATTCTTGAGCTCGAGCAGGAGGCGGATGGTCAACCTCAAATTGGTTGAATCGGCGACGCAGAGCACGAGGTGAGGAAGGCGCTCGCTCTGGCTGCGGCCAAGCACGACGTCGCGCGTGATCTCCTCATCCGGGCTGCGGCCGCGTAACGAATAGGTACCTGGCAAATCGACCAAGGAGACTTGCCGTCCCTTCGGCGTGAGGAACGAGCCCTGCTTGCGCTCGACCGTGACGCCCGGATAGTTGGCAACCTTTTGGCGGCTACCGGTCAACGCATTGAACAGCGCCGTCTTGCCGCTGTTCGGTGTCCCGACCAGGACAAGATGCATCAACGGAGCTTCCACGGCTTTCAATGATACAACTCGCGTTATGCGACAATGATCGCCATTGCCTCGCGCCGGCGCAGTGCGATCGTGACGTTCTCGACGCGGACCGCGATCGGGTCGTGACCGACAACGCCTTCGTGCAGCACCTCGACCTTGGCACCTTCGACAAAGCCGAGTTCGATCAAGCGGCTTTCGAGTTCGAGATCGCCGAGCGCGGAATCCGTTTCTCCTGCGGCCAAGTGCTGGATCACGCCAGCATAGCCACGTCGTGCCAATCCAAGCGGCAAGTGCGGGCGTTTTTCGATTCCCTCGGTCATCCCATGTATTTTCAATCGCAACTGCGCTGGTCAAGCGCGGCCGAGACGATCATGCTCGCCTTTAGAGGGATTTTAAGAAACTCAGGCCCGCCGCGCGGTTTCTGGCCGGCGCAGCCGCGCTGGAACTAGGCGTGTGGCTTGGCTTCCGCCGCAGACATAGCGCGCGTCTTGAAATAGTCGAGTACGAAGAGGCGGATCGCCGATGACAGATTGCCCTGCTGGCGATTGCTGTCGATCTCTCCGACGAGTTCTGAAAGCGTCATGTTTCGCAGGCTCGAAATTTCCTTCATGCCATTCCAGAACGCTTCTTCGAGGCTAACGCTGGTCTTGTGCCCGGCAACGACAATTGAACGTTTGACGACCGGCGACTTCATGGCATGTCCTCGCCGTCGATCCGATGCTGCTCGAGCAGCTCTTGAGTCCGCGCGGTCCGCTTGGCGTCAGCGATGCGCTCCAGTTTGGTTCGGCCGTATCGTGCCCGATTGGTCTCGGCCTCACGCGCGGACTGCTCGCGCGCGCTGCGCTTCTTGAAGCGCCTCAGATTCACCAACTCCCCCATGCCATCCTCTTTAAAATGCGAATAATTTGAAAGTCACCTACTCCTGCGCAAGACCGCCGACCGCTGTCGCGGAAGGCGCGCGCTGGCCGTCCCCATCATCATCTAGAAGATCCCCGCTAACGGCCCCTTGACGGTAATCAAATATGTTCCGCTCTGCGAAAACAATAGCAGGCTCTATCATGGCGGAGCGGAACGACGGTAGTCGATTGATCTCAATCCTCTGGCGTTATGCTCTATAATTATATCTCGCGCCGGTAAATGACCGGCACCTCCGTAAGTTTCCGGATGCGAGACTTGGGCCGATCGTGCTGATTTTACGCCACTTTCCTGAGCTGCGCCCGTCTCCGGCGGTGCCCGTGCGAGCTCCGCGGACCAATGGAGCGCCGTCCTTTCGCGCATTCCCGGCGCGCAGAGCTCGGAAGGCGAGAATCCTGGATTGATGCCTCAATTGTGGCCGCCGCACGCGACAGCCCTCTTCCAGAAAACGAAGCCGTTTTACTTTTTGCGAAAGCGGTCCAGCCGCACAACTTCGGCACTCTCGGCTGGCTTTGAAGGCTCCTGGACCACCTCGGCGGGCGGTGGCGGCGCAGGAACTGCGACTGTCGAGGGGGTGGGGGCGGCGGGAAGATTTCTTGCCCTTTCCTCGGTGGGCGGCTCGGACGCCTCGAATTACAGTCCAAACTGCACGGCGGGGTCGAAGAAGCTCTTGATAGCGGTGAACGGTACGGCAAGGCGCTCCGGAATGCCGCCGAATGATAATCCAACCTCGAAGCGATCGTCCGTCACCTCCAGATCCCAGAATTGGTGCTGCAAGATGACCGTCATCTCGTCCGGATACTGCGCAAGCAGGCGCGGCGAGAGCTTTACGCCGTCGGCAGTGGAGACAAAAGTGATGAAGAAATGGTGCTCTCCCGGCAGGCCATGCACGGCAACGTCACTCAGCACCCGTCGCAGCACGCCGCGCAGCGCGTCGCGCGCCAGCACATCGTATCGGATATGGTCGGTCGCCATTATCGATCCTCGCGTTCGGTCTCTGCCGCTCCTTCGACAAGTCCAAGGGCAGCGGTCCCCCCGACTCGCCCATGCTACCTATGGTACTCCGACAGCCCGGCGAAATCAGCAGGCATTGACGGAAGCGAACACGAAGCGTGCAAAGATTGAGTGGAGGCTTCTGTTGCCAGGTGCCTCCGAACCCCGCCTGGCGGTGCTAACCCGCCAGGACTTTAGATTGGTCTTTCAAGCTGCGTTACGCAGCCTGAGCAACCGGAGCATAGTTGTCGTTGGCAACTATTGCAGTAGCCCGATAACGGCGGAACAATACCGGGAAAAAGCGCGCCCTTTACGCCCTCGTCGATCCTGTTTCGCCCCCGCCGAAACCCGCCTTGCTGCGGGCTTGGGTGGAGGCGCCGGGTACCGCCCCCGGGTCCGAATGGTTTATTGCGACGGCGATTTATTTCCATAGCCGGCGAACCGGCACCCCCAATATAAGGCGAGGCTCTAAAGAAAAACAGTGCCGAATGGCGCGCTTGCAAGGCCGGGGTCGTGGCCGGCTGCCCCCGGAGGGACGACGAAGGAGTTGGCCTTCGCGAGACCGGGATCTTGGGTTTTGCTGGTGTCGTTTCAGTAAACTGGCTACGGAGCAGGCCGGGAGCTGATGAGCGCCAGTCCAAACAGAACGGGCCGAAAAAGCCCAAAGTCGGGGGGAGATCGATGGCTGATACTCCGAGCCAGGGAGAGGGCAGGTCTATCTTGCCGAGATGGATTCGCGGTCCACAGGATTTCGTCGGCGGACTTGTGCTGATGGGCGTTGCAGCATTCTCGCTTTGGGCGTGCAGCGATCTGCAGAGCATGCACGGATTTTCGTTTGGCGCCGGAACGGCGCCCCGCATCTTTGCAACGTTGTTATTCGGACTTGGCTCGGCCGTGATGATTGTCGGCGTGATCAACGAAGGCCCGCAGGTAGCTCACTATTCCTGGCGCGGGCCGTTATTCGTATCGCTGGCGCTTGTGTTCTTCGCGCTCGCGATCCGCCCGCTGGGCCTCGCGGTATCGGGCCTCGTCAGTTTTCTGATCTCCGCGCTCGGTTCGCACGAAACCCGTTGGGGTGAGGCCCTCATTGTCGGTGTCTGGCCTGACAGTCGGCTGTGCGGTGCTATTCCCCTATATTTTGGGGCTGCCGATGCCGCTGTTCCCTCGTTTTCTGGTGCAGTGAGGGCGGGATGACCGATCTCTTTCACAATCTCGCACTCGGCTTTTCCGTCGCGGTCAGTCCGGTCAATCTGCTTCTGTGCCTGATCGGCGCCCTGGTCGGTACGCTGGTCGGCGTGCTGCCGGGAATTGGCACCATTGCAACCGTTGCAATGTTGCTGCCGATCACCTTCGGGCTGCCCCCGGTCGGCGCCCTGATCATGCTCGCCGGCATCTATTACGGTGCGCAATATGGCGGCTCGACAACCTCCATCCTGGTCAACATCCCGGGCGAGGCGACGTCGGTCGTGACGACGCTGGACGGTTTCCAGATGGCCAAGCGGGGTCGCGCCGGTCCGGCGCTCGCGATCGCTGCAATCGGCTCATTCATCGCGGGTTGCGCTGCGACCGTCCTGATCGCGGTCCTGGGCACGCCATTGACAAGGCTGGCGCTGGCGTTCGGCCCGGCCGAGTATTTTTCGCTGATGGTTCTCGGCCTGATCTTCGCGGTCGTGCTCGCGAAGGGAAGTGTCTTGATGGCGATCGCGATGATTGCTTTCGGAATCCTGCTGTCGATGGTGGGGTCCGATATCGAAACCGGCGCCTCGCGGATGGCCTTCAACATTCCTGAACTCGCCGACGGGCTTGGATTTGCGACGGTGGCGATGGGCGTTTTCGGATTTGCCGAGATTATCCGTAATCTTGACGCCGGTGCCGAGATGGATCGCGACCTCGTGCAGCAGAAGATTACGGGCTTGATGCCGACCAAAGAGGATATGAAGGATTCACTGCCGGCGATCTTCCGCGGGACGGTGCTTGGATCCATCCTCGGCATTCTGCCTGGCGGAGGCGCGGTGATCGCTTCGTTTGCGGCTTATACATTCGAGAAGAAGATCTCGCGCGAACCACAAAAGTTCGGCCGGGGCGCCATCGCGGGCGTGGCGGCGCCCGAAAGCGCCAACAATGCGGCTGCCCAGACTTCGTTCATTCCACTGCTCACGCTCGGCATCCCGCCGAATGCCGTGATGGCGCTGATGGTGGGTGCGATGACCATTCATGGCATCGTGCCGGGTCCGCAGGTGATGCAGAAGCAGCCGGATCTCGTGTGGGGAATGATCGCCTCGATGTGGATCGGCAACCTGATGCTGATCATCATCAACCTGCCGCTAGTCGGCATCTGGGTCCGGCTGTTGAGGGTGCCTTACCGGCTCATGTTCCCGTCGATCGTAGTGTTTTGTGCAATCGGGATCTATTCGATCAACAATGCGCCGGTTGACGTGATCCTCGCGGGCGCCTTCGGCCTCATCGGCTATTGGTTGATCAAGCACGAATTCGAGCCGGCGCCGCTCCTGCTCGGCATGGTGCTCGGGCCTTTGATGGAAGAAAACCTGCGGCGGGCGCTTTTGATCTCGCGCGGCGACTGGAGCGTGTTTATCACGCGTCCGCTGTCGGCCGTGCTGATGGCCGCTGCTGCCGGGCTTTTGGTGCTGGCTGTGCTGCCGACTCTGCGCAGAAAGCGCGACAAGGTGTTTCTGGAGTCTGAGGGCTGATCTGGCCGCTAACGGCAACCAAGAGGCTCTGTCAAAGCGAGGGCGGAACGCTGGTTCCACCCTTGTGGTTTTGAGGATAATCAGCACATTTTCCGGGTATAATTCGTGACCAGAGCCGAATCGGCGCTGTCGGTCGGCCGTAGCAGCCGTTAAAAACGCCTTCCCAAGACGATGCTTTGGGCGCGACGCCATGCTCCAATACCACGACCTGCTCGAACGTATCCTCGCCGACGGCGCGGATAAGCACGACCGTACCGGGACGGGCACCCTGTCGATCTTCGGGCATCAGATGCGCTTCAATCTCGCCGCCGGCTTTCCGATGCTGACGACGAAGCGCCTGCCGCTGAAGGCGATCGTGCACGAGCTGTTGTGGTTCCTCAAAGGAGACACCAACATCAAATATCTGCACGACCATGGCGTCACGATCTGGGACGAGTGGGCGGACGCAAATGGCGATCTCGGCCCGGTCTATGGGTCGCAGTGGCGTTCCTGGCCCGCGCCCGACGGCCGCCAGATTGACCAGATCGCGAAGGTTGTCGACATGATCAGGAAGAATCCGGACTCGCGTCGGCTGATTGTCAGTGCGTGGAATCCGGCCGACGTCGACAGGATGGCGTTGCCGCCCTGCCACTGCCTGTTTCAGTTCTATGTCGCGAAAGGCAAATTGTCGTGTCAACTCTACCAGCGCTCGGGCGACGTCTTCCTGGGCGTGCCGTTCAACATCGCCTCCTACGCGCTTCTGACCATGATAATGGCCCAAGTGACGGGCTTAAAACCGGGCGACTTCGTGCATAGCCTGGGAGATGCGCATCTCTACTCAAATCACCTCGATCAGGCGCGGCTTCAGCTCTCGCGCTCTCCGCGCAACCTCCCGGTCATGAGAATTAATCCGGAGGTAAAGGACATCTTCAGCTTCCGTTATGAGGATTTTGTGCTCGAGGGATACGACCCGCACCCGCACATCAAGGCCGAGGTCGCGGTGTGAGCGGTTGAATGTCGCTTGCCATCCATCGCGCTCGTAAGGAACAGGCCGGACTCGTCCTGTCGTTGATCCGCGAGCTCGCCGAATACGAGAAACTCTCGCACGAAGTCGAAGCCACCGAAGCGATGATCGACGCCGCGTTGTTTGGCGAAGAGCCGCGCCTGTTCTGCGAGATTGCCGAATGGGGCGGCGAGGCAGTCGGTTTTGCGGTGTGGTTCGTCAACTTTTCCACCTTTTCCGGACGGCATGGCATCTATCTCGAAGACTTGTTCGTGAGGCCGGCGCATCGCGGCAAGGGCATCGGCAAGGCATTGCTTGCCTATCTCGCGAAGCTGTGCGTACAGCGCGGCTGGTCGCGCCTGCAGTGGTCGGTGCTCGACTGGAACACGCCGTCGATCACTTTCTACAAATCGCTCGGAGCCGAGATGATGGACGAGTGGACGGTGTGCCGCATCAACGGCGCCGCGCTGACCGCGCTTGCCAAGGCCGCGCCCTGATGGAAACCGTCCTCATCGTGGCGGTCGCCGACAACGGCGCAATCGGAGCTGGCGGTGCGATTCCCTGGCGTCTGAAGACCGATCAGCAACGGTTCAAGGCGATGACGATGGGAAAGCCGGTCGTGATGGGGCGGAAGACCTTTCTCTCGCTGCGCCGTCCGCTTCCCGGCCGTACCAACATAGTCGTTTCACGTGACCCAGGCTTTCGTGCCTGCGGCGCTGTAACTACAACGTCGCTTGCGGTGGCGCTTGCGGTCGCCCATGCCGATGCCCTGCGGCGTTCGGTCGATGAAATCGCTGTGATCGGCGGCGCGGACATTTATTTGCAGTGCATGGATTCCGCCGACCGCCTCGAAGTCACCGAGATCCACGCCAGCCCTCAGGGAGACACCCATTTTGGCCCGATCAAGGCGGATCACTGGGAAGAGGTTGCGCGCGTCCGACACACTGCGGCCCCGGACGACAGTGCCGATTTCTCGTATGTTACCTATCGCCGCCGCAAGCCACGTTAACTGCACTTAATAACCTTTTACATTGACAAACAGGCCTTTGGGCATAGCTCTCCTAGCCATAAGCTTGCGTTGTAAGGGCGAGGGGCGTCCCTTATAAACCTGCCCAGTTTGGAAGGCCCCGGGCGTCCCGCCTGCGGTCCCGCGGAGGAGAGTCTAGATGCCGTGGAAGAATCAGGGCGGCGGCCCATGGGGGTCCGGCCCGAAGGGACCGTGGGGCTCAGGTCCGCAACCGGTCGGGCCGAGGCCGCCCGACCTTGAGGATCTTTTGCGCCGCGGCCAGGACCGCCTGCAGCAGCTCTTGCCGGGCGGATACTTCTCTGGCGTTGGGATCGCAGTGATCCTGGCGGGCATTGTGGCGATCTGGCTTGCGTCCGGCTTCTATCGCGTGCAGTCGGAAGAGCTCGGCATCGTCCTGCGCTTCGGCAAGTATGTTCGCGACGCGCCGCCGGGACTGAATTATCACCTGCCTTATCCTATTGAAACCGTGCTGCTGCCGAAGGCGTTGCGCGTTTCCACGATCTCGATCGGTATGACGCTGATTGACGATCCATCCCGTCGTGGCCGTACCATGCGCGACGTGCCGGAAGAGAGTCTGATGTTGACTGGCGACGAGAACATCGTTGATGTCGACTTCACCGTGCTATGGCGTATCAAGCCGAAAGGCGCGGCCGATTTTCTGTTCAACATTCAAAATCCGGAAGGCACGGTGAAGGCGGTGGCCGAAAGCGCGATGCGCGAGGTGATCGGCCGCTCCAACATCCAGCCGATCCT
>Ga0075424_100008121_pt1 | contig 10234 bp, 7 predicted proteins | sample SoiMethybrSBSTD3_FD_75301 | JGI IMG/M metagenome (GOLD analysis project Ga0075424, IMG submission 75301) | Bulk soil microbial communities from a Populus tree surrounding site in Tennessee, USA - Soil MetaG P. TD hybrid SBSTD3 | ecosystem: Environmental > Terrestrial > Soil > Tree plantation...
GGCGTCAGACGCGTCGTGTTCGCCTCCTCGTCGTCCGTGTACGGCGCGAACGAGGTGCTGCCGAAGACCGAGGAAGACCAGCCGCTCCCAGTTTCGCCAACGGCAGACCCCGTCTTCGAGTCGGCGCGGCCAGGCGAAGTGCGGTCGAGCCACGGTAATCGGGACAGAGCCGCAGCGATGCTGGGTTGGGAGCCGCGATGGGATCTCCGCGAGGCCCTAGAGGCGTCGATCGAAGGTCTCGTCGGGTCCACGATCGGGTGAGCCCACAGCCGGAGGTACGAGTCCTCGCCACCGGTGCTCAGGCGCTGACCTCGCCCGGCTTCCGTGCTCGGGTGCTTCTCCTGCGGGCTGAACTCGTTCGCTTCGAAATCCGCATCGACCCCCTGCCCCTCTTCACGGAGCGGGAAGCGGCGACGTTCGCCGGCGGCGGGGTGTGGAGGCGTGGGACGGTTTTGATCGGGGCCCGGAGCCGTCTGTCTCGGCTACTCGCGAAACGCGCGCAGGAACCAGCCGATGTCGCGTTCATCCAGCGCCAAGCGGACCTGCTTCCGCAGCTGACTCTCGAGCGTCGCGCCTCCGCCGGGCGGCGGTTGGTCTGGGACGTCGACGATGCAATCTGGCTTGATTCATCACCGGCCGCCGGCGGCCATCGGCTCGCGGTCCTTAAAGGAACCGCGCGAAAAGTGAAGTGGTTTGCGGCGCGCGCTGATCGAGTTGTCGCGGCGAACGAGTACCTCGCCGACTACCTAAGCCAATATTCAAGCCGCGTCACGATCGTTCCGTCTGTCGTCGAGCCACGAAACGTGCCTGTCAGACGGCACGTCGACGCCGACGAGATCGTGCTCGGATGGATTGGCTCGGCCACGACTGCGCCCTATCTTCATGAGCTCATGCGGACGATTTCGAGCGTCGCCCGAGAGCTGCGCCCCCGGCGCGTCAGGCTCGTAAGCGTCGGCGCGACTGCTCGGCCGACACAGGGGGTCGCCGTCGAACCGACACCCTGGAGTGTCGAGGGAGAGCTTGATGCACTCGCTCGGATCGACATCGGGCTGATGCCCATGCCTTACAACGACTGGACCCGCGGTAAGTCGGCATACAAGGCTCTCCAGTACATGTCGGCCGGGATACCGGTAGTCGCCGACGACGTAGGCGTGGCGTCCTCGGTAATCGACTCGGAGCGCGCCGGCTTCGTCGTACGGGGGGAGCAGGCATGGATCGAGGCACTAGTCGCACTTGCTCGCGACCCAGAACTCCGCGAAAGATTAGGCGAGCACGCGCGGCGCCGAGTGGAGGAGCACTTTTCGGTTCAGCGTTGGGCTCCCGCGATCAGTGAGATCCTCAGCGGGGAGAGGCTGCAACGTAGTCGAGGGATCGAACGCGAACGGATTCGAACGGCGACGTGAGCGGCGCCGGTCGCCCAGCCGTCGCGATTGCCAGGCCGACGGGTTGGCTCGCGAGGCCCCGGATCGTTCTCGGGCTCGCAGGGGTGTACGCCTCTTCGCGGGCGCTCGGACTCGTCCGAGAAATAGGGATCGCATTCTTCTTCGGCACGTCCGTCGCTGCAGATCGACTTAGCGCGGCGTTCGTCGTGGCGAGCCTCGTGAGCATCATCGGCGGCGAGGCCTTCTACGCAGGCTCAGTGCGGTGGCTAGGCGAGGCGAGACCCGATCCGCCGGCTGCCGTTTCCGAAGCCAGATACGCAAACCTCGTCGCTGTGGCTCGTAGTGCGGCGTTGGCGTCAACTGCGGCCTTCCTGCTAGTCGGGCCACTGGCCACGTTGCTTGTACTCGGCAACGGCGAGGGCTCTACCCAGGCGGTGGCTCTCGCGGCTGCCCTTGCCCCTTCGGTCGGTGCAGCCCTTGTATCGGCTTGCATTAATGCCCGTTTGACACTCGAGCGCCGATTCGTCCTGTTGAACGGCGCCCAGGCTCTGTATTCCGTCGGAGCGCTAGTCGGTCTTGCGTTCATCGGCCTGTTCGGGCGAGGGATCGGGCCACTGCCGGTTGCGCTCGGCTGGTCAGCGGGGAATGTCGCAGCCGCGGTGACGCTGTACGCGAGGGCTCGACCGCGTCCGCGACGACGAGACTCGGAGGCCCGCGCTTTCGCATTGCTTCGGATCGGTCTCCCGATCGCAATGGCCTACAGTTTGGTCGCGATTCAAAGTCTTACCGACCGCACCGTGGCGGCGCGGATCGGCCCAGGCCGCGTGGCTGCCCTTTCGTACGCAGATCGGTTGTTCCTGTTGCCAGTCGGGTTTGTGATTGCCGCCCTAGGCCCGATCGTCCTGGGGGCGCTTGTCGCGGAGCGGCAGCAAGATCGGTCAGTCGAACTCGCAGCCTTCCACCAGCTGCGGACGGTGGTCTCGTTTCTGGTGCCGCTGAGCCTGCTCTTCGTTGCTTGCGCGCCCTGGCTCGTGTCGTTCGTCTTCGAATCAGGTCATTTCAACGCGCAGTCGCGCGACCTTACCGTTGCGGCGCTTGACGGCTTTTCCGTCGGAATAGCGGCAGTTGCCGTGAGCCTTGTCCTCTTTCGGATGATGCAGGCAGTCTCGAAGCTCCGCGAAATCGTGATTGTCTCGGTTTTTGCCGTTGTCCTCAACGCCGTATCGACAGTGGGCGGCGCGCTCTGGCTGGGGCTCTACGGGGTCACGCTGTCAACATCGCTCGTTGCAGTGGCACTCGTCGTGCTTCAGACGGTGCGACTCTCGGTTGAGCTCGGACGGCGCTGGGCGACCGAAGCGTTGAAGTGTGCAGTCGTCCCCGTTGCGGTGTGCTGTGCCGTCTCGATTGTGATCGTTACGGCAAACCACCGCGGTGCCCTCGGCGATCCCCCACGCGCCGTTGTCCTAGTCGCTGCAGCCGCGATCGCCGCAGCGCTCGGTTCTCGAAAGAAACAGCAGCCGGAATGACGCTCTCAGTTGTCATGGTTGCTCTCCTCGGAGTACTCGCTATGGCAGCTGTGGTCTGGCTCCCGCCCCTTCACCCCGCACAACTCTGGTTGATTCCATGGGCGATCGCGACAGGGCTTTATCTCATGAAATTGTTCCCCTATCGCACGCTCGACAACAAGTCTGTCGTGCTGGTGTGCGGGTCCTCGCTGGCCTTCCTCGTCGGGACCCTTGGCGGAGAGCGGATCACCCGGAGGCGGGCATCTGGACTATCCGAGCCGACGGCACCGGAGAGATACGCGATCGGATGGGCCGCAGCACTGGCACTTGGGCTGACCGCGCTTCTCCTTCTCGCTTTTCTGGCGCAGGCAGCGTCGACCTACGGAGCGCGTGCGGCCCTCGTCTCCACATTGACAGTAAGAGACGCGATCGGTCAGGGAGCGTTTGCGCTCACGGTGAAGTACGTATACGCCGCGCTCGCGGCTACCGCACTCTGTGGGATTGCAGCTGCAACGGATCGGAAGAAGGCCGCCATCTGGGCGCTTGGCGGTCTCGCCGCGGTCGGTTCGATCTACTTTTCAACGGGTCGTTCGACGCTCGTCGTCGCCCTCGTCGTCGGGCTCGTCGCGTACCTGCTCGCACGCACGAAGCCCTTGTCGCGATCTCGCTTTATCGCCGGCTGCGCCGGCGTCGGGGTATTCGCAGTCGTTGTCTTTGTCATCGGCGGAACCCTGATCGGGAAGACATACGCGAACAACCCAGGTATCCAGGAGGTCTCCAGTGCCTTCACGAAGCATCCACGCTTGCGGGTACTCGCGCTCCCTTATGAGTACGCGAGCGCGCCCATTGCGGCTCTAGATGTGCAGGTCGATGCGTCAACTCCTTGGGGGACGACGCACGGTTGCGCCGCGTTCTCCGAGGAATGCCGCGTCCTCCATCGGCTTGGCCTCGGCTTACAGGGGACGAGTCGAATCAGACCGTTCACGGCTGATCCACTTCCGTGGAACACCTATACGGCTTTGGATGTTCCTCTTCTGGATGGCGGTTACCTCCTTGCGATTCCGATCGTGGGTCTTGTCGGACTCGTGCTTGGCTGGCTTTGGACTCGCGCACGGGGGCACAACGTCTTCGCCATCTGTGCGTACGCAGTTCTCGCGCCGGCGGCAGTCACGTCATCGGGCTCGTTCAACCTGACTGCGCCGCATCTCGTCGGTGCAGTCGTGATCGCTCTGACCGCGATCGTGCTAGCCGCGCCACTCCGGCGCGCGGTGCGGCGTGACCCGATGCCTGTCGCTCAATTTTGAACGATGAGTCACCGTATGCGGCGAGTCGTCTTTGTTCTTCCTAGCCTCAACGGCGGTGGCGCAGAGCGTGCAGTAATCAACCTTGCGCAGGCTGCAACGCGTTCGCAGTGCGTCGTGATCGCTGAGTCCTTAACCGGCGATCTGGCCGCAGACGACCTCGCAGCAGAAGTCGTATTTGTCTCGAACAGACCGTCGCTGTCCCGTCGGCCGAAGCGGATTAGTCAGCTTCGCCGAGTACTCAGCCGACTTCAGCCGGATGTCGTAGTTTCGACGCTTTCTCCGGTCGTCGGTACAACTGCTGCGAATCTGGTCCGTGCCCCGGTGATTCATTGGCTTCAGGCGCCGTGGATGCGCACAACCGCGGCCGGTCAGACCGGCGTCGTGGCTGCAGGGCACCGCTTCGTATTGCGCACAATGATCAGCCGTTCACAGCTCATAGCTGGCGCTACGCCGGGCCTCCTCGAGGAGTGTCAAGCCCTCGGTGTTCCATCGGACAAGCTGGCCCTCTTGCCAAATGGCTTCATCCTTCCACCATTTGAACCCTCGGCGAAGCCGAACGAAAGACCTGTAGTAGTCATGGTTGCGCGCCTCGAGCCACAAAAACGGCCTGATCTTTTGCTCGAAGCCGTCGAGCTACTTTCGAAGCAGCGAGAGGTCGACCTGGTTTTCGTCGGCTCGGGTTCGTGGGAAGACGAACTAAGGGCGCGGGCGCGCGCTCTGGCGATGGCGAACCGAGTTAAGTTCACAGGGTTCGTTCCTGAGCCAGACCGCTACATTCGCGCGGCAGACGTCTTCGCTCTTGCGACGGATCATGAAGGTTTCGGTAACGTCATCGTGGAAGCTCTCGCTTGCGGGGTCCCGGTAGTCGTCTCTGACGTGCCTTACGGGCCACGATTCATTCTCGGCTCGACGCGCATGGGGCACCTCGTCCGTCCGGGGTCACCGGCGGCGCTTGCCGAAGGACTTCGTCGAGCTCTCGATGCCCCACCTTCGGCGGCGGATCGAGCTGAGGGACGGCGCAGAGCAGAGGAATTCGCCGTTGAGCGTGTCGCTGCACGCTTCGAAAGCGTCGTCGACCGCGTCCTAAGGGACTCGACGGAGGCGCGGAGCACGCCACCACCGACCTCCTGGCCCTAGCTCTACGTGTCAGATGGGTAGCGAAGTTCGCCCTGCCAACCGCCGACGTTCCACGCGGCGGCTACGTTTTGCTGAGCGGGTTTTCGGCCACCGTGTCTCAACAGTTCGTCGAGCCTGGTGGCGGTTTCGAGCCGCGACGCCGTGGGAGCCAAACCGTGCATTGCGAGTCGCGAGACGGTTTGTCAGAACAAAAGGGCTCACGGTCCGCAAAGGTCCCTTTGCTGGCATGAAATATCACCGTGGCGCGATTGGCGCCACTGTGTTGGTGCCAAAGTTAATCGGGTCATATGAGCAGGAACTCCATCCTATCCTCGACGAGGTGATTCGTCAGTCATGCCCGACTGTAATAAATATTGGGAGCGGAGACGGATATTATGCAATTGGTCTTGCGCTCAAACTACCTGATGCGCAAGTGCATGCTTTTGAGCTGGATTGTGCGTTCCGAGGTTTGTCGGCCAAGATGGCATCTACAAATGATGTCGCCGACCGTGTGACACTACACGGACCCGCCACTGCAAAAGCGCTGGCTAGGGTAGTGCGTCCACCTGTTTTCGTCTTGTGCGACTGCGAGGGTTGCGAAATCGAAGTTCTTGATCCAGCGGTCGTCCCGCCGCTCAAAACGGCGTCTATTCTGGTTGAATTACACGAGTTTGTTAAACGCGGTATTTCTGAGCGAGTTATGACTCGATTTCGAAGCACACACACGATCCAGGTGATCGACTCCGAACCGCGTGATCCGCGAGCGTACGAAGAGCTTGTGGTTCTTAGCGAGCGGGATGCTGCCCTGGCGGTAGACGAGTTCCGGCCTGAGAGGATGCAGTGGGCATGGATGAAGCCGCGCACAACTATTCTCTGACCTACACCGTGCAACGACGACCCGTAGGTCGACCGCAGGGACCCGGCGACGGCTCGGGCCTCTTATGGCTCTTCGTCGCGAGGCGTCTGACCCTGCACTTCTATTAGCTATGAGGCGCCACTCCAAGCTCTACACGGTTCTCGTTCTCCTGACGACGGCAATCGCTGCTGCCGGCTGCTCCTCCTCGGGCGCCGACTCCGTAAGCTCTCAAAGCATTGCCTCTGTCGAAGGCAACTTGGTCACATCGGCAGACATTGGCCGAACGCCGCCAAACTCAGCCGAACGTGCATTTCTCCGCCTTTGGACGGACCTTCAGTACCGCGCCTGGAGCGCGGCCCTCAGTCAGTACGAGCCGGCGCTAGTAACCAGCGTTGGTGTTACGAACATCGTCGAGGGGTTGAAGACACAGAGCTCGTACTTCGAAAGAGTCAAGCCTGTGCTGCGCGGGACTGTTCGGCTGAGGGACCAGGCGATCGTTCGCTACATCATTCCGGATGCTGCCGGCAACCCAACGCCGACCTCGATCATTTGGCGACGGGTCGGGAACTCGTGGCGGATCCACTACGACCCGCAACTGGATGGGATGCTTCAGGCTGCCGAAACCGCGCGCGTGCAGACCGCAGTCGATCCAAACGCACCAAAACCCTCCAAGGCTGCACTCCAGGCCGGGGCAGACGCGGGGCGGTTGCAGTCGACGTACCTCCAGTCGCAGTATCCCGGCTCGACCAAGCCGTAACGATTCCTCGACGCCGACAACTTCCGGCGCGCGGTTAGAGCCGTTGGCCGGCGCGCTCAGCGGCGCTCGGCAACGCGGTTGCCGCGACCTCTATGTGAAGCGCTTCCTTCAGTAGCTGTGTGTAAAGGTCGTCGATGCCAGCGACGAGACGTTCAATGGAAAACTCAATGCGCGCACGCTTGAATCCATTCCTCCCCAGACTCCGGCGTACGTCCTCATCCACCAGAATGCATCCGAGCGCAGCTGCAAAGCCGTCTTCGTCAACGGGGTCAACGAGAACCCCGGTCTCGCCCTGTTCAACCGCGGAAGCCATACCTCCGACCCGCGTCGACACGACCGGCACGCCCGCGGCCTGCGCCTCGATCGCGCTGACGTTGGTTCCCTCGTTGTCAGAGGTCACCGCGACGATGTCACTGGCGAAGTAGACGTCGGGCATATCGTTTCGCAGCCCCGCCCAATGGAGCCGATCCCCGAGCCGGCGCGCCTCGGACGAGGTCTGAAGCTCCTCGCGTAGGGCGCCGTCGCCCACGACTAGGAATCGCGTGTCCAGGCGCTTGTCGACGCGGTTCGCCACGCGCAGGAAGCGATCCACCCGTTTGATCGGCTCGAGCCGCGCTACCAGAGTGACAAGCCGCGCGTCGAATGGAATGCCGAGCTCGTCGCGGAGCGCCCGGGCGCGTTCTTGCCTCTCTTCCTCGGCCAGGTCGAACCGAGAGAAGTCGAACCCAAGCGGTACCACGACGATCTTTTCGGGCGGTGCGACTCGGAGGCGAACCAGATCGTCGCGCACCTCGTCCGATACCGCGATCAAGCGCGTCGTATACCGCGCGAGAACGCGTTCGATCCTCGTGAAGGCTGCCGAGACGAGCGGGGAGAAGTAGCCCGTCAGGACATGGCCGTGAAACGTGTGGATGATCACCGGCGGTCGCCGTTTGCCCAGCAGAAGCGCCGCGGCCCGTCCAAGCGCACCCGCCTTCGCCTGGTGCGTGTGAAGGATCTGAGGCCGCCAATCGCGCATCTGCCGTGCAAGGAACATGAGCGAGCGAACGTCGTCGATTCCGATGTCGCGTTTGAGGCTCGGGAGGTCCACCGGTTCAACGCTCAAAGCATCGGCGAACGCGTCCATCGAACCCTCTCGCGCGCTTCCGCGACCTCGGACGAGACGCGTCTCATAGCCGCGGTCCCGGAGAAACCGCGAAAGGGCGATCGCCTGGATCGAAGGCCCGCCGACGTTCAGCCGTGCGATCACGCGCAGCACGCGCGGCGGTGTCTCCTTGCGGAGCCGCGCCGATCGGGTGAACGTGTGCAGCACGAACCGCGCCCGAGCGTGTAGCACGCCCTCGATGAGCTTCTGCTGAGCCCTCGTCCTCGCGATATGACGCGTCGCGAACCGGGCGGCCGACTCGTGGAACGCACGAATCGTTCGCGCGCTGACGCCGCTCGCGCCAGTCGCGTGGTGAACAACGGCGGCAGGCTCGAAGTGGACTTGCCAGCCTTCTTTGTCGAGGCGCCGACAGAGATCGGCGTCCTCCCAGTACATCCAGTAACCCTCGTCGAAGCCGCTCACTGCTTCGAAGGCGGGGCGCCGAATGAGCATGCAGGCGCCCGAGACCCAGTCGACGCGACCGCTTCCGCGCCATGCAGGCCGCAGCTCGGTCGGATATCGCTGGGCGCGGACGAGGATCCTCGTGAGCAAAGAGCGGCGGCCGAACAGTCCCGTCCGCAAGCTCGGGAACGCACGGGCCGAGAGCTGGACCTCGCCGTGAGAGAAGATGCGCGGACCCACGACAGCGATCCGATCGTCGCGGTGAAGACGCTCCTTCAGCGCCGCCGCCGCGGTCGGCGTAAGCACAACATCGGCATTCATCATCAGCAGGTCGTCGCCTGAGACGGCCCCCGCACCGAGGTTGCACCCGGCGCCGTAGCCGATGTTGTGCTCCGGACGCCTGATCGCCACTCCCTCGAGCTCTGCCAGCGTCGGCAGCGGATCGCCGTCGGCTGCACCGTTGTCGACGACCACGATCTCGTCGGGCGGGTCTGTCTGCGCGCGCAGAGAATCGACGGCAGCCGCGACTTCGGCAGGAGTTCGGTAAGACACGACGATCGCGGAGAGCATGCGGCCCAGCTATCCCACCTCAAGCCGAACAGCTCGCGTCGGAGACAACCCAGTGACGGTTACGCATCGCCGCAAGTCGCGCGATTGTAGGGAAGGAGACTTAGTACGGATGCGGTCTTGTGCCGTCAGATCTCCTCGTCTATTCCCAGGTGCTTGCAAGTGATGTCTGACGCACCGCCAGTGTCCGCGGCAGTCATCGTCGACGCACTGGCCGCCCGCTATGGCGGGACGGCGTACGCCGCCATCCAGCTCGCTCATCGGCTCGCCGACGACACGCAATGCGGAGAGGTCATCCTCGTCGCCCGTGCCCGGTCGCTGGTCGCAGATGGAATCCGCGAGCGGCCCGGCCTGCAGTTGGTCCTACTGCCGAATCCAAAGCGCTTCGAGCTGGTTCGACGGCTCGTGTGGGAGGCGCGCGCGCTGCCGAAACTGGTTCGCGACGAACGCGCCGCGAGCGTCTTGAGCTGGTCGGGAATGTTGCCGCGGTCGATCGCGGCTCCTTTGGTCTGCTGCCTCGGGAACTCCGTGATGCTCGAGCATGGCGACATCCCCAACCGCCTCCGGCGGTGGGCTGCGCGGCGAACTCTGCGCAACGCGCATGTCCTCGTGCCGTCGACCGCGATGGCGGCGAGAGTCGCGGAAGTGCTCGGCCGAAAGGCGGAGGTCATTCCATGGGGGGTAGATCACAATGAGTTCCGCCCTGCGAGAGAGTCTGGCGGCGACGTGCTCTGCGTCGCCGACTTCTACCGTCACAAGCGGCACGACTTGCTCCTCGAGGCATGGGCGGCGCTGCGGTCGCCTCGTCCCCGGCTGCGGCTGGTCGGCAACCCCGAGGTCGATCGTCGCTGGTACGCGCACATCAAGAGACAGGCCGCGCTCCTGCGCGCCGAGGGCGAAATCGCGCTCGGCGCATGGCTCCCGCGCGACCAGCTCCTCCGTGCGTACCGCGAGGCCCGGGTTTTCGCACTTCCGACGATGCTCGAAAGCTTCTGCCTCCCGCTTCTCGAAGCGCAAGCCTGTGGGGTGCCGGCGGTCGTGAGCGACTCGCCCGTTCTCCGTGAGACCGGTGGAGAAGGAACGACCTACATCGACGGCGACGACCCGCACGACTGGGCCGCAGCGCTCCACCGGCTGCTCAGCGATGATGCGGTGCACGCCTCGGCACGCCGCGCTGGGCTCGAGCACGCTCGGCGTTACA
>Ga0075424_100008123_pt1 | contig 10234 bp, 10 predicted proteins | sample SoiMethybrSBSTD3_FD_75301 | JGI IMG/M metagenome (GOLD analysis project Ga0075424, IMG submission 75301) | Bulk soil microbial communities from a Populus tree surrounding site in Tennessee, USA - Soil MetaG P. TD hybrid SBSTD3 | ecosystem: Environmental > Terrestrial > Soil > Tree plantation...
CCGCTGCTGGTGATCTGGTATGACTATCGGAACAGCAGGATCAATAAGAAGAAAGCACTGGCCAAAGCTTAATATTTCTTGTAGCTATGGCGCGACAAATTGTTTTGTGATACATTCGAAAGTAAATCAAATCTTGTCGTCCCTAGGATCGCTAAGCGGATTATCATTTTTTAGAGTTTGACTCAGTTCAAAAAGCTGAGAGTAGAGAGATTGAAGTTACAGTCTAGTTAGAAGGGAGGTCCAAGAATCATGTTCGATCAACTTCTTGAGTCGTCAAGCGGCGAAGAACAGAAGACCAAGAAGCCACTCACGATGACGGTCTCCATCATCATCCACGTCGTCTTGATTGTGGTCTTGGTTATTATTCCACTCTTATTCCCAGAGACCCTGTCAGGATCGATGCAACAACTCACGTTTCTGGTAGCACCTCCTCCACCCCCCCCTCCGCCCCCTCCACCACCGGCACCAGCGGTAGTCCAGAAGGTAGTTAAGAAAGTTGTTGACGATGGGACTTTTCGAGCTCCAGTTGAGATTCCCAAAGAAGTTAAGATGGTGGTGGATGAGGGACCGCCTCCGGAGGCCGCCATTGGTGGCGTGGTTGGCGGTGTTCCCGGTGGCGTCCCTGGCGGCCAGATCGGTGGAGTGATCGGCGGTGTGATTGGTGGGGCACCTTCCCCCGTAGCGCCTCCGCCTCCCCCGCCGCCCGCTGCTCCGAAGCCACCTCAGAGAGTGAGAGTAGGCGGAAACGTGCAACAGGCCAACCTGATCCGCCAAGTCAAGCCCCCGTACCCGCCTCTAGCCAAGCAGGCGCGAATTCAGGGTGCCGTGGTGCTGGAAGCCGTCATTAGCAAACAGGGTGGAGTTGAGAACCTGCGTGTTATTAGCGGCCATCCGCTTTTGATTCAAGCCGCCTTGGATGCAGTGAAGCAGTGGAAATACAAGCCCACCTTGCTCAATGGAGAGCCGGTCGAAGTGGTAACGACTGTGACTGTGAACTTCAATCTGAGTGGTTGATCGAGTGACCCTGGCAATGAGATGGCGCTTTCAACCCCAGGTCAAAGCGCATCCAGTTCGTAAACAACAAATACCAAAAACCTAAATTTAGAGGAGGAGTTTTCACATGCTTTCGTACAATTTAAATCTACTTGCCATCACCTTGTTACAAGGTGAAGTCGGATTTGACTTGAGATCGATGTGGGCTCAGTCAGGTCCTGCCGCCAAGACTGTCATCATCATCCTGGCCATCATGTCCGCTTGGTCTATCGGAGTGATGATTGACCGCTTGCTGGCCTTTTCGGCAGCCCGCAAGCAGTCCAGAGAGTTTGCTCCTCTGGTGGCAGGATGTTTGAAGGAAGGAAAGATCGACGAAGCCATCAATGTTTCCGAGCAAAACAAGAAGAGTCACCTGGCTAAGGTCGTCGTGGCCGGCTTGCAGGAGTTCTCGGCGCATCAAGTCAGCACTGAGATACCCGGTGAGCAGATTGAGGCTTCGAAGAGAGCGTTGGAGCGAGCCACTGCCATCACCAATGCTGAACTGAAACGCGGCATCAGTGGGCTGGCAACGATCGGAAGCACGGCTCCCTTCGTGGGGCTGTTCGGCACGGTCGTCGGAATCATCAACGCGTTCCAAGGGATGTCTTCCGAGAAATCGACCGGTCTTTCAGCCGTGGCTGGTGGTATTTCAGAAGCGCTTATCACCACTGCTTTCGGACTCTTTGTGGCTATCCCTGCTGTTTGGATGTTCAACTACTTCAACAGCAAGATTGAATCCTTCGGCGTTGAAATGAACAATTCTTCATCCGAGCTCATCGACTATTTCCTGAAGCGGAGAGGGAGTAAAAAATAATGGCAATGTCAGGTGAAACTACCGGTGCCGGGAAGGCAATTGCCGACATCAACGTGACCCCGATGGTGGATATCATGTTGGTGCTGCTGATCATTTTCATGGTGGTCACTCCCCTCTTGCAGAAGGGGGTCAGTGTGGACTTGGCCAAAACCAAGTATCCTCGAGAAATGCGCGAGGCCGATCGGGATGATGCGATCATCGTCGCAGTCACGCGGGACGGTAATATTTTTCTCCATGATGACAGGCTCAGTAAGGATCAACTGAACGAGAAAATCAAGGACCTGCTTCAAAGCCGAGTGGATAAGACCGTTTATGTGCGGAGCGATCGACGTGCCAAGTATGGCGAGGTCGTCGATGTGGTCGACATTGTGAGAGCTTCCGGAGTTGATGCCTTGGGCCTATTGACGGCCAAAGCCGACAGCACCGGCCAGTAATGGAATTCTGATTTGGAGGTATTACGATGGCAATTGCGGTAGGAATGGGCGGCGGCCCGAAGGCGGACATCAACGTCACTCCTTTGATTGATGTTCTGCTCGTCTTGATCATTATCTTCATGGTGATTACACCCCTCATCCCGAAGGGGCTGGATGCGCAGATTCCGCAGCCTCCCCCACCTGGCGCTCCGCCCCCGGACCCGGATACCTTAAATCGCACGGTGGTGGTGTCTATCGACAGGGACAGGGCTATCTCGATTAATCAGAAGACTGTACAAAAGCAGAAGCTTTTTGATGAGCTCACGGAAATTTTTAAGACCCGGAATGAAAGAACGATGTTCGTCCAGGGTGACACGGAGTTATTTTTCAACGACGTTGTCGACATTATCGACATCGCGCGGGGAGCGGGAGTAGACAAGATCGGCTTGATCACTGAAAAAATCCAGACTGGAAAATGATTCTGACGAATCGCCTTCTCGCTCAAGAGGTTCTGGGAGGAATCTCTGTGTCTGCTTGAAGCGCGAAATGGGGTCCGTGGAGGAACTCGATGAAGTTTACATCTAAATCACGAGCCTGTGCTCTGGTCCTGCTATCCATCTTTGCGTTTCAAGGCTGTACTAAGCTGAAGGCTCGCGACTCGCTCAACAAGGGAGTTCGTGCTTTCAGAGATGCTAAGTACGAAACGGCCGTGGAGCACTTCAAATCGGCGGTAGACCTCGACCCCGAGCTTCTCAACGCCCACCTGTATTTGGCAACGGCCTATGCCGCCCAGTACGTACCCGGGGGAGAATCACCCGAGAACAAGACGCTAGGACAGGAAGCCATTAAAGCGTTTGAGACCGTGCTGCAGAAGGATCCCAAGAACTTGGGATCCGTCAAGGGAATCGCGGGAATCTATTTCCAAATGAAGCAACTGGAAAAAGCGAAAGAGTTTCACATGAAAGCCGCAGAACTCGAGCCCACCAATCCTGATCCCTATTACAGTGTGGGCAACATCAACTGGCTGCTGTGCTACGACAAATCAAACCCGCTTCCGCCGGCCAGAAAGGCAGAGTTGGTTGAAGAAGGATTGAAATACCTGAACAAGGCGATAGAAATTGATCCGAATTATTACAACGCGTATTTTTACATGAATCTGCTTTATCGGCAGAAAGCCCAGGTCATTGTCGACCAGATTGTGGAAAAGAACCCCAAGCTCAAGGATCAATTTACGATGGCTGCCTTAGATCCAAAGTCTATTGATCCACTAGTCAAAAAGAATGCTCCAGATCAGCATTCGGACTATCAATCAGACTTCAAAAAGGCCGACGAGCTTTTTGAGAAGGCGATGACAATTAAGAAGGAAGTCGAAGCCAAAGCCGAGACCAAAGGCAATATCGATCCGAACAAGTAGGCTCAGCCTCCAGGAAATTTCTCTAGCCTCTTGGGAACAGTTTCCCAAGAGGCTTTTTTGTTGGTGCGTAAGCCGAGACCTCAGCCAGTTGGACCTTTCCGGTCGTTTCCATTATGATACGAAATATGGTGCGTCTCGACGACATTCTGGCGACTGTTGCAAGGTACCACCCTAACGATGACCTGAGCTTGATCAACCGGGCGTATGACTTTTCAGCACGTCGTCATCAGGGCCAGATCCGCAAGTCCGGAGAGCCATACCTCAACCATCCTCTGGCTGTTGCGGACATCCTGGCGCAGATGAAGCTGGACGCCGTATGCATTTGTGTCGGGTTCCTGCACGATATCGTTGAAGACACGTCGACTTCTATTGAAAAGATCGAGGAACTTTTTGGGAGCGATGTTGCTCATATCGTAAACGGGTTGACGAAAATCAGTCAATTCCAATTCGATTCCAAAGAAGAACAACAAGCTGAGAATTTCCGAAAGATGTTTCTCGCCATGGTAGATGATATCCGGGTCGTGCTGGTAAAGCTGGCTGATCGTCTTCACAACATGCGTACCCTGCAGTATCTCCCCCCGGAGAAGCGACAGCGAATAGCGCAAGAAACGATGGACATTTACGCACCGATTGCACATCGATTGGGAATGGGGAAGATACGAGGAGAACTTGAAGACCTTGCCTTCAGCTACCTTGAGCCGGAGGCTTATCGGGAAATCAGTCAAGGAATCGAGAGCAGAAGAAAGGTCAGGGAGGAGTTTCTTGAAGAGGTCAAGGAACTCATCAACCAAAAACTCCAGGAGCACGATATCCCGTGCTCTGTTGAGTCGAGAATTAAGAGAATTTATAGTGTGCATCAGAAGATCAGGAGGCAAAAGATACCCCTTGAGCAGGTGTACGATCTTCTGGCAGTCCGGATCATTACGGGGACGGTCAGGGATTGCTATGCAGCTCTCGGCATCATCCACAATCTCTGGAGGCCGGTACCTGGAAGAATCAAGGACTTCATCGCAATTCCCCGTCCCAACATGTACCAATCGCTCCACACATCAGTGATTGGCCCGCACGGCCAGCCGTTTGAGGTTCAGATTCGAACTGTGGAGATGCATCGAATTGCTGAAGAAGGAATCGCAGCTCATTGGAAGTACAAAACGGGTGGAGGTCTGGACGAAAAAGATGATCAGCGCTTTCTCTGGTTGCGGCATCTGGTGGAATGGCAGCAAGAAATGCAGGATCCGAGCGACTTTCTGAGCACTCTGAAAATCGATCTTTATCCGGAGGAAGTTTATGCTTTCACACCCAAAGGCAAAGTCATCATTCTGCCACGGGATGCCTCTCCCGTAGACTTTGCCTATGCAATTCATACGGAGGTTGGCAATACCTGTGTCGGAGCCAAGGTCAACGGAAGAATCGTGCCTCTCAAGTCGAAACTGAAGAATGGAGACATTGTCGAAATCCAGACCCAACTCGGCCATACTCCAAGCCGAGATTGGATTTCCATCGTCAAGACTTCAAGAGCTCGCAATAAGATTCGGCATTTTATCAATGTGAGTCAGAGGGAGCGCTCGATTGAAATCGGGAAGAAGATCCTCGAGAAAGAGGCCAAAAAGTTCAAGGTCAATCTGAAGAAGCTCATTGATGAGGGGCAGCTTTTGAAGGCGGCTCCCGACTATGGCTGTACTAAGTTGGAGGATCTTTACTCCGCTTTGGGATTCGGCAAGGTGTCTGCGCGAGTGTTGCTCAGCAAGCTCGTGCCCCAGGAGGAACTCAAGGAGGAGCAAGATGAACGAATTTCCAAGTTGACTTCGGCGGTCAAGAAGGTTTTCGGAATTGCTTCTGAGGCAACAATCCAGGTTAAAGGTATTGATGACCTCCTCGTGTACCGCGCAAAGTGCTGCAATCCAATTCGAGGCGAGGAGATCGTAGGCTACATAACCCGCGGCAAAGGCGTGGCCGTTCACGCCAAACGCTGTTCCAACGTCGTGAACCTACTTTACGAGGCAGATCGTAAGATTGATGTGCAGTGGACAGATAGTGGAGAGGATTCTTACGCGGTTAAGTTGTCTATCTCCGTGGATGATCGCCGGGGAATGCTGGCTGAGATCACCTCAACAATTTCAGACATCAAGACCAACATCAAAAATATCGAAGCTCAATCCTTCGAGGATCACCAAGGGATGATTCACGTTACGATTGAAATATCTGATCTGAAGCACCTGGAGCGGGCCGTTAGTTCAATCAAGAAGATCAAAGGGGTCAACGAAATTGCCTGGCAATAGGCAGGCGTTTGCTCGGTCTGGAAGCTCTTCTCAGTGAGACTTGACTACCTTGCCGGAACGAATACATGCCGTGCACACCCGCGCGCGCCTGTGAGCGCCGTTGAGAATGACGCGTACTCTCTGCAGATTAGGGTTCCATCTTCTTTTGGTGATGTTGTGGGCATGACTGACGTTGTTTCCAAAGATGGGGCCCTTGCCACAGATATCACAGCGTGCTGCCATCGTACACCTCCTATAAGCCTAACTCAAAAACGCAAAGCATACCAGATGCAGCTTGGCGCGTCAAATTCTCTTGAACCCTGATTCGTCACGATGCTTGTCCTGGGTATTGAATCCTCTTGCGATGAAACGGCCGCCGCGATCTTGAAAGACGGAGTCGCAATTCGATCGAACTGTGTCGCCTCCCAGATCGCAGTCCACAGAAAATATGGCGGTGTTGTTCCAGAGCTGGCTTCTCGACACCACTTGGAAAACATCGTTCCGATAGTCTCCGCCGCTCTCGAAGAGGCAAGAATCAAGAAAGAAGATATCGATGGAATTGCGGTAACCCAGGGGCCCGGACTGGTCGGCTCCCTCCTCGTCGGTGTTAACTATGCCAAGGCGCTGAGCTACTCGCTGCAACGCCCATTGGTAGCAGTCAACCACATTGAAGGGCACATCTATTCCGTGCCGCTGCAAATCGCTTGCGATGAGCAAAAGAGGCAGCGTCCTTTCAGTGACTGGGACACGCTTTTTCCGGCACTTGCCCTGGTAGTCTCTGGCGGTCACACAAGTCTCTTTTGGGTCAGACAAACGCCTGGGCGAACAGAAGAAGGCACCCCTTATGAACTGGTAGGCCGAACCCGAGACGACGCTGCCGGGGAAGCATTCGATAAAGTTGCCAAGCTCCTTCGGCTGGGTTATCCAGGAGGCCCAGTTATTGATAGGCTGGCCAAGAGAGGCGACCCTTGCGCTGTCGAATTCCCCGTCACTCGGATGAGCGATTCAAAGTTGGATTTCAGCTTTTCGGGAATCAAGACTGCGGTGTTGCGCCATGTCAAATCAAACTTGAGCGGCGAACTCGAAACGCTGAGCGCCCGGCGTAACCTAGAAGGCTTCTCAGAGAGCCTGCCTCAAGCCATCTATGATGTCATAGCCAGTTTCCAAAGAACGGCTGTTGAGAACCTTTTCAGTAACACAATGAGAGCCGCCGAGATCTATGAACCTCGTTCAATCATGGTGTCCGGAGGAGTTGCCTGCAACACCTATCTGCGGGGCCGTTTCGAAGAGGGATTTGGGAAACAGGGCCTCCCCGTCTATTTTCCTTCCCCGATTCTTTCCACTGACAACGCCGCGATGATTGCGGCAGCCGGCTATCCCAAGCTCAAACAGGGAAAATTTGCAGATTTCGCTTTGAACGCAGATGTCCATTTGAAGTTGGGTTGAGAGTCCCTCACCTGTCACTCTTTCCCAAATGGGTCACTGGATTTAAAGAACCCCAACGGATAGCGCGGTTCTCGCGCCCTATTGTGTTGAGATTTGTGAGCAGTTCAATTACAGTTTACGCCATGAACGTTTACCTTAGGTGCATTGAAGAAGATTGTCAGCACCGGCTTTCCGCAAACAGCAAGTCCTACGTGTGCCCTAAGTGCGGCGGTCTCCTGGATGTTTTGTATGATTTTAGCTTCAGTGATTCGGAGGAGGTCAAGCGTACCTTTGAGTGCCGAAGACTCTCCAATGATCCTCTGGACCTCAGTGGAGTCTGGCGATACCGCGAGCTAATTCCCTTCTGTGACGACTCGGCCAAGGTGGTTACCATGCGGGAGGGAAACACACCCGTTTATGATGCCCCCCGATGCGCCGAGTATACCGGGCTAAAGCGTCTCTATTTGAAGCATCAGGGCCTCAATCCGACCGGCTCCTTTAAAGATAACGGGATGACTGCAGGTGTGACTCAGGCCAGATTGATGGGCTCGAAGATTGTGGCCTGTGCGAGCACTGGAAATACGTCCGCCTCCATGGCTGCTTATGCGGCTCGAGCCGGCATGAAAGCGGTTATTTTCATTCCGGATCAGCAGATCGCCTTTGGCAAACTCTCTCAAAGTCTGGACTATGGCGCCCTGACGTTGCAAATTGAGGGAGATTTCGACGAAGCCATGAAGATGGTCAAAGAGATCACTGAAGAAAGCGATGTGTACTTACTCAATTCCATCAACCCGTTTCGTCTGGAGGGGCAGAAGACAATCATCATCGAGCTGTTGGCTCAACGAGGATGGAAAGTTCCGGATCGAGTCGTTGTTCCTGGAGGGAATCTTGGGAACAGTTCTTCTTTTGGAAAGGCCATCAAGGAGCTCTATGATCAGCGGTTCATCGACAAGATGCCGATGGTGACCATTATTCAAGCCGACCGGGCTAATCCGCTTTATCGAACTCTGATTTACCAATCTCCGAGGTTGATTCCCATGCAGGCGCACACCTTGGCGACGGCCATTAAGATAGGGAATCCTGTATCCTGGAAGAAGGCCGTAAGAGCCATGGACTGGACCCGGGGCTGGTGTGACGTGGTCAGTGAACAGGAGATCGCAGACGCCAAAGCCATCATCGGACGCGATGGAATCGGCTGTGAGCCGGCGTCCGCCACAACAGTCGCCGGCATCAAGAAGCTTGTTCAGACCAAAGAAATCGATGAGGATGAGGATGTGGTGGCCGTGCTGACCGGCAATTTATTGAAGGATCCGGACTATACGGTGAACTATCATCAGGACTCGCTGTTTGAGATGGCTACCTACAAGAATGAATTGATCGAACGAAAAGATAAGATTCAGTCCACTTTTGCCAACGCTCCAGTCAAAGTCAAGCCCGACAAGAGTGAAATTTTAAGGCTGCTCTCCCTTTAGTAATCTGTTCTCCTCCACCCAACCCGCAAGACTCTCGACTTTCTGGCAATCCCAAACCTCAGGCAGCAATAGTGAAGACGGGGCTCAGGAATAGAGCCAAGTCCTTGCCGTATCCCATTTTTTACTTAAGTATTTTCATGAGATTTGCTATATTTGCTTGAATGAAGGACTGTTTCTATCATGCGGATTTTTCATGACTGGAGAGCATGCGCTCTAAATCTCTTTTAGGAGGAACATTTGCTAAAGATCAGATTATCTCGAACGGGATCAAAAAAGAAACCGAGCTATCGTGTCGTTGTGATTGAACGATCGAGAGCGCGGGACGGTAGGTTCATTGATTTGCTGGGGCACTATAACCCCAAAAAGAGCCCATCGATCGTGAAACTTGACAAGGAGAAATACGCCTACTGGGTGGCTAAGGGAGCGCAGCCTAGTGCGACAGTGCGAAGCTTCCTTAAAATGACTGGGTGAACGTGACAGCCGTATCATTCCTGCTAAATCTCCAATTCGAGATACCTCAAATGAGATCAATCACAGCACAAGTTAGGAGGTAGCCGTGAAAGAGCTAATCGAGCAAATTGCAAAGGCGTTGGTGGACAACCCTGATCAAGTCTCAGTGAAGCCTATCGAGGGCGAACAGACCACCGTTCTTGAGCTCAGAGTTGCCCCGAGTGATCTGGGCAAAGTGATTGGGAAACAGGGTCGAACAGCTCGATCAATCAGGACCATCCTAGGTGCGGCGGGAATGAAACTGAAGAAGAGATTCACACTTGAAATCTTGGAATAACCCGGTGGATGCAACCGGCTTCGTGGCCATAGCCAAAATCATCAAACCCCAGGGAAATCGAGGAGAGGTGGCAGCGGAAATCTGGACTGATTTTCCAGAGCGGTTTCAATTTGTGAAGGACGTGTTGCTGCAAAGATCGCAGCGGCAACCTCAGAGTCTAAGGGTGGAGTCCTTCTGGTTTCACAAGAAGAGAGTCATCTTGAAGTTCTTCGGGGTAGATAATCGATCCATGGCCGAAGAATTGCGAGATTACGAAGTCACGATTCCTGAGAGTCAGCGGATGCCCCTCACGGAGGGTACCTACTATCAGCACGAGCTGCTGAATTGCGTCGTGAAGGATAGACAAGGTCGATCGCTGGGGAAGATCAGCGAAGTTGTAGGAACCGAAGGGAATTACCTGTTGAAGGTTTCAAGGGATACGGGTGATTTTCTGATTCCTTTTGCCCAAAGTTTGTTAGTGCAGGCCAGTGTAAAGGACAAAGAACTGGTCTGCGACCTTCCTGAAGGGCTTGAAGACCTCTAAGTCCCACACTCATCCCCGTCAAAGCTTCCTCGCAAAAGAAAGATGGTCGACCTTGTATTTGACATTGTCACGATCTTCCCCGGCTTTTTTGAAGGT
>Ga0075424_100008124_pt1 | contig 10233 bp, 6 predicted proteins | sample SoiMethybrSBSTD3_FD_75301 | JGI IMG/M metagenome (GOLD analysis project Ga0075424, IMG submission 75301) | Bulk soil microbial communities from a Populus tree surrounding site in Tennessee, USA - Soil MetaG P. TD hybrid SBSTD3 | ecosystem: Environmental > Terrestrial > Soil > Tree plantation...
CGTTCGTAGGCGCGCCGGGCGAGAGCGCGGGCGAGCGAGGCCGGCACCAGGCCGCCGTTCTCGTCCATCGCGGCGAGCACCTCGGCGTACTGCGACGGCTCCACCACCACGACGACGTGCGCGTGATTCTTCGCGGCGGCGCGAATCAACGCGGGCCCGCCGATGTCGATCTGCTCGATCGCGTCCGCCTCGGTGACTCCGGGCAACGCGACGGTCTGCTCGAACGGGTAGAGGTTCACGACCACGAGGTCGATCGACACGATGCCGTGGTGATGACGCTCGCGTTCGTCGTCGTCATGACCGCGGCGAAAGAGAATGCCGCCGTGAACGGCCGGGTGCAGCGTCTTGACGCGGCCGCCGAAGAGCTCGGGAAACCCGGTCACTTCGGACACGTCCCGCACCGTGAACCCCGCGGCGCGAAGGGCCGCCGCGGATCCGCCCGTCGAGACCAGTTTGACGCCGTGCTTGGTGAGGCCGTGCGCGAACGCGACGAGACCGCTCTTGTCGGAGACCGACAGAAGCGCGCGGGTGACGCGGATTTCGTTCACCGTGTCGGCGATTCTCCCGTGATGCGCCGAAGCGCGTCTTCGTAGCGCTGCGCGGTCTTCTCGACCACCGCGTCGGGAAGGCCGGGCGGCGGGGGCGTCCGGTTCCACGCGATCGAATCGAGGTAGTCCCGGATGACCTGCTTGTCGAAGGAATCCTGGGCGACGCCCTCCTGATAGGTGTCGATGGCCCAGTACCGCGACGAGTCGGGCGAGAGCGCCTCGTCGATCCACGTGAGGACGCCGTCGCGATCGCCGAACTCGAACTTCGTATCGGCGAGGATCAACCCCCGCGACTCCGCGTGCGCCGCGGCGGCCTTGTAGATCGCGAGGCTCGCCGCCCGGAGCTTCTCCGCGGTCTCGGCTCCGACGATGGACACCATTCGGTCGAAGGAGATGTTCTCGTCGTGCCCCTCCTCCGCCTTCGTCGCCGGCGTGAAGATCGGCTCCGGCAGTCTGGACGAGAGGCGAAGCCCCGCCGGAAGCTTCACGCCGCAGACCTCGCCGCCGGCCTGGTACTCCTTCCATCCGGAGCCCGCGAGGTAGCCGCGAACGACGCACTCCACGTCCCAGCGCTTGGCCCGATGGCACAGCATGGAGCGGCCCTCGAGCAGCGCGCGATGCGTCGGGAACGGAGCCGGGAACGCCGCGACGTCGGTCGAGACGTAGTGGTTCGGGACGAGGGACTTCAGCTTCTCGAACCAGAAGCGGGAGATCTGGGTGAGCACGCGCCCCTTCCCCGGAACGCCCTCGGTCAGGATGACGTCGTACGCGGAAACCCGGTCCGTCGCGACGACCAGGAGCTTGTCCCCGAGTACGTAGATGTCCCGGACCTTGCCTCGGTAGTCCGGGGAGCGGCCCGGGAGGACGACGTCTCGAAGCGCGCGATCGGTGAGGTTCATGGCTTCTCCTGTTGGATGCATTGAATCGCCTCGACGAACAATCGGTGTTCCATCGGCAGGAGGCGCTCGGCGAGCGCCTCCGCGGTTTCTCCGGGCAAAATATTCACGGCCGCCTGGACGACGATCGGTCCCGTGTCCATCCCCGCGTCGACGCGGTGCACCGTCACCCCGGTCCTCGACGCCCCCGCGTCGACCGCCCGTCGCTGCGGCTCCAGTCCCGGAAAGGCGGGCAGGAGCGACGGATGGACGTTGAGAATGGGTGCGGAGACCCGATCGAGAAAGGATTTCCGAAGAAGTCGCATGAATCCGCAGAGCGCGATCAGATCGGGGCGATCCTCGCCGACGATTTCGAGCAGCCGATCCTCGGCTTCCGGCGCGAGGCGAGGCCCGGGGCGGACCGGTTCCAGCACCTCGATCCGCACGCCGAGCGCGCGAGCGCTGTCCAAGGCCGGCGCATCGGGTCGGTCGGAGACCAACCGGACCACCGATCCGGCGACCCGGCCGTCTCGGGTGGCCTCGATCAGATTCACGGCATGGCTGCCGCGTCCGGAGGCGAGGAGCAGGAGCGTTAGCGGCTTCATCCGGAAGCAATATCACGTCCCGTGAGATCGCACAAGAAGAATGTACCAAACGAGTTATCGGAACTTTATCCATTCGGGCGCCGGATGCGCTCGCGTGCTCACCCACGCGCCCCCGCGTCCTGGCGTGACGCGGATCGCCCCTTCCAGGTCGGTGCGGAACACCGCCGCGCCCACGCGTCGGTAACGTCCCATGGTCGACGCCGTGGGATGGCCGAAGCGATTTCGCTCGCCGCACGAAACAACCACGATTCGCGGGGCGAGCCGCTCGAGCCATTCGCGCGTGCTCGAGGTGCGGCTGCCGTGATGCGGTGCCTTGAGCAGATCCACTTCGGGCACGCGGCCCGGAACGGCGAGCGCCGCGAGTTCCGCGTGTTCCTCCGCGTCGCCCGGTAAATGCACGCGCGCCCCGCCGATCGGAAGCGTCGCGACCAGGGATCGGTCGTTCTCGGCGGCGTTCCCGGACACCGCGAGGAGCGAGTCGGGCGGCGGCGCGCGCAGATCGAGGGCTCCCGTAGCGAGCGCGATCGTCGTGTCGCGGGAGACGCGAATCGCGAGGCCTCGCGAGCGCGCGACGCCGCGTTCGATCGGACGGCGCCACGCGCCCCGAGGGTCGCTTCCGTTCTCGAGGAACGCGCCGATCCACCCGCGCCGCGCAAGCCACGCGAGGCCGCCGAAGTGATCGCCGTGCGCGTGCGAGAGGATGGCCGCCCGGACGCGCGTGATGCCCTCTGCCCGTAGCGACGGCTCGACCGCCGATCGCCCCGCGTCGCGCGACTCGTCCGCCGGACCGGCGTCGAAGAGGAAGTCGCCGCCGTCGGACGTATGGGCGAGAAGCGCGTCCCCCTGCCCCACGTCGATCGCGAGCAGAAAGGGCGCCCGCCGCGCGGCGGGCGCGATCGAGCCCCACGGCAGGAGCGGAAGGGTTCCCGCGAGCGCCACGAGCGCGAGGGAGAGGGAACGCCCGCGCCGCGCGACGGCGGGGGCTTCGCCGCGCGCGCCCTCGCGAAGGCCGGCCGCGATGAAGAGCGCCGCGATGCCCGCCGCCACGACGCCGATCGGCGGGACTCCCCGAAGCGGCCACGGCGCCGCGAGCTTCGCGCCCCAGGCGTTCACGGCCAGCATGACGACCCCCGAGACGTCCACCGCCCCCGCGGCGGCGTCGCGGAGCGCGGCCATGCCCGTCGCGGCCGCGCCGAGAAAGAGAAACGCCTCTGCCATGAAGAGCCCGCACAGCGGCACCACGGCGACGTTGAGGAAGAATCCCGCCACCGGGAGCGCGCCGAAGAGCGCGGAGGAGATGCCGATCGTTCCGGCCGTCGCCGCCGCGCTCTGCGCCGCCACCGAAACGCTGCTCCTGAGCCATCCCAACTTCACGCTTCCCTGGTCGGCGAGCAGGTCCGTGGAGAAGCTGCCCATCGCCATCAGGCCGAGCACGGCCCCGAACGAGAGCTGGAACCCGGGATCGAGCGCGGTTCGCGGATCCGCCAGGTGGAGAAGGAGCCCCGCGAGACCCCACGCCGCGAGGGGGCGGGTCTCGCGGCCGAGCACGCGGCCGCTTCGCACCGCGGTCCACAAGATCGCTGACCGCAGTGCGGAGGCCGGCGCGCCGACCAGCAGCGTGTAGCCCCAGACCGCGAGAAGCTCGACCGCGAGGCCCGATCCGGCGGCAATTCGAAACGCCGTGGCCGCCATCGCGACGAAGCCGCCCAGGATGCAGACGTGGAGCCCGGAGATCGAGAGGATGTGGATCGTGCCCCCGTCGCGAAACGCGTCGCGCACCGTGGGCTCGATTCCCGATCGATCCCCAAGCAGGACCCCTCGGGCGAGCGCCGCGGCCGGCGCGGTGAAGGACCTCGAGAAGAGACGCGCCAACCGATCGCGCCCGAGCGCGGCCGGGTCCGCGATTCGATCCGGCGGATCGGGCGGCGCGACGACCGACTGAGGGTCCACGTCGAGGGTGCCGTCGAGGCCGAGGCGCTCCATCCACCGCCCCGGCGCCTCGAGGCCCGCGTTTCGCGCGTCCTCGAGCGGGCGGAGCTCGCCCTCCAGCGAGAGCCAGAGGCCCGGCACCACCCACGTCGGCGCGCCGGCGTCCTCGCGCCAGCGCGCGAGAATGTGGGCGTGACACGCCGCCTCGCCCGCGCCCACCTCCAAGCGGCGCGCCTCGATCACGAGGGACGAGGGCCGGGCGTCGACCGCCGTCGCGTCGGATACCTTCCCATCCACGCGCACGCGGACCGGGCGCGGATGAACCGCGAGGGGCCACGCGTCCCGATCGGCGTCGGCGCCGAGCGCCGCGCCGGCCGCGAGAAGCGACGCGGCGCCGAAGGCGACTTCCAGACGACTCAGGCCCGCGCGGCGAATGCCGGGGGCCCGCCGCGCCGCCGCGGCGCCGAGTCCGAGCGAGAGGGCGCCGGCGACGACCGCGATCGTGAGCGCCGGTGCCAAAAGGATCGCGGGAAGCGGGAACGAGGTGACCGCCGCATGGCCGGCGAGAAGCAGGCTCCAAAGGAGCGCGACGGCCGGCCAACGAGGGGTCGGCAGCGAATCGAAGGGTCGCATGGAGCGGCCCTCCCCGCGGGGATGTCGGAACGTGGGTTCATCGCGCGGCGGGAGGAGGGCCGCGCTCGCAGGGGCCGGTCGACCCCGCGATCAGTCGCGAATCGGAATCGTGAATATCTCGGAGTAGAGTTCGCGCCCGGCGGTGCCGCTGGCCTTGAAATAGAAGCGCACCTGGCGGGCGGCGTTTCGCGTCACCTCGGGCGGGAGGAGCGCGGCGAAGGTTCGCTCCCCTTCCTCGAGACGGGTCATCCGCTTGGCCTGGAACGTGCCGCCCGGCGCCGCCGCGTAGAGCCACACGCCCATCGAGGAATCCCATTCCCGGTCGGGCAGGGCGATCGTCATGGGCGCCGGATTCGAGATCGAGTAGACGGCCGGCGGATCGAACCGGAGCGGCTCTTCCGACCGCGCGCCGAACTCCGCGGTCACGAAGTGTTCCCCGCCCGGCTTCACGTCGAGAATCGAAACCTGGGCCGGGAAATTCCGGCGCACGACGCGGACGCTGTGCGTCCCCGGCTTCAGATCGAGCGTGAGCGGCGTCGCGCCGCGCGCGAGGCCGTCCACCCACACCGGCTCGTTCTTGCTGGGCTCGAATCCGATGTCCGTGAGAAGGGCCGATTTGACCGTGAGACGTCCGTTCTCGGGAATCGCTCCCGGATTCCCGATGAGCTCGACCGAGGCGTCGCGAACCGCGTCCACTTCCTGCGCGGTGGTGCCGAGGCCCGGGCCCCCGAACCTCACGAGGTGGTGCCCGACCACCACGTGGTCGAGCTGAAGCGGGGTCGTCCCGACGTACGCGCCGTCCAGGTAGATGTCCAGGATGCGCGCGGCATCCACCGAGCGGAAGGACAGCGACCCGTAGATCGCGGGATGGACGACGAGATTCGTCCCGGCCGCGATCTCCAACGTGTCGCGCCAGACCCCGGCCACTCCCCAGTCCACCTCGATCCGGTGGATCCCGACGTCGAGCGCCACCGACGAGAGCGGCGTCTTCCCGTCGAGGGGCACGCCGTCGACGCGAACCGTGGCCCCGGGCGGATCCGAGAGGAAGTCGACCGATCCCACGACGGGCGCGACGGCCGCCGGCGTCCGGCCGTTCTCGCCCCGCGGGTTCACGATCCCCGGAAGGATCGCCCGGACGAGGAGCGCCAACGCGATGATCGCGAGCGCGCCTCCGACGATCAACGCGAGCGGCTCGTACCAGGGGCGCTCTTCGTCGACCGGCGCGAGCGAGGCGGTGCGAGGCGGGCGCGGTTCTTCGGGCGCGGCATCGCGCGCCGTCGCCACGTCGTCCCCCGACACGTCGCCCTCGACGTCGCGGTCGTCGGCGACCGCCGCTTCGCCCGCGCGTTCGTCCGAAGCCGGCGATGCCTCTTGGAACGCCGTGTCCTTCGCGTCGATCGTCGGGGCGGAGTCCTCGAGCGCGTCCGCGGCGTCTTCGACGGGCAGCAGCCCCTCGAACGTCAGACGTCCCGTGACCGCGCCGGGGACGCCGGGTGGCAGCTCCGATTCGGAGTCGTCGGGAATCACGGACTCGTCGTCCAGCTCGAGCGGCTCGAGGTCGATGTCGGACAGCGCGTGGCCGGGCACGAGCGGTTCGATCTCGAGCGTGGCCGGTTCGCCCGGCTCCGGCGCAGGCGTCGATTCCGCGCGCGGAGGGGGGAGCGCCTCGGCCCGCGCGGCGATGGTCGCGTCCTCGGCCGCGTCGAGGACCCGGAGCGCCATCCGTCCCCGATCGCTCGCCCCTTCGATCCCCGCGCGGAGGAGCTGCGCTCCGTCCCTGGCCGAACCCAGATCGCGCGTGAGCGCCGCGAGCTCTCCATCGCGGAGCGGGCGCGTCGAGAGAAGGTAGAGATCGCCCGCCTGCGGCCGAAGCGGCACGACTTCGATTCGAACCTGGGGCTCCGATCCGAGCGCCCCCTTCGGCGGCCCTGGGCCGATTTCGTCGGCGCCCCGACGCAGCCGCGAGAGAAGTCCGTCGCGGTAGCGGAAGCAGGGGCAATCGCCGGCGGAGATGGCCACGCCGTCGTCCCCCTGGAGGAGGACGACCATCGTGGAGATCCAGGCGCGATCCCGCTCCGGGCGGCGCATCAACTCGGCGTGGATCGAGCGAACGGCCCCGATCATGCGCTTGAGCGGTGGCTCGTCCGAATCGCCGCCGGCCGCGAGCGCGACGGTCAGCTTTTCGCGCACCCAAATGGTCGGATCGATCACGTCCGTCACGGCCATCGATCCTCGGGCCACGAGCGCGAAGCCCCGATCCACGTCGAGGTGCGCGAGGGCGCCTTCGTGATCGGGGCTTCGGGCGAGTCCGACGATCCGGAGCTGGCTATCGATTTCCGCGTTCATCAAATCGCAGAATAGGTACCCGTCGGTTTCCTGTCAACGCGGCGATCATCCATTGATGGCACATCACTTGCGTGGATACAGGGCCAGTGGGCCCAGGGCGCCGGGAATTTCAGGTTGGCCGGCGAAAATGGCTGGAAGCGACGGTTGCCGCTTGCAATTTGCACGGACCGCGGGTAACGTGCCTCGGTTCCTGCCGGCAATGTTCGACCCCCTGGACCAACAGTAGACCGATCGGGCGGCTCCACCAACGAGGCCTCGTAACCCGATCGAAGCCGGTTGAACGCGTTGGAGGCCCCGTTGAGAACGACTCGCTTCAGCACCACGAAGATCCGACTGCTGATCGCGCTGGCCGCGTGCGTCCTGACGACGCCCGCCGCCACGGCCCGTGGCACGTCGCTCGGCCCCGATGGCCCGGGATGGGTCCTCGCCGAGCCGCAGCACCCTCACCCCTCGCCGACCGTCGATGAGGCCCAGGCTCCGCCCGCCGACCCCTTGGGGTCGGTTCGGGCCAAGGTGAGCCGCGCCCAGGATCTGGCCCAGTCCGGTCACGCCCCGGAAGCGCTCGCGCTCGTTCAGGAGGGCGTGAAGGACCTGGATGGGTACTCCCCGTCCCGGCCGGGCGTCGCCTCGCTTCGGGAGCAGCTCGAGCAGGTGCGCGCCGCCTGCACGCGCGCGGACGGCGACGACGATTCGGCCGAAGAGGCGGACGCTACCAAAGATGACGACGAGTCGGACGATGCCGTGGGACACTTGAAGCCGGTCGTTCCCGAGCAGAACGAGCGCGTCGACAAGTGGATCACGCACTACACCGGACGGGGACGCGAACGCTTCCAGGTGTGGCTCGGACGCTCCGGCGGCTACATGGATCTGCTCACCAGAAACCTCCGCGCGGAGGGCGTTCCGGAGGAGCTCGCCAACCTCGTCTTCGTCGAGAGCGGCTTCAACATGCAGGCCAAGTCGGTCGCCCGCGCCGTCGGACCGTGGCAATTCATCCGCGGCACGGCGAAGCTCTTCGGCCTCGAGATGACGCCGTACAAGGACGAGCGGCGCGATCCCGAGCTCGCCACGCGCGCGGCCGCGCGATATCTCCGCCGCCTCTACGACATGTTCGACGGCTCCTGGCCGCTCGCCCTCGCCGCCTACAACAGCGGCGAAGGCACGGTGCAGCGCGCCATTCGGCGCCAGAAGACGACGGACTTCTGGTCCCTGAAGCTTCCGCGGGAGACGCGCGATTACGTGCCCCAGTTCATGGCGGCCATGGCGATCGCGTCGGACCCGGAGCGATACGGATTCCAGGTTCCCGAGAACTCTCCCTGGAAGGTGGACCGCGTCCTGGTGCGCGGGCCGGTCGATCTGAAGCTCGTGGCCGCGTTGACCGAAGTCCCGCTCGAGGAGCTCGAGCGCCTGAATCCGATGATCGTGCGCCACCGCGCTCCGGGCGACAAGGAAGGGACGACGCTCCGCGTGCCGCACGGCGAGGGCGACCAGATTCAGGCGATCCTCGACACCGGATATCAGCCGAAGCCCCTGTCGAAGAGCGAACTCCGGGCGGCCACGTCGGCCCATCGGTTGGAGCTCCGGCGCTCGTCTCGGAGGGGACACCACCGGAGATCCGGGACCGTGGTCGTGCATCGCGGCGACACGCTCTCGGAGATCGCGGCCCGCCACGGCACGAGCGCGGGCCGGCTCGCCCAGCTGAACGGCCTCCCCGCCGCGGCGAACATCCGCGCGGGTCAGCGAATCCGCGTCCGCTAGTTCCCGCCCCAACGCGCCCTCAAGCGCGCTCCAGCACCTCTCCCGCCGGCACTCCCCCCGTGGGAAAGTCGTCCTCCACCATGTCGGGCGCGATGCGCGCGTTTCGGCCGATCGTGACCCCCTCGGGGATCCGCGTCGCCTTGCCGACGATCGTGAGTCCCTGCGAGAGGTGCTCGGGGCAGTCGCGGTTGGGCCGCGTGGCTTCCCCGTGCCCGACGCACGCGCCGCGACCGACGTGCACCCGCTTGTCGAAGATGGCGCGGTCCACCGCGGCCGAGGGGCCGATCCACGAATCGCCCATCACGATCGAATCGCGAACGACGGCTCCCTCCTCGACGACGACTCCGGGAAAGAGGATCGAGCGCTCCACCGTTCCGTTCACGATCGTCCCGTGGGTCACGATCGACGACCGGACGCGCGCGCGGGGCCCGAGCCGCGCGGGCGGGTTCTCGGTGCTCGGGGTGAAGATGGGCCAGCGCGGATCTTCCAGCGGAAAGGGCGGCTCGGGCGAGAGCAGGTCGAGGTTCGCCTGATAGAAGGAATCCAACGTTCCGATGTCCTGCCAGTAGGTGGGGACGAGGTACGAGAGGACGCGGCCCCGCTCCACGAGCGCCGGGAGGATGTTCTTTCCGAAATCGTGCGGCGTGTCCCGCTCGGCGTCCTTCCACAGCTCCTCCCGGAGCGCCGCGCATCGAAAGACGTACACGCCCATCGAAATGCGCCCCGAGGGCGGGCTCTTGGGCTTCTCGAGGAAGCCCGCGATCCACCCGGCCGCGTCCGTCCGAACCACCCCGAACTGCGACGCCTGTTCGAGCGGCACCTCGGTGATCGCGACGGTGGCGTCGGCGCCGCGTTCCAGGTGCGCCTCGATCATCGGGCGATAGTCCATGCGGTAGACGTGATCGCCGGAGAGCACGACGACGTGCTCGGCGTCGCGCTCGTCGATGCGGGACCAGTTCTGCCACACGGCGTCGGCCGTGCCGCGGTACCAGTCGTTCTCCTGCCAGCCCTGAAACGGCTGCAGGAGCTCGACGCCCCCCCGCTTTCGATCGAGGTCCCAGGCCCGCCCGATTCCGATGTGGTCGCGGAGCGAAAGCGGCCGGTACTGGGTCAGGATGCCGACGTCGAAGATCCCCGAGTTGACCGCGTTCGAGAGCGTGAAGTCGATGATGCGGTACTTGCCGCCGAAGGGGACGGCAGGCTTCGCACGCTTCTCCGAGAGGAGACAGAGCCGGCTCCCCACCCCGCCCGCGAGGATCATGGCGTAGGAGACCCGGTTCATCGGCGCCTCAAGGCGCTGGTGCGGACGTAGGAGCCGGGAGGGATCTCCCGCGCGGTGAAGTCGGACTCGCGAACGCCCATGTCGACGATCGTGTTCCGGCCGATCCGGCTTCCGGCGGGGACTTCGGCTCCCTTTCCGAGCACGGTCAGACCGGAACTCAGGTCGTGTGGGTATTCGCGATTCGGAATCGCTTCGCCGGCGCCGACGGTGGCTCCCTCGCCGACCCGGGCTCCCTTGTCGACGATCGCCCGCGACACGTG
>Ga0075424_100008126_pt1 | contig 10232 bp, 7 predicted proteins | sample SoiMethybrSBSTD3_FD_75301 | JGI IMG/M metagenome (GOLD analysis project Ga0075424, IMG submission 75301) | Bulk soil microbial communities from a Populus tree surrounding site in Tennessee, USA - Soil MetaG P. TD hybrid SBSTD3 | ecosystem: Environmental > Terrestrial > Soil > Tree plantation...
TGGATGTAAAGCGTAGAAGTCTTGTGCAGCTCGGACGGCGTATCCCAGGTGCCGAAGTCGATCTCGAAATGCATGAGACCTTTTGAGCCGAACACGCGCACGGCGAAAATACCGGGCGAGGTCCAGGAGGCGCCGACATAGCCGACCTTGCCGTCGGCAAAACGGATCAGCGTCATCGACTGGTCGTCGACCTCGGCGCCCACCGGCGAAAGCTTCGACGCCATCGATGACGCTTCGACGATCTCGCCGCCGAGATAGTGCACGACGTCGAAGTGATGGATCGCGAGCTGCGACAGCGGCCCGCCCGGCGCGCGGTCCTTGTACCAGCGCCACATCTTGGGCGTGAGCTCCAGCGCGCGCTCGTTGGAGAAGTTGGCCTCGATGAAGCCGACGCGGCCCAGCTCGCCTGCATCGATGGCTTCGCGGATCTTGCGGATGCCGGCCATCAGGCGCGCGCTGTGGCCGACCGTGACGGTCACCCCATAGGTCTTTTCCAGCGCCTCGATCTCGAGCCCTTCCTCGAGCGTGCTCGCGATCGGCTTCTCGGTGTAGACGTGCTTGCGCGCCTTCGCCACCTCACGCGCGAGCGGCAGGTGCTGCTCGTTCGGCACGGTCAGGATCACGCCCTTGATCTGCGGGTCGGCCAGCATGGTGGCGAGGTCAGGGGTCGGCGCGACCCCGAATTCCTGCTGAAACGCGATGCGCTTGTCTTCGGAGCGGCTGTAGCCTGAGACGATCGTTAAGGCATCGGACGCCCGGGCGGCCCGGGTGAGCACCTTGGCCCAGCGGCCGAGCCCGACGATTCCGACTTTCACCTGATTTGCGCTCATGCACCACCACTCTTGAGCCGTCATTCCTGCACTCAGACCCGTAGGATGGGTTGAGCGATTAGCGAAACCCATCATCTGTTGCCAAGCGAGTTGATGGGTTTCGCAAGAGCTCAACCCATCCTACGGGCTCGTCACAACTAGACCAGCGACTGCAAAATTGCCAGCCCGCCGCGGTCTGACTACAGTCGCGGCTCCTCGGGCCGGTATTCCATGAGCAACGTCTCGCGCACCATCAAAGACCTGGTGATTGCCAATCGCATTCTTGCCAATCTGGGCATCGTTGATGCCTTCGGCGATATCAGCGTGCGGCATCCCTCCGATGCCGGACGTTTCTTTGTGGCAGGGCCGGTGAGCCCGGCCTTTGTCGAAGTTCCCGACATCATCGAGTTCAGGATCGATGGCCAGCGGGTCGCGAATGATGATCGCGAGCTTCCGCGCGAGCGCTTCATCCATGCCGCAATCTTCGAGGCGCGCAGCGACGTGAAAGCGGTCCTGCACGCGGCGCCCGAGGACATGCTGCCATTCGGCATCACGCAGACGCCGCTGCGCTCCGTCATTGCGTCGGTCGGCGATATCGGCCAGCGCGTGCCGGTCTGGGACATCGCCAAGCGGTTCGGCAATGCCACCGATCTCGCGGTCTCAGACCTCGAGCGGGGCCGCGACCTTGCGCGCACTCTGGGCAAGGCCAGGGTCGCGCTGCTGCGCGGCGCTGGCTTCATTGTGACGGGTCGCACGCTCAACGATCTGGTGCGGCTCTCGGCCTATATCCCGCGCAACGGGCGGGCCATCATGGACGCCACGCCCTTCGGCAAGATCAAGAGCATCTCGGCAGGCGAGACCGCGGCGCGGCTTGCGATCGACCCGGAGTCGAATGCCATGCGGCGCGGCTGGGAATACTGGGCGCGGCAGGCCGGCTGCGACGAATTGCTGGCGGATTAGCCGCATTGGCCGCCGCCTAGGCCAGGGCTATAAGACGGTAAATCCGGATGGAGGAAAGATTGCCAGGACGCCTCACTCCTCGCGTCATTGTTGCAGCGCAGTGTCTTGTCGCTGCGACGATCCCCGCGCATGCCGATGCCGTCTCTGATTTCTACAAGGGCAAGACGCTCTCGCTGATTGCGGGCTTTCCGCCGGGCGGCGGCTACGACACCTATGTGCGGGTGCTGGCGCGCCACTTTGGCCGGTTCATCCCAGGCCAGCCGCTGGTCGTCGCTTCGAACATGCCGGGCGCCGGCTCGCTCACGGCCGCCAACCACATCTACGGCAAGGCTACTCCCGACGGGCTCACACTCGCGATGTTCGCCTCGTCCGCCGCCATGGAGCCGCTCCTCGGCAACAAGGCCGCGCAGTTCGACAACACCAAGTTCAGCTGGATTGGCAGCATGTCGAACGACGTGGCCTATTGCGGCGTCTGGCAGTCACCGGGCATTCCGGCAACCTTCGACGAGATGGCCAGCAAGGAGACAATCTTCGGCGGTGGCGCGCCGGCGGCGATCACTTATCAGCACCCGATGGTGCTCAAGAATGTGCTGCGCGCCAATATCCGCGTCATCCAGGGCTATGCCGGAACGCGTGATATCAATCTTGCCATGCAGCGCGGCGAGGTGCATGGCACCTGCGGCCTGTTCGGCTCCTCGATCAAGTCCTCGTTCGCCGAGGATGTGAAGGTTGGGCGCCTGAAGGTCGTGATCCAGATGGGCAACAAGAAGTCCGACGAGTTCGGCGCCGTGCCGAGCGTGTTCGACTATGCCAAGACCGACGAGGAGCGGGCGGTGCTGGACGTCCATTTCCGGCAGCTTCTGCTCGGCCGGCCGGTCGCGGGTCCACCCGGCATTCCGGCCGATCGTCTGAAGGCGCTGCGCGAGGCGCTCACCGCAACGATGAAAGATGCCGAGTTCCTTTCAGAGGCGAATAAAGCGGGGCTCGATATCGATCCGGCCTCGGTCGAGGAAGTCGATGCGCTGCTCAAGCGCTTCGCCGCGTTCCCGCCTGAGGTCTTCCGCAAGGCGCAGGAAGCAATCGGGCGGTGAGCCAAGCTTCTCCGTTCGTCCCCGCGAAAGCGGGGACCCAGAGCGACAAACGATCACCGAGCAAGTGGCCCTGGGTTCCCGCTTTCGCGGGAACGAACGGCATCTCTGTCAAAACGGCACATCGCCGACCACCGCCGTGCGCTCCATGCGCCTTCGTTCGGGATAATAGTCGTTGGCCGCGTAGTGCTGGGTCGAGCGGTTGTCCCAGAACACGATCGTGCCCGGCGTCCAGCGCACGCGGAACTGATATTCCGGCACCTGCGCCTGCGCACACAGAACATTGAGGATGGCCTGGCTTTCCGCCGGCTCCATGCCGTCGATCTGCAGCGTGAACTGCGGATTGACGTAGATGCACTTGCGCCTTGTGACGGGGTGAGTGCGCACGACCGGATGCAGCGGATTGGGGAACAGCTCCTCCATCTTGCGCAATTTTGCCTGGTCTTCCTCCGACTTTCCGAACAGCACGCGGAAATTCTTGAAGTCGTGCACCGCCCGCAAGCCGTTGATCATGCCCTTGAACACGTCGCTCAAGCCATCGTAAGCGGCTTCCATGTCGGACCATAGCGTGTCGCCGCCGACCTTCGGCATGATCTCGCAGCGCAGGATCGTGTACTTCGTGGGGTTCTTCCGGAACGTCGTGTCGCTGTGCCAGACGTCGGTGGAGAGCACCGGGTTGTCCTTGTGGTTGTCGAGCACGAGGATTTCCGGGAACTGGCCCTGTGGCCGCATCGGATGCACCTCGAGCTCGCCGAAATGCCGGCTGATCGCGACATGCTGCTCGGTCGTCAGATGCTGGTCGCGTATGACGATGATCTTGTGCTCGATCAGGGCGGCTTCGAGCGCCTGGAATGTCGCAGGCTCGTGCTCCTGCTTGAGGTCGAGCCCGTGGATCTCGGCGCCGAGCCGTGCGCCCAGGCGCTCGACCTCGAACGGCGGCTTGCCGGCCGGGGCGGTCGATTTGTCGGCGGCGATGTTGATGTTCATGGGCTGCTCCCGGGCTCGCTTTCGACGTTGATTATGCGGCTTACAAGCGAGCTTTCCAAGGCGGCTGTCCCAACCAGATCGCCTTGACAGGGCCTGCGGCCGCCCGTTGAGTCACAATCGATGGGCAAGCTCGAGATCGACGACATAACGATGCGCTTCGGCGACGTGGTGGCGGTCGACCGCGTCTCGCTTACGGTCGCCGAGGGCGAAACCGTGGTGCTGCTCGGCCCAAGCGGCTGCGGCAAGACGACGCTTCTGCGCCTGATCGCGGGCTTCAACCGGCCGACCGCCGGCGCCATTCGCATCGCTGGCCGGACCGTGGCCTCACCGACCGTGATGGTTCCGCCGGAGAAGCGCTCGCTCTCAATGGTGTTCCAGAGCTATGCGGTGTGGCCGCACAAGACGGTGTTCGAAAATCTCGCCTATGGGCTGCGGCTGCGCCATCTCGACGCCGCTAAGATCTCCGCCAAAGTGAACGATGCGCTCGCGACGGTTCGCATGGAGGGCTATGGCGAGCGCTATCCGGCTGAGCTCTCGGGGGGGCAGCAGCAGCGCGTTGCGCTCGCGCGTGCCCTCGTGCTCGAGCCTGAGATTCTGCTGTTCGACGAGCCCTTGAGCAATCTCGACGCGACGCTGCGCGAGCACATGCGGTTTGAGATCAAGACGCTGCTCGGCAAGCTCAAGATCACCTGCATCTATGTCACGCACGATCAAAGCGAGGCGATGGTGATCGCCGATCGCGTCGCCGTCATGAACCGTGGGAAGATCGAGCAGCTCGGCTCGCCCGAGGACGTCTACTATCGGTCCGAGACCGATTTCGTCGCGCAGTTCATCGGGCTTGCGAATGTGCTCGATGCCAGGATCGTTGGTCCCGCCGACCCGGGCCTGATCAAGGTCAGCGTCGAGGGCGTCGGCGACATTGTTGCTTGTGCCGGTCGCAGCAACGGCCAGTCGCCGATGGCGCGGCTGTTCTTGCGGCCCGAGCATATCGAGATTGCCGGCGCGCCGCGCGCAGGCATGAATACGCTCAAGGGCAAAGTGACGCGCCGGAGCTTCGTCGGAGCGCAGACCGACTATGTCGTCGACGTCAACGGCACTGCCTTGCGCGTCATCAGCAGCAGCCGCGAGGCACGCTATCAACCGAGCCAGGATGTGCTCCTGAGCTTTGCGCCGGGGGACTGCCTGCTGCTCGGAAGCTGAAGACAAGTTTGAAGACAAGTTGAAGAACAACTGGAGGAAACACATGCGGGCGCTTCTCAGGATCTTGTCCGGACTCATGCTGTCGGTGTCAGCGGCGCCGCTTGCAATCGCGCAATCAATCCCGACGCTCGATCAGCTCTACCAGGCAGCCAAGGCTGAGGGCCAGGTCGTGTTTGGCGGCGCCATCAAGGAGGAGAACCAGCAGAAGCTCGCGGCCGTGTTCCAGCAGCGCTTTCCCGGTATCGCGATCAAATATACCCGGCGCTCCACCGAGCCGATGGTGCAATTGGTGGAAGCCGAGCGCCGCGCCAATCGCGTCAGCTTCGATCTGCTCAATCTGACCGAGCCCGGTGACGTGGTGCGCTGGACCAAGCAGGGCTTCCTCGCCGCGGTGCCGATGCCCGACACCGACAAGATGCTGCCCGAGACATTCGATCCCAATGGCTTCTTCGTCGCGCTGTCGGTGACGCCGATGCTCGGCATCTACAGCACCAAGGCGCTCAAGCCGGGCGAGGCGCCGACCTCGCTGAAGGTGCTGGTGACCGACCCGAAGTGGAAGGGCAAGGTCGTGATCTCGCGTCCGACCCGGGGCGGGACCAGCAGCGGAGCGTTGATGAATGTGGTCAATGCGGTGGGGCGCGATTTCATCAAGAGCGCGCGCGAGCGCGACATCCTGCTGACGCTCGGCAACGAGGCGGCGATCGCGTCCGTGGTCTCGGGCGAGCGCGCCGTCAGCTGGGGCGTCAGCGGCTACCGGGCGATCGAGGCCAAGACTGACGGCTCGCCAATCGAGCTGATCGTCTGGGACGAGGGGCTGGCGCTGGCGCAGTTCATCGGCGTGGTGCCTGCCAAGGCGCCACATCCGAACGCCGCGCGGCTGCTCCTGCGCTGGATGATGACGCCGGAAGGGCAGGAGCTGCTGGTGAAGAACGTCAATCAGTATTCGGCGCGCAAGGATATCTCGATCACGCCGCTCGCGCAGCCGCCGCTCTCGGCGCTCAAGATCAATTCGTTCAGCAACGAGAAGATCGTCAGCGAGGGCCACGCGCTCGCAGTCGAGTTCGACAAGGCCGTGGGGATGTAGATAGCCATATACGCGAATGCTGCTGGCGGGTTAGGCAGAGCAGTGCCACAGCGTTCCCTCCCCCCTTGTGGGGGAGGGACAGGGAGAGGGGTAGAAACAAGCACTTGTCTCTGTTTCATTTTGCAATCCAACAAATGCAGTCAACCGCTGTTCTGGAGTCCGCGCACGAGAGCGCCATCATGCTCGGTGCTTTGTCGCCACCCCTCTCCCTGTCCCTCCCCCACAAGGGGGGAGGGAACCTTGGGGCACGCACCTTCGCAACTTGTGCACTGAGTTTGGGACAAATTTCTAAAAGATGCGCCCACGCCACAGCCCGATTGCAGGATGGCAGCAATATGCGCTGTGACAAGATCCGGGCATGACAGCGCTCTCTCAACCATCGTCCCACTTCACGATTCGCATCCGTCTCGCCCGCGGCGTTGACGCCCTGCGGCAGGAGTGGCTGCGCAGCCTGATCATGCTGCTGGCCGTGCTCGCCGTCGGTGGGCTCGTGCTCTATCCGCTCGGCATTCTGTTCAATATCGGGCTGCGCACGGAGGATGGCGCTCTCACGCTGGCGAACTATCACAGCGTGCTGACCGAGCCCGGGCTTGTCTCCGCGCTCATCAATTCTCTCATCGTCAGCGCGGCCACGACCGTGCTCTCGCTGGTTATCGCGCTGCCGATGGCCTGGGCAGTGGCACGCACCGCCATGCCGGGCCGGCAGCTCATCCGCGTCGCGGTGCTGGTCGCCTTCGTCATTCCAAATTTCATCTCGGTGATCGCCTGGATCCTGCTGCTTGGCCCCAATGCCGGGCTGATCAATGTCTTTCTGCGCGACACATTCGGCATTGCAGGTTTGTTCAACATCTACAGCATGAGTGGCCTCATCCTGGTGCTGACCTTCAGCTTCTATCCGCTCATCTTCTTTGCCGTCACGGCGGCGCTCGACAACATGGACCCTGCCTATGAGGAGGCGGCGCAAATGGCCGGCGCCTCCGCCTGGCGCGCCTCGCTCGGCGTGACCATGCCGCTGGTGCTACCGGCTGTTCTCTCGGCATCGGTCTTCGTGTTTCTCGAGGCGATGGGTGCGTTCGGTGCGCCGGCCGCGATCGGTCACGGCGCGCGCTTCCACACGCTGACGACCAAGATCTACGAGCTGTTCAGCTACCCGCCGCGCTTTGAACTTGCCGCGGCCGCCGCCGCTCCGATCATCGGCTTCACGGTGTTGGGGCTCCTGCTGCAGCGGGTCGTGCTGCGCGGCCGGCGCTTCACCATCATCGGCGGCAAGCGCGGCGCGGCGCGCGCGATCGATCTCGGCAAGGGCCGCTGGCTCCTGTTCGGGTGGTGCATGCTGATGATTTTCGTCAGCGTCGTGTTGCCGCTCATCATCCTGTTGCGCACCTCGCTGATGGCGCGCTGGGGGCTGGCGTTCTCCTGGGAGAACCTGACGCTGCGCAACTACGCTTCGTTCGCGAGCGCCTCGACCATCGTGCCGACTGCGTTTTTCAACAGCGCGTTGATCTCTGCCGTGGTCGCCAGCGCCTGCGTCGTGCTGGGAATGATCGTGGTCTGGATCGTCGAGCGCACATCGCTGCCGGGCCGCGGCCTTTTGACGTTCGCGTCGACCGTGACCTTTGCATTCCCGGGCGTAGCGCTCGCGGTCGGCTTCGTGCTTGGCTTCAGCAGCGAGCCGCTCGCACTGTTCGGCACCATCTGGCTGTTCTTCATCGCATTCACGGCGCATCGCTTCCCGTTCGCGTTCATGTTCCTGCGCAACAGCGTGAAGCAGCTGTCGTCAGAGATGGAGGAGGCAGGTCGCGTCTGCGGCGCATCCTGGACGCGCGCGCTGGTCGATATCTCGGCGCCGCTGATCAAGTCCGGCCTGCTGGCGGCCTGGATGGTGGTGTTTGCGGTGACGCTGCGGGAGCTCAGCATGGCGATCCTGCTCTATGTGCCCGGCACCGAGACGCTGCCGATCGCGATCTACAGCTTCATCGACAACGGCACATTCGAGATCGCGGCCGCGCTCTCGGTCGTGCTGATTATCCTGAGCATCGCCGCCATGCTGGCGCTGCGCTGGCTGACCGGCAAGGCGCATATGGAGCTGTAGCAGTTATTCGCTGGTCCAGCGCGCTTCGAGCGCTTCCAGCTCCTTCAGTCCCATCAGCTCGTTGAGCTCGCCGAACGGCACCAGCAGGTCTGGCCGCTGCGCCGGCCTGTCGGCTGTGATCGTCGGTGCGAACGCCTCGAGCGCATTGATCATGCCGCGCAGCGCCGCGCTGGTGAGCATGCGCGCATAGGAGACGGTGGCGACGCCGAGCGCTTCGAGCCGCTTGGGTGTGACGAGCGGTGTCGTGCCGCGCTCGATCAGCCCGAATCCCATGTTGACCGCAAGTGGCTTGCGCACGTTCTTCGCAATCGTCGCGATGTCGTCGACCGAAAGAAGCGCGTCGGCGAATACGATGTCGGCGCCGGCTTCCGCGTAGAGATTGAGCCGGTCGATCACCTCGTTGATGCCGTCGGTCGCTGCTGCATCCGTGCGGGCGCGGATCATGAAGTCGGCATCGTGGCGCGTATCCACCGCGGCCTTCACCTTGTCGGCCATCTCGCGCGCCGGAATGACTGCCTTGCCGGCAAGGTGGCCGCACCGTTTGGGCCAGACCTGGTCCTCGATGGAAATTGCCGCGAGCCCCGCGCGCTCGAAGGCGCGAGTGACAAAGTGAACGTTCAGCGCATTGCCATAACCGGTGTCGGCGTCGGCGAGGAGCGGAATGCCCGTGCAGGCGGCGAGTTGCTCACAGGCGCGCAGGTTCTGGTCGAAGGTGAGGATGCCACGGTCGGCAAAGCCGAGCAGGCTTTCAGAGAGGCCCGCGCCGCTGATCGCCGCGGCCTTGTAGCCGAACCGCTCGACCAGCCGCACGCTGTAGCCATTGAACACGCCCGGAAGAATCAGGATCTCCCTGGCCTCAACCAGCGTTCGGAAGGCGCGGCGGTCCGTCATGATGTGCCGTCCAGAGTGGCGAGGCCGGTCAGCGTGCGTGCATCGCTGTCCTCGAGCGCTTGAACGGTGTCGATGACCCGCGCGATCCGATCTTGAGGCAGGACCGCGCCCGCGAGCGTCTCGAACTTGCGGCGGAGCTGCTGCGGCGACAGCAGATTTCCCGGGCTGCCAGGACGTTGCAGCACCTCGCGCGCAACGCGGCGGCCGTCGGTCGCGATGATCTCGACACGCGCGCAATGGCGGGTCGCGTCGCCACCCGCATCATATTTAGGATCAACCTCGATCTTGATCTTTTCGATGGTCGCGAGCGCCGCTGGGTCGGCGAGGCGATCCTCGCGGAACTGCTCCTGCATGGCGTTGCGGTCGAGGATCATCATGGCGGAAGTGAAGTAGAGGTTCATCTGCGCCGCGGTGACGCCTTGCGGCTCGTAGCGCCAGGCACAGTGCCGGTGCGCCATGGTGCTGCAATGGATGGCGACCTCGCGGATGTCGGTCGCGGTCAGAGCGTTCTCAGTCATCAAGCCATCGATCGCGAACAGCACCGACTGCACGCTGGCCGCGGTGGCGTAGGGCTTGAAGCCGACGCTCAGAATCTCCCAGCGCTGGCCGAGGCCGTCGGTAAGGTAGGAGAGCTCCGGCTCGCCACTATAGGTGCTAAGAAAGCCCCCGTACGCTGCTTCCAGCACGTTGGGAATGCCGGTGAAGCCGCGCGCGGCGAGCTGCGCGCTCGTCACGCCCGCCTGCGCGGCGCGGCCGCAGTGCAGCCGCTTCGACATCGCGCCTTCCTGGGCGGCCATCAGGCCCGCACCGAATGAGCCTGCGATGCCGATCGCGTGGCGCGCGGGCTCCGGCGCAAGCCGCATGAGATTGGCGGCCGTCGCGGCCGCCACGAACGGCCCGCAGGTGCCCTGGAAATGATGGCCACGCATGAACAGCTTGCCGGTCGCCGCCAGCCCCACCCGCAGCCCGACCTCGTAGCCGGCGGCGATCGCAGCGATGAGCTCGCGCCCGCACACCGCGGGGAGGGTGTCGGCGAGCGCAAGCGCCGTCGGCAACGCGAGCGAGCCGGCGTGCAGATGCGCGGCGGCGTGGATGTCGTCCATCTCGAAGCCGTGGCCCGC
>Ga0075424_100008127_pt1 | contig 10232 bp, 14 predicted proteins | sample SoiMethybrSBSTD3_FD_75301 | JGI IMG/M metagenome (GOLD analysis project Ga0075424, IMG submission 75301) | Bulk soil microbial communities from a Populus tree surrounding site in Tennessee, USA - Soil MetaG P. TD hybrid SBSTD3 | ecosystem: Environmental > Terrestrial > Soil > Tree plantation...
GGTGTCGAATGCTGTCAGGCCCGATGTCCGCTCTGGGTCATAAGCGGACATATGCAGTGCAAAAGAGCATGTCCGCTTTACCCCCGATAGCGACCGCGAAAGCGGACATTGCCAATGTCATTCGATCACCTCATCGGCGGCATTCAACAGGCCAAACGGCACGGTGAGACCCAGCGATTTGGCCGCCTTCAGGTTAATCACGAGTTGGAATCTTGTCGGCTGCACAACCGGTAGATCGCCGGGCCTTTCGCCCTTGAGGATCCGGCCAGTATAGACGCCAACCTGGCGGTACAAGTCGGCCCCCAATAGCGGACACGCCGGACAAGGCGGTAACCGGTGCCAGGTAACGCGTTTCGGCAAATGCTCGCCGTTCAGGCTACAGTTTGAGCCATGAACACCTCCACGGCCCGTGTCCGGCGACATCGTGATCGTGAGAAACGTGATGAGATCGTTCTGACGATCTCGGCCAATCGCACTGCATTGGTCGATCGCTTGATCGACGCGCGCTTACTGCGTGCTGGCGTGGAGCACGGTCAGGCTGCAATCGCGAACGCTACGGAACAGATAGTGCGACGCTTTTCAATGGAGAAGCAGCAGCAACAATGATGCTTGCGCAGCGAATCGACGCGGTAACACGAAGAGCAGATGGGTCACGCGAAAAATGAAATGACCGGGGGGACGAAAAAAGAATTTTTGGTCGCGGCGCAAAGAGCGTCGGGCGCGTTTCTGACCACAAAACCAAGTTAAACATTCGTAGGTGAATTTAATGGCGGCAAAATTATCTCTGGTGACCGGCGAACAACCCGCCGTTAAACCCCCGCGCAAGCTGGGCAAACATGGTGCTCACCTATGGAAGACCGTCCTGGACGAGTATCAGATCGAAGACGCGGGCGGAGTGGAAATGCTGGCGAGCGCATGTCAGGCGTTGGACCGTGCCGAGCGCTGCCGCGAAGCTATCGACAACGAAGGTGAAATGATCCGCACCAAAGCGGCTGGCCCGAGAGATCACCCATTGCTGAAGCATGAACTGGCTGCGCGTAGCTTTGTGGTCCGCACGTTGCAACGGCTGGGCCTGAACATGGAAGCCATCAAGCCGACAGGACGGCCACCGCGCGGACTTGGTTGGCTCCCCGATGCCGACGACTAGAAAAACAATCAGGCGCTCATCCGTGCGACGGATCACGGCGAAAGCCTTGTCGTTTTTCGACACGATAGAAGAATTGGCTGAGCGGTGTAGCTGCAGGGACGTGGTTCATGAATGCGATGCGTGCAGGGAATGGTGGAATCAACACAGCGAATTGCATCACGAATTGAAGCTGCGGCCATGGGAGTGGCCAGCCTATTCGGATTTCGCGGACGACGATCCGCAAGCCATGGCGCGCTATCGTGCGTTGAAAACGGCAAGCGATGCGCGCAAGGCGAAGTGAGATTTATATTCTGACGTTGCGGCCGCTGCCTGGCGTGGACGGAATCCGCAGCTTGCGTCGTGGATTAAAATACTTACTGCGGTCTTGTGGCTTGCGTGCGGTCACGGTCCGGGAGCACCATGCCGCATATGATCTCGCTCACCGACAAGCAACTGCAAACCATCATCGACACCGCCGCGAGTATGTCACCCGACCGGCGCGACGTGTACTTGCGAAGGATCGAGGCCATGTTGCGACTACTCCGACCGTTTGACGATTCCGACGTGGCGGAAATTTCCAAGCTGGCATCGTGTGGGCTTGTCCACGGGCACACCGACGCGGCCTAATCGTTCCCGCCGCAGGTCGCGCCGGATACAGGAGGCGCGTCAGCGCATGCGGTTTAACCTGCCCATAGAACCGCCCCAACTGGCAAAGCGCGGCTGCGCGGTCGCGCTTGGCGCGCTTGGCATAGGACCGGGACGCGGGGCATTCTGGCGCTGCGCTAGGGCACTGTGGGCCGGATGCGGATCACCCATGAACCGTTGCGCGGCTGTCCTAGTGTCGCTCAATTCACGCGCGCGGGCTTCGTTGATCCGGGCCGCAATGTCATCCGGCGACACGCGGTCGTTGGGGACGCGATGCGTGGTGACGGTTTGCTTTGTGCCTCGTGGTGACATGGGCCGGGAAAATAAGCGAGCCGACACCGGCAAGTAAACCGTGCATGAAAAAGGCCCGGCTTTTGCGGGCCGGGCCAGAGGGAAAGTGGTTCAACGGAAATCAATCAAACTCGATCCGATAAACGCCGCGCCGAATTTTTTTCGCGTATTTGCTTTTGCCGACCAAACGCAGCACCTTGTACTTATCCTTATCGGTGGCCCGGTTGTAATGCCGAAAGCGACGGCAGCCAGATAGAGTTGATTCCATGTGATCGTCGCGCGGTTTGCGTTTCATTGATGTTTGTTTCCCTGTTTGTGAAAATGGGAACGGCGCGAGCCGTGGCCCGCGCCTTTGATCACTTCAAACGCACCTTTCGAATGAGTTCCAGATTACGATCAAATTGAGTTCTAACCTTTTCCCAGACTTTGGCATCACGGGGTAGAGAGAACGCGGTGCCCACATTTTCTTTCAAAATGTCGCGGTATGCTTGAGCAAGCGTCTCGCCTATAAGGTTCATCGCTGTTTCAAAATAGCTTTCAAATTTTCCGCCGAAGGAAAGCAATTCCTCCATACTGGTCCCCTGCGTAATAGGAGGCACCTGCTCGAGATAATTTTTAAACAATTTCAACGCATAATATCTTAGGCGGCCCACCTGTTTAAGGTCTTCGTTTTTGTCCTGCAAATTATGTAACTCGGAAGACACCCGATTGTATGCGTGTATCGCCAAGAGACATTCCCGGAATTGTTGCTCACTCCACATGTCGACCGGGTCGCCGTATTCAACTGGAATAACGCTGCCGGATCTGCAATCGGTATCCTCGGATCATAATACCAAGCATAACGAATTTTTCCGAGGTCCTGTAACTTCAAAATCTGTTGTGACGCTGTCTTATATGGATATGGACGTTTTCGAGCGTAGACGATCTGTAACAAATTTCCTCGGGGTTTGTGTTCTTGAATTTGATCTCTAGCCACTGTTGAATTTTGTCGTTTGATCTGAAATCTGGAACACGCAACGTATTCTGCGTGTTATTCGTTTTGATCAATTCGGCGGCTATACCGCGCTCTTTGCTCGCACGTTTGATCGACGTTAATTTCACAAGCACCAAGACTTGTTGCAATTTAGAGGGAGCAGCGGTCTTGATAGCGCCAATTATCTGAGCACCGTTTACAATTTGCATTTTCTTTATTCTCAGCTTCTTGGTTTTTTCATCAAAATCAAAGTTCTCACAAAGAGCAGAGATGCCATTATTGTAATAATAAAAATGCCCGGGTTCGTTATCCAAGGTATGCATTAGCCCTTTATTCACTTCGCCTTTCTTCCCCAGAAATCTTCGAATGTTCCAGTTAAACAGACTCTCCTTGGCCTTCAGTGCTATTTCCTGAAGTGTTGTTCCAGGAATTGCGAATGTGATGTTTTCAGGATCTCCGTCCGGATGAAAGTAGTGATGCTCTCGAAGATTAAAAATAACTTCGTCCGGATATTTCTCTTCAACACTAGCAACGGACTCGTACTCATCCTTCAACAGTCCAAGATCCCAGACCTCAAATTTTACATTATCGGTTGCGTTGTCTTTATTGTATTTCTCAACAAGCGCGTCGGTTTTGTCCGTCGCTCTTCCCGTGCTTATGAATACAAAGTGGATCAAAAAGCCCTGTTTTAGCCAATACGGGAACTCACTCGCCAGTTCTTGGATTCTCAGATTCTTTGCCTTCCTGTTATCTAAGTAAGTTCGATCCTTAAACAATTTAAATTCGGAGAAGAAGGTAATGACCTCGTCTTCCGGGATTGGATCTTGGCCAGCAACTTTGGGATTTTTGCATTGTAAAAAATAAATTTCTTCGGTTTCTTTGCTTTCGAAAATTATGTCGAACCGCGAATCGTCTCCTCTAAGTATTGCAGTCGCAGGATCATTCTCTGCTGCCGGATAACGTTCGGAAAATAAATTGAAGCACCAATCTTCAAAAGCCATACCTCGTTGTTTGTTATTGCTGTAGTCCCATTTTTTAGCGAGACACAATTTCGCAAGCGCGTCTTGAAGCTCTTTTTTGAATTCTTGGATTTTCATATTAAGTGTACCTAACGATCTTTCCACTCTGACGCGCACACACCCGCATCGCGTCCATTCCTAGACTTCGCTGATGGCTAGTGGCGATAATTTTCGCTTAGGTCAACGGATCGGGGTAAAGGTGTCGTCAGTGACCGCGACCGCAACATACGACTTGGGTGTTAACTTGGGTGCTGATCCTGTTATGCTGAAAAACACAATGAGATAAACGAGGTTCTGCACCGATGGCCGAAGCCAGACTTCTCGCCAGCGACAGCGCACATCAAGGCACCCTGGACCCGACGCGGTCATTCCAGGGGCTGATCCTTGCCCTGCAGCAGTATTGGGCGAATTGGGGCTGCGTAATCCTGCAACCCTACGACATGGAGGTGGGAGCCGGGACGTTCCACCCTGCGACCACCTTGCGGGCACTTGGCCCGAAGCCCTGGAACGCTGCCTACGTGCAGCCGTCGCGGCGTCCGAAGGATGGCCGTTACGGCGAGAACCCGAACAGGCTGCAGCACTACTATCAGTTTCAGGTGATCCTGAAGCCGTCGCCTCCCGACATTCAGGATTTGTATCTCAATTCACTGAAGACGATCGGCATTGATCCGAAGATTCACGACATTCGTTTCGTCGAGGATGATTGGGAAAGTCCCACATTGGGTGCGTGGGGTCTTGGCTGGGAGTGCTGGTGCGACGGCATGGAAGTTTCGCAATTCACTTACTTCCAGCAGGTCGCCGGATTTGAATGCTCACCTGTTGCTGGTGAACTCACCTACGGTCTTGAGCGGCTCGCAATGTATGGTCAGGGCGTCGACAACGTATTTGCACTTAATTTCAATGGGCGCACCGACGACAAGAAGGTCACGTACGGCGACGTGTTTCTGCAGGCCGAACAGGAATATTCACGGCATAATTTTGAAATTGCCGACACTTCGATGCTGTTCGAGCAGTTCAAGATGGCAGAGGCTGCCTGTAAAAAATATCTCGCGGCGGGCTGGGCCGACGGCAAGAAACGGCGTCATCTTCTGGCGCTTCCCGCCTACGACCAGTGCATAAAGGCAAGCCACGTATTCAATCTCCTTGACGCGCGTGGCGTGATTTCAGTTACCGAACGACAGAGCTACATCCTGCGCGTGCGCGAATTGGCGAAAGCATGCGGTGAGGCATGGCTCGCCACCGAAAGTGGTGGCGCCGCCTAGGACGACGGACCGTTTGTGTTCTGCGATGGCGGCTGAAAGCGGCAATTTCTGGCGTTTCCCGATCATGACCGCCATCTATCGCCTGCAATTTGTCGCCGGCGGTGAGCCGCCGCGCTTGACGGCGTTTACCGGCCGCATGGGTGAGCGAGGCAGGGATTGGAGAGGCAGTGTCGGCGCGCTCGGTACTCTCAGTGTCGAAACCACGCGGCCTCTGGCGCCGGGCGACGGCCTCACCGTGGTTGCCGAGATTCCCGCCTATCGAAGCGCCAAGTCAGAAAACATTGCTGTGGTACGAGGTTTTCGATAACCGGCGATGGCTCTTCGGCGGCGCCGGCATTGTGTTTGTCCTCGGCTACTACCTTGCTCCCTGGAGCGCCGTCGGTCGCGCCCTGCACGCGTCAAAAACCGTTTCGGGGCCAAATAGGGGGAAAACACGTCCCTGAGCCTGCAAACCGGCCATCCCACGGCGCCATCATCCCGTTGTTTCAACCGCCCGCGGGAATTTCGCCGGCACTCGCGAATCACATCCGTGATTGGGGTTTCGGCCGTGAGAAGTGGCGGGCGTTCACGGCGGCGGCGCTGTCGCTTGCGGTACGTGGGCTGCTGCGTTTCGACGACCGCAGCAGCACCTTGACGCTCACAAGAATCCCTCCGGCGCGTTGCCGGCTTGCGAGGATACGATCCTCAGCTGGGTGAAAGGCCAGGGCGGCTCAGCCACGATCAGTGATGCTCACAGCCACGCCGTCGCGAAGGTCGGCGAGAATTTCACAAAAAGCATCGAAGCGGAAAACCGCGGCCGGTTCTTTCATCGCAATCTCGGGTACGTCATGGCCTGTTTTGCCATGACGATTGCGGTCATTGTCGGCGTGATCGTGTTTGGCGGTCTGCAGGAGCAGGATATCAAGATCATGGCCGGTATTGCCTTTGCCTGTTTTTTGCGGGCATAGTTGGCGATGCAGATCCTTCCTGTTTTTTCAGCTTTAACTTCCAGTCACTGGTCCGCAGCATCACCTCGCTCGCTTTTCTCGCAGTCTTCGTTCCGTTTATGGCCTCGATGCTGCAGGATCTGTTTCCCCATGGTCCCGGCGAAACCTTGTTGACCCTGTGGTCGTATGTCGAGAACTACCCGTTTGCCTTCGTACTTGTTGGAGCCTTTGCCACCGTGAATGGTATGTTCCTTCACCTGATGCGCGCACCGACTGCGCTTGGCCGTCCGATCATGGATCAGCTCGCGGGATTCCGGCTCTATCTCGAGACGGCCGAATCTGACCGCCTCAATCTGAGCGCGCCCGAAATCACCGCCGATCGGTTCGAGACCTTGCTGCCCTATGCGGTGGCGCTCGATGTGGAAAAACCCTGGTCCGACGCCTTCGCCGCAGCTGTACGCCGTGTCCACCCGGACGACCCTGATCCGATGAGCAGCTATCAGCCAAGGTGGAGCAGCGGTGGTTGGTCCGGCAGCAATTTCAGCAATGCCGTGTCGTCATCGGTTGCGAGCATGAGCGAGGCCTTTGCAAGCGCCGAGCCGGCTTCGTCGGGTTCCTCGGGGTTTTCCGGCGGTGGTGGCGGCTCCGGCGGCAGAGGTGGAGGCGGCGGCGGTTGGTAAAAGCCCGAGCGAATGGTGACAGCCGCGTGCTCCCTTGCTAGGCAGGCGCGCGACGCAACATTTCACGTTTCCGCCAATGCCCGATCTTCTGCTCGAATTGCTGTCCGAGGAAATACCTGCGCGTATGCAGGCGCGGGCGGCCGAGGACCTGCAAAAGATGGTGACCGACCGGTTGGTGGCGGCCGGTCTCGTTTACGAGGGTGCCAAGGCCTTTGTCACGCCGCGCCGGCTCGCGTTGTCGGTGCACGGCGTGCCTGCGCGCCAGCCTGACATCAAGGACGAAAAGAAAGGGCCGCGGGTCGGTGCGCCCGAGAACGCCATCGCCGGATTTCTCAAGGCTGCCGGCCTTCAGTCGATCAAGCAGGCGAAGGTTCAGCCGGACAAGAAGGGTGATTTCTACGTTGCAGTGATCGACAAGCCGGGAAGGCCGACGCTCGATGTGATCGCCGAGATGATTCCCGAGATGGTGCGCAGCTTTCCGTGGCCAAAGTCCATGCGGTGGGGCTCGGGCCGGCTCAGCTGGGTGCGCCCACTTCATTCGATCGTCGCAACTTTTGGCCCGGAAACCGAGGAGCCCGCTGTCGTTCCCTTCGATATCGACGACATAAAGGGTGGTGACGAAACGCGCGGGCATCGCTTCATGGCGCCGGGTCCGATCAAGGTGCGTCACTTCGAGGACTACGTTGCAAAGCTCGAAAAGGCCAAAGTTGTTCTCGACCCGGCGCGGCGCACCGACATGATTCTCGCTGACGCCAAGAATCTCGCTTTCGCGCAGGGCTATGAGCTGGTGGAAGACGAGGGGTTGCTGGCCGAAGTCGCGGGGCTCGTCGAATGGCCGGTAACGCTTATGGGGACGTTCGACAAAAGTTTCCTGTCGATCCCGGACGAAGTCATCCGCGCGACCATCCGCAATAACCAGAAATGCTTCGTGCTGCGTGATCCGCAGACGGCCAAGCTCGCGAACAAATTCATTCTGGTTGCCAATGAAGAAGCAGCCGACGGCGGCCAGGCGATCGTCGCCGGCAACGAGCGCGTGATCCGCGCGCGGCTTTCCGACGCAAAGTTCTTCTACGAGACGGATCTGAAGACGCGCCTCGAAGACAGGCTGCCAAAGTTCGAACACATCGTGTTCCACGAGAAGCTCGGCACGCAGGCTGCGCGCATTGCTCGTATCAGGGCACTCGCCGGCCAGCTTGCGCCGAATGTAGACGCCGACGCCGCGAAGTCCGAGCGTGCCGCTGACCTGTGCAAGGCCGATCTTTTGACGGACGTCGTCGGCGAGTTCCCCGATCTGCAGGGGCTGATGGGTCGCTACTACGCCGAGGCGCAGAACGAAGATGAAGCTGTCGCACACGCTTGCGAGGATCACTACAAGCCGAAAGGTCCTGACGATCTGGTGCCTGCTGAGCCAGTTTCGGTTGCCGTGGCGCTCGCGGACAAGATCGACACGCTGACCGGATTCTGGGCGATCGACGAGAAGCCGACAGGATCGAAAGACCCTTACGCGTTGCGGCGCGCAGCTTTGGGCGTGATCAGACTGGTGATCGACAACAAGCTGCGCCTGCCTCTCAAGAGCGTCTTTCAAAAGGCAGTTAAAAATTTTACGGCCGGCGATGACTTGCTTTCATTTTTTGCCGATCGCCTAAAGGTCCAGCTGCGCGAGCAGGGCGCGCGACACGATCTGGTCGACGCCGTGTTTTCACTCCCGGGCCAGGACGATCTTCTGATGGTCGTCCGTCGTGTGGAGGCGCTTGGCAAATTCCTCGACAGCGATGACGGAAAGAATCTGCTCGCCGGCTACAAGCGCGCGACCAACATCATTCGGATCGAAGAGAAAAAAGACAAGCGCGAGTACGTAGGCGCGCCCGATTCAAAGAAGTACCAGCTCTCCGAAGAAAAGGCGTTGGCCGAAGCCATCGACGTCGCAAAGAAAGAAGCCTCGGCGTCTGTCGCCAAGGAAGATTTCGCGGCGGCGATGCGTGCAATGGCCAAACTGCGCCCGCGCCTGGACGCGTTTTTCGACAAAGTTACCGTCAACGTCGACGATAAAGCCTTGCGCGAGAATCGCCTGAAGCTGCTCAATGAGATTCGTGAAGCGACCCGGTCGGTCGCGGATTTCTCAAAGATCGAGGGATAACTGCGCTCTGCGCGCGCATAGAACTTCGCAGTGCTTTTGCGATGTCATAAAGTGGAACTGTCCGGCTTTCCCGCCGTTTTCAATCGCATTGCCAGCCAATAAGGGGAGTAATCATGACCGTCAGCATTTCGCATTTGCAGCCGATCGTAGCGCTCATTGCCGGTATTCTGATTCTCATCATTCCGCGTCTTCTCAACATCATCGTCGCGGTCTATTTGATCTTGATCGGCCTGCTCGGTCTGGGCCTTTTCCGCTGATCGGAATCCGGACTTGCGCAGGCCCATGCGGCGGTGCTTTTAGATGCCGTCGTCCCACCAATGTTGCTTGACCTATGGCTAAAAGAAATCGTGCGCGTGCCAGCTTAAAGCGTAAAAAACGAGCGGTGCGGAAGTCCTCCCCGCCCAGGGCCCGGTCCAAGGATAAGGCGGCCGTCCCGCGATCCAGAGGCAAATGGGTCTACGGCTTCGGGTATGGCCGTGCCGAGGGCACGGCCTCGATGCGCGATCTCCTTGGCGGCAAGGGTGCGGGGCTCGCCGCGATGGCCAATCTGAAGCTGCCGGTCCCCCCTGGCCTCACCATCACGACCGAGGTTTGCACCTTCTACTACGGTCACAACAAGCAGTACCCGAAGGATTTGCGCGATCAGGTCGACAAAGCCCTGGCACGGGTTGGTCGCATCACCGGAAAGAAGTTCGGCGACGAGACAAATCCTCTTCTGGTCTCGGTGCGCTCCGGCGCCCGCGCCTCGATGCCGGGCATGATGGACACCGTGCTCAATCTCGGTCTCAACGACGAAACCGTTGAGACGCTCGCAAAGAAATCAGGCGATCGGCGCTTCGCCTACGACAGCTATCGCCGTTTCATCACTATGTATTCCGATGTGGTGCTCGGCGTCGGCCACGAACATTTCGAAGAATTGCTAGATCGCCACAAGGAGCAGCAGGGCTATACGCTCGATACGGACTTGTCTGCCGATGATTGGGCCGATCTCGTCGTTCGCTACAAGAAGCGCGTGAAGGATGAGCTCGGCCAGGACTTTCCTCAAGACCCCCATGAGCAACTCTGGGGCGCAATCGGAGCAGTGTTTGGCTCGTGGATGAACCAGCGCGCCATTACGTATCGCAAGCTGCACAATATTCCGGAAAGTTGGGGCACTGCGGTCAACGTGCAGGC
>Ga0075424_100008132_pt1 | contig 10228 bp, 10 predicted proteins | sample SoiMethybrSBSTD3_FD_75301 | JGI IMG/M metagenome (GOLD analysis project Ga0075424, IMG submission 75301) | Bulk soil microbial communities from a Populus tree surrounding site in Tennessee, USA - Soil MetaG P. TD hybrid SBSTD3 | ecosystem: Environmental > Terrestrial > Soil > Tree plantation...
GCCGCGACCTCCTCCGGCTCGCCGGCCCGTCCGAGCGGGATGCCGCGCAAGAGCGTCTCGGCGTCGGCAGGCGTGACCCAGTTCGTCATCGGCGTGTGCGTGTAGCCGGGGATGACGCCGTTCACGCGGATGCCCTCGGCCGCGTAGTCGGCGGCCATCACACGCACGAGCCCGTACACGCCCGCCTTGCTCGAGCTGTAGGCGTCGTAGCCGGGAGCCACGCCGTACTGGCCCGTCGGCGAGCAGGTGCAGACGACGCAGCCGCCGCCCGTTGCGAGCAGCGCCCGCAGCCCGTGCTTGCAGGTCAGGAAGACGCCGGTCAGGTTGATGTCGATCGTGCGCTGCCAGACCTCGAGCGAGAGCCGGTCGGCGCGGTCGTCCTGGCCGGCGAGCTGCACGCCTGCGTTGGCGACGACGATGTCGAGGCCGCCCCACTCCGCGACGGTGCGGTCAACCGCGGCCGCCACCTGCTCCTCGTCGGTGACGTCGGCGACCAGCACGAGCCCGTCGCCGCCGGCCCGCTCGATCTCGGCGGCCGTGTCCGCGACGGCGGCCTCGTCACGGTCGATGAGACCGACCCGCGCGCCGTCCCCGACGAAGCGGATCGCCGCCGCGCGGCCCATGCCCATGCCGGCGCCGGTGATGATCGCGCGCTTCCCGTCGAGCATGCCCACGGGCGCTAGGAGCCCGATCCGGGGACGCGGGCCGTGACCTGGAGCTCGATCAGGATGCCGGGCATCGGGAAGCTCGACACCAGCGTCATCCGCGCGGGCCGGGGCGGGTCGAATCGTTCGCACCAGGCCCGGTTCCAGGCCGGGAAGTCTGCGCCGTCGGCCAGGTGGCACTCGACGCGCAGGACGTCGCCCCACCCGGCGCCGGCCGCCTCGAGCACCGTCCCGATCTCGCCGAGCACGAACGCGGTCTGCTCGGCGAAGCTGTCGCTCACGACCTCGAGCGTCACCGGGTCGACCGCCGCGCGGCCCGAGAGGAAGAGCAGGTCGCCCGACCGCACCCCGTCCGAGATCACCGGCTCGCTCCCACCCATGCTGAGGCCCGCGCCGATCGTGATGTGGTCAGGCATCGGTCTAGGATAGAGCGCCGCCGTCGCCCCGCGGGACGACACCGGCCCGTCCATCCATGACCGAGAACGCCCTCTCCCGAGCGATCGCCGACCGCGGCGCCGCCGTGGGCTGCATGCTCTTCGAGTTCGACACGCCGCGGGTGATGCGGCTCCTGGCGGCGGCCGGCGCCGACTTCGCGCTCTTCGACCTCGAGCACACCGCCTGGGACGTGGAGTCGCTCCGGCACGTCTACGCCGCCGGGCGGGGCACGGGCGTCCATCCGATCACACGGGTCGTCCGGGCCGAGTACACCCACGTCGCGCCCGCCCTGGACGCCGGCGCGCGCGGCATCATGGCGCCGATGGTCGAGTCGGCCGCCGAGGCCCGCGTGCTCGTCGAATCGGCCAGGTATCCACCGGAGGGGAAGCGCGGCTTCGGGGTCCTCATGCGCGACGAGCTCGACGGCGGGCCGGCCGCGGCGGCCGAGCGCGCCAACCGCGACAACGTCCTGATCGCCCAGATCGAGTCGGAGGCCGGCATCGAGCACGCCGCCGAGATCGTCGCCGTGCCCGGGATCGACGCTGTCTGGCTCGGCCAGTTCGACCTGTCGCTCTCGCTCGGCGTCCCGGGCGACTTCGCTCATCCGCGCTTCGACGAGGCGGTCGACCACCTGCTCGGGGCGTGCCGCGCGGCGGGGAAGCCGGTCGGCCAGCTCATCGGCTCGCCGCAGGACGGCGCGGCCGCGGCGGCGCGCGGCTTTCAGATCCTCGCCTACGCCGACTTGTGGGTCTTCGAGAACGCGCTCCGGGAGGGGCTGGCAGCGCTTCGCGGCGCCGCTACAGCACCGCGATCGGATTGAACGGCGAGCCCGTGCCACCCTGGATCCGAAGCGGCGAGCACGTGACGAGGAACTCCCACCGCCCCTCCTCCTCGCAGGCCCTCGCGACGTCCTCCAGCTGCAGGCTGTCTGACACCAGCATCCCCATCGCCGTCACCTGGAGCGGGTGGATCGGGTACAGCAGCCCATCCACGGTGCCGGGCACCGTCTCGCCGTCGCCGTCGGGCATGAACACCGCCACGCCGCGCTCGTGCATCCACGGGATCGTGTCGACGTGGAGGCCGGCCTTGCCCTCGCCGTCGTAGCCGTTGTCCCACGCCCCGAGCTCGAGCCGGCGGCGGTGGTGGCCGGTGCGGAAGACGAAGATGTCGCCCTCCTCGACGCGGACGCCCTGGGCCGCCTCGATCTCCTCGAGCTCGGCGCGGGCGACGGGCTCGCCCGGCTCGAGCCACTTGACGCCGCGGTGGCGCGGCACGTCGTAGAGGACGCCGCGGCCGACGACGCCCGTCGCGTAGTCGTCCATGTCGAGCACCTGCGCGCCCTTGCTCATCACAGTGTCGACGGAGCGGCCGCCGTAGATCTTGCCGTCGTAGGAGACGTGGTTCAGGGCGTCGATGTGGGTGTGGCAGTCGCCGTGGCTCTCCATGCCGAGGAAGCACATCGAGAAGCGCAGCTTGCCCGAACCGATGTCCCAGTCGTGCATCTGGGTCATGTGGTGCATCGCCGGGTTGGGGTTGTCGGGCCCGGCGGTGGTGTTGATCGGGATCGCCATCGACACGTGCCGGCCCGACTTCACGAGGCCGGCCGCCCGCTTCACGTGCTCGGGCGTGAGCAGGTTGAGCGTGCCGCGGATGTCGTCGTCACCCCAGCGGCCCCAGTTCTTCACGGACTCGAAGATCGCCTCGAACTCCTCGAGCGACACGTTCGCGGGCCGGCGTTCGGTCGTGCTCATCGGGCCACTCCCTTGCTGTCGATGTCCGCCCGCCGGGATCGAACAGCACCGCGCCCGAGGCTGTCAAGCGCCGGCCGCGGGGACTAGCGCGTCGCCGAGGCGCTGAACGAGAGCGAGAACCGCGCTCCCTGACAGGCGTTCGAGACCGTCGACGGCATGGTCACGTGCAGGACGACCGTCTTCGTCTTGTGAGCCCTGATCGGCACGGTGCGGGCGCCCGTCGCAACGATCTGGAGGTTCGCGGCGGCGCCGGTGCACCCCGGGCGGTTGCTCGACTTGACCGTCGCCCTGAGCGTCCCGATCTTGATCGGGAAGGCGTAGATGTTCTTCACCCTGACCGTGAGCGGGCGGGTGGCACCCGGATAGAGCCCCGTGACCGGGACGCCCGTGATGCTGAACCGCTTCGCGACCGACGCGACCAGCTCCGGGCCGCCGCCGGCCGATGCGGGCTGGTGGGCGTGCGTCACCGCCGCGGCTGCTGCAGATGCGGCGACGAGCGAGATGATGAGCGTGAGGAAGCGCATGGTTAGATGAGTGATCCCCAAGTCACGCGCGCCTGGCCGTCCGCCTGTGAACTGAGGGTCAGTTGTGGTGGGGCTGCGGCTGCGAACCGTCGCATCGCGGCGTCCTCGGTCGGCCCAATATCGGGTGATATTGGGCCTCCCTGCGTCCTTGCGCTGCTCGGTTCTCGCCGCCCAGGACATCCCGTGACTTGGGAATCAATCATCTACGGCGAGAACGTGAAGGTGGTGGACGTGGTAGCGGTGTTCCCGGCGGAGTCGGTGGCGAGCGCCCGGATGGTGTACCCGGTGGCGTTCGCGAACGCCGCGGCCGCCATCGGGGACGACCAGGACGGCAGCGCCAGGGTCGCGTTCGAGAGCACCTCGGTCGCCGACGAGAACGTCGCCGGGAGCGGATTCCAGTAGAGGCTAGGCGCGGCCGCCTGGCGGAAGCTCACCTGCACCTTCGCTACCCCGGCGGTCGCGTCGGTCGACGTGCCGCAGACGTCGGCCACGAGCGCCGTGGCGCAGCCGGCCAGCCAACCGCCGGCGTACCCGGCGGTCGGGAAGGTGACGGTGACCGTCGGCGCGGTGTTGTCGACGACGACGGTCTGGTTCGCGGTGGTCGTCGTGTTCCCGGCGTTGTCTGTGGCGGTCAGCGTGTACGTCTTCGAGCCCGCGCTGAGCGTCCCGTTGACGGTGGTCGTCGCGCTGGTGTAGCCGTGAGCCACGCCGCCCGCGCTGCACGACGAGACACAGGCCGGCATGAGAAGCGCGGTCTGGCCGGTCGTCAGGGCGCTGACCTTGGCCGTCAGCTTGAAGACGCCGCTGGCGGCGTCGCTCGCGTCGCCGTAGACGACGTAGTCGCGGCCCTGGCCCACGAAGCCCGGCACGTTGGTGGCGACCGTGGCGATCGCGGCGCCCGAGGCCGCCGGCGCGGTGTTGTCGGCCGTTGCGCTGCCGCTGGACGTGCCCGCGTTGCCGGCGTTGTCGGTCGCCGTTACGGTGAAGCTGACGGCGCCCGCGGCAAGGGTCGAGCCGGCGGTCTTGTTGGCGCTCTTCCAGGCGTAGGTGACGCCGCCGATCGTGCAGCCGGTGGTGCACGCCGAGAGCGCAAGCGCGGTCTGGCCGCTCGTGATCGTCGAGACGTTCGCCTTGATCGTGAGGATGCCGCTCGCGGCGTCGCTCGCATTGGCATAGACGTTGTACGCGCCGCTCTTTCGCAGCCAGCCGGGGACGCCCGTCGTCGTCGTCGCGACGGCGACCTCCGTCACGGTCGGCGCCGTGTTGTCGACGGCCACCGAGAACGAGCCGGTGGTCGCGCCCGAGGCCTTGTCGGTTCCCGTGACGGTGAAGCCGATCGGCCCGGCGCCGAGGGTGCCGGCGGTCTTGCTCGAGCTCTTGTACCCGTAGGTGACGCCGCCGACCGTGCAGCTCGACGTGCACGCGCTGAGCGTGAGCGCCGTCTGGCCGGCCGTGAGGCCGCTGACGTCGGTCTTCACGGTGGAGATGCCGCTCGCGGGCGAGCCACCGTCGGTGGCGTTGGCGTAGACGATGTAGGTCCCGCCCGACCGTACGAAGCCCGGCGTCGTCGAGCCGCTCGTCAACACGGTGGCCGCGCTCACGGCCGGCGCCGCGTTGTCGACGGTGCCGGAGGCCGTGAACACCCCGGTGCCTCCGGCCTTGTCGGAAGCGGTCACGGGGAACGAGAACACGCCCTGTGTCACCGGCGATCCGGCCGTGGTGACTGCGCTCTTGAATCCGTATGTCACGCCGCCCATGGAGCAGCTGCTCGTGCACTTCGGCACCGAGAGCGCCGTCACGCCCGGATTCAGCGTGCTCACGTCGGCCGTCACCGTGGCGATGCCGCTGGCGGGCGAGCCTCCGTCCGCCGCGTTGGCGTAGACGGCGTAGGTGCCGCTCTGGCGGACGTACCCGACGCCCGAGGTTGCCGACGCCACGACGACCGCGGCGGAGACCGTCGGGTTGGTGTTGTCGGCGGTCACCGAGAACGGCTTCGGCGCACCGGTGTTCGCCGCGTTGTCGATGCCCCAGACCGAGAACGCCTTCGCGCCCTCGGCGAGGCCCGCGTCGGCGGTGACCGGCGCGCTCGACCAGGTGTACGTCGTCGTCCCGATCGTGCACGACGCGACGCAGGGGTGCAGGGCGACGGCCGTCGATCCGGCCGCGAGGGCCGAGACATCGGCAAGCGCCGATGCGACGCCCGTCCCACCCGGATCCGTGAGCGTCGCGTAGACGACGAACTGGCCGCCGGCCCGTGCGCCGCCGCCCGCCGCGGTCATGCCGACCGGGGCGATCGTGGCGCTGTTCACGCTCGGGGCGTGGAAGTCGGAGCTGGCCTGGGCCCCGCCGCTCCCGTTTCCGGGCACGGTCCACGACGCCACCGCCGGCGTCGCCGCGGCCACGAGGGCCACGGCGACGGCGGCGAGAAGTCGGGGGCGGGCCACGCCCCTCAGGCGGGCCGGCAGCACGAGGTACCTAGTTGCTCGCGGCGGTCGCGGTCAGGTAGAGCGTGAACGAGGCGCCCTGGCAAGGGTCCCCGGCCCAACCGCTCATCGAGACGGCATCCGTGGCGTCGACGTCGAGCGTGCCGTTGGCGGGGACGTCCCAGCCGGAGCCGCCGTTCGTCTGCGCGGCGAACGAGAGCGTGCTCAGGTCGCAGGTGCTGTGGCCGGCGTCGACGGCGAAGCCGTTCGTGCCCTGGCCGCTGTTGAGCGCGATGGACGAGACGTGCACCGGGAACGGGTTCGAATTCGCGATCGTCGTGGCGACGTCGGCCGAGCCGTTCGGGTAGAGCGCAGTCCCGGGCGTGCCGGGCGTGAGCGCGAGGCTCGAGGCCGTGGCGGCGGAGGCGGTGCCGGTGCCGCTGCCGCTCACCGACCAGGCGCCGTACGCGGCGACGCCGGCGACCAAGAGCCCGGTCACCGCGACAGCCGCAAGGCGCGAAATCTTGATACGAGACATGGAAGGATCCTCTTTGCGGGGGAAAAGGAGCAGGAACGCCCGCGTAGGCAACGCGGACTACGTCTCAAGATCGGACATTCTGGGGAGGCGCGCATGCCGCAGAAAGGGGATCCCCGCAATGTGATTCGGGTATGGCAGGGCTCAGCCGGTGTGCCCGCGGATCCAGTGGGCGAGGTTGTGCGCGTGCTCCACCGGGGTCGGGCCGGCGGGCGTCCGCAGCGGATGCGAAGCCGGCGGCGACCCGCCTCCTGCGGTCATCGCAAGCACGCCGGCGACGGCTGCCGCGGCGAGCACGAGCACGACCGCCGCGACGATCGCCGGCGGTCGCCGCCGGGCCCGGAAGACACGCGGCCCGGGGTCGGCGCGGACCGCGGCGACAGGCCGGCGCGGCTCGGAGCGCACGACGGTCGGCTCGTCCGTGAGCGCCTCCGCGAGCCCGGCGGCCGTCGGGCGCCGCTCCGGCGCGGCGGCCAGGCACGAGACGACGGCCGCGTCGAGCTGAGCCGGGATCTCGGGCCGAAGGGCCCGCGGAGGCTTCGCGGACTCTCTGCGCTTGGCGAGCACGAGCTCGGGCAGCGAGTCGCCCGGGTGCGGCGGCCGGCCCGTGAGGAGCTCGTACATCACCACTCCGAGCGCGTAGACGTCGGCTGCGCCCGTGACCCGCGTGCTCACGGTCTGCTCCGGCGCCAGGTACCGGGCCGTCCCGACGATGCTCCCGGTGAGGGTGAGGCGGGTCTGGTCGAGCGCATGGGCGACGCCGAAGTCCGCGATCTTCACCGCCCCGTCGGCCGTCACGAGCAGGTTCTGCGGCTTGATGTCGCGATGCACGAGCCCGGCCGCGTGGGCGCACGCCAGCCCCGCACAGCACTGGCGGGCCACGTCGATCACCCGCTCCGGCGGCAGGCGCCCCTCCCGCCGGAGCTCGTCGCCGAGCGTCTCGCCCTCGACGTACTCCATCACGATGAACGGCCGGCCCGCCTCCTCGCCGACGTCGAACACCTGGACGACGTTGGGATGGGTGAGCCCGGCGGCGATGCGCGCCTCCCGGGCGAAGCGGGCGCGGAACGAGTGATCTTCCATCCCGTGGTCGGCGAGCACCTTGACGGCCACCGGGCGGCCGAGCTCGGTGTCGTGCGCCAGGTAGACGACGGCCATGCCGCCGCGCCCCAGCGTGCCGTCGATCCGAAACCTGCCGTAGGCGGTGCGCGTGCTAATCGTCGCCTCCATGCTTTCCGGGGCCGCGGTTGTCGCCGTGGTCGTGGCCATGACCATGGTCGTGGCCCGGGCGGTGGTCATGGCCGGGCGGCGCGGGCTTCTTGTGCTTCGGCGGGGACGGCGGTGCCGGGACGCAGGTGATCTCGGCCGCCAGCGCGGCGGACGACCTCGAGAGCGGCCCCCGAAGGTCGACCGGCACCTGCCCGGACGAGACGGCGCTCGTCACCATCTGCTGGAGCTGCGCCGCCTCTGCCGCGGCGCCGCACGCGTCGCCGCTCGTCAGGCTGGCCTCGATCGTGCTCGCCTGGGCGGCGAGGTCCGACCCGAGCGCATGCGGCAGCCGCGGGGGCGCGGCGGCATGCCCAGCTCCGCCACAGCCCGCGGCCATGACGGCGAGCACGAGCGCGATCCATCGCATGCCTCCGGGAATGCCCACTCCTCCCGCCTCCGACTCCTCGGCAGATTAGCCCGGAGCGCGACGCCGGATGGCTCAGGCAGCCTCGCGGGCCGCGCGCGCCGGGTCCGGTACGACCATCACCGGGCACGGCGCGTGCTGGACCACGTGCGCGGCGACGCTCCCCAGGAGCGCCGCTGCCAGCGGCCCGTGCCCGCGCGAGCCCATGACGATCATGTCGGCGTGCCGCGCCTTCGCAAGCCGGCAGATCTCGACCGCGGGATCGCCGGCGACGAGGTGCGTCTCGGCCTCGACGCCCACCTCGGCGGCATGCGCCTTTGCCTGGGCGAGGATCTCGGAGATGGCGTCGCGGGTCGCGTAGAAGACATCCTCGGACACGTACATGGGTGCGCCGAGCGTGCCGTTCACGGGCGACGACCAGGCGCCCACGAGCTCCACCCTGGCCTGCGACGAGCGCGCCTCGGACAGGGCACGCTCGACGGCCGCCCGGGCGGCGGGCGATCCATCGGTGGCTACGACGATCGTGGACATGGCTCTCCTCCTTGTTCCTCGACCGAATGTTCCTGTGCGGCCCGGCGCCCGGCATCGGGGCCGGCCCGGCTTCTGCATAGGGGTCGACACCGATGCCCGGCTCGCGCCGCGAGCCTAGGTTTCAGGGTGTGATGGAGTCACGCGACATCCGCTCTGCGCAGCGTCCGGTCCACCGGGAGGACGTGGTCGCCGCAGCGGTGGTGGCGCCCAGAGCTCCCCGCCGGCCGACCGATCTCCGCGCCGTCGAGGGGTTCCGAGTGGACGGCCCCGACGGCCGGATCGGCACGGTGACGAGCGTCTCCTCGACACCGTCGAGCGCGCCGCCCGACACGATGCACGTCGTGACCGGGCTCTTCATCGTCCGGGTGGTTCCGGTCCCGGCGCTCGACGTCCTCCAGATCGACGACCAGCGCCGGCGCGTGCTCGTCCGCACGATGCTGCGGCGGCCGCGCACGCCGGACGTGCGCGTCATGTTGCGGCGGTTCTTCGCCTCGCCCCGGGGCTGAGCGTCCCCGGGCTCTAGAGCTCGACGTAGGCGCCGACCTCGAACACCCGGTCGGGCGGGATGCCGTACGATCGCGCCACCGGGGTCGAGTTCTGGTGCAGGACGGCGAAGAGGCGCTTCCGCCAGCCGGCCATGCGGGCGCGGCCGGTGGGCAGGATGGTGACGTGGTCGACGTAGTAGGAGATGCGGTCGAGGTCGAGGTCGAGCCCCTGGCGCTGGGCCTGCCGGAGCGCGGCGACGACATCGGGCTCGTCCTGGTACCCGTACGTGGCGGCCACGGCGACGAACCCGAGGCGGAGGTTCTTGACGGCGACGCGCTGGGCCTCCGGGACGTGCGGGACGCCCACCATGTGGACCTTCACCAGGACGACCCGCTCGTGGACGATGCCGTTGTGCTCGGCGTTGTTGAGGAGGGCCGTCGGGACGGTGTCGAGCGAGGTCGTGAGGAAGACGGCGGTCCCCGGGATCCGGTTCGGCGGCTCGTCGATCATGCGGTTGATGTAGCGGCGCAGCGGCACCCGCCCCTCGCGCATGGCCCGGCCGAGCGTGATGCGGCCGCGGTGCCAGGTCGTGAGGATGGTGAAGAAGATCGCGCCGACGACGAGCGGGAACCAGCCGCCGCTCAGGATCTTCGTCAGGTTGGCTGCGAAGAACGTGAGCTCGACGAAGAGGAACAGGGCGGCCCCGGGGACGACGAGCTTGAGCGGCTTTCGCCACAGCGTGCGGAAGACGACGAACGCCAGGAGGGTGTTGGTGGCGAAGATGGCGCTGAGCGCGATCCCGTAGGCGTTCGCGAGGCCGGTCGGCGAGCGGAAGGTGAAGACGAGCACGATGACCGCGGCGCACAGGAGCCAGTTCACGACCGGGATGTAGATCTGGCCCATGATCCGCTTGGACGTGTGCCGGATGCTCATCCGCGGCAGGAAGCCAAGCTGGATCACCTGCTGGGTCACCGAGAACGCGCCCGAGATGACGGCCTGCGAGGCGATCACGGTGGCGACCGTGGCGAGGACGACCATCGCCTTCTGGCCGGTCTGGCCGCCCGGCACCAGGAAGAAGAACGGGTTCGACACGGTCTCGGGGCGTGACAGGAGCAGGGCGCCTTGCCCCATGTAATTCAGAAGAAGGCACGGGAACGCCAGCAGGAGCCAGGCGCGGGTGATGGCCTTGCGGCCGAAGTGGCCCATGTCGGCGTAGATCGCCTCGGCGCCGGTCACGGCCAAGAA
>Ga0075424_100008136_pt1 | contig 10227 bp, 7 predicted proteins | sample SoiMethybrSBSTD3_FD_75301 | JGI IMG/M metagenome (GOLD analysis project Ga0075424, IMG submission 75301) | Bulk soil microbial communities from a Populus tree surrounding site in Tennessee, USA - Soil MetaG P. TD hybrid SBSTD3 | ecosystem: Environmental > Terrestrial > Soil > Tree plantation...
TGATGTTGACGCCGAGCTTGCGCAGCCCCGCATAGCGCGCAATGTTCACGCGCGACGCGATCGTCGCGGCGTTGCCGTGAAGAAACAGCACCCATATGCCGGAGTCGTCTCCGGGCTGCCGCATGACCCACGCGAACTGCTGCGTCCCGTCGTTATGCGGAATCTTGACCTGTTCGTACGCGAAGGGCGGACGCGAGGAGGCCAGCGTCGAACCCGCCTGGAACACCAGGCGCGTCTCCTGCGTGACGAGCCAGAGCACCGCGGCGCCGTAGCCGATGGCGGCGATGATGAGCAGCGTCGCGAGCACGCGAAACGGCTTCGGGCGCCACCGCGGCGCCTTCCGACGCTCGGGTCCCGTGTATTTGGGCTGCCGGAACATCAACGCGCGCTAGGACCCCGCGCAGGAGACGTTGCGCTCGCGGATGGACGAGACGTCCATCACTGGCAAGTACTCCGAGGGCGCCGGCCGCATGCCGCTGCCGGCGGTCGGCGACCCGCCGCCAATCGTGACGCGCTTGCCGATCTTCATGCCCGGCTCGATCAGGGCGGACTTCTTCACCAGGCCGGTCGCCTCGACGAGATGCTTGTCGTACTTCTTGATGTCGTCCATGACCTCGCCCTTCGCGGCGACCCGGAAGGACCTGGCCTTGACGATCGGGCCGGTCTGCGTGTCTTCCTGCCGGACATCTGACACGGCGAGCACGCGCCCCTTCAGACAGCCCGTGACGACGAGCATCAGGGAATCCTTCGGCACTTTCTTTTCCTGCGGGGTCTCCTGGGCGATCCCCGCGAGGGCGAGCGTGATTACCAGGGCAGCGGTCGTCATGGTTCTTCCTCGTTACCGGTTCGGCAGGGGCTCCTTGTACTTTAACAGGATCTGGCGGCCCTAAAGGGCCGCCCTACGGATCGTACGTGGGGCGCCCCTTCAGGGCCGCCGACTACGGATCGTACGTGGGGCGCCCCTTCAGGGCCGCCGACGGATCGTACGTGGGGCCCTTCAGGGCCGCCGACGGATCGTACGTGGGGCCCTTCAGGGCCGCCGACGGATCGTACGTGGGGCGGCCCTTCAGGGCCGCCGACGGATCGTACGTGGGGCGGCCCTTCAGGGCCGCCGACGCTATGCCCGCCCCGTCCAGCGCAGGAAGTTCTCCGAGAAGAGCCTTCGGACATCGCGCGCGACCTCGGCCGGCATTACGGGCCGGCCGTTCTCGACGACGCCGGCGTACTGATCCCCGAGCGCGTTCGCGATGTCGCGGCGCGAGTGCGGCCACTTGTAGAGGAGCTGATCGAGGATTCGCGCGTCTGAGTGCTGCGGCACGAACGTCGCGCCGAGCAGCTCAAGCCGCTCGCGCGTGATTTCCGACACGATGGAGGGGTTGTTCATGAACCACCAGCACCCGAACGGCATCAGGTTCGCGAACTTCCGCGCGGCGACGCAGAGCTCGTGCTGGTTCTCTCGCGACAGCATCGTCACGAGGAAGCGGTTGTCGGGGTGGTCACGGCACAGCCGGTGGAGCGCGGACAGATCCGCCTGACCCAGCGCGTCGCCCGCGTCGCGCAGCGCGGGGTTCACCTGCCGTCGGACGCCAATCATCATCGCGAACGGCAAGTGATGCTCGCGGCACACGGGGAGTACGACCTGTTGAATCAGGCGGCTCCGGGGTCCGTCGTCCGGCCAGACGAAATCGTCCGGCAGCGACACGGCCAGGTAGTACGGATCCATCCGGCCGATCCAGTCGTCGAGGAACCGCCGCGCGTCGGCGATCGCGCGGTCGTCGATCTGCGCGTCCGCCGCATACCCCGCTGCGCTCAGCGCGCGCTGAGCGGCGGGCCAGTCGTTCAGCAACGGATCGATGCGCAGCGCAGCCTTGAACCGCTCGTCCGCCGGACGTCCCTTCTCCCACAGGGCCGCCTCGCCCGGATCGAACGGATCGTTCGTCATCACGACGGCGGTCACCTGCGCGCGTTCGAAAACGGCATCGACGTGCTGCTCGGCCGTGACGTCGCGGAAATACTCACGCGCCTCGCGGAGGTCGCGCCGCGTCGGGTCGAGGCCCAGCGCCGACATGACGGCGATGACGCCGCGCGTCGCCTCCGACAGCGGCGTGCTCCGGACGAACAGCGATTCCCAGATCACATCCGCCTGCTGGGTCTGGGTCATCGCGAAGAACGCCGCGGGTGTGACCTCGGCCGCGCGCATCACTTCGGCGATCAAATAGTGGTACGTCAGCAGGTTCTCGATCCCCCACTTGTTGAGGCTTCCGAAATCCGGCGGGAAGAGATGCGTGTGCATGTCGACGACGGGCGTCTCGGCGACGACGCGTGCGACGTGCGCGCGCACATCGTCGGGCCGGCGCAGCGGCTCGTTGGGGATCGTCTCAGCGGCGGACAAAAGGCTCTCGTTCATCATGAGGATCGGCCCAGCGGTCGTTCGGCACGAGGGGCGCCCATCCGGGGCGCGCGGGATCCTGATCGTATGCGTAGTTGCCGAGCTCGCGGTAGAGCTCCGCGTACTGCGCGAGCTTCGCGCGATCGAGCCGCACGCCGAGGCCCGGGGCGTCCGGCACGCGGATCGCGCCATCCACGTACTGGAACTTCCCACCTTCGATGATGTCGTCGGTCACGTGATGGTAGTGCGCGTCGGCCGCAAACGACAGGTTCGGCACGACGGCGCCAAGATGCAGCATCGTCGCGAGCTGGATGCCGAGCTCGCCTGATGAATGCACCGCGACGCCGAGCTGGAACGTGTCGCAGACGCCGGCGGCCTTGATGCACGGACGGATGCCGCCCCAGAACGTCGTGTCGAGCAAGATCACATCGACGGCGCGGTCGAGCACATTGGCCGCGAGCTGCTCGAAGTTGACGACGACGGTGTTGGTGGCGAGCGGCACACGCAGGCGCTCGCGCGCGTGGCGCATGCCCGCCAGCCCGAACACCGGGTCCTCGAGATAGTCGTTGTTCAGATCCTCAATCGCCCGCCCGAAGCGGATCGCCTGCTCGGTGGTCCAGACGGCATTCGGATCGAAGCGGAAGCTGTCGCCTGGAAACGCCTTCGCCACCGTGCGATAGCAGTCGAGATCGTACTCGAGCGGAAAGACGCCGCCTTTCACCTTGTGCGATCGGAACCCGTACTTCGACTTCAGCTGACGCGCGTACGCGACCATCTGGTCGGCGGTTCGAACTGTGCCTCTGCCTTCTGCGTTCGCGTAACGGTAGAAGAGGTACGACGCGAACGGCACGCGGTCGCGGACGCGTCCGCCCAGGATGTCGCACACAGGTACGCCCCACGCCTGACCGAGCAGGTCGAGGCACGCGAACTCGAGCGCCGCGACGACTTGCGTCCGGTTGTTGTAGAGCGAGGCCGTCGGATTGGCGAGGAGAAAGCGCATGTCCTCGACGCGAGCGGGATCGCGTCCGACGAGCGCCTTCTTCAACGCGAGCACCGTCGCGATCGCGGATTCGCCGCCGCCTCCCATCTCCCCGAGGCCCACACGCCCATCGTCGGTCTCGATCTCGACGATCGTCCGTACGAACCGCCCCCAGTGGCAGCCGTTCGCGTGGCGGAGCGGCGCCTCGAGCGGAACCGTAACGGTCGTGGCGCGCACGTCGGCGATTTTCATCGGCGCGAATCATACCGGAGTACAATGATTTCTTCCCGTAATTCCAGGAGTTCTCATGAACGTTGCGAAGTCTCTGCGCGTGCTGGTGTGCGCCTCTCTTGCCGTTTTGTCATCGACCGCTGCATCCGCGCAGATTGACGCGCGCATGTTCCGGTACCCCGCGGTCTCGAAGGATCAGATTGCTTTTGTCTATGCGGGCGACATCTGGCTCGTGCCGAAGAAGGGGGGCACCGCGGTGCGGCTTACTTCCTCGGCGGGAGAAGAGTCGTTTCCGCGCTTCTCGCCCGACGGAACGAAGGTCGCGTATAGCGCGTCGTACGACGGCAATATCGACGTCTACGTCGTACCGTCCACCGGCGGCGAGCCGGTCCGGCTGACGCACCATCCGATGAGCGACCGCGTCATCGGCTGGACGCCTGACGGCAAGCGCGTGCTGTTCGCATCGGGGCGCGAGAGCGGCCGTCAACGCTACAGCCAGTTCTACACGGTCGGGCTCGACGGCGGGCTGCCCGAGAAGCTCCCCGTGCCCTACGGAGAGTTCGGCACGTACTCGCCCGACGGCAAGCAGTTCGTCTACATGCCGATGTCGCAGGACTTCCGCAACTGGAAGCGCTATCGCGGCGGCTGGGCGCCCGACCTGATGCTGTTCGACCTCAAGACGTTCGAGACGAAGAACATCACGTCGAATCCCGCGAATGACGCCCAGCCGATGTGGCACGACAAGACGATCTATTTCGTCTCGGACCGCGGAGCGAACGAACGGAACAACATCTGGGCGTACGACACGGGGCGCGGCGCAGTGCGTCAGGTGACGCAGCTCAGCGATTTCGACATCACGTTCCCCTCGGTGGGCCCGGACTCGATCGTGTTCCAGGCAGGCGGCCGCCTCTACCTGCTCGATCTCACGAACGAGAAACCGGCCGAGGTGCCGGTCCATGTCGTCACCGACGAAGCGACGCTCCGCCCGAAGACGGCCAAGGTCGAATCGCTGATTGAAACAGCGGCGGTCTCGCCGACAGGGAAGCGCGCGGTGTTCGAGGCGCGGGGCGACGTGTTCACCGTGCCGGCGGAATTCGGCGCGGTCGTCAACGTCACGCGATCGTCCGGCGTCGCCGAGCGCTACCCGCGCTGGTCGCCTGACGGAAAGACGCTCGCGTACTGGAGCGATCGCACCGGGGAGTACGAGCTGACGCTGCGTCCAGCAGACGGCTCGGGCCCAGAGCGGAAAGTCACGACGCTTGGAGCGGGGTTCCGCTACGCGCCGCAGTGGTCGCCGAACAGCCGGAAGCTGGCGTTCATCGATCAGGCGATGCGCATTCGCGTGTACGACCTCGACGCGAACAAGCTGTCGGACGCGATCGATCAGAGCCCGGACTGGATCTCGCATCCGGGGCTCGAGACGTTCCGGATGCAGTGGTCGCCGGACTCGCGCTGGCTCACCTACGCGAGGCCCACCGAGAGCGCGAACAGCGCCGTCTTCCTGTACGACACGAAGGATGCGAAGCTCCATCAGGCGACCACCGGATATCTGAACGACACGCAGCCGACGTTCGATCCGGACGGCAAATATTTGTTCTATGCCTCGGATCGCGAGTTCGATCCCGTCTACGGCAGCTTCGACAACTCCTGGACCTATCCGAATCCAACGAGGCTCGTCGCCGTGCCGCTGCGGCGCGACGTGAAGTCGCCGCTCGCCGCCAGGAACGACGACGAGAACCCGGCGCTCGACACGTCGAAGAAGGACGAGCCGAAGAAAGACGAGCCGAAGAAAGAAGACGCGAAGCAGCCCGAGGAAAAGAAGGCGGACGCGGCGAAGCTGGACGAGAAGAAGCCTGACGACAAGAAGCCGGAGAATGTCGACATCGACGTCGACGGATTCGAGGCGCGCGCCGTCGTGCTTCCGCCGAAAGGCGGCAACTACGCCGATCTGCAGTCGACGAAGGGCAAGCTGCTGTATCGCCGCGTACCCCGCACGGGCTCCGGCGAACAGAAGAACGCCATCGCGTACTTCGATTTCGCCGAACGGGAAGAGAAGACCGTCCTCGACGACGCGGACGGTTTCGAAGTGACCGCGGATGGGAAGAAGATGCTGGTCGTCAGCAAGAAGAAGTTCGCGATCCTCGAGATCAAGCCGCAGCAGAAGTTCGAGAAGCCGATGGTCACCGCGGACATGGAAGCGCCGGTCGACCCGCGCGCCGAGTGGCGGCAGATGTTCACCGACGTGTTCCGCTTCGAGCGCGATTTCTTCTACGACCCGGGCATGCACGGCGTCGACTGGGCGGGGCTGCGCCAGCGCTATGGGAAGCTGCTGGACGCTGCGGTCACGCGCTGGGACGTGGACTTCGTCATCGGCGAGTTCATCGGCGAGCTGAATGCATCGCACACCTATCACGGCGGCGGCGACATGGAGCAGGCGCCGCAGCGCAGCGTCGGCCTGCTCGGCGTCGACTGGGAGCTTTCCAACGGGGCCTATCGCGTGAAGCGCATCATTCGAGGCGGCCCGTGGGACGCATCCGTCCGTTCGCCGCTCGACGAGCCTGGTGTGAACGTGAAGGAAGGGGAGTACGTCCTCGCAGTGAACGGCGTGTCGATCGACACGAAGCAGGACCCGTGGGCGGCGTTCCAGGGGCTCGGCGACAAGACCGTCGTGCTGACCGTGAATGGATCGCCTTCCGCCACAGGCGCCAGGCAGGTCGTCGTCAAGTGTCTGCCCACCGAGACCGAGCTTCGGTTCCGCGCGTGGATTGAAGAGCGGCGTCAGCTCGTCGACAAGGCCACGAACGGAAAGATCGGCTACATCTACGTGCAGAGCACCGGCGTCGATGCGCAGAACGAGCTCGTGCGTCAGTTCATGGCGCAATGGAAGAAGGACGGGCTGATCATCGACGAGCGGTGGAACAGCGGCGGACAGATCCCCGATCGGTTCATCGAGCTGCTGAACCGTCCGATCCTCGCGTACTGGGCCGTTCGCGACGGCGGGAGCCAGCAGTGGCCGCCCGTCGCGCATCGCGGCCCGCAGGTGATGCTGATCAACGGGTGGAGCGGATCGGGCGGCGATGCGTTTCCAACCTACTTCCGTGAGGCGGGGCTCGGACCGCTCATCGGCACGCGGACGTGGGGCGGTCTGATTGGCATCAGCGGCGCGCCGGCGCTCGCGGATGGCGGCGGCGTGACGGTCCCGACCTTCCGGATGTACGACCCGAAGGGGCAGTGGTTCGCGGAGGGCCATGGCGTCGATCCGGACATCGTGGTCGACGACGATCCCGCGCAGATCGCGGCCGGCAAGGATCCGCAGCTCGCGCGCGCGATCAAGGAAGTCACGGAGCGCGCCGCGAAGGCGCCAAAAGCGCCGGCGCGTCCGCCGTACGAGAAGCGCGTGCCGCGCGCGTCAGGCACGGGAACGCGGTAGCTGTCATGGCGCGCTCTTGATCGATCGCAGCGTGTCGATCAGTTTTTGAAGCGCGGGATTCGTCACCGGATCGGCGGCGGCGACCGTATGGCGCCGTCCGCCATCCTCGATCATGATCTGGTACGTCTGGTAATCCGCCGCGCCGCGCGGCGCCGGTAAGCGCTGCGGCAGGGAAAAGAACCCCGCCGCGTCGACCAGTGCCTTCAGCGCGTCGCGATCGACCTCTGTCAGCGCATCGACGTCAATCGTCCGGGGCGCGGCGCGGCCGGGAAAATACCCGACCCCGCCGCTGACCTGGAATTGCACTCGCATTTTCGTCGTCTCGACTGAACGTCCGGCCGGCGAATTGTACTAACGGATGGCTCCCACGCCTACGGGCACCCGCGCTGGCACCGCCACCAGGCTCGGTGTCGTGACCTCGATGCCGACTTTCGCCCACGCGGCGATCACAATCTGCTCCTGATGTCCGCATAGAAATCGTACGTGGCGCCGAGCCCGTCGAACGCTTCCGTGACCGCGACGTCAGCGCCAGGTACCGGCGGATTGGTTTCGGAGGCGACGTACGGCTCGCAGCGCCGGCGTGGAACCTGTTGTCTCAGGAAGACGATGACGTGCGGGAAATGTTCGAGGATCGAGTACCGACTATTTTTCTTCTGACGGATCGGATGACGGATGCGGAAGCGCGGTACCGCTCCACGGCGCGAGCACGCCCGCCTTGACGTACGTAAACAGCTTGTCGCGCGTGTCGACGATGTCGAGATTGCGCATGGTCAACTGTCCGATGCGATCCTGCGGCGAGAACATCGACTCGCCCTTCTCCATCGTGAGCCGCTCCGGCTTGTACGTCAGGTTCGGCGACGCGGTGTTGAGGATCGAATAGTCGTTTCCCCGCCGCAGCTCGACCGTGACCTCACCGGTGACCGCGCGTGCGACCCATCGTTGAGCGGTCTCGCGCAGCATCATCGACTGCGGATCGAACCAGCGCCCCTGGTAGAGAAGCCGTCCGAGCCGGCGGCCGTTGTCGCGGTACTGCTCGATCGTGTCCTCGTTGTGGATGCCCGTCACGAGGCGCTCGTAGGCCATGAACAGCAGCGCCATGCCGGGCGCCTCGTAGATGCCGCGGCTCTTCGCTTCGATGATCCGGTTCTCGATCTGATCGCTCATCCCGAGGCCATGGCGCCCGCCGATCCTGTTCGCCTCGAGCATCAGCTGCACCGGATCCTTGAAGGTGATGCCATTCAGCGCGACGGGCTGCCCCTCGTCGTACTGAATCGTGACCTCTTCGCGTTTCACCGGGACGTCATCGCGCCAGAAGGCGACGCCCATGATCGGCTCGACGATCTTGATTCCCGTGTCGAGCCGTTCGAGATCCTTGGCTTCGTGTGTCGCGCCGAGCATGTTGGAATCGGTCGAGTACGCTTTTTCGGCCTTCATCTTGTACTCGAAGCCCGCCGTCCGCATGTACTCGGACATCTCGGCGCGGCCGCCGAGCTCGTCGATGAACGTTTGATCGAGCCACGGCTTGTAGATGCGGAGGTTCGGGTTCGCGAGCAGCCCGTAGCGGTAAAACCGCTCGATATCGTTTCCCTTGAACGTGCTGCCGTCCCCCCAGATATTGACGGCGTCTTCCTTCATCGCGCCGACGAGCATCGTTCCCGTGACGGCGCGGCCGATGGGGGTCGTGTTGAAGTACGGCAGGCCGGCCGTGGAGATATGGAAGGCGCCGCACTGCAGCACGGCGATGCCTTCGGCGACGAGCTGCGCGCGGCAATCGACGAGGCGCGCCTTCTCGGCGCCATACTCCAGCGCCTTGCGCGGAATCGCGTCGTAGTCGGATTCATCCGGCTGACCGAGGTTCGCCGTGTAGGCGTAGGGGATTGCGCCCTTCGCCCGCATCCAGTGGAGGGCGGCGCTCGTGTCGAGACCGCCCGAAAACGCGATGCCGACCTTTTCGCCGACGGGAAGGCTCTGAAGGATATTGGCCATCGTGATCGTTCGACCCTACATCATATAATCCTGCGCGAATTTCCCCCCATCTAAAGGAGGCCCTCATGCGGCGCGTGTGGCTTGCGGGCGTACTCGGCGGGCTGGCCGTCGCGGCGATCGCGACGAACGTGCCGTACTGGAATTGGTATGGTTTCCCGGGGAACTATACGGCAGCATCGATGCTCGTGCAGGTTGTGGGCTTCATCGCGGTCGGTCTCTTCGCCGCGCGGATCGTTCGCGCCGACGAATCGGCGCCCCGGATCGCGGAACGGGTATGAACGAATGACGGTCGCCACCGAAACGAACCTCGACGCTGCGGCGCGGATCGTCTACGCGGCGATGTCTCCCACGCCGCAGCAGCGCTGGCCGCTGTTGGATGCCCGGTGCGGCACGCCAGTGTGGGTGAAGCACGAGAACCACACGCCGGTTGGCGCGTTCAAGGTGCGCGGCGGTCTCGTGTACTTCGATTACCTCAGACGCACGCAGCCCGACGTGAAGGGCGTCGTCGCGGCGACACGCGGCAATCACGGCCAGTCGGTGGCGTTTGCGGCGGCGCGGTACGGCATTCCGGCCGCCGTCGTCGTGCCGCACGGCAACAGCGTCACGAAGAACGCGGCGATGCGCGCGCTCGGCGCCGAGTTGATCGAGCGCGGCCACGACTTCCAGGCATCGCTCGAGGCCAGCATCGAGATCGCGAACGAGCGCGGCTGGCACCAGGTGCCGTCGTTTCACGAGCTCCTGGTCCAGGGGGTCGCTTCGTACTCGCTCGAATTGCTGCGCGCTGTCCCCGATCTCGACGTCCTTTACGTGCCCATCGGGCTCGGTTCCGGCATCTGCGGCGCGATTGCGGCACGCGACGCGCTGGGTCACAGGACCCGGATCGTCGGCGTGGTCTCGGCTTCGGCACCCGCCGTCGCGCGCTCACTCGAAGCGGGCCGCATCGTCTCGCACGAAGTGACGACGAGGATTGCGGACGGAATGGCGTGCCGCACGCCGGTCGCTGATGCGCTCGACATCATCAAAGCTGGAACGGATCGCATCGTCGAGGTTACCGACGACGAGGTGGAGCGTGCGGTTGCCGCGTTGTTCTCAGATACACACAACGTGGTCGAAGGGGCAGGAGCAGCCGCGCTCGCGGCGCTCCTTCAGGAGCGCGGGCGGCTTCGGGGCCCGACGGCGGGAATCGTGCTGACCGGCGCCAATATCGATCCC
>Ga0075424_100008137_pt1 | contig 10227 bp, 9 predicted proteins | sample SoiMethybrSBSTD3_FD_75301 | JGI IMG/M metagenome (GOLD analysis project Ga0075424, IMG submission 75301) | Bulk soil microbial communities from a Populus tree surrounding site in Tennessee, USA - Soil MetaG P. TD hybrid SBSTD3 | ecosystem: Environmental > Terrestrial > Soil > Tree plantation...
TGGCAGCAGAAGCCTACTGAGTGAGGAGGGCGCCAGTGGCGCCCCCCGGTTGGACTCACGCGCCCTGGATCGCTCAGAAGCTCACGTTGAGGGAGACGCCTCGCGCGCCTTGCCCGTCGACCCACGGCGCGACGCTCGCACGTGACGTCGTTCGCGGCCCCCGCGTGAGGCGATACACGCCGAGCAACACCGATGCCGTGCCCACGCCGGTGTTCAAGAGTCCGAGCGTCTGCCTGGAGCCCGATTTGTTCAGGTTCGGCTCGCCCGCGGCCAGACCCACTGCGCCGCTCGCGAGGCCCAGCACCCCGCTGAGTTTGGGTGACACGCCGGTGCGGACGGCGTTGAGCGTCAGGGTGACGACGCTGGCCCCGATCGCCACTCCGGTCGTGTTCTTGTAGCCGACGCTCGCTGCGGTCGCGTCCGTCGGTGGCGCGGGGGGCGGACCGCCATACGACGGCTGAATCAGGGCTGCCTCGCCAGCCGTCAACCCGTTCTCTCGTAGCCACGCGACCAGTTCGGGGTCGGCCTTCAGATCGCGAATGCGTGCGGTGTTGTTGGTGGCCGCCACACGCGCCACGAGATCGCCGCGGCCCGACTGCTCGATCAGGTAGGCCATCGCGCAGCGTGTCCCGTAGCCGTCGACGAAGAATGGAACACGGGCGCCCGGAACGCTCGTGTTTTTCGGAAAGACCCCGCGTACCCAGTATTCGTGGAGGACGTCGAGGTTGCGCGAGCGCGCTACACGCTCGCCTGGAGGCAGGGCGGAAACGTCTCTGGCGCGCAAGTCCCGCTCGACGGCAGCGAGACGCGCGCGGATCCGCGCCGTTTCCGCGGCGGCGGGGTTACTCCACGGAACGGGCGACCGGGCGGCGAGGACGAGCAGTGGGACGACAAGGCAGGAAGCGAACGTGACCTTGCCCATGAGGACCTCCGCGATAGCGGTTACTTCACGACGATCTTTCTCGTGACCCTCTTCCCGTCAATGACGAGCTGGTAGATGTAGACCCCGGACAGCGCCTGCTTCCCGGTATTGCCGACGTACCCGTCCCAATACGCGCTATAGGCGCAGCCCATTGTGGTAGGGCAGCTGAGCGCAAGGCTATCCAGCGCCTTGCCCGAGCCCCGGAGTATCGGGATCGCTACGAGCTGGGCGAGCACGTTGTAGATCTTCAGGGACACCACCGGTCGGTGACCCTTGAGGAACAACTCCCCGCTGACCTTGAACGGGATCGTGGTCGCCGGGTTAAACGAGCGATTCTGCTGTGGCCCGATCGTGGGAGGCGGGGTCTGCCCCAATGCCCACCGCGTTCCCCCTTCCATCCCCGCTACCCACAGCCCGAGCCCCAGCATTGCCCAGGCGTACCGCTTCATCCACCGCTCCTCTTGCGAACGAGACGTGACCTTGGGACGGCTCTCCTTGTGCCAAGTGATACTCGTGCTTCCAGGGCGCTGATCCAAACTACGAGCCGCCTTTCCCCGCTGTCAACCTCGCCAGCACCCGGGCATCGCCCGCGCGGCGGGTCACCCCGCGCCGATCCGCCCATTCGAGCAGGGGAATCAAGTACTTGCGCGTGAGACCGAGGCGATCCCGCAACACCGCCGGCGTGGCCGAGCCCAGCTCGACGAGCGCAGCCTCGAGGGCGGCGCGGAACTCGGCGAGGGCGCCTTTCGCCGCGTAGCGCTCGGCGTCGATCGGCTCCGCGGTGCCGCTGCGGGCGAAGTGCGACAGGAGGGCGCGCACCGGAGAGCCGGGAAACTCGCGCTCGAGCTCGGCTACGGTGGGTACCTGCCACCGAGCATCGGCGAGGCGCTGTGCGAGCTTTTCGCCGGCGTCAGTGGCCCGGGCATCGAGCGCTGGGCGCCACCCCGGCCGGCGGGCCACGCTGCCCGCCACCTCGAGTTTGCCGCTCTTCACGCCGAAGGCCAACACGGCATCCGTCACGGCGGACGGAGGCGCCGGCGTCCCCACCGCTGCCCGGAGGGCTTGCAGCGACATCCCTGGATCGAGCGGATGCTCCTCGTGGTAACGCCGGACCACCTCCGCCAGCCGACTCGCTTCGGCCACCACCGCCTGCCGGTCGACGACGATCTCGGCCGACGTTAATACCGTGTCCCCAGCCTCCGCGATGACTGCCGTCACACCGCCTGGCGACACGCCCAGCCGCACGGCGAGGCTGTCGGTGGTAAGCCCCATAAGCCCCGCCTCGACGGCGAGGACCCCGAGCCGTGCCGCCGCGACCTGCTCGAGCGACAACCGGCGCCGCCGCAGGCGGGTGTGCGGCGGGGCGAACGGATCGAGCACGACACCTCCGCCGATGGTGGTGACCGGCGAGAACGAGCGCAGCACGAACCGGTCTCCGCCGCGCGCCACCACGGGCGTCTCGAGCATGAGACGCGCCATGCCTCGCTGGCCAGGGCCGATCGCGGCCGTCTGCACCGCCCGGGCCAGGATCTCGGCGGTGCCGAGGTGCACCCGCACGCGCGTGCGGGAGGCAAGGGGCTTTCGGGCCGCGGGAAGCAACTCCGCTGCCACGTCGATGAGTTGGGTGGCCTGCCAGCCGGACCCGGTGACGGCGACGTGGCCACGCGTCAGGTCGCTTTTGTCCACGCCCACGATGGCTAGCGCGGTGCGTCGGCCCGGCACCGCCCGTTCGGCCGTTTGGCCATGAACCTCGATGGACCTGACCCGTGCCTCGCGACCGAGGGGGAGCAGCTGGACCGTGTCGCCCACTCGGACACTGCCGCTCCAGGTCGAGCCCGTCACCACCGTGCCGGCCCCCGCCACGGCGAACACCCGATCGATCGGCAGTCGAAATAGGTCGTCGGCGGGGCGCTCCACCAGGTCCGCCGCGACCCGCCGCAAGGCGTCGCGCAGCTCGGCCAGCCCTTCTCCGGTGACCACCGAGGTGGCGACGCTCTCCTCCCAGCGCACGCGACTCGCCCCCAGGCGGGTGCTCACCTCGCCGCGCACCAGCTCGAGCCACTCGGCGTCCACGAGGTCACGCTTGGTGATCACCGGGATGCCCCGCCGCACGCCGAGCAGCTCCACGATCGCCAGGTGCTCTTCCGTCTGCGGCATGATTCCCTCGTCCGCCGCGATCACGAGCAGGGCGACGTCGATACCGGTCGCGCCGGCCAGCATGTTGCGCACGAACCCTTCATGCCCTGGGACGTCGACGACGCTCGCCTGGATGGCGTCGTCCAGAGGGAGCGGCGCGAATCCGAGGTCGATGGTGATGCCTCGGCGCTTCTCCTCCTCCCAGCGGTCGGTATCGACGCCGGTGAGCGCCTTCACCAGGGCCGTCTTCCCGTGGTCGATGTGACCCGCGGTCCCGATTACGAAGCGGCGGAGGGGATCGGAGTGCGAGTGGCCGGGGAGGGTGGAGGCACCCACGCGCGACGCTCCCAGAAGTCCAGGGCGGAAAGTGAGCCGGCCTCGGCGAGGTGGTAGCGGACAAATCGAGCGACGAGGCGGCGGTGAGCTGCAGCATGCGGCGGATCGAGCGCGGGAAGCTCCTCCCGCGAGGCGTTCAGGACGAGCAGATCGCGGTACGCCTGGGGCGGCAGCCGGCTCGACGGCTGGTGTGGGGAGGGCGTCTGCAGGCAGCGCGAGCAGAGCGCGCCGCCATCGGCCACGCTGAACGACACCGGCTCGTCGCCCGCCGGCTCGATGGCCGCGCCGTCTCGCGCGCATGCGGTGAGCGACGGTTCGAAGCCCAGCACTGCGACGAGCCGCCACATCGCCCGCAGGGCGGTAGCATCCACCCGCTCGGGGACCGCGGCCTCGAGAACATCGAGCGCGGCAGTGAGTGTATCGTAGGCCACCGGGAGCGGTGCCGGGGGCGCCATCTTGAGCATCACCTCGGCGAGCGCCGCGGCGCCCGCAAACCGGCCGACGTCGCCGGCCAGGTCGCGCCGCAGGTTCACGAGGTCGAAGGCGCCGAGGGTGTGCAGCTCGCGCGTCTCGCGGAAGTAGAGCTGGGCCACGCCCTCGCTCAGAAGCTCGAGCCCCGCTCCGAACCGACTCTTCGGCCGCAGCGCACCCTTGGCGATGGCGCTCTGTACCCCCAGGTCCCGCGTGGCGAGCCGCACGACCTTGGACGTCTCGCTGTAGCGGTACGTCTGGAGCACGACGGCCGGAGTGGTGACGAGGCTCATGGCTACGGCGTCGCGGCCACGGCCGCCGTGGTCGGACAGATCCCGACCGTCACCGTGTGGATCTCGCTATAATCGGGCGGCGCCGCCAAAACATGCACCGTCCCGGGCCCATTGCATCCGCCGGGGCCCACCGCGTACACGCGCCCGCGGAGGTCGATCGCGAGGCCGTTGATGCCGCTGCCACCCGGATTGATGCCATTCCCAGGCCCGCGTGTGAGGGCGCGGATGGACGCGTTCACCTCCAGGATGCCCTCCCTGGCCGACGCGATCAGCAGACGGCTCCCGGTGGGATGAAACGCCACCGGCCCCGGTGATTCACCCAACCCGTTGAGGACGGCGACCTCGGCGCGGCGCTTGGGATCGACGATGGAGAGCTTGCCATCCGCTGCTCCAGACCTGCCGGCGGCAACCACGTATAGCAAGCTGTCGTCCCCCACGGCGGCGAAGCGGGCGGCCAACCCGGTTAGTGGAATCGAATCAGGGGTGCTGACCCCGCAACACTCGAATGACGTCAGCCAGCTCGGCCCGGCCGGGATACCACCCACGAGATTGCTGTTGACGACGAACACGCGGGTGCCGACTAACGCGACCGCTCGTGGGAAGACGCCGACCGCAACGCTCGTCGTGTCGCCAGTGAAATAGTTGAGCCGGGTAACAGTGTTGAGGTCGCGATTGGCGATCCACGCGATCGAGTCGTCCTGAATGGCGACACCGTCGGGTCCCGATCCAGCGCGGAGGGGCAACAGGTAATCTGACCGGCCGCACAGCGCGATGGGATCGGGTGGGCATGTAACCAGGAGGCTCACGCCCACCGCGTTAGCCTGCTCGAGGGTGACGACGAACGCCCGGCCGCGCCCGGCGATGGTAGTAGGGTGCGCGGTAGTACCTGGCCAAGACCGTGTCGTCACGCTGAAGTCGGTGGCGGAGACAAGCGACAGGTCGTTCGCATTGACGACGCCGATCACCTGCCCCGCCGAGCTCCTCTGCTCGAGCGCGTCGCTGCAGCCGGTCGCGAGGGTGAGCGCCAGGAAGGCGAGTCGTCTCATCGGGAAGCGGTCTCCACAAGGTCACAATATACGAAGCGGCCGTCACGCACGACGAGCGGGCCCCGCCCGTGCCGCACGGGCTCGCGCAGCCCGGGCCCGGCGTACACGAAGGTGTGGAACTCGCCGTTCTCGCCGCACGGATCAACGTCTGACGGGAGGTCGTGGAGCAGGTCGGCGTCGAACTCCCGGCCCGCGAACTCGCCCGCGAGCTGTGCGGCGTCCACGCACACGAGCACGGCGCGGTACCCCAGCCGTACAAAGTCGTAGGCCAGCGCGCGTGTATCGCGCAACCAGAGCGGAAAGAGGCCCCGCATGCCGATCCGCGCCAACGTCCGCTCCCGATAGGCGCGAATGTCCGCGAGAAACAGGTCTCCGAAGACGACGGTGTCGAGCCCCGGAATCCGGGTCCGGACCGCCGCGAGCGCGGCGCCCATGTTCGTTTCGTACTCGTCGTTCGAGGCGCCCGGGGAGACTACAGCCTCCTCGAGCGGCAGGCCGAGGGTCTCGGCCTGGCGCCGGAGCAGCGTGCGGCGAACCCCGTGCATGCTGATCCGGTCGTATTCGGCCGTCACCGTGGTGAGGAGCGCCGCCACTCGGTAACACCCGTCGCCTTGAATCTCCCGCAGCGCGAGCGCACTGTCCTTGCCGCCGCTCCAGGCGACCAGGACGGGCTGTGCCTGGGTCGCTATGCTCAGAAAGCGGCCCCCTTCGTGTATCCGCGGCTCAAGCCGCGACTCGGCACGTACCGCTGAAGCGGCAATGACAGCGTCAGTTTACTGACAGGTGCCGAGCCGCGAGTTCACTCGCGCCAACGTGCCTCGAGCAGGGCCTTGCTCCACGCGCGCTATGACCATACGGCGGCTCTGCCATCGAGCGATGCGCCCGGGAAGACATCGGGATGGAGCAGCGCAGCGAGCAGCTCCACTCCGTCCGCGACGCGTGGCCCGGGGCGGCTGAAGTGCGCGTTCGCATCGACCGCGTAGGCGCGCGCGGAGCGGATGGCCCGCGGCGCTGCCGCGCAAAGCGACGCGCGGTAGCGATCCGCGTCGGCGCGCGCCGCCAGGAGGTCAAACCCGCACGGCATCACCAGCAGCACGTCGGGATCGAGACCCGCCAATTCGTCCCACGGGACGGCGAACGAGGGCCGGCCCGCGGCACCTCGGAGCAGGCTCCCCCCCGCCAGCGCGACCATCTCCGGCACCCAATGGCCCGGCACGAAGGGCGGGTCGAGCCACTCGAGTGCCAGGACGCGAGGCGCCGGTCGGCTCGCGACCCGCGCTTGGATAGCCGCAATGCGCCGCTCGATGTCGCGCACGCACCGCTCGGCGCGCTGCGGTACTCCGCCGGCTCGCCCCACGAGGCGGATCGTGTCGAGTACGCCCGCGACGTCGTGGGCATCGAGGGCCAGGACCGATGGACAGGAGGCGAGGGCGGCGGCGGCAGCCGCCGCGTCGCGCGTCGGCACGGCGCAGACCTCGCAGACTCCCTGCGTCAGCAGGAGATCGGGCCCCACAGCCGCCAGCCGCTCGACATCGACCTCGTACACGCTGCCGAACTCCCGCAGCGCCTGCCGGACGGCGGCATCGATCTCGCCGCTGGTTCGCCCGTCGAGCGGGAAACGCGGCCGGGTGAGGCACGGCCTACTACGGATCGGTGAGGGATGATCGCAGGAGTGCGAGATACCGACGAGCCGATCCTCGAGGCCCAGCGCGCACACGATCCCCGTCGCGCTGGGAAGCAAGGAGGCGATGCGCCCGACGGGGCTCATCGGCCGCCGAAGCGAAACTCTCCACCCACGAAGATCGCGCGCCGTCGCGCCGGGAAGTTCTTGACCTCTTCGTATGCGTGATCGAGCAGGTTCTCGACGCGGCCCGAAATCGCGAAGCCAGGCGTACTGCCCCGCGGCCCGACCACGTCCAGCTCGGCGGCGCAGTCGACGCGCACGTACGACGGGAGCAGCACGCGCGGCGACGAGGGACTCGAGAAGTCGCGATCCTGGCGCTCCCCCACGTACGCCACGGCGAGAGACACGGTGCCCCGGTGGACCGCTGCATAGGTGACATCGAGCCACCCCGAGTGTTTCGGGCGCCGGACGAGCGGTTGTCCCGCCGCCAGCAGCGCGCCGGACGACGAATCGAAGCCCGAGCGGGTGACCGTGGCGGACAAGTAGGTGTAACTCGCGGAGACCGTGAGCCGAGGTTCCGGCATGAGCTGCGCGCCCAGCTCCACCCCGTCCGCCGACGCGCGCGCGACGTTGCTGTAGTTGGGCGCGCCCGCGGCCGGGGTCGCGTTGTAATCGATCATGTCCACGAACCGCTGGTCGAAGTAGGTGCCGCGGATGACCACACGCCCCGGCGTGCGGAACTCGAGCCCCGCCTCCCAGCTGCGGGAGTGCTCGGGCCGCAGGTCCGGATTCCCGCGCACGAACCCAGTGGCGTAGTTCTCGAAGAAGCTCGGCTCCTTGAATCCCGTGCCCACGGAGGCAACCGCCCGGACGCCCTCGGCGAGCCGGGTGGAGGCGCCCGCGCGGTAGGTCACGTACGTGCCGAAGCGCTCGTTGTCCTCGAGCCGGGCGCCGATCGTCAAGTGCAGGGGTCGCGCGGGGCTCGAGACGGCCTGCAGGTAGAACGCGCCGTTGGTTCGCGACCGCGACCCATCGAGGGTCGTGCCGGCCATCGCCTCACGCTCCAGTGCCGTGCCGAAGGTCAGAGCGTCCCGCGCGAGCAGACGCACATTGCCCCGGGCGTCCAGGCCGAGACGCGTAATCCAGTCGGAGCTGGCATAAGGGAAAGTCGTCGTGTCGGCGGCGTCGTTTTTGTCGATAGCGTACAGGTAGTTGGCTCGATGCCAGGCGGCCGTGAGCCGACCTTCGACGCGGTCCGAGAACGTGTGCCCGAGGTCGAGGCCCACCGACGGACCGCGCTCCAGCTGGTGCTGGTTGTTGCTCACGACGACGCCGCGGTAGTCTCTCGGAAAGTGGTACAGGGCATCGCCATAACGGACCGTCAGGGCGGCATCAGTGCCCCTGTCGGGCTGCAGGCGCGCGCGGGCGCTGAAGACTTCGTTCCGAAACTGATTGTTGATCGAGTCGAGGCCGTCGCTCGAAAAGCGCGAGACACTCAATGCGTAGCTCGCCCGCCCGTCGCCCCCCGAGAGGGTGGCGTCCAGCGCGCCGCTGCCGTACGTCCCGCCGCGCGCGGCCAGGCTGGCCTGCGTCGGCCCGCCGCCGTCCCGCGTAAAAATCTGGACCACACCCGCCACGGCGTCGGACCCGTAGAGGACACTCGCCGGGCCGCGCACCACCTCGATCCGCTCGATGTTATCGGTCGTGAGGTTGGCGAAATCGTAGGCCCCCCCGGGCGCGTTCTGCGGCACCCCGTCGATCAGGACCTTCACGTAGTTGCTCTGCCCGCCGCGCAGAAAGAGCGACATCTGACTTCCGTAGGAGTTCGTGGTGACGACGCTCGCGGCGGGCACACTGCGCAACGCCTCGGCGACGGTATGAATGCCCCGCTCCCGCAGCTCGGTCCCGCGGATCACGGTCACGGCAACGGGTACCCGATCGGCGGGGGTCGGAATCCGGGTCGCGGTGACGACGACCGGGTTGAGCTCGACCGTATCGGTCGGTTCCTGACCGGCGAGCGCCACCGGGAGGATCAGGAGCGCAAGCGCACACAGGGCACGGCTCATGGGGCGTCCTTTCGCTGACGTAAGGGGATCATCTGCGGGCGACCGTCGAACGGCTCGATCGCCACCGGCCAGGAGAACACCCGCTCCACCGTTTCTCGCGTCAGCACCGTGGCCGGCGCGCCGCGCGCGACCGCCCTGCCGTCCGCGAGGATCAACACCTGGTCGACGAAGCGCGCCGCAAGGTTGACGTGGTGGGTGATCATGATCGCAGCAAGCCCCTGCCGGTCCACGAGGGCGCGCACCAGCTCGAACAGCTCCATCTCGTGCCGCAGGTCGAGCGATGCCGTAGGCTCGTCGAGCACGAGGAGCCGGGGCTCCTGCGCGAGAGCGCGCGCGAGCCGGACCCGCTGATACTCACCGCCAGAGAGCGTCCACAGCCAGCGGTCAGCCAGGTCCACGGCGTCGCACGCGACCAGCGCCCGTTCGACCGCCGCGCGGTCCGCCGCCCGTACGCCGCCGAAGAGCGACAGGTGCGGGTATCGGCCCAGGAGGACCGTCTCGTGCACCCGCTGTGGGAACAGGTTTTCCTCACGCTGTGGTACCACGCCCACCACGCGCGCGAGATCCCGGCGGGACCAGTCGCTCGCCGGGCGGCCGAGGATCTCGGCACGGCCGCGTGCGGGTCGGACGAGGCCAAGGGCTGCCCGCAGCAGCGTGGTCTTGCCGCTGCCGTTGGGCCCGAGCAGGGCGTGAAATTCGCCCGAGCGCACATCGAGTGAGACGTCCACGAGCGCGTCGCGCGGGGCGCCCGCATACCGGCACGTGAGATCGCCGACGGCGACGATCAGCTCACGGTCCATCGGCGGAGCAGGAAGGCGAACAATGGGACGCCCAGCAGCGCGGTCACGATGCCAACCGGCAGCTCGCGCGGCGCCACGACGGTGCGCGCCAGCGTGTCGGCCGCGGCCAGGAGGACCCCGCCGGCGAGGAAAGCGGTCAGGAACAGGGTGCGATGCAGCCGGCCCCAGAGGAGACGACAGACGTGCGGCACGATCAGCCCGACAAAGCCGATCACGCCCGCCACGGCCACCGCGGCGGCGGTCAAGAGCGACGCGGACAGGTAGACGAGCCGCTTGAGACGACGCACGTCCGCGCCGAGGTACTGCGCGGGCTCCTCGCCGAGCGCCAGCAGGTCGAGTGGCCGCGCGGCCGCAAAGAGGACGACGAGTGGCAGCGGTGTGTAGACCAGAATCACCAGCACCGTGGTCCACGACGCCCCTGAGAACCCACCCCACAACCACAGGAAGGCGTTGCGCAGCTCGGTCGCTTCGGCGAGCGAGACGAGCGCGGTCGTGATCGCCGCGGCGAAGGCGCCGACGGCCACGCCGCCCAG
>Ga0075424_100008140_pt1 | contig 10226 bp, 10 predicted proteins | sample SoiMethybrSBSTD3_FD_75301 | JGI IMG/M metagenome (GOLD analysis project Ga0075424, IMG submission 75301) | Bulk soil microbial communities from a Populus tree surrounding site in Tennessee, USA - Soil MetaG P. TD hybrid SBSTD3 | ecosystem: Environmental > Terrestrial > Soil > Tree plantation...
GACGCGGACCATGAAGAACTCATCCAGCATTTCGGCAGAGACCTTGAGGAAGAAGACCCGCTCGAGCAGGGGCAGGGTCTCGTCGCGCGCCAGCTCCAGCAGTCGCGCGTCGTAGTCGAGGAAGGAGAGCTCGCGGTTGATCAGCCGCTCGGCGCCGGCGGCGGTGCGTTTGCGGGTGCGAGCGGTGGTAGCCACCGCATGAGCCTACTCGTGCTCTCGCCGCAGCGGTAGGTAACGGTCTGGTGACGGTCCGCGTGCTGGGGGCACGGCCGGCGCCGGCTACGCGAGCGGGCGCCGGCCGAATTTCGCCTCAGCCGTCGTTCTCGCTTGGATGTTGCGAGGCGAGCACGATCTGCCATGTGAAGTTGTCGCCGTGCTGCTGGGTGTAGAACCAGCGCCACTTGTCGCCGCTGTTCCACAGATTCGGGACCTGAGCCCCGAGCAAGCCTTCCGGGCCGGGATCCCCGTTCGAGACGTGCACACCGGTGATCTCGTTGTCGCCTTCGTTCCTACCGAAGCCGCCGGCCGCAGAGTCGAGCGTCGCCGACGGGTCGCGGCCCTCGGCGAGCCACCGCACCGGCTGCAGGCCTGTCGAGTAGTCCTGCGTCACGTCCCAGATGAAGCCGGAGTCGAGCGCCTTGCGCTGCGTGTGCAGCGTGTCGCCCGCGTCCTCGACGAACGTGATCAGGTTGTTCGAGAGGAACGTCACGTTGTCGAGGCCGGCCACCGTCGCCGACTTCGACTGGTAGAAGAGCGACAACTGGCCGGTATCGGCCGAGGGGCTCTTCTGCACGAGCTTGAAGATCGACGTCCAGCCGCCGGCTGTACCGTTCTCCGGACTCGTCGAGTTCGTGTCACCAGTCTCGTCGAAGTAGAACTCCTTGAACTGCGAGCCCGGGCGGAACTGCCCGTTCTCGGGCCGCTTGAACGGCGTGCCGTCCGCTGCCTTCGCAAGCGTGTTCGCAGAGAACGGTGCGTTCCCGTCGGTGGCGGTGTCGTGGATCGTCACCCACGTGGTCTGGAACGTCTTCCCGTAGGTGCGCAGGTCGACCTGATCCGGTGCGTTGATCGCCTCCTGCGACGCGAACGTCACCGGATGGCCGTTGTCCCAGACCTGCAGAACCTGCAGCTTGCCGTTCGCCAGATCGCCGGGCTTCTCCGGCACATAGCGATAGACGAAGCTGTTCGGCCGCTTCGCCGTGGTGCCCGCCTTGCCCGACCCGCCGATGTCCTCGACGATCCAGATGTTCCCCTGGGAGTCGTCCTGGATGCCTTCGTAGCCGCCCCGGCCTAGCGCGCCCGAGACGTCCGTCACCGTGGAGGGATACGCCGCGGTCGCCGCATACGTCGGCGCGGACGCGTTCTCGGTGGTGAACAGGAGCCGCTTCGCCCACGGGTCCCAGGTCGAGCCGTCGATCCCGGCGATGGGGTGTCCGCTCGAATCGGTCGTGGCGAGGAGCGTCACGCGATGTGCGATGTCCGCGTCGAGGTTGATTCGCGTGATGAACGACGTCTTCTGCCCGTTCACGACCCCGGCGACCTCGTGGCCCTGGAACAAGAAGTGGGTGCCGTAGTCGTAGTTAGGGTCGGCCCCCTTCTGGTTCTCGAGGACTAGGTAGGTGTTCTTGTCCGGCTCGGTCTTTTGCGCCTCGGCCGGTGACGCGGGCGTCCCGACCATCTGCGGCAGAGTCGCGTCGTCAGGGCTCGGGGCATCGTTGATGTAGCCGTACCAGCCCACCGCGCCCTGCGCACCGTCGAGCGCCATCGAGCCCTGCGCGACGATCACCTGTCGCAGCTCCGGCGACAGGACGTCCGGCGGTGCGAACCCGGCTGCCTTGACGTTCGCTGCAGGCACGTTGGTGTAGCTCATGCTGCCTCCGCCGGCGAGCGCGACAACAGCTGTGCTCGCCGCCGCAGCGGCAACTGGAAGCATCCAGAGGATGCGCCTTCTCATTCCTCCCCCTTCCGTGGGTGTCGGACGTGACGGCGGCATCGTCGGGAAGCCGGCAAGCGGGGTGGGCAACAGTTGCGCGACCGACGGGTTACGAACCGGTCAACGGGGGGCCGGCGCCGGCCCCTGGTGCGGGTCCTGCAGATGTGAGAGCCAGTCGGGATCCCAGAGACGGAAGCCGCCGAGGAAGGCGTTCTCGTTTTCACCGCGCCGGCAGCCGTCAGGCAACTCGTCGAGCTTGTCGACGCCGCCGCCCCCGAGGACGACCTCGTCGGGCTCCATCGCCGCCGCCAGCTGCTCGACAGCGGCGAAGACGTCCTTCGTCCACTTCTTCTTGCCGCGCTTCTCGAGGCTCTGCTCCCCCACATAGTCCTCGAACGTCTTCTTGCGGTACGGCAGATGCCCGAGCTCGAGCGGCTCGATCACTCCGTCGACGATCATGGCGGACCCCAACCCGGTACCCAGGCCGAGGAACAGCAAGCGGCCGCCTTGGTAGCTCCCGACCGCCTGCATGACCGCGTCGTTCACCACCTGCGTCGGCTTGCCGAAGGCAGCTTCGTAGTCGAACCCGACCCAGCCGTCGCCGAGATTCACCGGCTCGGCGACCACCTTGCCCCCTCGGACGGGCGATGGGATCCCGACCGTGACGCGACTCCAGCTCCAGCCCGCTACCGCCTCGAGCGTGCCGGTGACCATCTCCTCCGGTGTGAGCGTCGGGCCCGACTCGAACCGTCGCCGCTCGCGCCGGTTCGAAGCCAGCGCCTTGACATGCGACCCCCCGACGTCGACGGCGAGAACGACCCGGGCCACGGCTCGAACTCTTACACGCGCGCGCTAGTCGGCGAGATCCTGCGCACGCAATTCCTCGAGCGCCTGCTCGGACTTGCCGAGCTCGAGGCCCATGCCGGTGAGGATGCGATCCGTCTTCGTGAACTGGATCTCGTCGTACTGCACGATCTGGAGGCGATTGCCGCTCGGGTCGCGAATGTCGAAGAACCGACCCGGCAAGATCTCGACGCCTGCGTCCTCGAGCACGCGGCGCACCGCCTCCTTGTCGTCGACGACCAGCCCGAAATGCGGCTCCTCCGAGCGCGGCCCCCTCTGGAACAGGGCGAGAAACTGGTCGCCCATCCGGAGGAACGCGGCGCCAGGGATGCGGCTCACCGCCGTGGTCTGGAAGAGATCGGTGTAGAACGCAACCGCCTCGTCGATGTCGTCGACCTGCAGCGCGACGTGATTGACCCCGACAAGATTTGGCTTCATGGAGCCACCAACGAGGGCGGTGGACGTTCCATGCCCGGCGAAGGTGCCCGTCGCAGACTGACGCTCCGGGAGTACGCTCGCTTCGTGGAAAACCCGACTGATCCCTCTCTCTCCGGCTCGCAGCTGGCTGTGCTCCGCGCCGCGGGCGCGGAGCGGACGGCGGGCATCGGCGACGTGCTCTTCAGGGTCGGCGACACGGCCTACCACTTCATCGCGGTCCTGGAGGGCGAAGTCGTGATTCTCGACGGCGCGGGCAACGAGATCATCCGCTGCGGGCCCTCGAAGTTCCTGGGTGAGCTGAACTTGCTCTCGGGCCAGACGGTGTTCCTGACCGCGGTCGTGACGGAGCCGTTGCGCTACATCGCAGTCGACCGGGACGCACTCCGCGGGTTGCTATTCGAGGACGGCCAGCTCAGCGACCTCCTGCTGTCGACCTTCATCGCCCGGCGCGAAGCCCTCCAGCGAGTGCAGGGGATAGGCCTCGAGATCGTGGGGCCGCGTTCGTCCGAGCCGACCAGGCGGCTGCTGGACTTCGTTCGGGCAAACCGCCTCCCCTATTCATGGCAGGAGGAGTCACCGCCCGACGGTCAGGAGCCGCCGCTCGTTCGGATCCCCGGCGGCGGAGAGCTGGAGCATCCGTCCAACGGCGACGTATTGCGCGCGCTCGGCGTGGGCCGCGAGCTCGAGCGCCGCGAAGAAGCCGATCTGCTCGTCGTCGGCGCCGGCCCGGCGGGTCTTGCGGCCGCGGTCTACGGCGCCTCTGAAGGACTCGACACGCTCGTAATCGAGAGCACCGCACTCGGCGGCCAGGCCGGATCCTCCCGCCGGATCGAGAACTATCTCGGCTTTCCGGCGGGGCTGACCGGCACCGAGCTGACCGGCCGCGCCGTCTCGCAGGCCAGGAAGTTCGGGGCCAGGCCGGCCTCCCCGTTCCGCGCGATCGCACTCGAGCCGGGAAACGGCCGCCACATCGTGCGCCTCGAGGAGGGCCACGAGATCGCGGCGAGAGCCGTCGTACTCGCGACTGGCGCCGAGTACCGGCGCCTCCCACTCGACGAGCTCTCCGACTACGAGGGCACGAACATCTTCTACGCAGCCGGACCGCCCGAGGCGCAGCTCTGCGGCGCCGCGCGCGTCGGCGTGGTCGGCGGTGGCAATTCGGCCGGCCAGGCAGCGGTTTGGCTCGCTCGAGGCGGCGCTCTCGTCACGCTGCTGCACCGTCGGGGCGACCTCCGCGAGACGATGTCCGACTACCTCGTCCAGGAGCTCGAGCGCTACCACGTCGCGATCCGCGACCGCAGCGAGATCGCCGAGCTCCACGGAGAAGACGGATCTCTGGAAGCGGTGACGCTGACCGACGGCACGCGGTTGCCGCTCTCGTTCCTCTTCCTCTTCCTCGGCGCGCGCCCGTGCACCGAGTGGCTCGGCGACGCCGTCGCGCGCGACGACGACGGCTTCATCCTCACCGGTGACGCGGCGGGTGCCGCCAACCTGCTCGAGACGAGCGTGCCCGGCATCTTCGCCGCCGGTGACGTGCGGTCGGGCTCGACGAAGCGCTGTGCAACGGCCGTCGGCGAGGGCTCGATGGCCGTGCAGTTCGTGCACCAGCACCTCTCGGCGCAACCGGCCGGAGTCCGATGAGCGTGAGCCCATGCAGCCATCTCGACGAGGTCGAGGTGCGCGAGCTCCCCGCCGAGGTGGACGGCTGCGAGGACTGCCTTCGCACCGGCGGGAAGTGGCTGCACCTGCGTATCTGCCTCACCTGCGGCCACGTCGGCTGCTGCGACAGCTCCCCGAACAGGCACGCGACAGCCCACTCTCATGCGACATCGCACGCGCTCGTCCGCTCGCTCGAGCCGGGCGAGGAGTGGAGCTGGTGCTACGTGGACGAGGTCGCGCTCTTGATTGGGGAAGTAGCGGGCGAGACGCGCATCCCGCCGTCGCCGCTCGGCGGCTAGTGTCCGTCCCGCCGTACACCGGGCACTGCATGTGCGGGAGTGTGAGCTTCGAGATCACCGAGGAGCCGCTGAGCGCCGGCTACTGCCACTGCACCCGCTGCCAGCGGCGGACGGGCACCGCGGCCTCCGCTCAGGCGCGACTTGCGCCCGGCTCCTTCCGCCTGCTCGCCGGCGAGGAGCTCGTGCGTGAGTACGCCCCCGGGGACGGCTGGCCCAAGTGCTTCTGCTCGGCGTGCGGCAGCGCGCTCTGGAGCAAGTACCCGGACACCGGAGAGGTCGGAAGCGTGCGGCTCGGGCTCTTCGACCCGGGCCACGGTCTCCGGCCGCAGTGGCACGCGTTCGTCGACTACGCCTGCGAATGGGAGCCGATCCCCGATGACGGTCTCGAGCGCTACGCCGAAGGGAAGCCGCGCTAGCGGCCCTAGACGCTGATCGATGCGTCGAGGTCGCGCTGCGCTGGATGCGACGGCCGACCGAAGTAGAAGCCCTGAGCCTGCTGGCAGCCGAGCTTGCGCACGATCGTGTGCTGCTCGGAGGTCTCGATCCCCTCGGCGACCAGGTTGAGCTCCAGCGCGTGCCCGAGGTCGATGATCCCCTTGAGCAGCACGAGGTCGCCGTCCTTGGTGCCGACCTGCGCCGTGAAACTCCTGTCGATCTTGACGACGTCGATCGGGAACTGGCGCAGATACGAGAGCGACGCGTAGCCGGTGCCGAAGTCGTCGAGCGCAAGGACGACGCCGAGCGCCTTGATCGCCCGGAGGGTCTGGGCGACGCGCTCGTCGGACGAGAGCAGGGTGCTCTCGGTGAGCTCGAGCGTGAGCAGGCTGGGAATCAGCGCGGAAGAGTCGAGTGCGCGGGTGACATGCCGTAGGAAGTCGGGATGGTGGAGCTGGCGGGCCGAGACGTTCACCGACATCTGCATCGGGCGAGCATGCAGCTGGCACAGGCGGGTCGCTTCCGTACACGCCTCGGTGAGCACCCACTCGCCCAGGCCGACGATGAGTCCAGTCTCTTCAGCGAGCGGGATGAACTCGCCGGGCGGGAGCTCGCCCGCGGTCGGATGCTCCCACCGGACCAGCGCCTCGTAGCCCATGATCCGGCTGCGCTCGAGGTCGACCACCGCCTGGTAGTCGAGTCGGAACTCGCCGCGGGCGATGCCGTCGCGCAGCTCGCCGATCCGCTTCGACCGGTCGAGGGCGGCGCGGTCGAGGTCAGGATCGAAGAACGCGTAGCCGACATCGGGGTGTGCCTTCGCCCGGTACATCGCGATGTCGGCTTCCTTGATCAGCGTTTCGTCGTGGTTGCCGAAGGCGATGCCGATGCTCGCGTTCGTGTAGAGCGGGCCGGACCCGCTGTCCATCGGCCTGCCGATCTCCTTGAGCAGCCTCTCCGCAACCCCGACGGCATGCTCGGGCGTGAGCGGCTCCGTGAGGACGACCGCGAACTCATCGCCGCCGAGGCGAGCAGCCGTGTCGCCGGGCCGGACCGATTGCTCGACCCGCTTGCCGACCTCCTTGAGCACCTCGTCGCCGAGGTCGTGGCCCCACCGGTCGTTGATCGCCTTGAACTCGTCGAGGTCGATGTAGAGCAGACCGGTCGCCTGGCCCTCCTCATGCCGGAGCTTGATCGCGTGACGGAGGCGCTCGTGGAAGAAGGCCCGGTTGGCGAGGCCGGTCAGCGGGTCGTAGAGGGCTTGCTGCCGCAGCTGCAACTCGGCCTCGCGCTCGCGAGTGATGTCGAGGAGGTAGCCCTGCAGGTAGAGCGGCTGACCGTGGTCGTCGAGGACGATGACCCCTTCGTCGCGGAGCCAGATGATTCGGCCGCCGCGGGCGATCAGGCGGTATTCGATGCTGAGCGGCTCGTGCGTCTCATGCGTGTGCGCATGGGCGGCGAGCACGCGCTCGCGGTCGTCCTCGTGGAGCAGGCGCGCGAACAGGTCGGTGTCGGCCTTCCACTCGTCCACGCTGTAGCCGAGGAGGGGCTCGATCTGGGGGCTCGTGAAGATGTTGGAGCTGACCGCGTCGAGTGCATCGACGTAGACGACGAGCGGGAGTTGTTCGATCAGCGTGCGATAGCGGCGGCCGACCTCCCCCGGGGACAGGTCGTCGTCGCGCTCGCGGAACGGAAGCGGCGCCGCAGACACAGAACAGAAATTCGGCGTTTTTGGGAGGAAACGCCTCCCCCGGACGGGGTATCGAACGTTGTGAGGGCGCCGCGCGGCGCCCTCACAAGCGTGCTCCGTGCAGGTGCTTCAGTGCTGGCTCAGGTACCGGCCGGGACTTTCGAGGGATCCGGGACGATCCGGATGTACGGCTTCGGCTCCTCCCACTCCCCGAACAACTCCTTCGCCTCGTCGTTCGAGACGGAGCCGGCGATGATCACGTCGTCCCCTTGCTGCCACTGGGCCGGCGTCGACACCTTGTAGTTCGCGGTGAGCTGGAGCGAGTCGATCACCCGCAGCACTTCGTCGAAGTTGCGGCCGGTCGTCATCGGATAGACGAGGATCAGCTTGATCTTCTTGTCCGGGCCGATCACGAAGACATTCCGCACGGTCTGGTTGTCGGCCGGCGTCCGCGCCTGCGCCTCGCCCTCGACGCCCGCCGGGAGCATCCCGTACAGCTTCGCGACCGTGAGATACGGGTCGCCGATGAGCGGATAGTTCGGCGCCGTGCCCTGGGTCTCCTCGATGTCGCGCGCCCACCTCTCGTGGTCATCGGCCGCATCGACGGAGAGCCCGATGATCTTGACGTTGCGCTTGTCGAATTCCGGCTTGATGCTCGCCATGTAGCCGAGCTCGGTCGTGCACACCGGCGTGAAGTCCTTCGGGTGTGAAAAGAGCACCACCCACGAGTCGCCGATCCAGTCGTGGAAGTGGATCGTCCCCTCGGTCGTCTGGGCTTCGAAGTCCGGCGCGGTATCACCGATCGTCAGTTCCATCCCCTACCTCCTTTCGGGCGACCCTAACGCCCGCGTTGAAGGCGTCGCAACGGCGACGCCTATTGGCGTAAAACGTCGGTAAGCCCTGGCCCCTTCCGCTTTGTGTGCTTCCACCGGAGGTTCATGCTCTCGGCAATGAGCCCCGACCAGCGCTCCAGCCTCTTCCGCGAGGTCAACGACCGGATCTACGACCTGCTCGAGGCGGCCAACCCGGACCTTCCGGGAGAGTTCCTTTGCGAGTGCGGGCAGGACTGCGGCGAACGGGTCGAGCTCCTGCCGGCGGCGTTCGCCGGCCTCCGGGAGACCGGCGGGGACGTGCGGTCGTCAGCTTGCCATGGCGCGCGGCTCGCGGTCGGCGTTCCCGCGTTCGGCTAACCGCCTGGAACGGTGCTAGCCCACCTCAGGTCGCAACGGCTGCGAGCGCGCGGTCGGGCTCGAGGCGGAGACCCGTCTCCGGATCGAAATAGTGGAAGCGCGACGGGTCGACGGCGAGTCGCAGCTGAGCACCGGGCTTCGCCGAGGTCGCCGGATCCACGCGGGCGGTGAACAGCGAACCCTCGACCGTGGCGAGCGTTGTGTCCTCGTCTCCTGCCGCTTCGCGCACCTCGGTCACCTCTACGCGTGGAGCTGCGACGGAGAACAGCACATGTGTGTCCGCGCCGAGCTCCTCGACGACCTCGACCTTCACGTCGATGCGCGGTAAGGACGGGTCAGCGAAGGCTGCGTCCTGGAACGCCTCGGGCCGGATGCCTGCGATCACCTGGCCGTCGGGCGTCGTGTCCGTTGCGGGCAGCGGGATCGCGTAGCCGCCGAAGCGCGCCTGGCCGTGCGCGAGCTCCGCTTCGACGAGATTCATCGCCGGAGAGCCGATGAATGCGGCGACGAAGAGGTTCGCCGGACGCGCGTACAGCTCCTGCGGCGTGTCGACCTGCTGGATCCGCCCGTCCCGCATGACCGCCACGCGCTGGCCCAGCGTCATCGCCTCGATCTGGTCGTGCGTGACGTAGATCGTGGTGGTCGCCAGCCGCCCGTGGAGCGCTGCCAGCTGGGCGCGCATGCTCACGCGGAGCTTCGCGTCGAGGTTGGAGAGCGGCTCATCCATGAGGAACGCCTTCGGCTCGCGCACGATCGCGCGTCCCATCGCGACCCGCTGGCGCTGCCCGCCCGAGAGCGCCGCGGGCTTGCGGTCGAGGAGCTCGTCGAGGCCGAGGAGCTCGGCGGCACGGGTGACTCGCTCCCCGATCTCGCGCTTGGGGGTCTTGCGCACCTTCAGTCCGTAGCCGAGGTTCTGGCGCACGGTCATGTGCGGATAGAGCGCGTAGCTCTGGAAAACCATCGCGATGTCGCGGGCGCGCGGCGGCAGGTCGGTCACGTCGTGCTCGCCGATGGCGATCGTTCCGCCCGTTACCTCCTCGAGGCCGGCGATCATCCGCAACAGCGTCGACTTGCCGCAGCCCGACGGCCCCACGAGGACGAGGAACTCCCCGCTGCCGATCGTGAGCGAGACGCCGTCGACGGCGACCACTCCGCCGGAGAAGACCTTGCTGAGGTTGTCGAGGACGATTTCAGCCACTCAAACGATCATGGAGTCTATACCGCATGCGTCGACAGAAAGCAATGGCATTGACCACTTCGCCGACTGCCTCTATAGTCGCCTCCACGATGGAGGCGATCGGAGCCCCGGCAAAGATGACGAAGCAGAGCGTGGCGCGGCAGCAGGTGCTCGAGCTGATCGAGCGTCTCGGCGTCGGCACCGCGATCCCCTCCGAGCGGCAGCTGAGCGCGGACCTCGGTGTCTCGCGCCTGACTGTCCGCGCCGCGCTCGACGACCTCGCGCGCGAGGGCTACCTCGTGCGCCGGCGGGGGAGCGGGACCTACGTCCAGCAGCCGAAGATCTCCCAGCAGCTCACGATGACCTCGTTCAGCGAGGACATGCGCCGGCGTGGCATGGCGCCGAGCAGCACGACGCTCTCGCTCATGCGACAGCTCGCAGGGCCGCGTCTCGGCCGTTTCCTGAATGTCTCTCCAGGAGACGAGATCGTCGTCGTCAAGCGGCTTCGGCTCGCGGACGGCGTCTCGATGGCGATCGAGACGCTCCACATCCCGGCGGGCGTCGT
>Ga0075424_100008141_pt1 | contig 10224 bp, 10 predicted proteins | sample SoiMethybrSBSTD3_FD_75301 | JGI IMG/M metagenome (GOLD analysis project Ga0075424, IMG submission 75301) | Bulk soil microbial communities from a Populus tree surrounding site in Tennessee, USA - Soil MetaG P. TD hybrid SBSTD3 | ecosystem: Environmental > Terrestrial > Soil > Tree plantation...
TTCGGCCGTTACACGCTGGAGATTCGCTCCCTGCTCGGCCGCGCCGCGCCGAACTCCGAAAAGACTTTATCGGCGGCGGTGTAACGCTCTCATGGCGCGAAAAAGACTCACCTATAAAAGCGCGGGCGTCGACATCGCCGCCGGCGATCGTTTGGTCCGACGCATCCGCGGCGTCGCGTTGAAAACCGCGCGGCCCGGACTCCTCGGCGGCATCGGCGGTTTCGCGGGCCTTTTCGATGTGAAGAGCCTGAAATACCGCCATCCCGTTCTCGTTTCCTCCACCGACGGCGTCGGCACGAAACTGAAGATCGCGTTCATGACGGGGATCCACGACACCATCGGCATCGACCTCGTTGCGATGGGCGTCAACGATGTGCTCACGCTCGGGGCCGAGCCGATCTTCTTCCTTGATTACTTTGTCTGCGGTAAGCTCGAGGTGAGGATCGCCGAACGTGTGATCCGCGGCGTGGCCGAAGGCTGCAGCCAGGCGGGATGCGTCTTGATCGGCGGCGAGACCGCCGAGCACCCGGGCGATTTTCCTCCCGGTGAATACGATCTCGCAGGCTTCGCGGTCGGCGTCGTCGAGCGCGACGAGATACCGGAGCCGACGGCGACGGCGCCGGGCGACGTGCTGATCGGTCTCCCGTCCAGCGGCCTCCACAGCAACGGGTATTCGCTGGCGCGCAAGGTCCTGCTCGAAGTGCAGGGCCTCAGGCTCGAGGACCGCATCGCCGAGCTTGGGCGCACGCTGGGCGAAGAGTTGCTTGAGCCGACGCGCATCTACGTCAAGCTCGTGAGCGCCCTGCGGCGCGAGCACCGCATCAAGGCGATCGCGCACATCACCGGCGGCGGCATCACGGAAAACTTGCCGAGAGTCCTGGCGCCCGGGCGGCGCGCCGCGATCCGGAGGCGGAGCTGGACCGTGCCGCCGATCTTCGATCTGATCCGGCGCTTCGGCAGGGTGCCGCAGCCGGAGATGGATCGGACCTTCAACAACGGTATCGGTATGATTCTCGTCGTGGGCAAAAAGGAGGCCTCCGGCGTCGAGCAGTCGCTCAAAAAACTGGGCGAAGGCTACGCCGTCATCGGCGAGATCCGGAAAGGAGAGCGGGGGACGCAGTTCGTCTCCTGAGAATGAATGGCGCGGCAAGTTCCTTTGGGCGTGCTCATCTCCGGCGGCGGCACGAACCTGCAATCGATCATCGACGCCATCGAGGCGAAGCGGCTGAACGCCGTCATCCGCGTCGTTCTCAGCAATAAAGAGAGTGCCTACGGTCTCGTGCGGGCGAAGAACCACGGCATTCCGACCGAGGTGCTCGACCATAAGAAATTTTCCAGCCGCGAGGCGTACGACGAGGCGATCGTCGCGCTGCTCCGGTCGCACGGCGTCGAGCTGGTGATCCTCGCCGGCTTCATGCGTCTGCTCTCGCCGGTGCTGGTCAAGGCGTATTCCAACCGCATCATGAACATCCATCCGGCGCTGCTGCCGGCGTTTCCGGGGCTTCACGGCCAGAAGCAGGCGATCGAGTGCGGCGTGCGATTCGCCGGCTGCACCGTGCATTTCGTCAATGAAGAATGCGATCAGGGGCCGATCATCATCCAGGCGGTCGTGCCGGCGTATCCCGACGATACCGAGGAGACGCTCTCGGCGCGCATCTTGAAGCAGGAGCATCGCATCTATCCGCGCGCGATTCAGCTTTACAGCGAGGGCCGGCTCCGGGTCGACGGGCGCAAGGTCTTGGTCGAGGGGCTGGACAAAGATGATGCGCCCGGGCTCATCAACCCTCCGGCGGATGGAAACCGATGAAGCGCGCCTCAATTGTTGTCTCGGCTTGCCTCGTCGGGAAGCGCTGCCGCTATAACGGCGAGCACCGGACCCACCCCGGCGTGCTGCGGTATCTCAAAAACAGGGATTACATCGCGGTATGTCCGGAAAAGCTCGCCGGTTGGGGCGTGCCGCGGCCACCGGTCGAGTTTCGCGGCGGCGGCGCGAGCGAAGCCGCCGAGGGAAAGGCGAGAGTCGTCGACGACCGCGGCCGGAATCGCACGGCAAGCCTAATGCGCGGAGCGCGCCGCGCGCTCGCACGGGCGGTATCCGCGAAAGCCGCCGAGGCGATTCTCAAAGAGAAAAGCCCGTCATGCGGCGTGAAGAAAGTTTATCGCGAGGGAAAGGTCGTCCGCGGCGAGGGTATTTTTACTTACTGGCTCAAGCGCCACGGGATCGCGCCGCGCTCGGAGGAAAGCTTCACGAAAGGGCGGGCGCCCAAGAAATGAAACAGTCCTTGATGGTTTTGCTCAAGGGATTGATCAGCATCGGGTTGCTCGTCTTTTTTCTCTCGCGCATCGACTTCTTTCATTTCCTGGGCGCGCTCTCGAACGCGAAGTTCTCCTACATCGCGATGTGCCTGTTGATCTATCTCGTCGGGCAGCTGCTCAGCTCGGTGCGTTGGGCTCTGCTCGCCCGCACGGTCGGGTTTCAAAATACCCTCAAAGATTTCGCGCAGTATTATTTTATCGGGATGTTTTTCAGCCTCTTCACGCCGAGCACCGTCGGCGGCGACGTCGGGCGGGTCATTTATCTCGCGCGCGAGGGCGCAAACCGCAAGCCGGGAGGGGGAGCGACGGCCTTCGCGACGATTTCGGTGTTGGCCGATCGCGCGATCGGCATGGCCGTTCTGGTGTGGATCGGGGCCGTCGCGTTGCTGCTCTTTCCGGAATATCGGTTGCCGCAGAGCATCCGATACGTGACTTTCGCAATCTCGTCGGGTCTTTTGCTGGGCTTGATCTTACTTCCGCTGCTGAGTCGCATCATGCCGGGAAAAGAACACCGCGTCGGCAAAAATTTGCACCTCGCCTTGCAGAGCTATCCGCGCCACTGGCGGGCTCTCGGCAATGCCATGCTCATCTCGCTCGCGGTTCATTTCATGCAGGCTTGGATGCACGTGCTCATAGGCCGGTCGCTCGATTTCGAGGTCCCGTGGTCCTATGCGTTGATCATCTATCCCTTGGTCGGCACGTTCAGCGCCTTGCCCGTGAGCCTCAACGGGATCGGCCTTCGCGAAGGCGGCTATCTGTTTCTATTGAACCGCATCGGCGTCAGCTCCGAGCACGCGATCGCCTTCGGTCTTCTCTGGTTCATCGTCGTCGCGCTCGACAGCATGATCGGCGGCCTGATTTTTATCCTGAAGAGAAATCCGGCGTCGGCACCGGTGGCGCTCGAAGCGGACGATTAAGTAAGAAAATGAATGAGCAAGGTGGCGAGCCCGAGGAAGATCAAAAAGCCCATAAAGTCGGTGAGCATGGTATCGAAGACGCCGGCGACGGTCGCCGGATCGAGCCCCAGCTTCCGCAACGCCGTCGGCACGAGCACGCCGCCGGTCGCCGCCACGAGCATGTTCAAAAACATCGCGACCCCCGCGACGACGCCCAGCATGGCGTTTCCCTTCCATAGCCAAGCGATGATGCCGAGGACCGTCCCGAAGAGCGTCCCTTTGATGAGTCCGAGGCCCCATTCTTTGCGCAAGAGCTCGAGCAAGTTCGACGATTCGATTTCGCCCAGCGCCATGGAGCGGACGACCACGGTCGCGGTCTGAATACCCGCGTTGCCGGCTTGGCCGGCGATGATCGGCATGAAAATCGCCAGCGACGGCACCTTGCCGATCGTTGTTTCGAAGGCGCTGATGACCGAAGCGGCGGCGAATGCCCACACCATGTTAAATCCCAACCAGGGAACTCGCCGCGCCGCGGATTCGCGGAGCGGGCTGAAGGCGCGTTCCTTAATGCCGACGCCCGCCATCTTGTACATATCCTCGGTGGTCTCGTCCGCTATAACGTCGATGACGTCATCGACCGTGATGAGGCCCGCAAGACGCCCTTCGTGATCGACGATGGGCAGCGCGAGCAGATCGTATTTCGAGACCAGGCGCGCCGCTTCCTCCTGGTCCATCGTCACCTCGGCACGGATCGGATCGGAGATCATCATGTCGCGAAGCGGCCGGTCGGGCGGCGCGACGACGAGGTTGCGGATCGGCACGACGCCGTTCAACTTTCCCGCGTCGTCCACGACGTACAGGTAGAAGAAAGTCTCCAGCTCGCCGCGCTCTCGAATCTTGTCGATGGCCCCCTGCGCGGTGATGTCCGGCGACAGAGAGAGCAGGTCGGTCGTCATCAGCCTGCCGACCGAGCCTTCGGGGTAGCTGATCATCTTGTTGAACCCGGCTCTTTGCTCCGGGTCCATGAAGCCGAGCAGCTTTTCCTTCCGCTCCTCCGGCAGGCTGGCGATGAAGGCGACGGCGTCGTCCGGATCGGCGCGCGCGATGACGCGCGCCAGCTTTTCATCTTCGATTAGGCCGAGTACGTCCGGCAGGAGATCGGGAGGCAGCTCTTTGAGCGTTTTGGCGGCCTTGCGCGTCGAGAAAAGTACGTCGAAGAGAAGCCGCGCCTCGGCCGGCTCCAAGTCCTTGAACAGCGGAGCCACGTCGGCGGGATGGCTCTTGCCGATGAGCCGCAAAACCCGATCCGGCGTTCCGGTGCGGATCATCTCTCGCACGGTATCGTGATTTAAAGTCGCCACGCGATCGGCCCTCGCAAAAATTACAGTGGTTTCTTCTTAGCCGTTGCCCGGTGGTTTTGCAAATGTAAGTTTTTCTTGGAATTTTTAACGCTTACCGCCGATGGATGAATCTGCTATGGTAAGGTCTCAATGCGGCCGGAACCGCCGCGGTCGAAGGAGGTTTTTATGTTTGGACTTGGCGTTCAGGAGCTTCTGATTATTCTCGTCATTGCGCTGGTCATCTTCGGCCCGGGAAAACTGCCGCAGATCGGCAGCGGTCTTGGAAAAGCGATTCGCGACTTTAAGAAGAGCATCAATGGTGAAGACTCGGAAGCGAGAAATCGCGGCACGGCGAAGAAAGAGGCCGACAAAGAACTTCCCCGCTAGCGAACATTTCTCCATGGCGAACGTCGGCGCGGCGATCGCCTAACAGACTGCCCCTCCGCGCGCATCCTTAAGCGCGGCGCGGGTCGCGAAGTATCCGGCGAAATTCTTAATGCTGCCCGTTCTTGTCGTTAGATCCGACAAGGACTGTATGCAGCGAGAGCTTGGAGAGCTTGTAGGCCGCGTCTACATTGAGGCGGGCTTCCTCGATAAAAGGCTTCATCTTGAGCTTCGTGCTCCAGCCGAGATGGCGCGTGACCGGGTCGAGCGCCTCGGTCAGAAAGCCTAAAACAGGAGACGTGCTCGTGAAGTGGTTGACGACGACGATCTTCCCAGTCGGCTTGCACACCCGTTTGGCCTCTTCGATCAGCCGCACCGGGTTGGGGACTACCGTCACGACGTGAAAGGCCATAACGTAGTCGAAGCTGTTGTCGGGAAACTTTAAATCCAGGGCGTTCATCTCCAGAACGCGAATGTGGTTCCACTCGTTCTCGAGGATCTTTTCCTGGGCGCGCGCGAGCATGTCGGGGGCAAGATCGATGCCGACGACGTCGCAATCACTCGGATAGGCGGGAAATGAGGTGCCGGTGCCGGCGCCGACTTCGAGAACTCTCGCGCCGCGCGGAATCTTGAGGGCTTCGATCACGCTGCGTAAGCGCGCATAGAAGATCTTGCCGAACGTCTTATCGTAGAGAGGCGCCAGGTCTGAATAAAGCTTGCTCTCGTGGGCTTCGATCTCACGCATGGGTCTCCTCGAAGGAACGCTCCGCCGATGGCTCAGGCGAAACGGACCGTGCCGGTCTTTTTGATGGTGAAGCTGGAGACGTCTTGTTTTTTAAAGCGCCACTGCTTGCCTTTTTTAAAGCCCGGCAGGATGTTTTTTCGCGCAAATTCGTTCACGGTGTCCGGACTGAGGTCGAGAATAATCGCCACCTCGCGGCTATTCAGTAGTTCCTCTTCGCGCTCCAACATCGGTGCCTCAGAAAGCTTGGGGTCAAGACATTTTCTGTAACAAGTTAGCACGGGGCTGTCAAGGCAGTTTTACACCGTAGAACTATTACACCCAGTAAAACTTCATTCGGATTTGCCAAGATCGCTCCGGCGCGAATGATCGGCGCATGATGGCCGCCTCCGTTCTCTCCGGGGATCCGGTAAAAATCTTGATCGCTATCTCCCAGTGGCGCAGAACGGCTTGAGCCGTGGAGGCAATGGCTCCCGGCTGCGTCGTCCCCCTGCTGCAGCCGGCTTGCGCGTGACGGAAAGTTGCTTTAGCATGGGGCGTTCCGATGCGAAAAATCCTTGCCGTTCTAGCCTTTTCAGCCGGCGCGCTTCTCCTCTTTTTCGCCGCCGCGATCTTCGCATTTTATCATTTGATTCAAGTCGGCGAGCTGCGCCGGTTTCTCGTCAGCGAGTTCGAGAGTCGCAGCGGTCTCAAGCTCGACGTCGGCGAAGCGGAAGTCGAGCTCGGCTGGGTGCTCGGCGTCTCGTTCCGCGACTTTTCGCTGCGCGACCCGGCGCGCAATATCACGGTCGTGAGCGCGCCGAAGATTCTCATCCGCGTCGCGCTGTTGCCGCTGCTCGAGCGGAAGCTCGTTTTCTCCGGCGTCAGGCTTTACGGCCCGTACGCGCGAATCGTTCGCGACGAGCAGGGGCGTGTCCCGTGGCTCGATGCGGTGTTGGGCCTCCCTTTCAATCGTGTGCAGGATGCCGGTTTTTCCCTCGACCTGCGCGACCTCCGTATCGACGAGGGTGAGCTTCGATTCAGCGATCTTTTTGCAAGAAAGGATCCGGTGGAGACGCGTGTAGCGGCGATCGGCGTCGCGCTTCATCGCGCGCGCCGCGTAGCCCCATTCCCTCCGCTTCGGCCGGGCGGCGGCGCCGGATCGCCGGTCGAAGTGGGAATCGATCTCAGAGCGATCGTCGACGGGGCCGAGCGGCAGGGCGATGTGGCGGTAAGGGGACGGGCTGTGCTCGAAGAGGGCCCCGTCGATCTGCGCAAAGCCGAGCTGGACGTCTACGTGAGCAGCGCGAATTTTCCCGCGACGCTTTTGTGGGATATTTTTCATCTATACGACAAAACAGAGCCGGGGCCGCGGGGGGACCTGGGGTATCGCGTTCACTGGCAGGGGAGCTGGGAGCGCGGCGCGCGGGTTACGTGCGAGCTTCGCTTCGCGCACCTGGAAGCCGATGCGCCGGATCTTTTTCCCGAACCTGTCGCGCTCGGAGACGGCCGGATCGACGCGCTCCTCGATTGGAAGCCTCAGGCTGTCCGCTTCGAACGGTTCGAGATGCGCTCGAATCGATTGAGTTTCTCCGTGCAGGGTTCAATGACGGGATTAAACAGCGGCGATCCTCGCCTCGCCTTGCGGTTCAATACTCCTTTTCTGCCGCTGACCGTCGTGCGCCGGTACATTCCGGCGAAGCTGCTGCGCTCGCCGGTGGAGTCTATCGCGGGCGGTCTCGAGCGCGGAGAAATCAGACTCGGCGACGGCGAAATCTCAGGAAGGCTTTCCGAGCTTCGCCGGATAAGCGAGCCTGGACAGGAAGAGCGCATTTCGTTTCGCGCCGATCTTCGCGGCGCGGGCGGCAATTATCCCGGCGAGCGTCCGCTGGCTTTCGACGCCGTCGGCGGAGAGATCATCCTCGAGCGCGGCGTGTTGCAGTATAAGAATCTTCACGGCACGATCGGCCAGTCGCGCATCGTCGAATTGAGCGGCACGCACCGCCAGCCGTTTTCTCCGGCAGGAGCGCTGGAGCTCCGAATCAGGGCGGATGCCGATCTAGCGCAGTTGCAGGAGGCCGCGCCGATTCTGCCGCCGGCTTTCGGCAAGACGATCGATTCGCTTCATGACGTCGGCGGGCGGGCGCGCCTCAATCTCCTGGTCCGCACGGATTCGCGCTCTCCGGTCTATTACGAGGGTGTCGCTGCGGTCGATGGCGCACGGTTCCGAACAGGGTCGCTGGCTCTATCGCAGATCAAGGGGGAGATGCGTTTCTCCCCTAGCGAGATTCGCGCCGAGCGCGCGGCGGCGTCGCTCAACGGCTCGGATCTACATTTCGGTCTTCTCCTCAAAAACTTCGCGACCGGCGAGGGCACCTTCGACTTCGCCGTCGATTCGCCGGGGGTGAAGGCAAGCGACGCTCTCGGTTTTCTGCTCCCATTGGATGTCTCGAAGAGTCCCGGGATCGTACGCGGCGCCGTTCGCTACCGCGGCGCATTCGCCTCTTCAGACAGCCGGAGCCTTACAGGGCAGCTGGAGCTCGTCGGGGCGGAAATCCAGCTCCCCGTTTTCACGGAGCCGTTTCGCGACCTGAGCGGCCGGATTCGTCTGGACGGCAAGACGATCGACCTCGAAGGCATGCGCGCGAAGGTGGGAGGCTACGCGTTGAACCTCGACGGCCGCTGGCGGGGCGGCGGCACGCCGATGCTCATCTTCAACGCCAGCTCGCCGGACATGGATGTCCAATACATCCTGCCGCATCACGCGATTCCCGACGAAGAATGGTACGACCGGCTGCAGATTCGCGGTAAGCTCGCTCTCGATAAAGCGCGGTATGAGCGTTTTTCATTCACGGATTTGAAAACCGATCTCGTCGTCCAAAAGCGCGTCTGGCGCCTGGAGCGTTTTAGCGCGCGGGCGGCCGACGGTAGCGTGGAAGGCGGCGGATCGTTCAACGACGGCGAGGAAAGAGGCCTTTTGACGATCGAGCCGACGGTCAAAGGAGTGCCTCTGCAAACACTGTTGGGATGGTTCGGGGTCGAAAGCTCCGAGGTCACGGGAAGAGTCCAGCTCTCCGGCAAGCTCGAGTTCAACGGCTCGACGCCGGAAGAGCGAAGGCGCAGCTTGAACGGCGCGCTCCGCGCCCGCATCGAGGATGGAATGATGCGCCGCTTTCAAGTCGCGGTTCGCGTGTTGAGCTTTCTCGATCTTTCCCGGTGGTTCACGCTCAAGCTTCCCAACATCAACCAGGAGGGCATCCGCTTTCGCAGAATCTCGGCCGATGTGAAAATCGCGCGCGGCGTTTATTCGACGTCGAACTTCTTCCTCGACGGCGACGACTTGCGCATCACGGGCGCCGGGGACTTGGACGGCGCCAAGGGCGATCTCGATTTTATCATCGCCGTGCGGCCGTTTCCGCGGCTCGACAGCGCGGCGAATTACATCCCCGTTCTCGGCACCGGTCTCGCGGCGATCAAGAATTCGCTGCTGGTCGCGAGCTTCCACGTGCACGGACCGATCAACGATCCGAGCGTGACGCCCGCGCCGCTCAGCACGCTGTCGGAGTTTTTCTACGGCGCGCTGGCGATCCCGAAAGGTCTCATCGGCTTCCCGGCGACCGCCGCGCCGCAAGAGGCGGTCCTACCCCAATGAGCGCGCGGCTCACGCTTTATACGCGCAAGGACTGCTGTCTCTGCGAAGAGATGAAGGCATCGATCCGCGCCGCCGGCGAAAAAAATCCAGTGCAAGTTGAAGAGATCGACGTGGATTCTTCGCTCGAATTGGCCGAGCGATACGGCAGCGAGGTTCCGGTGCTGCTGATCAACGGCCGCAAGGCGTTCAAGTACCGCGTGACGGTAGAAGAGCTGGAGCGGCGCCTGCGGCGCGAATAACGGTTAGCTGTCGGGCAGGGATTGCGACCTTCGGCCCGTCACGCTTCTAAAATTCTCTTCCACGGCTTTTTCCGCTGCCGCCGGGGTGGCGTCTTTCAGCGACGCCAGCTCGTCGACGACGCGCGATAAAACGCTCGGCATGCCGATTTCCCCGGTCAGCCATTGAAGGCCGCCGGGGTTGTCGGTCTCCGTAAGGATTTGGTTCATCGGCACGGCGCGGGCGATGGTGCGGATTTTTTCCGACGACAGCAATTCGACACCGAAGGTGAAATAGGCGCCGAAATCGACGAGCTCGCGCAAGATATCCAGCGGGCCGGAATACCAGTGAACTATCGCGCGCCGGACGCCGTAGCGCTCGAGCAGATCGAGCGTCTCTTTCTCGCCGCCCTTGGTGTGAAGATTCACGAGCTTGTCCTGCTCCCGTGCGGCGGCGAGGAAATATTCCAGGACTTTTTTCTGCGCCGGATAATGCTCGCTTTCTTTCACCCAATGAAAATCGAGTCCGATCTCGCCGAGCGCGGGGCTCCGCTCGATCCACGGGCCGAGCCGATTTAAATTCCCGGCATACTCCGGCGCGCGCCTCGGGTGGACGCCGAAGGTCGGCAGCACCCAACGGCTTTTCGCCGCGATTTCCAAGTTCCGCTCATAGGACGGAATGTCCATCGAGACCGCCCAG
>Ga0075424_100008142_pt1 | contig 10224 bp, 10 predicted proteins | sample SoiMethybrSBSTD3_FD_75301 | JGI IMG/M metagenome (GOLD analysis project Ga0075424, IMG submission 75301) | Bulk soil microbial communities from a Populus tree surrounding site in Tennessee, USA - Soil MetaG P. TD hybrid SBSTD3 | ecosystem: Environmental > Terrestrial > Soil > Tree plantation...
CCTATCAGAAAGAAGAGCAGCGCCGCTTCGAACTCCTCGTCGCCCACTGGGATCTACCGGTCTCTGATGTGACTCCGCCCAAGAAGTAGCTTTCCTTCAGAGCAGCGATTATTTTCTGGTGTCTTACCTTCGAAGTTAAGCCGCCGGCGGCCTCACGGCAATTTTGGCCTTGATTTCAATCACGGGCCCCAGTGTCGCAGGAAATGGGAGCTGAGAGAATTCAATATCGTTTCCACGCACCAACTTCGGGGAGTCTTCGTCAAGCAAACGCCCGACTCCAGCCTCAATAACACCAATACTGTCCGCGACTACCTCAACACCAACGAAGCATCGTTGCTGGCAGACACAAACCAAGTTCCCCTGAATTTCCCGGGCACGACCCATTTCACCGGCGGCTCATCACTCAACACGCAGCAGGCTTGGAATGGCACCGCTGCCGTTAACAACAATGACGCGCGGCGGCAATTCTCACTGAACACCTGCAACGGTTGCCACGGCAGGGAAACTCTGGACAACAACTTCTTGCAGATTGCACGGCGAACCACTAGCGGCACCGCGCAACTCTCTGCATTCCTCACCGGCGAATCTATCCCCGATCCTGTCGTACCCGCGACCCAGCGTGACTACAATGACCTGCTATGAGGGCTCCCAGACTGGAGCAACAAGGGCTCGCCTTCCGGCCATTGGTAATGGTCCACTAACCTGCTGAACAAGCGTTCTGACTGGAACTATCTGGACGGCTGTATGAGCAGCAGCCGTCCAGGAGTTGGGCTCGTGCTCAGTCCTTGATGGCATTTCCGTTTTGCCCACATGGCGCTATGCTGGACTTCGAGCCATGCCCCGCGTCTACCTCGATCACAACGCCACAACGCCCGTCGAGCCGGAAGTCCTCGACGCCATGCTGCCCTACTTCTCCGCCGACTTCGGCAACGCTGCTTCTATCCACACGCCCGGCCAGCGCGCTCGCGCCGCCGTCGAAACCGCGCGCGAACAGGTCGCTTCGCTGCTCGGCGCGCGTACGCAGGAAATCGTCTTTACCAGCGGCGGAACGGAATCCGACAACCACGCCATCTTCGGCATCGTTCGCAGTGCTGGTGCCACCAAGCACGTCATCACCACGCAGATCGAACACGAAGCCGTCCTAAATGCCTGCCAAGCTTTGGAAAAAGAAGGCGCGGCCGTGACCTACCTAACCGTCAATTCGAATGGCCTCGTTGACCTCGAAGAATTGCGCGAGGCCATCCGTCCTGAAACTCTGCTCATCACCATCATGCACGCCAACAATGAACTCGGTACTGTCCAACCGCTCGACAAAATCGGCAAAATAGCCGCGCAAAACGACATCTACTTGCACACCGACGCCGTACAGTCGGCGGGAAAAATCCCGATAGACGTCAACGCCCTCGGCGTAGACCTCCTCTCCATCTCCGGCCACAAGTTCTACGCGCCCAAGGGAATCGGCGCCCTTTACATCCGTGGCGGCACTCGCCTTCGTCAGCTTCTTTACGGCGGACATCACCAGCGCGGCTTCCGCCCCGGCACGGAAAACGTCCCCGGCATCGTCGGCCTCGGCAAGTCCGCCGAACTCACCCGCATCGCCCTGTCAGCAGATGCCTCGCGCATTTCTCAGCTAAGAAACCAACTCGAGCGCGGCCTTCTCGAAAAGATCCCTCACTCGCGTGCCAACGCTGCAAACGCGCCTCGCACTCCCAACACCACCAACATCACTTTTCCCGGCATCGAAGGCGAAGCCCTCATTATCGCACTCGACCTCAAGGGCCTCGCCTGCTCCACCGGAGCCGCCTGCTCTTCCGGCGCCGTCGAACCCTCCCACGTCCTCACCGCCATCGGCCTGCCAGCCGAAGAAGCCCGCGCCTCCATCCGCTTCAGTCTCGGCCGCCACTCCACACGTGCGGACATCGCCTTCGCCCTCGAAGCCGTCCCCGCCGCCGTTGCACAACTCCGCCAACTCTCCCCCGCCTACCAAAAGTAGCGGCACACACGGTTTCGTCCTTGGTATAGTAGTTCTCAGGTAAATCTAACGGGTTCGCGCCTAACCTGTGGCGGGCCACGCGTCCCTCCCGAATCTTTTGCAATCACCACTTATAAAGTGCATGAAAACACGGGACTTCAGCCCCTTTTAGAATCGCCCTTACTTCCGCAAAACGCGGGAGCGGGGATAGGCCTGCAGTTATCTCTTCCCTGCGCTAAAATGCTAAAGGCCATGCCGCAAACCACCCAACTTGAAACCGCGCTTCCGACTAGCAACGGGATTCAGCCGGGGCTCGTCGCCGTTGCCATGTCCGGCGGCGTCGACTCCTCTACAGTCGCCGCCGTTCTCCAGCAGCAGGGCCGTCCCATTGTCGGCCTCACCATGCAGCTCTGGAACCAGCGCCGTCTTCCCGAACTTCAGAGTGACGGTGCCGCGCAGCATCGCTGCTGCTCTCTCGACGACGTCTACGACGCCAAGCGTGTCGCTCAGCATCTGAATTTCCCTCACTACGTCGTGAACTTCGAGCATCAATTTGAAGAGCGCGTCGTCCGCCCTTTCGTCAACGACTACCTCAGCGGCCGCACGCCCATCGCCTGCACCAACTGCAACACCGACGTAAAGTTTGAGCCCCTGCTCCGCATGGCGCGCCAGATCGGCGCCGACCGCCTTGCCACCGGCCATTACGCTCGCATTCGCCATGACGCCGCAGGCAATCGCTATCAGCTTTTGCGCTCGCTCGATCCCGCAAAAGATCAGTCCTATTTCCTGTGGGGCCTTTCACAGGAGCAGCTCTCGCGCAGCGAGTTCCCTTTGGGCGAACTTTGCAAGGATGAAGTCCGCGAAATCGCGCAGCGCGCCGCGCTCCCCGTCGCCGACAAACCCGAAAGCATGGAGCTTTGCTTCGTCCCCAACGGCAACTACGTTCAGTTCATTCACGCTTACGCTTCAGAGAACAGAATTCCTGTCAGCATGGGCGAAGGTGAAGTCGTCACGGAATCCGGCGAAGTTCTCGGCCGCCACACCGGTATTCACAATTTCACCATCGGCCAGCGCAAGGGCCTCGGATTCGCTGCAGGCAAGCCGCTCTACGTCCTCGCGATCGAGCCCGAAACCAACCGCGTCATCGTCGGCGATGACCATTCCCTCCGCACCACCATTTTTGAAGTCGAATCCGTGAACTGGGTCTCCATCGCTGAACCCACGGCGCCCCTCCGCGCCTTCGTGAAAATTCGGCACAAGCACGAACCCGCGCCAGCCTCAGTAGAAGCGCTCCCTAACGCACGTGCGCGCATCACCTTCGACACGCCGCAGCGCGCCGTAACCCCCGGCCAGGCCGCCGTCTTCTACTCTAACGACGTAGCCCTAGCCGGAGGCTGGATCCGCCAATTCACTCTTTGTGGTGCTGGGCTTTAGCCCGGCTTCCTTGCTGCCGCGCCGCATGGCCGAGCATAGCCTTCCTCGTCTTGGGGATTAGCGGGGTCACCCTCTCAGTCGTCATCAACGGAATGTCCTTGCTCAAAAAAAAAGGCGCGACATCCGCCGCGCCCCGTTCTCGTTTTTCTCTTTTCAAACTTCTAAATGAACAATTCTTCTTCCTGCTCCGCCGTTTCATCATCGCGACGTCGCGCCGCGGGCGCGCGTCGCGACCGCAGCAAATCCAGCCCGACCTTGATTCCCTGCACCAGCGCCGAGGCTTTCTGCACCGGCCGCCAGAAACTTTGCCGGAACTGCGTGCCCGCATCCTCGACCGCTTCCATCGTCCCGGTCAGGATTCGGTCCACATGCAGCAACTGTCCCCGCAAACGGTCCGCCGCATCGGTAAACACGCGGTCCACTTTCTGCGCCTGCCCACGCGCCAGGTACACAATGTGCGCCGCATCGCTTACCATCGTCGAGATTTTCGGCTGCGTGTCGTCCAAGAGAATCTGCACGCGCGTCAGGATCGGTCCCGCGCGATCGTTCAGGTCCGTCACCGTCTTCTCGACTTTTTGCATGGTGCGCCGCGTCTGCAGGAACAGCGCAATCAGGATCGACACTTGCACCACCAGTGCGAGCGCCACGACGATTCCAACCCAGTTTTGCATGTCCGCTCTTTCGCTCTAATCCCTTCACTCCCACGCCGGAATGAAGTCAGACGAACTTTGCCGAACACCGCGAAATCCGCCGCGGCTTACGACTTCGCCGCCTCGCGACGGTACGCATCCCGTGCGCCTTCGACTGCCGCCGAAATCGTTTCCTTGTGGCGACCTGCCGCGTCTTTGCTGCGCTCGATCAAATCATCCGCTCGCTCGCGCAACTCTTTTGCCTTTTTCTGCGCGTAGTCGCGGCCTTCATCGGCCTTGTCCGACAAAAATTTCCGCGTCTCTTCGCCGGACTTTGGCGCAAACAGAACACCGACTAGCGCACCGATGCCCATGCCCACCAAAAAGTACGTGACCTTGGATCCTACATTGTCCGCCATGATCTCCTCCAAAGCGCACCGTAACACACTGATTTGTCACGCCACAATATGCGCTAACCTGTATGCGTCAGTTTAACGGTTAGTCTCGACCGTCTGCTCTTCCAGCTTTGCCAGAACCCTTTCTGCGCTCTTCCGCGGAATCACCATGGCCAATCGCTCGACTCCCGCCCGCCGGAGATTCGCCACACTGCCGAATTCCTTCAACAACTTCTGCGCCGTCTTTGCACCCACGCCGGGAATCTCCACCAGCGCGCTGCGCGTCTGCCGCGTCCCTCGCCGCAGCCGGTGGAAGGTTACCGCGAACCGGTGCGTCTCATCGCGAATTTGCTGAATCAGATGCAGCACCGGCGAATGGCGGTCCAGCACCACAGGCTCGTCCTCTTGCCCATACACATACAAAATCTCTTCCTTCTTCGCGATGCTGGCCAGTGGCTGGTTGATGATCGCAAGCGATTCCAGCGCCTCCGCCGCAGCATGCAACTGCCCCACGCCGCCGTCAATCAGCACAAGACTGGGCATCCCCTTCTTCTCTTCCTGTAATCTGCGGTACCGCCGTGTCACCACCTCGCGCATGCTCGCAAAATCGTCGTTCTGCCGGTACACCGGCAACACCCGAACTTCGCTTTCCGGCGCGTTTCCAGTCACGTCAGGCTGAGACGCCACAGTGCGCCCTTCCACAACCGGCGCTTCCATCCCGCGAATGATAAATTTGCGGTAGTCGCCTTTCTTCATTCGCCCTTTTTCCCAAACCACCATCGAAGCAACCGTGTCACTGCCCTGAATATGCGAAATATCGAAGCACTCGATTCGCTCCGGCTCTTCCGGCAAATTCAGCGCACTTTGTAATGCTTCTCCAATCGCCTTCGAAGTCGGCTTCAAGACGCGGAATCGCTGCTCAAACGAATGCGCCGCATTGTTCTTCACCAGGTCCATCACCGCGCGCTTCGCTCCCCGTTGCGGCGTAAAAATCTCCACGCGATGCCCGGCTTGCTCCGCCAACATAGCTTCCAGCAGTTCGCGGTCTTCAAATTCCTCCGGAACGTGAATTTCCTTCGGCAAATATTCCGCATCCAGATACAGCTGCTTCAGCAGCGACACGACAAATTCGCTGGCCTCAAATTCTTCCAGGTCTTCCCAATAAAACTCGCGGCGGTCCACCACTCGTCCTCCGCGCAAGTGGAAAAGATTCGCCGCCACCAGCGGCGGCTCCGCGTAGTACGCCAGCACATCCGTGTCGTCGCCTTGCGCCGCGGCAATCCGCTGCCGTTGTTCGATATCTTCCAGCGTGCGCAGCAGATCGCGATACGACGCCGCCTGCTCGAACAACTCTTTCTCGGCCGCTGCGGCCATCCGCCCTTCTAGGCTCTTGATCAAGTCATGCCGCCGCCCTTCCAGCAGCATTCGCACGTCATGCGCCGCCTCCGCGTATTTTTCTACGGTTGTCAGCCCTTCAACACAAGGTCCCAGGCAGCGATGAATGTAGTACTGCAAGCAAGGCCGCGGATGCGTGCGCGTCAAATCCACCGTGCAAGTCGGCACCAGAAATCGCTTCTGCACAAAGTGCAGTATCCGTCGCGCCAGGCTTGCCGGAAAATATGGCCCAAAATAGAGCGATCCGTCCTTCTTGATTCGCCGCGTAAAATATACCCGCGGAAATTTTTCTGCCGCGGTGAACTTGATGTACGGGTACGTTTTGTCGTCCCGCAGCATCACGTTGAATTTCGGCTTGTATCGCTTGATGAGCTGGTTTTCGAGCGCCAGTGCTTCGCGCTCGTTATCCACGACGATCGTTTCCAGGTCCGCGATTTCGCGCGCCAGCGAACCTGTCTTCGCGTCCATCCAGCGCGATTCCAGGAAGTACGAGCGCACGCGGTTCCGCAGCTGCCGCGCCTTGCCGACGTAAATGACGTGTTCCGCAGCGTCGCGGAACAGGTACACGCCGGCCTTCTCCGGTAACAGCGCCGCTTTTTCTTTGGGTTCCATCAGAGACGCGTTTGTTGCTGGCACCAACTAGCGCCACCGCTATTTTCGCGAGCCAACTTCCATCATACTAGATTGAATCAAACCACCATGCTTCCGTCGCCGCCTATCACTCGCGTTCCCAGGGTCACGCTCATACTTTCTGCCGCGGTTCTGCTCGCGTGCGCTGGACTTTCCGCACAGTCCACCCAACAGGACTCGTCCAAGCCCAAACCAAAAGCAAACAGCAGCACCGACAACGCAACCCAAAACGCCGACGACCAGCCGATGTGGGATCCGCTCCGCGCCGAAAAAGACCTCGAAGTCGGCCAATACTACATGCGCAAAGGCGACGTGGACGCCGCCATTGATCGCTTTCAGGACGCCACCATCGCCAAACCCGGCTACGCGATTCCCTTCCGTTATTTAGGTGAAGCTCAGGAGAAAAAAGGACTCAAGCGCGACGCCATCAAATCGTACGCACGCTACCTCGTGCTCTATCCGCACGCCGAAGACAAATCCAAGATCGAAAAGAAAATCGAGAAGCTCCGCGCCGAAGTAGAAAAAGCCAAGAAGTAGTTCAGTTGACTCAGCATATCAACCGATCGAACTTGTCATTCCGAAGGAAGTGAGAAATCTGCTTTTCTTTTCTTTCCGATGGCCGCGCTGCGGAATCTGTCGGTCTGGTGTGCGGATTCGCTATCGCGCCATGCAATCGAGCGCCTTCCGGGCGCGCTTAAATTCCGGAAACAACTTTTCTTCGGCGCGAAACTCCGGCGAATGCGACAACAACGTGCATCCCGACTTCCGAGTGGGATGCTTCACGTGCAGCATCTCGTGATACAGCACATATTCCACTACGTAGCGGGGCACTTGTGGCCGGTCCATCCTCTTATTCAGCAAAATCTGGTTCGGCCCCGGATCGTACGAACCAAACTGCCGCCGCCAACCGCGCGTACTCCATCCCAAGTGTGGCTTCCGCAACTCGCCCGCAAAAAATCGCCTGTTCAAGTCGTCGAACATCGCGTGCATATCGAAATGCCGCCCCGCCGCGTCGAGCGACGCTCGCCGCACACGGCCGCTGCGCATGTTCTGAATCCGCTGCCGCGTACGGTGCGATTTTGCATATTCGTGGTAAGGCGCAACCAGCGCACGGGGCGTCCGCCGCCGGTAAATCTTCGCTAGCAGCAACGCTGCCGCACCTTCCAGCACGGCCATCGGCGCACGCTGCAGCAAATCCGAAAATCTAACGATCATCTCTTCATCGCGACGGCGAATGGTCAGCGTCAAGCTCGAGTACGCATAAAACTCCACGCGAAATGCCGGCGGCGGCCCCGCGCAGCCGATTCGCGTAAACATGCGCTGACAGAGCGCCGCACCGCCAGGCACGCCAACGATTGTTCTACCTTTGTTTTTTCTTTTTGCCTTCTGGCGCCGCGCTTTTTTGACGTTCCTTCCGCGTTCCTCGCGCAACCAGGTTGCTTTCGTACTGGACTCAGAGACACTGGTGGGAACGGGCGGTTTGGCATTCGGCTGCGGACCAAACAGGCTGAGTTGGCTCGCAAAACCGAACGATCCGCTGCTCAACTCTTCCTCCGCACCGGTGGCGGCGCTACGCTCTTCTTGGCTTTCTCCGCGTCGTTGATCGCTTCCTGCGTGCCTTCAATCGCGTCATCCAGGTTGTCTTTATAGAGTTCGATCTCTTTGCCGTCCGCCTGAATTTTTTTCAGAATCTCCAAAAACTCTTTGGTCTTGCTGCTAATCAGGTCAATGCCTGCGCGGAGGTTTTGCTGTTTTTGCACGCCTTCCTGCATCAAATCGGCCGCGTCATCCACGCACCCAACGTAGGCATTCATCAGGTAATTCAGCATCTGCGTGTGATTGGTCTGTGAGGGATGCTCCAGCTCGTACTGAAATTTCTTCAGCCGGTCGTCGGCAAACTGCATGAACAGCTTGATTTTCTCATTTGGCGTTTCCGCGTCGCGAATTTTATCCGCCTCGACTGCGCTTAAGTAATCCTTCTCGGGCACCTGGGCTGCGGCTATTGCTCCCACCCCTGCGACAAGGCTCAGCGTAAAAATCACTCGCGCCAACATTTTCGTCATAGGCGATCTCACGGTTGCTTCTCCGGTTTCTCATCCTTCTTGGGAGTGGATGCGCCCGGATCGATCGGCGGTCGTTCGCCCGGCCGCCGTGGGAATAGCAGCTTCAGCAATTCCGCGTTCATTTCTTTCAGGTCTTTTTCGACTGTCTGCATCGGTGGCCGCAGCGGCTCGGGCATCGCCAGAATCACATCGCGCACTTCCCGCAATCCTTGTCCGGTGTGAAATTCCAGCTGCTTGTATCCGTTCGGATGCTTCTCCGCTTGCGGATGGGCTTTCTTGAGCACCTCTAACGCAGCTCGTACATTGTCGCGGTACTTCTCCATCACCAATCCGGCCGTGACAAAGTCTCCGGCCCTGATGGCCTCGCGTTCCTTGGCGAATTGCGCATCGCCCAGCTTCTGAATCTGTTTGGCCTTGCGTACCGCGTCGCTTTCCTTCTCGAATTTTTCCTGTAATTGCTCCAACGTCTCCGCCGGGCGCGGCACAACGGGAACGGCTGCGCAAAGAAAACAGAACGCCAGGAAGGCGACTGTCAGCGCCGGGAGAGGACCTATCTTTTTTTCTCGAGCGTTTTTTTCAGAACAATAATGCGCTGCTGCGCCTGCCATACCTGGTCCGGGTTGCGGTCCTGGTCGGCCGCCAGAAAATTCTGGTAAGCCTCCAGCGCCGCCTTGGTCTGCTGCAACTTATCGTAGCAGAGTGCGCGCACAAACAACTCGCCCGGTGTCGGCGGTTCCCTCTTCGCCACCTCGTCCAGCAGTGCGAGTGTTCCCGGATAATCGCCAACCAGATAAGACGTTGTGGTCAAATCCTTCCAATAGGTCAAAGTTTTCGGGTCCAGCGTGATCGCCGCCTTCAGCTCCTTCGCAGCGTTCGCAAAGTCATGTTGCTGCAGATAGGTGCGGCCCAGCCCACCGCGCAACTGCGCATCTTGAGGCGCCAGCGCGACGCCTTGTTTCAACGCGGCGATCGCCTCGTCCCATTTTTTCTGGCCAATGAGAATGTCAGCGCGCAACTTCAAGGATTCCAACGAAGGCGCACCGCCCTTCTGGGATTTCTCCATCTCAGCAAGCGCTTCATCGAATTTCTGTTTGGTGATGAGTACATGAATTAGATGCTGCCGCGCCGCGGCGTCGTCCGGCTGCGCTTTCAAATAATTTTGATAGGCCTCAACCGCTTCGGGCTTCTTCTCCGCTTCCAGGCTCTGGGCCAGGCCAAGCAGAGCCGCGCGTGATTCCGGCTCCGACGCGAGCACCAGGCGGAATCGTCCTTCCGCTTCCGCTGCGCGATTCTGCTGAATGAGCAGTTGCCCCAGATGCAAGCTGGTCTCGCTGTCCTTCGGATCGAGGGCCAGCGCGCCTTCGTATGCGGTCGCGGCGCCCCCTAAATCGCCGGATTTTTCGTATGCAAGCCCCAGCAGCGTGCGCGGCCGGCTCTGCGTCGGCAGCAAGTCCACTGCTTTCTGCAGCGGCGCGACAGCGGCGGCGGCATCCTCATTCAGCAGCATGACTCCCAGATTCAGCGCCGCTTCCGACATTTTGGGATCGAGTTGCAGCGCCCGCTCGTATTCGGGCCGGGCTTCCTTGCCGCGCCCCAGCGCGGTGTACACATATCCCAACTGAAAGTGCGCGTAGGCGAAGTCATCCTTCTCGGCCAGGAACTTCTGCAGCGGCACAATGGCCGCTTCGTACTTCTGCGCGTCAATA